>ENA-OQJX01000125-OQJX01000125.1-human-gut-metagenome-genome-assembly--contig:-NODE-125-length-52082-cov-2.994553_pt1 | contig 52082 bp, 59 predicted proteins | sample MGYA00242615_ERZ504782 | MGnify/ENA primary metagenome ERZ504782 (study PRJEB26092, sample SAMD00036354) | human gut metagenome | host: Homo sapiens | study: EMG produced TPA metagenomics assembly of... | reverse complement strand
CTGTAAGTTTAATGACATATTTTCTTGGTCTTGCCATATAAATCACCGCCGTTTTCTTTTATTTTAACATGAAGCGGCTATAATAGCTATAAATATTTAGTTAAATGTCAACAATACAGTACACTAGCTCTTCTTATGGAAAATAACACACAGTACACAAGTGTGCATACAGTTAAAGCCTCTATTTTCAAGGCATAAGGGGGTAGGGGTACAGTTTACAGATGAACCGACAGGAAACCTCGATGAAGAAACTGCAATGTCCATTATGCAAATACTGGAAGACAGTGTACACCAGATGAACAAATGTGCAGTCATTGTTACTCATTCAAATGAAATTGCGAAAAAGGCAGATGTTGTTTTTCAATTAAAAAGGGGTACGCTGCACATAGTAAAAAATAATGAAAAGGTATAAATGGAAACATGGGAGATACGCAACTATTTTGTGCAATCTCCCATGTTCATTTTATGCAATCATTTCTTTTCTGTCTCTGACTCCCGAAACACTTTGGATGCCAGAAATGGAAGGAAGAAGATACTATAGAAAATAAGATGTATCAAAACCGCTTTCCATTCTATGACAGCTCCGGAAACAGTGCCTCCACTGATCAGTCCTGCAATATTGTTGTTCATAAAATGCAGGATGACAGGGATCCAGATGTTGTCTGTTTTCATATAAGCAAAAGCAAAGAATACGCTCAGTGCAATACAGGTGATAAGCTGTGCGGCAATACTCTGAAGCCTTGTATCAGGTGCATAGTAAAACAGGTTCAGCGGGAGATGCCACAATCCCCAGAATACACCAAGGATGAGAACTCCTTTTCGCATTCCAAAATGCTCCTGCAGGATCGGTTGCAAAAAGTAACGCCATCCATATTCTTCTCCGAAAAAGGCGGAAAAGACGAGGAAAAAGCTGACAAACAAAGAAAGCAGTGACAGCCAGAACATCGGAGAAGCAAAAAGAGCGAGGAAGGAATCTGCAGTATTGTCTGTGAAGCTGGAAATCAGAAGATTTCCTGTAAACAGCATGAAAAACAGAACTACATACAGAAAGTGTCTTCTGCTGTCAGGCCCGGACCAGGTCAGTCCCCAGATAAAGCGGACTTCACGTTTGTCAAGAAGAAACAAAACCCAGAGAGCCAGATTGCCGGCAATTGTGAGCATATTGATGACCATAACCCACAGGTTGGCATCCGGTATAAGTACACTGAGTACAGAGCTGATGGCAAACAGTACAGTTAGTACAAGGTACCCATAGAAAAACCGCCGGGGCATCGGAAACTCTGTTTTTGTCAGAAGAAAGACGACAATGGCTCCGGCAGCCGGATAATACATCTGGGCATTTGCAAAAAAATCCAGAGAAGTTCCCCGTTGATATCCGAACGCCATCGGGATTCCCATCAGATAAGGAATGCCAAAGGCGATCAAAGCAAAGATTAGTAACTGTTTTTTCTCCAGTCTGGTAAATGGACGTTTCATAATGTAATCTCCTTTTTCTATATCTTCAGCATTGGCTGTTTATATTCATTTCGAAAAGCGGTCTTATATTTATCCGTGATCACAGACTGATACAGATTGGATGCCAAAATATCATGTCGGAGCATTTTCTGACCGATTTCGGAGATACTGTCAGTATCGGAAAGGCGGGTGAGCAGCGGCAGAGCACTTTTTTTGGCAATGATAGAAAGCAGATCTTGTCTGTCTTTTCGAAAACCTAAAAGTTTGGCATAGAAATGTCCGCCGTTTTCCATATATTCTCTCACGTTGTTTTTTTTCAGACCAAGCATAATATGCAAAAGTGCGCGATTGATTCTTGTCTGTGTCAGCTCCCTGGTCTTTAATAATTCACAGAACTGCTTATAGTTAAAGAAATCATTCAGATTGTTCTGGATCCGGTTGGCAAGTGTTTCGGAAACATCCATATAGCGAATGAGACTCTGAGGTGTTTTGTTCAAAAGCTTATATTTCATCAGAAGCGAAAAATCGTTCTGATAAACCGGATATAACACTTTGTGATAATCTTTTAAAAGTGCCAGGCAGCTTTTGGGCACCTGATCTTCCAGTTCATTTAAAATACTGGAAAATGGTGTATTTTCGAAAGTCTCTCCGGTAACCTGCTGTGTCTGGAGTACAGAACTCGAGTATGCAAGGAGAGAACGGATAGCAGAAGCCGAACTGTAAGTAGAGCGCAGCGTCTGATCGTGGTAGTCGGATTCCATGCGCTTGATAGTAAACGGCTGTATCCTGCTTTTCACACGTCGCAATGCTTTTAAATATTCGATACCCAGAATGTTGTTCGGATCACTTAATAAAAAAGAACAGTCTGAAATGCCCATGTAGGAAGACAACGCATCCTGGCGGGCAGCAGGAAACGACATACCTGCTCTTAAATTTTCTTTGAGAAACTTCGTATATTCGTCAGGCTCATCACAGAGGATATCAGCAATTTTTGTCAGTCCGTCAAGATCATTGCATTCACTGCCAAAGCAGAGGTAATCTACAACGCCAAGCTGATCCAGAAAGGAGACAGCTCCCAACGCAAATAATTCTGCAGTGGCGGTCGCATAGCAGACAGGCAGCTCAAAGACTGCACAGGCACCGCATTTTAATGCCATTTCCGCACGAAGATGCTTTGGCATAATGGCGGGAGTCCCTCTCTGCACGTAGTCTCCGCTCATCACGACAATGGCTGCATCGGCGCCTGTGACTTCCAGTGATTTTTGGATATGATACTGGTGTCCGTTGTGAAAAGGATTGTATTCTGTGATTAAACCGACAATTTTCATAAAAATCTCCTTGTATATCATTTTATTACCTATTATACTATAAAAGGACGGCAAGAACAAATCAAAAAAGGTGGATGTGATTATGGAATACGATGTATTGTTATCAATGCTGGAAAAGCGGGAGTTTAAAGAATTAAAAGATGAACTGGAAAACATGCACCCTGTAGATATTGTGGAAATGCTGGAGGATGGACTGGAATATGGAAAGATCGATAAACGCCAGATGATCCTGCTCTTTAGACTGCTTGCAAAAGAAGAGGCGGCAGAAGTGTTTACAGACATGACCAGTGATACTCGAGAGGTACTGATCAATGCGCTGACGGATTCCGAGCTGGAAGAAGTCATGGAAGAGATGTATGTGGATGATACAGTAGATGTTCTGGAAGAGATGCCTGCTAATGTGGTGGACAGACTGTTGATGGCGACAGATGAAGAGACGCGGCAGAAGATCAATGCGCTTTTGAATTATCCGGAAGACAGTGCCGGAAGTATTATGAATATCGATTATATCAGTCTGAACAAAGAGATGACTGTGGCAGATGCCATTTTGAAGATCCGTCAGGTTGGTATTAATAAAGAGACAATCTATACCTGTTATGTGACAGAAAAGAAAAAGCTGATCGGTGTTGTGGATGTGAAGGACATTTTAACATCCGGTGAATCCAGAAAGATTGAAGAGATCATGGATGAGAATGTCATTTACGCAAAGACGCTGGATGATCAGGAGGAAGTGGCAGAGACAATCCGGAAGTACGGACTGATCGCGATTCCGATCATTGACCATGAGATGTGTATGGTCGGGATTGTAACAGTAGACGACGCTATGTTCGTTTTGCAGGATGAGGCGACAGAAGATATCAGTATCATGGCCGGTGTCAGTCCGAGTGAAGGCTCTTATTTCGGAACCTCGGTATTTCGACATGCCAAGAACAGAAGTCTCTGGTTAATGCTTCTGATGTTATCAGCGACTGTGACAGGAGAGATATTGGGGCGATATGAGAGTGCGATGGCAGTAATGCCGGTTCTGATCACATTTATCCCGATGCTGATGGGAACAGGAGGAAACTGCGGATCCCAGAGTTCTACACTGGTAATTCGGGGAATTGCAGTAGGTGAAATTGAGTTCAAGGACATTTTTCGGGTGATCTTCAAAGAGGTGCGGATTGCACTTGTAGTCAGTTTGATTCTGGCGATGGTCAATGGGCTTCGCATCTATATTATGTACGATCAGGATGTGATGCTGGCAGTGGCGATCGGAATTACGATGATTGCTGTTGTTGTTATGGCAAAGACGATCGGTTGCGTTTTGCCTCTGGCTGCAAAGAAGATCGGTCTGGATCCGGCGATCATGGCGGCACCTTTGATCACTACAATTCTGGATACCTGTACGATTCTGGTATATTTCCGGATCGTAACTGCGTTTTTCCATATCTGAGATATATTGACAGAAAAAAGACGATGTATAACGGAGCTTTTTGGAGTGGACTCTAAAAAGCTCCGTTTTTTCTTGAAAAAACGGAAAAGTCCTGAAAAAAATAAGTAAAATACTCGTTAAATGTTTGACGATATTACTGAAAAGCATAGAGAAATAGAGAAAATTGTACTTAAAAATGCACATAAGAGCTACTTGTATACAAAATTTATTTGCGTTATAATAAAGCAAGTGAAACAAATGAAAGGGGCTTTAAACAATGGCGTTTATTGATGAAATTAAAGCAAGAGCAAAAGCTGACAAAAAGACAATCGTTCTTCCTGAGACAGAAGACGTAAGAACTTACCAGGCTGCAGAGGCAGTTTTAAGAGAGGGGACTGCCGACCTGATCCTTGTAGGAAGCAAGGAAGAGATCGAAAAGAACGGAGCCGGATTTGATCTCACAGGAGCTGTGATCGTAGATCCTGCTACAAGCGACAAGACAGAGAGCTATATTGCAAACTGGTAGAACTCAGACAGAAAAAGGAATGACAGAAGAGCAGGCAAGAGAGATTCTTCTGACAAACTATCTGTACTACGGTGTTATGATGGTGAAGATGGGAGATGCTGACGGTATGGTATCCGGAGCATGTCATTCTACAGCAGATACACTTCGTCCGTGTCTGCAGATCCTGAAGACAAAACCGGGAACAAAATTAGTATCCGCATTCTTTGTAATGGTAGTGCCGGATTGCGATATGGGTGCAGACGGTACATTTATTTTTGGAGATTCCGGACTGGAGCAGAATCCGGATCCTGAAAAGCTTGCAAATATCGCACTTTCTTCCGCAGAATCTTTCAGAACTCTGACAGGAAAAGAGCCGGTTGTGGCAATGCTTTCACATTCTACAAAAGGAAGTGCAAAACATGCCGATGTTGATAAAGTTGTAGAGGCTACAAGACTTGCAAAAGAGATGGCACCGGAACTGAAACTGGACGGAGAACTGCAGCTTGACGCAGCGATCGTTCCGGCAGTAGGAGAGTCCAAAGCACCTGGAAGCCCGGTTGCAGGACATGCAAATGTTCTGATCTTCCCTGATCTGGATGCAGGAAATATCGGATACAAGCTTGTACAGAGACTTGCAAAAGCAGAAGCATATGGTCCTCTGACACAGGGAATTGCAGCACCAGTCAACGATCTGTCCCGCGGATGCAGCGCAGAGGATATCGAAGGTGTAGTAGCGATTACAGCAGTACAGGCTCAGGCACAGTAATTGTTTAGAAAACTTAAAATCAGAATGAATAAAATGACAAAATTTTCAGGAGGAAAAAAATGAACGTATTAGTAATCAACTGTGGAAGTTCTTCTTTGAAATTCCAGCTGATCAATGCAAAATCTGAGGAGGTTCTGGCAAAAGGAATTTGTGAAAGAATCGGAATTGACGGACGTCTGACTTATCAGCCGGAAGGTGGAGAAAAAGAAAAATCAGAAAAAGCAATGCCGACTCACACAGAGGCGATCCAGTTTGTGATCGAGGCTCTGACAAATCCTGAGACAGGTGTTGTAAACAGCCTGGATGAGATCGGAGCAGTGGGACATCGTATGGTACACGGTGGAGAAAAATTTGCTTCTTCTGTAGTGATCACAGATGAAGTGAAAAAAGCGGTAGAAGAGTGCAATGATCTTGCACCACTTCACAATCCTGCAAACCTGATCGGAGTTGCAGCATGTGAAAATCTGATGCCGAACACACCGATGGTAGCAGTGTTTGATACCGCATTCCATCAGACAATGCCTCCAAAAGCATACATGTACGGACTTCCATATGAATACTATGAGAAATACAAAGTAAGACGTTACGGTTTCCACGGAACAAGCCACAGCTTTGTTTCTAAGAGAGCAGCTGAGTTGTTAGGAAAAGCATATGATGAGACAAAAACGATCGTATGCCACCTTGGAAACGGATCTAGCGTAACAGCTGTTTTAAACGGTAAATCCGTAGATACATCCATGGGACTGACTCCATTGGAAGGACTTGTAATGGGAACACGCTGCGGAGATATCGATCCTGCAATTATGGAATTTTTGGCACACAAGCTGGATCTGGATGTTGACGGCGTTATGAAGATCTTGAATAAGGATTCTGGAGTATACGGACTTTCCGGCGGACTTTCCAGCGATTTCCGTGATCTGACAGATGCCTCTCTGGCAGGCGATAAGAAAGCACAGATCGCAATGGAAGTATTCTCATACAGAGTTGCAAAATATATCGGTGCATACGTAGCTGTTATGAATGGTGTAGATGACATTGTATTTACAGCAGGAATCGGTGAAAATGATGATATCGTAAGAGAACAGGTATGCAGCTACCTGGGTTACCTTGGAATCGAATTCAATACAGAATTAAACAAAGGACTCAGAGGAAAAGAAACAGAGCTCTCAATGCCGGGATCCAAAGTAAAAGTGTTTGTAATTCCTACAAATGAAGAGCTTGCGATTGCACGCGAGACACTGGAACTGGTGCGCAAATAAGCTTCTGAAAATTTTAAAAAGTCAGTAGGGTTGCCCGCAAAAGCGGACAGCCCTTTTCAGCGGAGGATACTGTTTACAGCAGCCGGTGAATAAAATATAAAAATCTTGTTGACAAATAGGATTAACATGATATAATAGTTTAGGTATGAATAGGAGTAATGATTATGTTAATTAACCTATCAGACGTTTTGTCAGAACAGCATAAGACAGTTGATGAGACGGTGCAGTTGGAGATGGATACGTTTCAGTCCAGAACAGGTACATTTCCGATTGTGAGTAAAGAACCGGTTCATGTTGTTGCAGAGCATGTGAAAGGCAGAGAGCTTCTTATTCATGTGGATACAGAGTTATGTATTCTGATTCCATGTGACAGATGTCTTGAAGATGTGAAGCAGGAGTTTGACCTGAACTTTACGAAGCATGTTGATTTGAATGTTTCGGATGCTGATCTGGGAGAAGGATTAGATGAATCAAACTTCATAAGCGGATATCATCTTGACGTGGACAAAATGCTCTATAATGAGATATTGATAGGATGGCCGACGAAAGTTCTATGCAGTGAAGACTGTAAGGGCATTTGCAACGTTTGTGGTCAGAACCTAAATATGGGTACCTGTAACTGTGAAGATACAGCTCTTGACCCAAGAATGTCAGTTGTCCGTGATTTGTTTAAGAATTTTAAGGAGGTGTAACCTATGTCTATCTGTCCAAAGAACAAATCTTCTAAAGCAAGAAGAGATAAGAGAAGAGCAAACTGGAAGATGAGTGCTCCAAACCTGGTAAAATGCAGCAAATGTGGCGAGCTTATGATGCCTCACAGAGTATGTAAAGCATGCGGAGCATACAACAAACGTGAAATCGTTTCAGTTGACTAATTGAAAATGATATTAAGGAATGGGGACTTTGCAAAAAAGTCCCCATTTTTCGTATCTTAAAATCAGCCTTTTATATTGATTTTTGGGATGATGTTTAGTAGAATGTATGCAGTAGCGTTAGGAGGAAGAGAAATGTCTGATATTACAAGAGTTGCACTGGATGCCATGGGAGGCGATCATGCTCCCGCAGAGATGGTAAAAGGTGCGATAGAAGCTGTTAATAAAAGAGATGATATTAAGATTCTGCTTACAGGGCAGGAAGTACTGCTGAAAAAGGCGTTATCAGAATATACTTATCCCAAAGACCGGATTGAGATCATTCCGGCATCGGAAGTGATCGAAACGGCAGAGCCGCCGGTCATGGCGATTCGGAGAAAAAAAGATTCTTCTATCGTAGTAGCGATGAATCTGGTGAAAAAGGGCGAAGCAGATGCATTTGTATCTGCAGGAAGTTCCGGGGCGATTCTTGTCGGCGGACAGGTGATCGTAGGAAGGATTAAGGGCGTGGAGAGACCTCCGCTTGCACCGCTGATCCCAACGATGAAGGGAGTATCTCTCCTGATTGACTGCGGAGCGAATGTAGATGCAAGACCGTCTCATCTGGTGCAGTTTGCGAAGATGGGATCGATTTACATGGAACATGTGGTAGGAAAGAAGAATCCCACAGTTGGAATCGTGAATATCGGTGCGGAAGAGGAAAAGGGAAACGCGCTTGTAAAAGAGACATTTCCGCTTTTAAAAAACTGCAGGGATATTAACTTTATCGGCAGCGTAGAAGCGAGAGATATTCCGTACGGAGCTGCGGATGTGATCGTTTCGGAAGCGTTTGTAGGGAATGTGATCCTGAAGCTGTATGAAGGTGTCGGCGGAGCTCTGACGAAGAAGATCAAAGCCGGCATGATGACGTCTCTGCGTAGTAAGATCGGTGCGCTTCTTGTGAAGCCGGCACTGAAAGCTACATTAAAGGATTTTGATGCCAGCGAGTATGGAGGAGCTCCTCTTCTGGGGTTGAATGGGCTGGTCGTCAAGACTCACGGAAGTTCTACTTCAAAAGAAGTATGTAATTCAATCATCCAGTGTGTGACATTTAAAAATCAGCAGATCAACGAGAAGATCCGCGAATCGATCCAGTCCGCACAGGAAGAAAAAAAAGAAGATTAATGGGACAAAGAAAAGGAAAGAAAAACTATGGAATTTGAAAAATTACAGGATATTATCGCAGACGTGCTGAACGTTTCTAAGGATGACATTCATCCGGAGACTACATTTGTGGATGATTTAGGAGCTGACTCACTGGATATTTCCAGATTATCATGGGAATTGAAGAAGAATTCGACATTGAGATCGACAACGATGAGGCTGAAAAGATTTCAACAGTGCAGGATGCAGTAGACCAGATTAAAAAAGTAGTAGAATAAAAGGCAAGAAGAGATTTTTGTCTCTGGCGATCGGTTTGGGTGCGTGATTCTGTCGCGCACCCAAACTGTATTATTCAGGCCGGAACAAAAGTTTTAGATAAAGGGAAAAATATGAAGAAAAATTTAAAAGAGCTGGAAAAAAAGATAGGATATGAGTTTCAGGATTTTTCATTGCTGGAGCAGGCGATGATGCACAGTTCTTATACAAATGAAAAGCATCTGGAAAAATATCATTGCAATGAGAGACTGGAATTTTTAGGGGATGCAGTTTTAGAGCTGGTGTCCAGTGAATTTTTATTTCTTGAATCACCTAAAGTATCGGAAGGAAAGCTGACAAAAACAAGAGCGAGTATGGTGTGTGAGCCTTCTCTGGCATTTTGTGCACGGGAGATCGAACTGGGCAGTTATCTGCTTCTCGGAAAGGGAGAAGAAGCGACAGGAGGACGTCAGAGGCCGTCTGTGACATCGGATGCGATGGAGGCTCTGATCGGCGCGATTTATCTGGACGGTGGTTTTACTAATGCAAAAGAGTTTATTCATCGGTTTATCCTGACAGATCTGGAGAACAAAAAACTCTTTTATGATAGCAAGACTATTTTGCAGGAGATCGTACAGGCTGATATGGAAGAGGGAATCTCTTATCACCTGATTAAAGAAGAAGGTCCGGACCACAACAAATCTTTCACTGTGGAAGTGAAGATCGGGGAGACTGTCTATGGGACAGGAAGCGGACGGACGAAAAAAGCAGCGGAACAGGAAGCCGCTTACAAGGCAATTCTGAAGCTGAAAAAACAAAACTAAAGCGGGTGTTTTATGTATTTAAAATGTATTGAGGTACAGGGATTTAAATCTTTCGCCAATCGGATCAAATTTGAGTTTCACAATGGAATTACGGGAATCGTGGGCCCAAACGGAAGTGGAAAGAGCAATGTGGCAGATGCAGTCCGCTGGGTGCTGGGAGAGCAGAGAGCAAAGCAGCTTCGAGGCGGTTCCATGCAGGATGTCATTTTTTCCGGAACGGAAAACAGAAAGCCGTTGAGTTATGCTTCGGTAGCCATCACACTGGACAACTCGGATCATCAGCTCCCTGTGGATTATTCGGAAGTGACAGTGACAAGAAAGCTATACCGCTCCGGTGAGAGTGAGTATCTGATCAACGGAACCGGATGCAGACTCAAAGATATCAATGAGATGTTTTATGATACCGGAATCGGAAAAGAAGGATATTCGATCATCGGGCAGGGACAGATCGATAAGATTCTGAGCGGAAAACCGGAAGAGAGAAGAGAATTGTTTGATGAGGCAGCCGGAATTGTAAAATTCAAGCGCCGCAAAACGCTTTCCCTGAAAAAGCTGGAAGAAGAACAGAACAATCTGACCCGGGTCAGTGATATTCTCTCAGAGCTTGAGAAACAGATCGGACCGTTGGAAAAGCAGTCTGCAGTGGCAAAAGAATACCTGAAGAAGAAGGAAGAGCTGAAGGTTTATGATATTCATATGTTTCTTTTGGAGACAGAGCGTTTAAAGGATCAGCTTCAGGGTCTGGAAGAAAAAGTCCGGATTACTTCTGATGAGATGGAAGCGGCAAAGAGTCGCTATGAAGAAACAAAAGAACAATATCAGGCTGTGGAGACACAGGTGGAAGAGATTGATGCAGCGATCGAAAAATCGAAGAACCAGCTGAATGAGACAACGCTTTTGAAGCAGCAGCTGGAAGGCAGATCAATGTTTTAAAAGAGCAGATCAATACAGCCAGGATCAATGAAGAACATTATGCGAATCGCCGCCGTACGATCCAGCAGGAGTGGGATGCCAAGAAGGAGCAGAAAGCCGGATTTGTAAAGGACAGCGAAGCGATCCACGGACAGCTGGAGCGGATATCCAATCAGGATACGGATGCAAAAGAGCAGCTGATCCAGGTGCAGTCACAGATTGCAGAAGAGACGATGGAGATCGAGCAGAGTAAAGAAGAGATTATGCGGCTTTTGAATAACCGGGCATCGACGCAGGCGAAGATCCAGCATTTTGATACCACACAGCAGCAGATCACGACCAGAAGGGCTCAGATCCACAGAGAGATTCTGGAAGTGTCCAGTGAGGCAGAGCAGTATGGACGGGAATTAGAGCAGCAAAGACGGGGATTCGAAGAGATCACAGCGGAGATTCAGGCGTTTCAGGATCTGATCTCTGTCAATGAACAGAACATCGCAGAGTTTCAGCGCCAATTGGATGAGAAGCAGGAAAAATTGCGGATCGGTCAGACTGCATATCACAGAGAATCCTCCAGACTGGAGTCGCTGAAAAATATTACAGAACGATATGACGGATACGGAAACAGCATCCGTCGTGTTATGAGCTGCAAGGACCGGGAAAAAGGTCTGATCGGTGTTGTGGCGGACATCATCAAGGTAGAAAAAGAATATGAAATTGCAGTAGAGACAGCGCTTGGAGGCAGTATCCAGAATATTGTGACGGACGATGAAGAGACTGCAAAGCGGATGATCGCATATTTGAAGCAGAATAAGTACGGACGCGCGACATTTCTGCCTCTGACAAGTATGCAGGGCGGCGCAGAGCTGTGGCAGATGGATGCACTAAAAGAAACAGGCGTGATCGGACTTGCCCATACGCTGGTGCATGTGGAAGAGCGTTTTCTCGGACTGGCGAAACAGCTTCTCGGCCGGACTATTGTGGTGGAGAATATTGACTGTGGAATCCGGATCGCAAGAAAATATAGCAATCCCTCCGACTGGTTACTCTGGAAGGAGAGCTGATCAATCCGGGAGGTTCCATGACCGGAGGTGCGTTTAAGAACTCCAGTAATCTGTTAAGCAGACGCCGCGAGATCGAGGAGTTTGAAAAAACAGTAAAGCTGTTAAAGCGTGACATGGAAGAGATGGAGCACTCGATCAGTGCGATTAAGGCACAGAGAGCAGAATGTTATGCCGGGATTGATGAGATCCAGCAGAAGATCACAGAAGCATCTGTCCGTCAGAATACGGCACGGATGAATGTGGAACAGGTGCAAAGGCAGCAGACGGAATCCAGACAACGTTGTGAAAGCTATGCAAAAGAACAGGAAGAACTGGAAATAACGCTGCGGGAGATCCGTGAAAACGGGGAGTCGATTCAGGTTGAATTGGAAGCGTCAAAAGAACTGGAAGCTGCACTGAATCAGAAAATCGAAGAATTGCAGAAGCAGTTGGAAATTCACCGCGAGGCAGAAGCTGCACAGCTGAAACAGTCTGAAGAGGTACATTTATCGCTGGCAGGTTTGCAGCAACAGGATCTTTTTATCAAGGAGAATATTGCACGTATCGATCAGGAGATGCTTCGTTTAAAGAAAGAAGCCGGAGAGCTGGATCAGAATAAAGGAAATACAGCGGAAGAAATCAGTCAGAGAGAAGAGAAGATTCAGGATCTGAAAAAAACAATCGAAGAATCCACAGAGATATTTTCTGAAATTGAGACAGAAATCACGGGACAGACCGAAAACAGAGAAGCGCTGAATCAGAAGCATAAGGCGTTTCTGGAACAAAGAGAAGCGCTGTCCGGTCATATGGCAGAGCTGGACAAAGAGTTATTCAGACTTGAAAGCCAGAAAGAGGATTGCGAGGAAGCATCCGAAAAACAAATGAACTATATGTGGGAAGAGTATGAGATTACCTACAATGGCGCTTTGAAGCTGCGGGATGAGACACTGACAGACCGTGCATTTATGAAAAAACAGATTCTGTTTTTAAAAGGAGAGATCCGTAAGCTTGGAAACGTCAATGTCAATGCGATTGAGGATTATAAGCAGGTTGCCGAGCGTTATGAATTTTTAAAAGAACAGCATGAGGATCTGGTCGAGGCAAAAGAAACGCTGATTCAGATTGTTGCAGAGCTGGACGCGGCAATGCGTGCTCAGTTTGAGGAACAGTTTGCAAGAATATCAAAAGAGTTTGATGCGGTCTTCAAGCAACTGTTCGGCGGCGGAAAGGGAACGCTGGAACTGATGGAGGACGAGGATATCCTGGAGGCAGGAATTCGGATCATTGCGCAAGCCGCCTGGAAAAAACTGCAGAATATGATGCAGCTTTCCGGTGGAGAAAAAGCATTGACAGCCATTTCGCTGTTATTTGCGATCCAGAATCTGAAACCGTCTCCGTTCTGTCTTCTGGATGAGATCGAGGCGGCACTGGATGACAGTAATGTAGACCGGTTTGCGCAGTATCTGCACAAGCTGACAAAACATACTCAATTTATCGTCATCACTCACAGAAGAGGAACGATGACGGCAGCAGACAGGCTCTATGGAATCACCATGCAGGAAAAAGGAATTTCCACACTGGTATCTGTAGATCTGCTGGAGGAAGATCTGACCTGATGTCAGAAAAAAGGAAGGAGAGCATATGGAAGAGAAGAAAGGGTTTTTTAGAAGACTTGTCTCAGGTCTGACAAAGACAAGAGATAATATCGTATCCGGAATGGACAGTATTTTTCACGGATTTTCCAAAATTGATGAGGACTTTTATGAGGAGCTGGAAGAGACTCTGATCATGGGAGATCTTGGAGTACATACTACGACGGAGATTATAGAGGATCTGCGCCGGAAAGTGAAAGAGCAGCATATCAAAGAACCTGCTGCCTGCAGACAGCTTCTGATTGACAGCATCAAAGAGCAGTTGGATGTGGGAGAGACTGCTTACGAATTTGAGGAGAGACAGTCCGTTGTATTTGTGATCGGAGTCAACGGAGTGGGAAAGACGACCACCATTGGAAAACTGGCAGGGAAATTCAGAGAGCAGCATAAAAGAGTCATTCTGGCAGCTGCAGATACATTTCGTGCAGCTGCTGGAGAGCAGTTAAAAGAATGGGCCAACCGTGCAGAAGTAGAGATGATCGGCGGCCAGGAAGGTGCAGATCCGGCTTCTGTTGTATTTGATGCAGTGGCAGCGGCGCGCGCAAGAAAAGCGGATATTTTATTGTGCGATACAGCAGGACGCCTTCACAATAAAAAGAACTTGATGGAAGAACTGAAAAAGATCAACCGCGTGATTGACCGGGAATATCCGGAAGCGTACAGAGAGACGCTGGTTGTTTTGGATGCGACCACCGGACAGAATGCACTGGCTCAGGCAAGAGAGTTCAATGAGGTTGCAGATATCACAGGGGTGATCCTGACGAAGATGGATGGAACAGCCAAAGGCGGAATCGCAGTGGCAATCCAGTCAGAACTTGGAATTCCGGTCAAATATATCGGGGTTGGAGAATCTATTGATGATCTGCAGAAGTTTGATGCAGATGAATTTGTCAATGCGTTGTTTTACAGTGATTCCAAGACGGAAGAAACAGAAGAATAAAAATATGTCAAAATGACAGAAAGAGGGATGGAAGATGTTGACTTTGGAGAAATTTGAAGAAGCAAGTGAAGTAGTAAAACAGGTGACGACTCCGACAAAGCTGGTGTACAGCGAATATCTGAGCGCCCAAACAGGTGCCAGGATTTATCTGAAACCGGAAAATATGCAGCATACAGGAGCGTATAAGCTGCGCGGAGCCTACTACAAGATCAGCACATTGTCAGAAGAAGACAGAAGTAAAGGACTGATCACGGCATCTGCGGGAAATCATGCGCAGGGCGTTGCGTATGCGGCAAAACGTTATGGCTGCAGGGCAACGATCGTAATGCCGATCGGAACTCCTCTGATTAAGGTAAACCGTACCAAAAGCTATGGCGCGGAAGTGATCCTCTATGGAGACGTCTACGATGATGCCTGTGCGTATGCATACAAGCTTGCGGAAGAACATGGTTATACGTTTGTCCATCCTTTTGATGATCTGGATGTGGCGACCGGGCAGGGATCGATTGCAATGGAGATCATTCAGGAGCTCCCGACGGTGGACTATATTCTGGTTCCGATCGGCGGTGGCGGACTGATCACAGGAGTGGCGACACTTGCCAAGATGCTCAATCCAAAGATTCAGGTGATCGGTGTGGAGCCGAGAGAAGCGGCGAGCATGACTGCGGCGTTAAAGGCCGGAGAAGTGGTGGAACTTCCAAGTGCCAACACGATTGCGGACGGTACTGCGGTAAAAGCGGTCGGAAAACAGAATCTGCCATATGTGCAGAAATATGTAGATCAGATTCTTCTGGTGGATGATGATGAATTAGTCGGAGCATTTCTGGATATGGTGGAGAACCATAAGATGATCGTAGAAAATTCAGGACTCCTTTCTGTGGCAGCATTAAAACAGCTGGATTTGAAAGGCAAAAAAGCGGTCTGCGTGTTAAGCGGCGGAAATATGGATGTGATCACCATGTCTTCTATCGTACAGCATGGATTGATCCAGAGAGACCGTATTTTCTCGGTTGCAGTGCTTCTTCCGGACAAGCCGGGCGAACTGGTAAGAGTGGCATCGATCATTGCAAACGAAAAAGGAAATGTCATCAAACTGGAACATAATCAGTTTGTCAGCACCAACCGGAATGCGGCTGTGGAGCTGCGTATCACGATGGAGGCATTCGGAACCGAGCATAAGCAGAAGATCTTGAATGCGTTAAAAGAAGCGGGGTATGAGCCGAAGAAAGTCGGAGCGAAGCTGTACTAAACAATATAGAAGAAAAATTAAAGTGTCCGAATGACCTGTGTGGGAGCGGACACTTTTTATATGAAAAGGATGGAAAATCAGAAGAGAGGCAGTGTAAATGTATTTAGTATCGATTTATTTTGATGAAAAAACGACCAGTCGAATGCAGGGATACATCACTCAGGTTGCAAAAAGAAGCGGAAATCCATTTATGATCGAGAAAAATGTACCTCCGCATTTGACGATTTCTGCATTTGAAACGCGAAGCAAGATCAGGTAATCTCACTGTTTGAAGAAACGAGAGATATGTTTCAAAGCGGGGAGATTATCTGGTGTTCAGTGGGAGCGTTTTTCCCGAATGTGCTGTATCTTTCACCGGTTTTAAATACTTACCTGCAAGAACTGTCAGAGAAGGTTTATAAGGAGTTATTGAAAACAGCGGATGTCAAGGTACACAAATGTTATCGTCCGATGCAATGGGTTCCCCACGCAACGATTGGAAAGAAACTTTCTAAAGAAGAGATGCTTGCAGCGTTTCAGGTATTGCAGGAGCAGTTTGGAGTGTTCAGCAGCCGGGTCGTGCGGATCGGTTTTGCAAAAACAAATCCATATGAAGAGTTGTGGAATTTTGAATTATGAAAATAGCAAGAAACAATTTACCCGAATTGTACAGACTGAAGTATAGGATTTTCGGCAAACATTTGTTATAATATAGTTGTCAGGAGGTAGGAAGAGAATGTGCAGAGAGAAAAGAAAACTCCCGATAGGAATAGAAAATTTTGAACAGATCATCAAAGATGATTTTTATTATGTAGACAAGACAGGATTGATCTCTGAACTGCTCCGCAACTGGGGAATGGTAAATTTATTTACCAGACCAAGACGTTTTGGTAAATCTCTGAATATGAGTATGCTGGAACACTTTTTCTGTAGAGGGCGACAAGAGCATTTTGATGGATTGAAGATTTCGAAAGATAAAAAGTTATGTGAAGAATATATGGGAAAGCATCCAGTTATTTCCATCTCACTAAAAGGCATCAATGCTGCTTCTTATGAGGCTGCATTTGAGTTAACTGTCAAGACCATAAAGGGAGCAGTGCAAAAGGCAGGATTCCTTAAAATGAGTGATAAACTGGGCGAGGACGAGAAGAAAGAATATCGAGCGATTCTTGATGAAAATATGAGTGAGGCTACGCTTTTTTGGAGCTTAAAAAATTTGTCAGAACTTTTGGAGAAACACTATGAAACAAAAGTAATCCTTTTGATCGATGAATATGATGTTCCATTGGCGAAAGCGTTTGAAAACGGATATTATGACAAGATGGTTTTTCTTATCCGTAATTTACTGGAACAGACGTTGAAGACCAATAACAGCCTGAAATTTGCAGTAATGACCGGGTGTATGCGAATATCGAAGGAAAGTATCTTTACGGGATTGAACAACCTGAAAGTGTTGTCGATTACAGATGAGCGTTTTGATGAGTATTTTGGATTTACGGATGAGGATGTCAAAGAAATGCTGCGGTATTATGATCGGGAAGATCATTATGAAGAAATGAGAAACTGGTATGATGGATATCGGTTTGGTAGTACAGATGTCTATTGTCCATGGGATGTATTGAATCATTGTGATAAAATAAAAGAGAATGCTGCGGCTTTTCCTGAAAATTATTGGGTTCATACCAGTAGTAATGAGGCAGTCAAGAAAATCATTCAAATGTCAGGAAATATTACAACAAAGCGCGAGATTGAACGTTTGCTGGCGGGAGAAGAAATTGTCAAAGAGATTCGGCAGGAACTTACTTATCAGGAAATGTATCAGTCTGTGGAAAATATCTGGAGTCTTTTATTTATGACCGGATATCTAACACAAAGGCAGCGACTGGATGCCAGTCATTACAAACTTGCAATTCCGAATCTGGAAGTACGGGATATTTTTAAAACGCAGATCATGGAATATTTTAAGGAAGGTGTTGCAAAAGACGGAGATACGTTAAAACAGCTCTGTGATGCACTGAAAGGCGGAGATGCAGAAAAAGTAGAACGTCTTTTTGAAGGGTACTTGAAAAAGACAATCAGTATTCGAGATACATTTGTGGAGAAATCATTAAAAGAGAATTTCTACCATGGAATTTTGCTCGGCATTTTAGGTGTCAAAGAAGACTGGGGAGTATTCTCAAACAGGGAAACCGGGGACGGGTACAGTGATATTATGATAGAAACAGAGGACAGTGAAATGGGGATCATCATTGAAATCAAGTATGCCGGAGACGGGAATCTTCTGAATGCCTGCGAAAAAGCCCTGAAACAAGTAGAGGAAACGAAGTATGAGGAGACGCTTTTAGAAAACGGAGTGGAGAAAATATTAAAATATGGGATTGCTTGTTATATGAAACATTGTAAAGTCATGTGTTCGGAGAGATAACAGGCTTGAAACATTGGTGAAATATAAAATGGGAACTTCACAGAATGGATTAAAATGAAGTTTTTTTGTGAAGGTTGGTAAAAAGAAACGGAGAGGTGGATTATGGCATCAAGTAAAGAATATTTGCAATTTATTTTAGGGCAGTTGTCTGAGTTGGAAGAAATCAATTACAGGGCAATGATGGGAGAGTTTATTCTCTATTATAGAGGGAAGATCGTTGGTGGTATCTACGACGACAGACTGCTGATCAAACCTGTAAGCTCAGCGATTTCCTATATGCCGACAATTTCTTATGAATTGCCTTATGAAGGAGCAAAAGAAATGCTGTTAGTAGATGAGGTTGATAGTAAACAATTTTTGACAGGTCTATTTAAGGCCATGTATGAGGAATTGCCTGCGCCAAAGCCGAGAAAGAGGAAATAAAAATTGAAATCGATGGAGGTAGTTGGATGACGTTTTATGAACAGATGGTTTCCCACTTTCTGCTTTGCTGGAAAAAGACGAGACCTTAAATGCACCAATTTATGGAACGCTGCTGCAAAAGAGGGATCACTCCTTTGGATACTTTGGCCTGACAGAAAATGCATTGCTGGTATCTTTTGGGGTATATTTATAGTATTTCAGCTAACTATCTTCATGTAAATATTCGAATCCTATTTTTTCAAGAACATGTTGGCTACGAGTATTTCTTAAAACCACATCAGCATAAATGGCCGATAATCCTAATTCTTTAAATCCGTACTCTAAGACAGTTCTTTCCACCGCTGTGTCATAGCCTTTTTCTTTATAGCAATCTTGAATAAGCACAATGGAAAGGGTGCCACTACCTTTTTGTAAGTCTATGTTTTTAAGGTATACATCACCAATTACAATATCATCTAATAATATAGCAAACCATACTCTGTTGCAATTATTTGCTTTTCTTTCAAAATCTTTTTGAGCGATCTCTGGCGTATAAATGTAAGGTGTTTCGCACATCATAGGATCTGCTATATAATTTTTTTCTTTCTATATGATACAACTGAGACGTCATAGGTATTAATACAATTTTATCGTCAACGATTAATTTTTTCATGTCTATATTACTCCCTTAACTTCCATTAATCCAAGATATTTTTTATTACGGAAAGATGCCTTAATTATACTGTGAGATTCTTTTTTTGTCTATTGACGCTATTTATGAATTACAGGAATGCGTCTATCTCTTTTTAGATTTCAAATTGTTCGCTTGGTATCAAATAAAGTTTTCTTGACTTTTATCTATTACAGTTGTAAGATTTAATAGAAACTTACAATTGTAATATTTGAGAGGATATGTGTATGAAGCGAAAAGTGATTGCACTACTGGTTATATGTGTGATGGTTCTATCTGGGTGTGGTAAGACAACTCCGGAAGAAAAGAGCGAGGAAACTGTTCAAGATATTCAGCAGAAGGAGATTGCTGATGATTTGAAGAGTTGATGGAAGGAACGAGAGAATTATATGAAAAGGCAGCAGAAAACAAGCTGCTGGACAGTCTGGAGTTTCAAAAGCAAGTAATTGATTATCTGGGACAAAAGGGATATGCCGCAGTAGATATGAAAGATCAAGTTGATATGGTTCATTCAGAGCAGGTGGAAACATATTGTGAGAAGGCAAAAAGGGGAGAATCGGCAGATGTGGTGATATATTCTGTCATAGAACAGGGTGGTGTAGTTCGTTATGAACTGCATACAGATGGTGATGATATGGATGCCATTGTCAGCACAGTTCGCTGGACGGATAACAAACCCTGTATGATTTATTATCACAAATTTAAGGTACATTCCTGGAAATATACAGAAAAAGGATATTTTTTCATCGAAGAATATCATCCCCCGGGATTTGACGGACCGCCGGGAGAGAAAGGATTTCGTGTAAAACCGTTGGATCAGAAACTTAGAGAATTAAATCAAAAATATGTACTTCCAATCGGATATAGGTTGAATAATATGTTGATCACAAACTGGAAGGAAGAGGATTATTCAAACCTGAATTTTTATGATCTATATGAATTAAAGTATCCGAGTATCTATGGAAAAGAGATTCCGTATGCGATGAAAGAGGGGGTGGAATATCAGATACCGAAAGAAGAGTTTGAAAGTGTATTACAAACACTTTTTCCAATCACGAGTGAGCAGATTCAGAAAAATGCAGTTTATAATCCCGATACGCAGAGATATCGTTATCGTCCGAGGGGACTCCATGATTGTGAGTTTCCTTATGAACCGTATCCGGAAGTGATTTCTTATGAAGAACTGGGTGATGGAAAATTAAAACTTGTGGTAGAAGCTGTTTGGGAAATTGAAATGCTGGATCAGGCATTTCGAAGCGAATTAGTTGTGGAACCACTTGAAGGTGGAAAAATTCATTATGTGTCAAATACAATTTTGTCACCAGAAGAAGATGAGCCGAGGTGGTATGTACCAAGATTGACAGATGAACAGTGGAGAGAGGCTTATGAAAAGGGATATCATCTTCCGATTAAAAAGGAAGAGCGTGAGAAGGCAGAAAAAGACAGTATTGCTGCCTTGAAGTTGGTTCAAGATATTTACGCTGAAGCGGATAAGGGAGATGCATCGAATGTAGTTCTTACAGATTCTGTTATGGAGCAGATGAAAAAGATACTCGGCAGAGGGGGAGTTCCGGTAATTAGTTCTGAGGAATACTCTGTTATGGAAAATTATCAGGTGATGGAAAACTTCTTACACAGTTCGGAGCAGGGAGTTGAAGGAAATGTAATTTTATATGATATTTTACAAGACGGAAGTATTGAGAGAAGAAAATATCTTTATGACGGGAAAGAGATGTATCTGTTAGCAGTCAGAGCAGTTTGGAATGAGGAAGGAGATCCGGTGATTGCATATCGCTCTTACACAAGAATGAAAGAATGGAGATACACAGAAAAGGATGGTTTGCTTATGAATTGCGTGTACCGGAACCGCCGGAAGTATCAGAAATTGTGGATGGAAGTTGTATGATCAGGGTAAAACCGTTAGATGCAGAATGTATTGAATTGTCAAAAAAATGTGTGTTGCCATTGGGATATCAAGGAAATAATTTACTATGTTCTAATTGGGATCGTGAACATTTAGAGGGGCTGGATTACAATGGGCTATATGAATACCTCTACCAGATGAAATATCAAAAAAGATTTGTTATGGAAGAAGGAAAAAATGGAATCCCCGCAGAGGAATTTGAACAACTGATGTCAGAATATCTTCCTGTTACTGCAGAACAGTTGCGGAATATAGCTACATTTGATGCAGAAAAACAAGAGTATGTATGGGCAAAGCTTGGATGTGGCAATTACGCACCGACTCATTTTGGAACTTCTTTACCAGAAGTAATAAAAGTAGAGGAACATCAAGATGGGGCGCTTACTTTGACAGTGGAGGCGGTTTGTGATATGGTCATTTCCAATGACGCAGTGATTACACATGAACTTACTGTGAAATTTCGAGAGGATGGAAGTTTTCAATATTTGGGAAATAAGGTTTTAGAAGATGGAATCCATCAGATTCCACAATATCAGTATCGAATTGCGAGGTGACATCCGATTGAACAACAAAAAGAACCGAACAGGAGTTATTTTTGAAATCTGTCGGTTCTTTCGCTTTTTATTTCCCAATATTTAATTCCGAGAGCACAGAAGTTGTGATTTCGGTTGCTTTACTTCCGGTAGTTTCGGTTTCTCCCTGAATATTTGTTGCAAAATAATATACATTGTCTGCGGTTTCCAAAAAACCGATAAACCAGCCATTTACATCTTTTCCCTCAATCCGCCCAGTTCCGGTTTTTCCATAAAGAGAACTTTTGAAACCGGAAGAGAGAAGGATGGAATTTTTGACAGCGTCTATATTTTGTGGAGCAAATTGAAACTCGTTGTCATGGAATTTTTTTAACAGGTTGACCTGCTCAATCGGAGAGATTTTTAAAGATAAATCTGTCCAGTATAAGTCGATGTCTGAACCGGTCTGTTGATTTCCGTATTGAATCTTCTGTAAAAATGATTTTACAGAGTGAAATCCTAATTGTGAATCAATGGATTGAAAGTACCAGTTCACAGAGTTTTTCATGGCAGAAGATAAGGTCTGATTGGCTTCCCATGCATCGAATGGATAATCTTCGCCATTCCAGGTCATATCTGAATCTTCAGGAGTGATGATACCGGATTCTAAACCGAGTAAGGCATCGTATATCTTGTAAGTAGAGTTTGGGGCGATTCGTTCTTTGGCATTTTCGATGTTAAAAATATTCCAGGCGTTTTGATTTGTATCATATAAAACGAAACTGCCTTGATAGCCATTGAAATGATTGGAAAGATCAATGGTGGAAATATTTTTCATATCGTTTGGCAATCGGTATTCATTTTGCGGAGAACCTGCGGCAGCCAGTACAGGTGCATAGCTCAATGATAGAAATGCAATGAGGATATAAATGAGAAATTCCCGCGCTTTTCCCCGTTTTGTTTCTTTTTGAAAGGCAGCGATATTGAGAATCCTCCGTGTAATCTGCTTCATACTTCCACTCATCCCGGTTGCATAAGGAAAAGGAATGTGAGAAATTTTTTCGGCAAAATTGATCAGTGTGTTTCCATAGGCCTGATAATCTGTTTCGTCAAGAAGATGCAGCACAGCCGAATCACAGGAAAGTTCACGATCACATCGCATTTCCTTTAAGGCATACCAGACAAAAGGATTAAACCAATATAGAATACCAGCCAAATTCATAAGGAAAACAATGCGCGTATCTTTTTGACGGCAATGCTGTAATTCATGCAAAAGCATGAAGCGCATATCCTTTGCATTAAAATCTGAAATCAAATGAATCGGAAGGTAAATGCGAGGGTGTATGAGCCCCACAGTAACAGGTGATTTCAAAAATGCGGTACTGTATATCGGGATTTTCTTTTTGCAATGCATCTCTTTACAACAGTTTTCATAGAGCCGTTTTACTTGTTGATTTTGTAATGGCAGTGCAGATTGTTCCAAAGTGCGGAGCCTTAAAAAAGAACGTGCAGCTAAAACGAACATTGTGACAGCACCGACAGCCCATAAACTAAAAAGGAGTAAGTGAACAGGAGATGATGTTTTACTGCTGATTGAGACTGCAAAATCATTTACTATTCCAATGGTAGAATTTTCTCCTATGAAAATCTGTCCATCAGGGACAGAGAGAAAAAGTCTTTTCGGAAAATCTGAAAGGTGCAAGGCTGGAAATTTCTGCAAGATAGAGAAAATGTTTGCAGGTAAAAAAGGGACAGCCATGAAACTGAGCAGAAGAAACCAAAGGCGATACTGCATGCGGGCAGATAAACATTTCCGCAATAAGTGTTTTATGCCTGTCATGATTCCAATGAAAATGGAAATAAAAATATTGCATATTAAAAAATGGATTCCAAAATCAAACAAATAAATTCCTCCTATTCGTGAGTATCAGAGAGAAGATGACGCAAGGTATCAAGTTCTGTTTTGGATAATTTATCATCTTCTAAGTAAGAGGTAAGCATAGAAACGATGTTTCCATTGTAATATTTGTTTAAAAAAGAATTGCTTTCCTGACGGATATATTCAGTTTCCGGAACTAAAGGGGTATATACAAAGACTCTGCTTTGTTTTTCATAAGTAAGCGCTTTTTTTGTTACAAGCCGCTTCAACATTGTTTGTATTGTCTTTGGACTCCAGTCGGTTGTCTGAGTCAGTTTTTCAGTCACTTCATTTGTACTGATGGGAGCATACTTCCAAATGACCTTCATCACTTCAAATTCAGCTTCAGAAATTTGTGGCAGTTTACTCATATTCATTCCTCCAAGTCTTACATATGTAATAAAAATATTATAAGGGGATTTTATAAGAAAGTCAAACAATGAAAAATATTGACAGAAAATCTTACGTCTGTAATAATATAAATGTTATGAATGTCATTTCCCGATTTTGCAGGGCGGTGTCTGCAGCTTCATATCCAGCTTTATGATGTGTAAGCCCATCTTACAAACAGGGACACAAAGCGCGAAATAAGAAATTCAGGAGGTCGCTATGAGTAATTTTTCAATAAATGAAATGCAGTCAATGCAGAAGGAATTACAAGATAAATATAAAGAGAAGTGGGAAAGAATCTGTCCGGAGACCGGCAAAAATAAGTTTTTATGGATGATAGGTGAAATAGGAGAAGTCATTGATATTATAAAGAAAAATGGGGATAAAAGCGCAGTTGCGGACAGTTCTGTCAGAGAACATCTTATAGAAGAAATGGCGGATGTCCTGATGTATTATAATGATGTGATGTTATGCTATGGGATCACCGAAGACGAACTCAAACAAGCTATATCGAAAAGTTTCAAAAAAACATGAAACGCTGGTAAATTTCAGGGGTGCTGTGAAGGGATTTGAACGAAAAAGTTGATAGAAAATATAAACTCCGGAAAGAAGTCAAAAATTCTCTCCGGAGTTTATGCGTTCTGTTTTATCTATACCTGATGATATTTCTGGAGCAGTTTATGGATCTTATCTGTTGGATTCATAACAGCACCGATTGTCAGATCGTGATTCAGGGAATCAATGATTAGAGCCAGGAATTTACTCATGTCTGCCTTGACAAAGTATTCTCTTTCGTCTACAGCAGGCGGCAGATATGTCAGGTTGGTTGTTACGACTTTATCAAGATATCCCTTTTTGTAGTATTCATCGAATTTTTCAAATCCGTCTGTGAACAGTCCGAATGTGGTGCATACGAATACGCGGGCTGCGTTGCGGTCTTTTAATTTCTTTGCAACATCCAGCATACTTTCACCGGAGGAGATCATATCATCCACGATGATCACATCTTTGCCTGCCACATCATCTCCGAGGAATTCATGTGCTACGATCGGATTCTTTCCATTTACGATAGTAGAGTAGTCTCTTCTCTTATAAAACATACCCATATCCACTCCAAGCACGTTGGAGAAGTATACAGCACGGTGCATTGCTCCTTCGTCAGGGCTGACGATCATCAGATGGTCTTTGCTGACTTTCAGATCCGGAACTGCACGGAAGAGTGCTTTCATAAACTGATACTGAGGAGTAAAGTTGTCGAATCCGCTCAGAGGAATCGCATTCTGTACACGCGGGTCATGTGCATCAAATGTCAGAATGTTTGCAACGCCCATATCTTTTAATTCTTCCAATGCCAGAGCACAGTCCAGAGATTCTCTTTTGGTTCTCTTATGCTGACGGCTCTCGTAAAGGAATGGCATGATGACATTGACGCGGTGTGCTTTTCCGGTAGACGCTGCAATGACACGCTTGATATCCTGAAAATGATCGTCCGGAGACATGTGGTTGAGGTGTCCGTTGACAGAGTAAGTCAGACTGTAGTTGCATACATCTGACATAATGAAGAGATCAGTTCCCCGGATGGTCTCTTTGATCACACCTTTTGCTTCTCCGCTTCCGAAACGCGGGCAGTTACATTCTACCAGATAGTTATTTGTGCGGTAATTCACATACAATGGGGACTCTGTCACCTCATTGATGGTGTTTTCACGGAAAGATACGATATAGTCGTTGACTTTCTGTGCCAGTTCTTTACAGCTTTCCAATGCTGCAAGTTTCAATGGAGCAACTGGAAGGGTTTTTTCCAATAATTCAATATTTGCCATGATTTTCTCCTGTGTTTTCGTTTTTCCATATCCGACCTCCGGATATGCGATTTCATATATCGTTATATCATTTTTTGCAGGGAAATTCAAGCATGGCTTTGCTATAGAAGAAAATTATGCTATACTGGTACTGTTAATATGCCAGAAGTATGAGCAGACAGGAACTTTGTTTCGGTAAAAAGCAGGAGACAAAGTCTAAAAATAGAAGAAGTACAAGGAGTTTGAAAATGAAAAAGCACGAGCATATTGTGAAGTCTCTGATGCCCGGCGGGATTGGAGAAGAACTGGGGATCGAGCCGGGAGATAAGCTGCTTGCCATCAACGGAAATGAGATACAGGATGTATTTGACTATTATTACTATGAAGAGAGTGAACAGCTTCTGCTTCTGATCGAGAAGCCGGACGGGGAAGAGTGGGAGCTGGAAATTGAGAAGGATGAGGATGAAAGTCTGGGGATCGAGTTTGACCAGAGTCTGATGGATGAGTACCGTTCCTGCAGAAATAAATGTATGTTCTGTTTCATTGACCAGATGCCAAAGGGAATGCGGGAGACACTATATTTTAAAGACGATGATTCCCGTTTGTCATTTTTGCAGGGCAATTATATTACGTTGACCAATATGAGTGATCATGATGTGGAGCGTATTGTAAAGTACCGTCTGGAGCCAATCAATATTTCGTTCCAGACGACAAATCCCGAACTTCGCTGCAAGATGCTGCACAACCGGTTTGCGGGAGAGGCGCTGAAAAAAGTAGATATTCTCTACCGGGGACAGATTGAGATGAATGGGCAGATCGTTCTCTGCAAGGGAGTAAATGACGGAGAAGAGCTGGAGCGGACGATCCGGGATCTGACAGGATATCTGCCGTATTTAAAGAGTGTTTCGATCGTTCCGGTAGGACTGACAAAATATCGGGACGGACTGTATCCTCTGGAGCCGTTTACAAAAGAAGATGCCAGGGAGGTGCTTTCTGTCATCCACCGCTGGCAGGAGAAGATCTATCAGGAGCATGGGATCCACATGATCCATGCGGGAGACGAGTGGTATGTGCTGGCAGAGGAGGAGGTGCCGGAGGAAGAACGATATGACGGCTACCTGCAGCTGGAGAACGGTGTGGGAATGATGCGTCTGTTGTTCAACGAAGTACAGGAGGCTCTCTCTGCCGTGACAGGAGATGAAAGGCAGCGGGAGATTTCTCTGGCTACGGGACGTCTGATGTATCCTTATATCGGAAAGATCTTGGAGGAGATCAGAAAGAAATTCCCGAATATCACCACACATTTATATGCAATCCGCAATGACTTTTTTGGAGAACGGATCACAGTATCAGGTCTGATCACAGGGCAGGATCTGACGGGACAGCTGAAAGGACAGCCTCTCGGGGAGAGACTTCTGCTTCCGTGTAATATGCTAAAGATCGGAGAACCAGTCTTTCTGGATGATTTTACGCTGGAGGAAGTGGAGAATTCTTTACAAGTGAAGACAGATATTGTAAAATCAAGCGGGCAGGATTTGCTGGATGCAGTGATCGGTGCTTATGAGAATGATGATTCAGCACGGACAGAAGAAGAGGCAGATTTCAGGAAATGTAAGATTGAATGGAGAGAAAGGTAGTTGAAAATATGAGTAAACCAGTAGTAGCGATTGTAGGAAGACCGAATGTGGGGAAGTCTACACTGTTTAATACATTAGCCGGGGAGCGGATTTCGATCGTAAAAGACACTCCGGGTGTAACAAGAGACCGTATTTATGCGGATGTGTCATGGTTGGACAAAGAATTTACGATGATCGATACCGGCGGAATTGAGCCGGACAGCAGCGATATCATTCTTTCACAGATGAGAGAGCAGGCGCAGATCGCCATTGATACGGCAGATGTCATTGTGTTCATTACCGATGTGCGTCAGGGGCTTGTGGATGCAGATTCCAAAGTGGCAGATATGCTCAGACGTTCTAAAAAACCAGTTGTGCTTGTTGTCAACAAGGTGGATAATTTTGATAAATTTATGCCGGACGTGTATGAGTTCTATAATCTTGGGATCGGGGATCCGGTTCCGATCTCTGCGGCGTCCAGACTGGGAATCGGTGATATGCTGGATGAAGTGGTTTCGCATTTTCCGGAAGGAGCAGGAGAGACCGAAGAGGATGAGCGTCCGAAGATCGCCATTGTCGGAAAGCCGAATGTGGGAAAATCTTCGATCGTCAATAAGCTTCTCGGAGAAAACCGTGTGATCGTATCAGATATCGCGGGCACCACAAGAGATGCCATTGATACGGCAATCAAACACGAGGACAGAGAATATATTTTTATCGATACCGCGGGACTGCGAAGAAAAAATAAGATCAAGGAAGAGCTGGAGAGATTCAGTATCATTCGTACTGTAACGGCAGTAGAGAGAGCGGATGTGGTGCTGATGGTGATCGATGCCACAGAAGGGGTTACAGAGCAGGATGCCAAGATTGCCGGGATCGCACATGAGCGCGGAAAGGGTGTGATCATCGTTGTAAACAAATGGGATGCCATTGAGAAGAATGACAAGACCATGAAACAATATGAAAATGATATCCGGACGACACTTGCGTATATGCCATACGCAGAGATCATGTATGTTTCTGCAAAAACAGGACAGCGTCTGAATAAACTGTATGATATGATCGATATGGTCATTGACAGCCAGACACTTCGGATTCAGACCGGTGTGCTCAATGAGATTATGATGGAGGCCGTTGCCATGCAGCAGCCGCCGTCAGACAAGGGAAAACGTCTGAAGCTTTACTATATCACCCAGGTATCGGTAAAACCACCGACCTTTGTAATCTTTGTAAATGACAAAGAACTGATGCATTTTTCTTATACCCGTTATCTGGAAAACAAGATCCGGGAAGCGTTCGGGTTCAGGGGAACGTCTCTGAAATTCTTTATCCGGGAGAGAAAGGAAAAGGATCAGTAGATATGGAACGAATTATCTGTCTTATCATAGGATATGCGTTCGGCCTGTTTCAGACCGGATATTTTGTGGGGAAACTCAATCATGTGGACATCAGAAAAACAGGAAGCGGAAATTCTGGTTCTACGAATGCACTGCGTGTGCTTGGAGTAAAAGCCGGACTGATGACGTTTGCGGGAGATGTTTTAAAATGTGTCCTGCCAATTCTTCTGGTGCGCCAGATCTTCAGTGGCAGCGACTGTCTGCCGCTGCTTGCGATGTATACAGGAGCAGGTGCCACACTTGGACATAATTATCCGTTTTATCTGAAATTTAAAGGCGGAAAAGGGATTGCGGTTCTGGCCGGGCTTGTGCTTTCCACCAAGCTCTGGATGGTCCCGATCCCACTTGCTGCATTTATTTTTGTGGTGGCAGTCACCCGCTATGTTTCCGCAGGGTCACTTCTGGTAACAATTATTTTTCTTGCAGAGGTGATATGTTTCGGGCAGAGGGGGGGATTTGCGATGGCGCAGCTTATGTGTACGAATTATATCTGGTGACGTTTTTACTGATGGCACTGGCATGGTGGAGGCATCGTGCAAATATAAAGAGACTGTTGAATGGAACAGAGAACAAAATCGGGTTTTCTAAAAAATAGAGACGATTAAAAAGGAGGCAGAATATGGCAAATATAGGTGTGTTGGGAGCGGGAAGCTGGGGAACGGCACTCTCCGTCCTGCTGCATGATAACGGAAATCAGGCAACGATCTGGTCGATCGATCCCGCCGAGATAGAGATGCTGTCAAAAGAAAGAGAGCATAAGACAAAGCTGCCGGGGGTGCACATCTCCGAGGAAATTCAGATTACCGGAGAGATACAAGAGGCAATCCTGGGAAAAGACTTTCTTGTCTTGGCAGTTCCGTCTCCGTTTACAAGAGCGACTGCGAAAAAGATGAGTCCATATGTGGCAGAAGGGCAAATAATCGTGGATGTGGCAAAAGGGATCGAAGAGACCACATTGATGACACTTTCCGGGCAGATCAAAGAAGAGATTCCGCAGGCGGATGTAGCAGTTCTTTCCGGACCGAGCCACGCGGAAGAGGTCGGAAGAAAGCTGCCGACAACCTGTGTGATCGGTGCGACGACAAGAAAGACGGCTGAGTACCTGCAGTCTGCATTTATGAGTAAGGTGTTCCGTGTCTATACAAGTCCGGATATTCTGGGGATTGAGCTGGGAGGATCATTGAAAAACGTGATCGCTCTGGCAGCGGGAATTGCAGACGGACTTGGTTATGGAGATAACACAAAAGCTGCGCTGATCACTCGAGGAATTGCGGAAATTGCGCGTTTGGGCGTAAAAATGGGCGGAAAGCTCGAGACATTTACCGGGCTGACCGGAATCGGAGATCTGATCGTGACCTGCGCAAGTGTACACAGCCGAAACCGCAGAGCCGGATATCTTATGGGACAGGGGAAGACTATGCAGGAGGCCATGGATGAAGTACAGATGGTAGTCGAAGGTGTGTATTCTGCAAAGGCAGCCAGAAAGCTGGCAGAGAAATATGAGGTGTCCATGCCGATCGTGGAGCAGATCAATGAAGTACTGTTTGAAAACAAGAGTGCTGCACAGGCAGTGGATGAACTGATGCTTCGAGAATCAAAAAGTGAGCATTCCGTGCTGCCGTGGCCGGATGAGACAGTATAGTTTTTTTTAATTCAAGAGAACAGAGCCGGAATAATCCCCTTTGTTTCTGCATAGATTGGTATCAGCAGAACAAGGGGGTATTTTTTATGGATGCATTTCAGGTATACAAGGATATGAAAGCAAGAACCAACGGGGAAATCTATATTGGAGTTGTAGGTCCGGTTCGGACAGGCAAGTCAACATTTATCAAGCGGTTCATGGATCTTCTCGTGCTGCCGAATATGACGGATGAACACGCAAAAGAGCGGACAAAAGACGAACTTCCGCAGTCAGCCTCCGGAACAACGATCATGACAACAGAGCCGAAATTTGTTCCGAAAGATGCGGCATCTGTCAGACTGTCCGAAGACGTGGAAGTTAAGATCCGACTGATCGACTGTGTCGGATATATGGTAGACGGGGCGAGCGGTCATATAGAAAACGATGTGGAACGTCAGGTGAAAACGCCATGGTTTGAACATGAGATCCCCTTTACAAAAGCGGCAGCGATCGGGACACAGAAGGTGATTCATGACCATGCGACAATTGGGTTGGTTATCACAACAGATGGAAGTATCGGAGAGCTTCCGAGAGAAAATTATATTTTGGCAGAAGAAAAGACCATTCAGGAATTGAAATCCATCGGAAAGCCGTTTCTGATCCTTTTGAACACACAGAAGCCATACAGCGAAGAAACAAAAAGTCTTCAGGGGAAAATGGAGGAAAAGTACGGAGTATCTGTTCTTGCGGTCAACTGTGCGCAGCTTCGGACAGAAGATATTAATCAGATCATGCGGCAGGTGTTGTATGAGTTTCCAATTTCAGAAGCAGAATTTTATATTCCGAAGTGGGTGGAAATGCTGCCAAAGGATCACCCGGTAAAAAGCGAGGTGCTCTCCAGTGTAAGAAATCTGCTGGATGGAATGGATGACATTCGAAGTGTGGCAGAGGCGGTACCGGTAAGTGACAGCGAGTACATAGAGAAGATCAGGATCTCTCAGATTGAAATGGATACGGGAATCGTAAAGATCCAGATGGACTTGAAGGAGAAGTATTATTATGAGGTGCTCAGTGAACTGACAGGGACGAAGATTCAGGGAGAATATGAACTGATCGCAGCGATGAAAGAACTTGCCGCAATGAAAGAGGAATATACACAGATCAAAGATGCGTTTGCCGATGTGAAAATGAAAGGATACGGTGTAGTTAGCCCGAAGAAAGAGGAAATTCTGTTAGATGAGCCTGCGATCATCAAACAGGGCAGTAAATATGGTGTGAAGATCAGATCAGAGGCTCCGTCTGTTCATATGATCCGTGCCAATATTGAGACTGAGATCGCACCGATCGTGGGAAGTGAAAAGCAGGCACAGGATCTGGTGGAATATATCAAAGCAGAGAGTGAGACTCCGGAGGGAGTATGGGGAACCAACATATTTGGAAAATCTGTAGAAGAGCTGGTGCTGGATGGGATGCGCAATAAGATCAATATGATCAACGAGGAGAGTCAGGTGAAGCTCCAGGATACGATGCAGAAGATCGTCAATGACAGTAATGGAGGGCTGGTTCTGCATTATTATCTGATTTTTTTGTTTTTTTCTGCCGGATGCTTGGACTCTTATTCTCAGATGTGGTACAATAAAGCGGCGGAGTGTTCTCTGCATTACAGAATTTAGTTGAGACCGGAGTACAAGAAAGGGGTACGAATCTATGAAAGCGGCTATTTTTACGTTGGATACAGAAAGTTATAAAGCAAGAAAGGCAAGTGCGGCAGGGATGGTTTTAAAGAAACTGCTGGAACAGTCCGGGTTTGAGACTGCTGCCGTGCGTGTGATCCCGAAAGACCGGAAAGTGGCGGCATCGGTATTAAAAAGAGTGGCAGAGGAGCAGACCGCAGAGTTGGTTCTGACAACAGGAGCAGCAGGACATCTCGAGAGCGACTGTGCTCCATATGCACTGATGGATGTGGCAGAACGCCTTCTTCCGGGGATCCCGGAGACACTGCGTGCATTCCGCAACCGGGATTCTCTGCAGGCGGTTCTGGACTGCAGTGCGGCAGGTGTGTGCAAAAAGACGCTGATGGTAAATCTTCCGGGAGATGCCAAAGAGGCAAAGGAAGCACTGGAATTTATTCTTCCGGAATTAAAACGTGCGATTGAGATGTTGAACGTATGATGCGGGTGACATATCTCGGACACAGTGGATTTCTTCTGGAGATGGAGGATGCCCTGCTTTTGTTTGATTATTATCAGGGCAGTCTCCCCGAAATGGATCCGGAAAAAACATTGTTTGTATTTGTGAGTCATGTACATTATGATCATTATAATCCGGACATTTTGAAATTGCGCCGTCAGAGACAGAACATCTGGTATCTTTTTTCTGATGATGTGCCGATGCCGGATGAACAGAAACAGGTAATCCGGCTGTCGCCCGAAGAAGAGAGGCGTGTGAATGGCATCCGGGTGCGTACACTGCCATCTACAGATGAAGGAGTCGCATTCTGGATAGAATATCAGGGAATCGTGATTTATCACGCAGGAGATTTGAACTGGTGGCACTGGGAAGGAGAACCAAAGTCGTATAACGAGCAGATGAGAGCGGATTATCAGAAGGCGATTGGAGAGCTTCCGGATCAGCCGATCGATGTTGCATTTGTGCCGGCGGATCTCCGTCTGGGTGAGCAGTATGTCTGGGGACTGGACTATTTTATGCGTCATACAGACACGAAAAATGTGTTCCCGATGCATTTCTGGGGATCCTATGAAGTGTTTGACAGGCTTTTTCACGAACCGTGTACAACAGAATATAGAAGCAGAATCCGAGAGATTCAGACAGAAGGACAGGTGTTTGACATTCAGAGTCAGACATAGTATAATGAAGAACAGTGTTAAGTAAGACAGACAATCGCGGCTGCATGCGCCGAAAGGCCGCAGACGAGGAAAGTCCGGGCTTCGCAGGGCAGGATGCCGGATAACGTCCGGTGGAGGTGACTCCAAGGCCAGTGCAACAGAAATAAACCGCCTGTATTTTGTGCAGGTAAGGGTGGAAAGGCAGTGTAAGAGACTACCGCCCTTCTGGTAACAGAAGGGGCACATGTAAACCCCATCCGAAGCAAGACCGAATAAAAGCTATGCGGCTGCCCGTCGCGCTTTAGGTAGGTTGCTTGAACCTGACGGCAACGTCAGGTCTAGATAGATGATTGTCCAATGACATAACCCGGCTTATCGTTTTGCTTAATTTGATGCTGTCGCTTTGCGGCAGCATTTTGCATATGAACAGAGATTTTATACAAGGCAGGAAAAGAGTATGGGAATGAGAATCAATACAACGCTGCCGCTTCCGGCAGAATTGAAAGCAGAGTATCCGCTTTCAAAGGAACTTACAGAAATCAAAGAAAAAAAGGGATGCTGAAATCCGGGACATTTTTACAGGAAAGTCAGACAAGTTTGTCGTGATCGTAGGGCCATGTTCCGCAGACAATGAAGATTCCGTGTGTGAATATATAAGCAGGCTGGCAAAAGTGAATGAAAAAGTATCAGACCGCCTGATGATTATTCCGCGGATCTACACGAACAAACCAAGGACAACAGGTGAGGGATATAAAGGAATGCTTCATCAGCCAAAACCGGATCAGGCGCCGGATCTGCTGGCTGGAATTATTGCGATCCGTAAGATGCATATCCGTGCCATAGAAGAAAGCGGACTGACAAGCGCGGATGAGATGCTGTATCCGGAGAACAGAAGCTATCTGGATGATATCTTATCTTATGAGGCAATCGGGGCGCGTTCTGTTGAAAACCAGCAACACAGACTGACGGCCAGCGGTATGGATATTCCGGTGGGGATGAAAAATCCGACCAGTGGTGATTTTTCTGTGATGCTCAACTCTGTGATCGCGGCACAGAGTTCCCATACTTTTATTTACAGAGGCATGGATGTAACGACAGATGGAAACGATCTGGCACATGTGATTCTGCGCGGCGGAGTGGACAAGTATGGTACTTGTAATCCAAATTATCACTATGAGGATCTGATCCGTCTTCAGGCGATGTATGGAGAGAAACATCTGGCCAATCCGGCAGCGATCGTCGATGCCAATCATTCAAATTCCAACAAGCAGTTCAAAGAGCAGATCCGCATTGTCAGTGAGGTGCTTCACAGCCGGAATTACAATACAAAATTAAAAGAGCTGATCAAAGGTGTGATGATTGAAAGTTATCTGGAAGAAGGATGTCAGAGTATCGGGGCAGACCAGATTTACGGAAAGTCCATTACAGACCCGTGTCTTGGATGGGAAGATACAGAGCGATTGATTTATAAAATAGCAGAAGAGTGCTAGAAGGGAGGCACATGATGAGAAGGCAGATGCTTGGAAAAAGTATGCTGGAAGTTCCGGTAGTTGCAGCTGGATGTATGCGTATTCAGGGAATGGATGAGACAGAGGTGGATGAGTATATCCATACCTGTCTGGAACTGGGAATTCAGTTTTTTGATCATGCGGATATTTATGGAAAGGGGCATGCGAATCTCTGTTCGGACGTGTATTCGAGCAGACAGAATTTCGCAGAGAAGATATCATCCTGCAGTCTAAATGCGGGATTGTACCGGGTGTGATGTATGACTTTTCCAAAGAACATATTTTGCAGTCGGTAGAGGAATCTCTCCGCAGGCTGCGTACTGATTATCTGGATATCCTGCTTCTTCACAGACCGGATGCACTGATGGAGCCGGAAGAAGTGGCAGAAGCATTTGATCTGTTGGAGGGATCCGGAAAGGTGAGACATTTCGGTGTTTCCAATCATACGCCGATGCAGATCCAGCTTTTGAAAAAATGTGTGAGACAGGATCTTCTTGTCAATCAGCTTCAGTTCAGTATTCCGTTTTCTAACATGGTTGCATCAGGACTTGAGGCAAATATGCTGACAGATGGTGCCGTCAACCGAGACAACAGCGTGCTGGATTTTTGCAGACTGCATGATATGACGATTCAGGCATGGTCTCCGTTCCAGTATGGATTTTTCGAAGGGGTATTTGTTGACAGTGAGAAATATCCGGAATTAAATCAGGTGCTGGCGGATCTTGCGGAAAAATATGGGACAACAAAGACTGGTATCGCATCTGCATGGATATTCAGACATCCGGCAAAGATTCAGATGGTAGCAGGTACGACCAATCTGAAGCGATTGCGGGAGATCGCGCTGGCGGCAGATATCCGGCTGACCAGAGAAGAATGGTATCAGTTATATTTAAGTGCGGGACATATACTGCCATAGAATTTTGAGATAAATAACGGGAACGTGATCTGTAAAAACCACGTTCCCGTTTGTTTTTTTGTTTATCTTCCGGAATACTTTTCCTCACAGTATTTACAACGATATACCTGGTTTTCTTCATCTGTCAGGACAAAGATGTGATCCAGTTCCTGTTCGATGGATGTGATACATCTTGGATTTTTGCAGCGGATCACATTGGTGATCTCTTTTGGAAGTCTTAGGATTTTTTTGTCGACGACCTGTTCATTGGAGATAATATTGACTGTGATATTGTGGTCGATAAATCCGAGAATATCAAGGTCCATAAAATCGATCGGACACTCGATCTTCATGATGTCTTTTTTTCCCATTTTACTGCTGCGGGCATTTTTGATGATCGCAACACAGCAGTCCAGTTTATCGAGGTGAAGATATTTGTAAATATCCATACTTTTTCCTGCTTCGATGTGATCCAGAACAAAACCTTCAGAAATACGTCCTACGTTCAATGTATTTTTCAAATTAGATACCTTCTTTCTTTATGCGAAACAAATTTTTGTTACTCTACATGAATATCAAGCAGTGTCAGAATCAGTGCCATACGTACATAAACACCATACTGTACCTGTCTGAAATAAGCTGCTCGCGGATCATCGTCTACTTCCACAGAAATCTCGTTGACACGTGGCAGTGGATGCAGTACAAACATATCGGAAGGAGCCAGCTGCATTTTCTTTTTGTCCAGGATATAGAAATCTTTCATGCGGACATAATCTTCTTCGTTGAAGAAACGTTCTTTTTGTACACGTGTCATGTATAGGATATCAAGTTCCGGCATGGCGTCTTCCAGACGGACAACTTCCTTGTATTCGATATGGTTTTTATCCAGAACATCCTGACGGATATAGCTTGGAAGACGTAATTCTTCTGGTGAGATCAAAACAAATCTGATTCCCTCATAGCGCACCAGAGCGTGGATCAGAGAATGTACGGTACGTCCGAATTTTAAGTCACCGCAAAGTCCGATCGTCATATGATCAAGGCGTCCTTTTACGGAACGGATAGTCAAAAGGTCAGTCAGTGTCTGGGTTGGATGCTGATGTCCTCCGTCTCCTGCGTTGATGACAGGAATGGAAGCGTGCTTACAGGCAACCATCGGCGCTCCTTCCTTTGGATGGCGCATAGCAACGATATCTGCATAACAAGAAACGGTGCGGATCGTATCTGAAACACTCTCTCCTTTTGAGGCAGAGCTGGAATCTGCGGAAGAAAATCCCATGATGCTTCCGCCCAGATTGAGCATCGCAGCCTCATGGCTTAAACGTGTACGCGTACTTGGTTCATAAAATAAAGTAGCCAGCTTCTTCCCTTCACATGCATGTGCATATTTTTCCGGGTGTTTTTCAATGTCTCCCGCCAGATTTAACAGTGTTTCCAGTTCCTCTACAGAAAAATCCAGAGGACTCATCAAATGTCTCATATGTAACCTCCTTGTAAATCAGATCTTGTTTGAGAGCAGAATCTGATTATCGATATTGTAATAAATCTTCAACAGTTTTGCGTTTTGGTGCAGATGGCTCGATATCAGGATATCCAAGTGCAATCAATGCAGCCAGTTCCCGTTCCTTTGGAATGTCCAGAAGACTGGAAATTCCACTCTCATCAAATACGCCCATAATGACAGTACCCAGTCCGTATTCGTGCGCAGCCAGACAGAACGTCTGACAGGCCACACCGGCATCAAACATCTGCCAGCGGTCTTTTTTTCCAGTGGTATAAGAGCCGTCGCGCTCAAAACCGCACCGTCCTTTGATATAAGTGACAGCAATCAAAACCGGTGTCTGGCGGATGATATCTGAATTGTAAGATGGGGTAAAGTCATCAGCAATTTTTCCCAGAAGGAAGAATCCTCAATTGCGATATAACGGGTAATCTGAGTATTTTTCCAGGATGGGGAAAAAGAAGCTGCGGAAATGATCTCTTCAACCAATGAATGTTTAACAGAATCCGGTTTGAATCTGCGGATGCTTCTGCGGCTTTTGATACAATCAACTGTATTCATTTCGATGTACCTCCCTATGCAAAATCTCTTCAATCATCATATACTAAACTGTGAGTTTTTTCAACAGAGAATTCATACGAAAATTAAGAAAGAAGCAGAAAAAATCTGGACAGAGATTGTAAATTGTAATTTAAAATTTGTTAATAGTTTGTAAAGAAGCTTAAAACAAAAAAATCAGGTGTTATAATACCAATGCAAAAGTGAAAAAAGAAGGAGAAATGTAAAATGAAGAAGAGAGTCATTGCGGTGTTGATTTCCGCCATACTGCTTTACCAGCCATTATCAGTATCTGCAGCAGCAGCTCCAGATGGAATGACAGACGCAAGCAAAACACCAGCGGCACAAAACGGGGCATGGGATGCATGGTGTGAGGAATGGGAAACAATAAAAACAGACTGGACCCAGGTCGCCATGTCACCTGGATCCGATGAAACAGAAATGAATTTTGCATGGTATACGAAAGAAGGGGAAGAAGCGTCCTTTGTATATGGACAGACTCCGGATCTAAGTGATGGCAAAGTGCGAGCAGTATCAGAAGTCCGGCACAAGACAGGCTATAAGAGCAGCAAAGTGGTAATAAAGGATTTGAAGCCCGGAACTACGTACTATTATCAGGTGGGCGGAAAGAGATTTGCTCCTTTACTACGGATGCGGATACAAGTTCCTTTTCCTTTATTTTCGTAGGAGATCCGCAGATTGGTTCTTCCAATCCGGAAAAAGCAAAGACTCCGGAGGATATTTTAAAACCATCCTTTGCGGCAGCACAGTCAGAAGCAGTTAGAAATGATACCTTTAACTGGAATGATACATTGACAAAAGCATATGAAAAAACAAACAGATTGGCATCCTTTGTTCTTTCTTCTGGCGATCAGATTCAGACAAATGCCAAAAAAGTGCAGGATACAACAATCAGTGAGGTGGAATATGCAGGATATTTGAGCCCGGATCTTATGAAAAGTGTACCCGTCGCAACAACGGTAGGAAATCATGATGCAGACAATGCCAATTATACGTATCATTTTAATCCGGCAAACAGCAGTTCTCTTGGCGACAATGGAAGAGTAGGCGGAGATTATTACTACACATATGGGGACGCCCTGTTTATGATTTTAAATACGCAGGATACAAATGTGGAGGAACATCGTCAGTTTATTGAATCCACAGTAGCGGCAAATACAGATTGCAAATGGAAAATAGTAACACTTCATCAGGATATTTATGGATCTGCAGAACATTCTAATGAACCAGAAATCACCAATTTGCGTTATAGTCTGGTGCCTGTGTTTGAACAAAATGATATTGATCTGGTGTTGGCAGGACATGATCACGCATATTCCAGAACAAAAATGTTAAAAGGCGGTCAGTTCAAAATGGAATATTCGGATGATGAATTTGAAGAACAGTTGGAAAAAGATATGGATGCGGGAGAAAATCCTGATACACTTTATGAGGCACCGGGAAATATTTCAGAAGATACACAGGATGAGGGCGAACAAAAATATCTGAAATATCTGCATGCGGTGATGGATGAGGAAGCAGTAATGGAATTGACAGAGAATCAGGAAACGGCGGTAAATTCTGATGGAATCATGTATCTGACAGCAGGATCTTCATCAGGAAGTAAATATTATGATCTGGTACCTCGCCAACAGACTTATATTGCCAACAGATGGCAGCAGGATGTTCCGACTTATTCGGTAGTAGACATTACGGAAACAACATTGACAGTGAATACATATCGCACAGATACACAGGAACCGATCGATACACAGTTTATGCTTGTGAAATCAGTTGATCATGGACAGCTTTCCGCGTTAATTGAAGAAGCTGGGAGTAAAAATCCAGAAGAATATACAACCGAGAGTTATCAAACAATGCAGCAGGCTCTGGAAGGCGCCAGAACTGTAAATGCAGATCCGGCAGCAGATACGGCAACACTGACAAATGCATATACTGCATTGAAAACAGCATTGGATCAGTTGGAGATGAAACATCAGGAAAATTTAAACCCACCGTCATCCAGTGATTCACCGGACAATGGACAGTCACAAAACGGAGGTACAAGTGGTTCTATGAGCGACCAGACTACGCATACAGAAGGTATCAATAAAAAACCAGTGACTTCAAAAACAACGGTAAAAACAGGAGACGCTGTACCGATTGCAGGGGTAGTGATCGTGATGTTAACAGCGTTACTTTGCGGAGGCGGAGTGCTCGTGGCTCGGAGAAAGCGTGACCAAAAATGAATTGGCTGAAAAAGGGAAGAAGGCAGTTTATCATTTTCGGAATTACGATTCTGTTTGCTGCATTTTTGATACAGTTAAATCAAGTGGAACGGGAAGGGCTGTATGAAACAGAAGGAAAAACCTTTGAAAAAGCAAAAGTAAGTGGAGATAAAAAAAGATAATACAACAGAGTCGGGAAATCAGATTGGAAATCAACTGGTTTCCCTTCGATTATTAAGTGGCAAGTTTCGTGGAACAGTTGTGGAGGCTGTCAGTTCTTCAGGTTATCTTTACGGAACACATTGTGAAAAGGGCATGAAGGTGATCGCGGAAGTGAATGAAGGGGAAGATTCGTTGTATGTTACCGTCTACAGTTATGACCGTACGGCAATTTTGTGTATGATTGTTTTGCTGTTTTTGCTGACCTTAAGTCTGATCGGAGGGAGAAAAGGAGTCTATTCCGTTGTCGCTTTGATTTTTACATTTGTATGTATTGTATTTCTATTTTTGCCACTTATCTACAGAGGGGTATCTCCTGTTTGGGCAGCAGTGCTGGTTGCAATTCTGACGACGGTTGTGACCATGTATTTACTGGGAGGGATTTCAAGTAAAAGTGTGACTGCTGTGGTCGGCACAGTACTGGGGGTTGGAATTTCAGGGATACTGGCAATTCTGTTTGGAAAATGGACACATATTTCCGGATATAATGTTGCAGATATTGAGCAGTTGACGTATGTAGGTCAGACAACGAATATTAAAATTGGAGAATTGTTGTATGCGGGCATTTTGATTTCGGCACTGGGGGCTGTTATGGATGTTGCGATGTCAATAGCGTCTACTATTAATGAAATCCACTTTCGCAATCCACTGCTTTCTGCAAGGGAATTATTTTTTTCGGGGATACGGGTTGGAAAAGATATGATGGGGACAATGTCAAATACACTGATTTTAGCTTTTACAGGTACGTCGATTAATACGTTAGTATTTTTGTATGTGTATAACTATTCCACAACGCAGATCATCAATATGTATTCCATAGGAATCGAGTTAATTCAGGGAATTGCTTCCACAATGGGAGTGATATTGACGATTCCATTGGTTTCATTACTTAGTGCATGGCATTTAAAACGGAAAGAAATTAAAATTTTTTCAAAAATTTTTCAAAGAACAGGCCGGCGGTAAACCAAAGCGGCGCATAATCAAGACGGATGACCCCTTTGATATTGAATTTTGCACGACTGTAATCCCAGGGACAGATCCGGTGTTTCTTTAAAAACAGACCGGATAAAAATTCCCCGGCAAAAATAAAAGCAGTGTAGATACTGCCGCGCAGAAGGGTATTTTTTGTCTTTAATTTCTGGGAGAGCGGGGAGAAAATACATGCCATTCCATAGATTGGAAACATCCAGATGGAGGTTCTTCCTGCAAGTGTATAATCTTTGGAGAAAAAGGAGTGAAGTCCTGTAAACAAAATTTCCATGCACCAGCCGAGGGTGCCGCATAAAATAAATTTTTTCTTCATAACAACAGACTGCCCATTTTAGAGCGGATTTATGCAGTTAGAAATCAGGTATTGTACAATCGGAAAAAAATGTATTATAATACAGCTTAAGTTTGAAAGGACAAGGAGAGAAGAAAAATGGCGACATTGGAAGAACTCAGGGAGAAGCTGGATGGGATCGATGATCAGATCGCAAAGCTGTATGAAGAAAGAATGAAAGTCTGCGAGGATGTTGGAAGATTTAAAGTCGGCGCAGGGCGAAAAGTGTTTGACCGTCAAAGAGAACATGAAAAACTTCTGGATGTGGCATCCAAGGTGAACGGTGAGTTTAACAAGAAGGGGATTCAGGAGCTGTACGCACAGCTGATGAGTATGAGCCGGAAATTGCAGTATCAGCAGCTTGTGGAGGCGGGTGCACTGGGAAGACTTCCGTTTATTGAGATGGAGTTGCTTGATAAGCAGAATGTCCGTGTCGTATTTCAGGGTGTGGAAGGAGCTTATAGTCAGGCTGCCATGAAGAAATATTTTCCGGACAATGAGAACAATTTTCATGTGACGACTTTCCGGGAAGCCATGGAGGCAATCGAGGAGGGGGCGGCAGATTTTGCAGTTCTTCCGATTGAAAATTCTTCTGCTGGAGCAGTCAATGAAGTATATGATCTGTTGGTAGAGTTTGAAAATTATATTGTGGGAGAGACGTTTCTTCCAATCGAAAATACGCTGGCAGGCCTTCCTGGAACCACACTCTCTCAGATTGAGCGTGTGTACTCTAAGGCAGAAGCTCTGATGCAGACAAGCCGTTTCCTGGAAAAGCATGGAGACTGGCAGCAGATCAGTGTGTCCAATACAGCGGCAGCGGCAAAAAAAGTCCTAAAAGAGCAGGATCACTCGCAGGCGGCAGTGTGCAGTGCATATGCAGCACAGGTATACGGACTTTCTGTTCTGGCAGAGGATATTAATGATGAGACTAATAATGTGACACGGTTTATCATTGTTACGAATCAGAAGATTTTTACGCCGGATGCATCGAAAATCAGTATTTGTTTTGAACTTCCGCACCAGAGTGGATCACTGTATCAGATTTTGTCGCATTTTATTTACAATGACCTGAACATGACAAAGATTGAATCCCGTCCGGTGGAAGGGAAAAGCTGGGAGTATCGTTTCTTTGTGGATTTCGAAGGAAATCTCGAACAGCCGGGTGTGAAAAATGCGATCCGGGGGCTCAGAGAAGAAGCGCGGAACTTGAAGATTTTAGGAAATTATTGATGAGTATGAGGGAGGAACAGGAAGATGCGTACCAATGAACTGATCTTATATAAAAATATGGAATACGAAGAGTTACTTTTGGATATGACATTTCTGATGGAACATTATGATAATGAATACTATAATCAGGAGGATTTAAAAGGACTGCTTTTTTCCTGTATGAATGAATTGCTGGAACTCTCAGAGTGTCACGGGTTTTTCGGAAATCTCTGGCATACCTTCCTGACTTTCCTGCTGGCAAATGATGAAAATGCTTACAGTACCTCCTGCGAGATCACGGGAGAGACAAAAGGAAGCCTGAATCTGGCGGCAGAGCATGATTTTTGGATTTTTAAAGAATTATTCGATTATGATTTCACTGCATTGATGCGGGTATTGGATGCAGGCTGTTTTTCCCTTCTTCTGGACTATGAAAATACACAGGATGACAGGATTGTTTTTAATAAACGAATCCGTGACAGAATCTGTAATCTGAGCAGGGAGCTGGAGCAGGCAGAGGACGTACAGTCGTTTAAGCAGTGCGTGACGGAGTTTTATCGGGAGTTTGGAGTCGGAAAGCTGGGACTGCACAAAGCGTTTCGCGTGGAACATACCAAAGACGGAGCAGCGGAAATCGTTCCAATCACGAACATTGCTCATGTGCATCTGAATGATCTCGTAGGATATGAGGCAGAAAAGCAAAAGCTGATTGATAATACCAAAGCGTTTGTAGAGGGAAAAAGAGCCAATAACTGTCTGCTCTACGGAGATGCAGGGACAGGAAAATCATCTTCCATCAAAGCAATTTTAAATCAGTATTATGATCAGGGGCTTCGCATGATCGAAGTATATAAGCATCAGTTTCAGGATCTGAACGAGGTGATTGCCCAGATTAAAAATAGAAACTATAAATTTATTATTTACATGGATGATCTCTCTTTTGAAGAATTTGAAATCGAATATAAGTATCTGAAAGCCGTGATCGAAGGAGGTCTGGAGAAAAAACCGGACAATATTCTGATCTATGCAACTTCCAACAGAAGGCATCTGGTGAGGGAGACTTTCCGTGACAAACAGGATCGGGATGAAGAACTGCATACAAACGATACGGTGCAGGAAAAACTGTCTCTTGTGGCAAGATTCGGTGTCAAGATTTATTTTGCCTCTCCGGCTAAAAAGGCATTCCAGAAGATCGTGACAGAACTGGCAAAGCGGAACCATATTTCCATGCCGGAAGAAGAACTTTTATTGGAAGTCAATAAATGGGAACTGAGTCACGGGGGAATGTCGGGAAGAACTGCACAGCAGTTTATTGATTACCTTCTTGGGAAGGAATAACCGCATCAGGCGGAAAAAGAAAAGGAATTTGGTATGACAGGAAAGAAACGGATGCGCCGTCTTGCATTGACAGGCGCACTGCTGATGCTGTGCACAAATACGGCGGCAGGATGCAGACAGCAGGAAAAGCAGGAAGTAACACCAGAAGTATTGATGGATGCGGTAGACAAAAATATGAAAGAAGTCAATTCGGCATCCAGTTCACTGGAAATCGAGGTGGAGTTGGAGGATGTGCTGGATCATACCAGAATCCGAATGGATATGGACATGGAGAACACGGTAAGCCCCAGAGCAGGACACGCAAAGGGGAGGGCGGAAGTGAAGCTAAATGATAATCTGGTCTCTAGTAATATGGAAATCTACCAGGTGGAAGAAGGCGATAAGTATGTGACGTACAGTAGTCTTTACGAGCAGTGGTCGAGGACAGAGAGTGAAAACAGCTCCTCTTCCAGTGGTACAGAAACAGATTTTTCCAGAGTGCAAGAGCGGAAATCGAAGATTTTACGCTTGCAAAGCAGCCGGTAAAGGTCCGGGAAAAGACGTGCTATGAAATCTACGGGGATATGCAGGGAAAGAAGCTGATGGATTTTCTTGGGGAGGAGATGATTCAGGCCTACGGTCTTGTGGATCTGCTGGATCAGGATGCGCTGGATACACTGGAGATTCCGGTTACGGTGGATATTTACAAAAAAGAAAAGCTGCCGGCAAGGATCATCGTGGATATGACAGATGTGATGGATGAATTATACCAAAGCTTCGGGAAAACAACTAATGTGAATTTTTATAATATTGAACTGGTGTATAACGGATATGATAATGTGGGACAGATTCAGGTTCCTGAAGATGTGAAGCAAGCAGTCAATGGATAAGAATACTCTTTTATTATAGAAAAATAGATGGATGCTCCTGGTAACGAAATCTGTACCAGGGGCATTTTGAATGCATTTTAATCAGAAATTTCTTTTAAGTCGCCGATATCACTGTCGATGATCAGCGAATAATTGGTATAATATACGACAAAGCCGGGTTTTGCACCCTTTGGTTTTTTGACATGTTTTTTCTCAATATAGTCAATCTCTACTTTTTCTCCGCCCCGGGCCTTGGAATAGTAAGCGGCAAGCCGTCCGGCCTCTTCAAATGTACGGTCCGGAAGCTCATCTCCGTTGGTGCGGACAACAACATGAGATCCGGGAGTATTTTTTGCATGGAACCACCAGTCATTGCCGACTGCAAATTCGAAGGTCAGCCAGTCGTTCTGCAGGTTATTCTTTCCGACATAAATATGATATCCGTCACTGGAAAGATAGTGCAGTGGTTTGTTTTTGATCTTTACTTTTTTCTTGGTGAATTTGCGGCGCATATAACCGGAATGAATCAGCTCTTCCTTGATCTCTGCAAGATCCTCCTCACTGAGTGCGATATCCAGAGCAGTGCTGACGGATTCCAGATATGTGATGTCTTCTTTTGTTTCTTCGGTCAGTTCGGACAATGCTTCAAAGGTACGTTTTTGTTTGTTATATTTTTCGAAATAGCGCTGTGCATTTTCCAACGGAGTTTTTGTGGTATCCAATGGGATTTTTACGATTTCATTGTTGTAGTAATTCAAAGCTTCCAGTACTTTTGCACCCGGTTCCAGATTATAGCCGTAAGTATGGATCAGTTCGCCGTATACTTTGTATTTGTCCCGATCCTCGGTATCGGATAACTGCCGCATCTGCAGAGCATATTTTTTTCTGGCACGTTCCAGAGCGGTCTGTACGATATGGCGCAGATCAGCAGATTTCTGGCGGATACGGGTGATCTGGTTTTTGGTTGCATAATAAGTCTCCAGTACGTGTGAGATGGAAGAAAAAGTTTCTCTGTGGTATGCATGCAAATGATCCAGCCCAAGGGATGCAAATTCCTTTGGCTCTTTTCCGTCATAGTATACAGACGGGGAGAATTGACCTTCCCTGACTGCGGAGAGATAAATACAAAACTGATTGTAAAAGTGTACACAGACATCTGCGGAAAGCTCTGAGGCCGGAAGCCTTGAATCTATACTGGAAAGAAAACAGATCTCCTCAGCAGTGACGGGACTGATCCCGGTAAAGCTGGTGTAGATTGCCTTGGATACCGGCATTGGCTTTGCACGAAGCAGGGTATGGAACTCGGCTTCTGAAATTGTGAGCGGATCTGCTTTTTCCATGGTGTCCGGGATGAAATAGTCCCGTCCGGGCAGCACTTCCCGGACAGAACTCATCTGGGCGGAGACATGTTTGATGCTGTCAATGATCGTTCCGTCTGAAGTACAGAAAATAATATTGCTGTGTTTGCCCATGATCTCCACGATCAGATCCTTGCGGCAAAGATCGCCAAGCTCATCCAGATGCTCGATTGTAAAATGAATGATCCGCTCCAGTTTGGGCTGCCAGATATCCACGATCCTGCCGTTTGCAATGTGCTTTCTCAAAAGCATACAGAAATTGGGAGCAGTCATGGGACTTGGTTTATTCGCGTCAGTGAGATATATGAGCGGAAGAGATGCACTTGCAGAAATGGAAAGCCGTCTCTGTCCCTTAGGGGATTTGATCGTCAGCAGAAGCTCGTCTGCCTCCGGCTGTGCGATCTTTGCAATTCTTCCGTTTAAAAGCTGTTCTTTTAATTCGTGGACCAGATTGGCCACGACAATTCCGTCAAAAGCCATAAAAAAATCCTTTCTTTTGGTTGGTTTCGTTTAACTTGATTATTGTATCACAGAATTCGGACAAGTGGTACCTGAAATCGGGAATTTCTGGAGTGAAAGCTTGACCAAACAGTATAAATAAGAGTATACTGGTAACAGAATTTCAAGAAAATGACAGAGGACAAAGACATGATAAAAAGTATGACAGGTTTTGGACGATGTGAAATTCAAAAAGAGTCCAGAAAATTTACGGTAGAGTTAAAAAGTGTGAACCACAGATATCTGGATGTAAATATCCGGATGCCGAAAAAGCTGAATTTTTTTGAGACGGCGATCCGTACGCTTTTAAAGCAGTATGCCAACCGTGGGAAGGTAGACATTTTTATTTCCTGTGAGGATTTGTCACAGCAGCAGATGATGCTGAAGTATAATGCTGCACTGGCAGCGGAATATATGCGTTATTTCCGTCAGATGAGCGAGGAGTTTCACATTGCAAATGATGTGAAAGTATCTGCATTGTCCCACTATCCGGAGGTACTTACAATGGAAGAGCAGACAGAGGATGAAGAGATTCTCTGGAGCGGGCTCAAAGAGGCGCTGGAGGGAGCGTTTGGACAGTTTGTGGAAACCAGAGTTTTGGAAGGTTCTCACTTAAAAGAAGATATCCTTCAGAAGCTCTCCGGTATGGAATCACTTGTGGAACAGGTGGAAGCACGTTCTCCTCAGATTGTGGCAGAGTATCGTGCAAAGCTGGAAGAAAAAGTAAAAGAATTACTTGCGGACGCGCAGGTTGAAGAGAGCCGGATTGCAGCGGAAGTGATTCTGTTTGCGGACAAGATCTGTACGGATGAAGAAGTTGTTCGTTTGAAAAGTCATATCGCACATATGAGAAATACACTGGAAGAGTCGGAGGGAATCGGGCGTAAGCTGGATTTCATCGCACAGGAGATGAACCGGGAGGCGAATACGATTTTATCCAAGGCGAATGATCTGGAAGTTTCGAATTATGCCATCGGACTAAAGACAGAGATTGAAAAAATCAGAGAACAGATACAAAATATTGAATAACCAGGAGATAAAGGAGAAATTTTAAAGAGATGAATCAGAGAGGGATTTTGATCGTTGTATCCGGATTTTCAGGGGCAGGAAAAGGAACACTGATGAAAGAATTGATGAAGCGTTATGAGGAAACTTATGCACTTTCTGTTTCTGCCACCACACGAAATCCAAGAGAAGGAGAAGTGGATGGAAGGGAATATTTTTTCAAAACAACCGAAGAATTTGAAAAAATGATTGCGAAAGAAGAGCTGATAGAGTATGCTAGATACGTGGAAAATTATTATGGAACACCGCGTACCTATGTAGAACAGCAGCTGGAAGCGGGAAAAGATGTGATTCTGGAGATTGAGATTCAGGGAGCGCTCAAGGTAAAGGAACGCTTTCCGGACACATTGCTTTTGTTTGTGACGCCGCCGTCTGCCAAAGAGCTGCGCAGACGTCTGGTCGGAAGAGGGACAGAGACCATGGAGGTGATCGAGTCCAGACTGGCAAGGGCAGTGGAGGAGTCAGAGTACATGGATCAGTATGATTATCTGGTGATTAATGATGATCTGGATGTCTGTGTATCCGAGATGCATAAGATCATCCAGGGAGAGCATCAAAGAAGTTTCCGTAATGAGAGCTTTATTCAGAGTATGAAACAGGATTTAAAAGGGAATGTGAAAGGAGACAGATAGAATATGTTACATCCATCTTATACAGATTTGATGAAGGTCGTAAATCAGGACGTTGAGGAAGGGGAATCAAAGGTTGTAAACAGCCGGTATTCCATTGTTATGGCAACGTCCAAAAGAGCGAGACAGTTGATTGACGGAGATCTTCCGATGGTACATGCAAAGGCAGGAGAGAAACCTCTGTCAATTGCAATTGAAGAGATGAATGCAGGCGAACTCAAGATTCTGGCAGAAAACGCAGAAGAGGAATAGGCATAGAAAGAGAAGATAAGGGGCAGATGCCATATGGTATCTGCCTTTCTGACTGTTGAAAAAAGGAGAAAAATGAAATATGAATATACTTTTTATTTCCCTCGGGTGTGATAAAAATCTGGTGGACACAGAAGTGATGCTGGGGATGCTGGCATCCAGAGGATATCAGATGGTAGAGGAAGAGACACAGGCAGATGTGATCGTGATCAATACCTGCTGTTTTGTCCACGATGCCAAAGAGGAGAGTATTCAGAACATTCTGGAGATGGCAGAATATAAAAAGAGGGCAGATTAAAAGCCTGATTGTTACAGGATGTCTGGCACAGCGCTATCGTCAGGAGATTTAGATGAGATCCCGGAAGTGGATGCAGTGCTTGGAACGACTGCATACGACAAGATTTTAGATGCGATTGACGAGGCACTAAAGGGGCACCATACACTGACATTGGCCGATACAGATCTCCTTCCGGAAGTGGAGACAAAACGTCTGGTGACTACGGGCGGTCATTTTGCGTATCTGAAAATCGCAGAAGGGTGCGACAAGCATTGTACGTATTGTATTATTCCAAAGATCCGTGGAAATTTCCGGAGTGTGCCGATGGAGCAGCTCCTGTCAGAAGCAGAATATCTGGCAGAACAAGGGGTAAAGGAACTGATTCTGGTTGCACAGGAGACAACCTTGTACGGAAAAGATCTTTATGGTGAAAAATCTTTGCACAAACTCTTGAGAGAGCTGTGTAAAATTTCAGGAATCCGCTGGATTCGAATTTTATATTGTTATCCGGAAGAAATTTATGATGAACTGATTCAGACGATTAAGGAAGAACCAAAAATCTGTCATTATCTGGATCTTCCAATCCAGCATGCCAATGATGAGATTCTCAAACGTATGGGAAGAAGAACGACAAAACAGGAACTGATAGATATCATCAGTAAGCTCAGGAGAGAAATTCCGGATATCGCGCTTCGCACCACATTGATCACGGGATTCCCGGGAGAAACGAAAGAGCAGCATGAGGAACTGATGGAGTTTGTGGATGAGATGGAATTTGACAGACTCGGTGTGTTTACTTATTCTCCGGAGGAGGATACTGCAGCTGCGAGGATGGAAGGGCAGATCGAGGAAGAAGTCAAGGAAGAACGCCAGGCTGAACTGATGGAACTGCAGCAGGAAATTGCGTTTGATACTGCGGAAAATATGGTCGGAAAAGAAGTGCTTGTGATGATCGAAGGAAAAGTAGCAGATGAAAATGCATATGTGGGAAGAACATACAGAGATGCGCCGAATGTGGACGGTTTGATTTTTGTTAACACAGAGGAAGAACTGATGTCCGGTGATTTTGCAAAGGTAAAAGTATCGGGAGCAGTGGATTATGATTTGATAGGAGGTCTTATCTGATGAATTTACCGAATAAACTGACGGTTCTGCGAGTGCTGATGGTACCGTTTTTTGTGCTGTTTATGCTGACAGATCTTGGTGGAGTGGCGAACAAATGGATCGCACTGGCGATTTTTGTGGTGGCCAGTCTGACCGATCTGCTGGATGGAAAAATTGCCAGAAAATATAATCTGGTCACAAATTTTGGAAAGTTTATGGATCCGCTTGCGGATAAACTGCTGGTATGTTCAGCAATGATCTGTCTGATCGAAAAAGGAAGTCTGGCGGCATGGATCGTGATCGTAATCATTGCCAGAGAGTTTATTATCAGTGGATTCCGTCTGGTGGCGTCTGACAATGGAATTGTGATCGCGGCAAGCTACTGGGGTAAATTCAAGACAGTCTTTCAGATGGCGATGGTCATTGTACTGATCATGGATCTGGGTGGTGCTTTTGATGTGATCGGGCAGGCACTGATCTGGATTTCACTGGCACTTACGATCATTTCACTGATTGATTATGTGGCAAAAAATATTCAGGTACTGACCAACGGAGGCATGTAAGATGTATACAGACTGGCTTTTAAAAATGAAGGAAAATGAAGCGCAGACGACATTGGAAGAGCGTGTGGTGGAATTGCTTGCTGAACACAAAATGACAGTCACTACAGCGGAATCCTGCACAGGCGGCCTGATCGCAGCAACGCTGGTGAATGTTCCAGGGGCATCTGACGTATTGAATGAAGGGTATATCACATATTCCAATGAAGCAAAGATACGTCTTGTAAACGTTTCCCCGGAGACATTAGAGCGTTATGGAGCAGTCAGTTCCCAGACAGCAAAAGAAATGGCGAATGGAGCAGCAAAGGCGGCAAAAGCAGAGGCTGCTCTAAGCGCTACGGGAATTGCGGGACCGGGAGGAGGAACAGAGGAAAAGCCGGTAGGTCTGGTTTATATCGGCTGTTCTGTGAACGGAAAGACAACTGCGAAAAGATGTGTTTTTGATGGAAACCGTATGGAAAACAGGCAGCATACAGTGGAAACTGCATTGGAAATGCTTGTGGAAGCACTGGAAAATCTGGAAAAATAGAAAGTGATAATTGACGAATGTCGGAATTTGTGAGAGAATGTAAACGAATACGGCGTTAAGAATTTATCAAAGCCGCAGAGGGAAACCTCAAATAATACACAATTACATATGTTGAAAGGAGTTTTAACATGATTTATTCACACGAAGTAGAAATGATGTGTCCGGTAGCTCAGGGAGCAAATCACGGACCAGCTCCAATCCCAGAAGAAGCAAAATGGGTGCAGGCAAAAGAAGTTAAAGATATCTCAGGACTGACACACGGTGTAGGCTGGTGTGCTCCACAGCAGGGAACATGTAAGCTGACACTGAACGTAAAAGAAGGTATCATCCAGGAAGCACTGGTTGAGACAATCGGATGTTCAGGAATGACTCATTCTGCAGCTATGGCATCTGAAATTCTTCCGGGAAAAACAATTCTCGAAGCTCTGAACACAGACCTTGTCTGTGATGCAATCAACACAGCTATGAGAGAATTATTCCTGCAGATCGTATACGGACGTACACAGAGTGCATTCTCTGAAGATGGACTTCCGATTGGTGCAGGACTGGAGGATCTTGGAAAAGGACTTCGTTCTCAGGTTGGTACAATGTACGGAACTCTTGCAAAAGGACCTCGTTACCTGGAAATGGCTGAAGGTTATGTAACAGGTATCGCTCTGGATGAGAATAATGAAATTATCGGATACAAATTCGTAAGCCTTGGTAAATTCACAGACTTCATTAAAAAAGGTGATACACCAAACGAAGCATGGGAAAAAGCACAGGGACAGTATGGACGCGTGGATGATGCAGTTAAGATCATCGACCAAGACAGGAATAGGCGATAGGAGGACTTAAAATGGCTTTATTTGAATCATATGAAAGACGAATTGATAAAATCAATGCTGTATTAAACAGCTACGGAATTGCTTCTATCGAAGAAGCTGAAAAATCACAAAAGAATGACTGGAACTGGATGTTTACAATCAGGTAAAAGGAATCCAGCCGATCTGATTTGAAATGCATGCTGGCTTTAACATTGTAGTGCTGCTACGCAATCAAAAGACTTGAC
>ENA-OQJX01000124-OQJX01000124.1-human-gut-metagenome-genome-assembly--contig:-NODE-124-length-52220-cov-3.692511_pt1 | contig 52220 bp, 54 predicted proteins | sample MGYA00242615_ERZ504782 | MGnify/ENA primary metagenome ERZ504782 (study PRJEB26092, sample SAMD00036354) | human gut metagenome | host: Homo sapiens | study: EMG produced TPA metagenomics assembly of... | reverse complement strand
AAAAACCAAAAGGCCGTATACCAGTGCTTTTTCTTGATATTACGGTCTTTGTCTTAAAAATTCTTCATCACATTCTGGATCACTGTCTCCCGCAGCTTTCCTTCCTCTGTATTTCCTGCCTGATGATCTGCAAATCTTGCTTCTACATACAGATAATCTGCAAGTCTGTTCACATACTGCATGGCTTTTGCATCTGCTCCGTAATTCTGTGCCACTTTGCGGAATCTCCGCTCTGCCCTTCTTGTCACAGCCCGAGCAATATCCAGTCTTGCGGAAAGCTCACATCCTCCGTACAAAACAAAGTCCCTGGCTCTCGGAAACGCAGCTTCCAACTCATCGATCTGATCTTCCAGATGCACAGTCTCTTCTGCGCTCATGCGGTAATCCAGATTTCTCGGATCTGCCACTGCTGCCATGATCTTCATCAATGTTCTCTGAATCTCTGCCAGATTCGTCTTCAGATGATCCTCTGAAAGCACTTTTGCATGTCCGATATAACTATTCAGTTCATCGATCGTCCCGATCAGCTCGATCCGATCGTCTGCTTTCGAAACACTCATCCATTTGCAAGAGAGGTATTTCCGCCATCACCTTTTTTGGTATATACTTTCATTTGCACATTTCCTTTCCCGGAACATTTTCGCTATTTAAAGGGCTGTTTTTTAATCGCACGGGCACTGTTTGCTCCCACTTTTCTGCACTGCTCTTTTGTCGGAGACAGATATGCCTCGATATTACGCCCTTTCTCAAGCCCCCGCATTTTCAGACAGACGGCCGTTCCAAAAATCCCGATTCCGGATCCCAGCATGGAATCCCGTGCCGCTTTATAGGAAAGCTTTTCCATACATTCATCCGGAAACTCTGTAATCTCATAAAACACACCCTCTTCTTCCACTCCTGCACAGACTTCCCGCAAAATTGCTTCATCTGCCAGATGTGTATATATAAAGATTGAAGGTTTCTTCACTATCATCGCTGTTCTCCTATATATGAAAGTACCAGCCCTGTTGCAACTGCATTTCGCGGACCTTCCTCTCCCCGGATATTTCCACGTCCGCACACGATCCGAAATTCTGAAAGTTCTTCCATCAGCATTTCCGGAATCTCAAAATCCTCCGCAGACCCGCCGACTAAAACAACATTCGAAATATGTTTCAGATCCTGCCCTGGTGCCACTTTCTTCAATGCACGAAATGCATTGGTCACAAACACTTTACGTTTTGCCTCTCTTCGCACCTGCACAATCTTCTCCATCGGGATATCCTGTTCCAGCCGAATCATTCCATCCTCCGTAAGAAGGACCACTCTTCCGTAAAACCTCGGATCAATGGACTGCTCCACAAATGTCATCTGTCCGTTTTCCATCCGCATATGGAACAGACTTTCCACTTTGGCAAGCGGGTACTTTTTAATCTGCTCTGCCATGTGCCGGTCTCCCAGACCAAGCTCTGTCTCGATCAGCATGGACACAAGCTCTCCCGCACCTGCCTGATGCGTCATAGATACCTTTCCATCCTCGGAAATCACCGCTGCATCCGTAGAACCGCCGCCCATATCCAGAATTGCAAGCGGAAGGCTTGTTCCGGGAGTCGTCAGGGCTCCGAGACTGGCCATAACCGCTTCCACGCCTGCCACCATCACGTTTACACCCAGTTCTATCCGTAATTGTTCTGCAATCTTCTGCATCGGAAGATGCCTCGTCTTTACCATCGCCGCGATTCCGACCGCTTTCTCAAGACAGGTCTCTCCTGCCAGGGCACCGGAAATCCGAACCGGTGCCATCGTATCCACTGCCAGAATATCAGTAATATGAATCTCTCTCTTCGCAGTCTCATCCAGATTTTCCATTCCCTGTTTGATCCTTGAGAACATATTGCCCACATTGGTGTCATGCTCTCCTTCCATATCGTAGATCGTACCGGCATCCGAAACTACCTGCATGATCTTCTCGGCACCTTCATCCAGATCAACAACTGCGTCCTGATCTGCATGGAGACAGATTTTTCCTGCGGGAAGAAGATTCTCCCGGATATTGCCGCCCGGTGTTTTTAAAACGACCGCACTTCGCTTTCCGATCAGACTTTTCGCAATCGGCGTGATCATCCGCGTCTGCTCTGCATCCAGTCCGAGCAGCGTTGCAATCCCGTACGGGTTGGAAAGCATACGGATTGTCTGTCCCGGAAGCGCCACTTCGATCGCTGCCAGAACATCATCCGGAAGCTTTTGAATTCCCGCCACCTCATCAATGATCGGCACTTTTTCTTCCAGACGATTCTCCACAAGAACCGCCTCATCTGCCTGCAGGATCACACCTGTGATCGTCAGCCGCTTCCTCTCTCTGTTGATAACTTCTGCGATCTCCTCATAGGATGCGGCTGCTTTTGCAAATACAATATACGGCGTTCCCGGCACGCTTCCCGGATTCGCTCAAAATCCAGCGTTTTTCCGACTGCCTGCCCTGCACCTGCAGGGGTAGACGGGTTATGTCCGATCATGGAAGAATCTGTAATGATCGTCTCTGTAAGCGTCTCCATTGCTGTATCTCCGATAACCGGCGCGGCTTCATTCAGGCGGATCAGGGAAAGCGCTTCCGTCTCCATCCCAATCTTTCCCATAGCTTCTTTCAATGCTGCCCGTATCCCATGAACATTGGCAATGGTCCCCTTCGTTCCTGTCGTCTTACAGGAAGCACTGCTTAAGAAATGGACCTGTGCTCCCCCGACTTCTCCGATACAGACTTCTGTTGTAGAATTTCCAATATCAACTCCGGCAATATATGTCAAAGCAGAATCCCTCTTTTCTCATAAACCTCTGCCGCTTCCATTACAAGGCGCGCACAGTTTTTTGCATTGTATTTTTCCAACAGCTCCTGTGCCATTAAAACCAGTTCCAGCTTTGTGGAACGATTCGGACGAAGCTTATCGTACATCTTTAAAATCACATCATCCGGAACATCTACCAGTTCTGCAGCACGTTCAAAATTCTTTTCCATCGGATCATTGCCGTTTTCTTTTGCCACCTGTCCCTGTGCATAAAGCATTTCTTTTGAAATCTTAATGTCATCCGGGGCAATCTGGTTTCTCATCACTGCATCCAGCGTGATCTCATCCAGTTTTTTTCCTGTCTTGGATGCGATCTGTTCTCTTTCGTGTTCACCTAACGGGTACTGCATTTATCTTTCCTCCCATTCAACAATTCCAACTTCCGGATCCAGCTGCTCTGTCTCCGCAATGTGCATCAACGCTGCCTTCACCTGATATTTTGGTCTGGACATCGGATCATTTGTACATGGAATCGGCACTACCTGCTCACCCTTTACATATTTGGCAGCATTCTGTCCGATCTGACGGTAAGTCTCCAGATTCATCAGAGGCGCCTGCGGAAACAATTCCAGATTGGAAAGCGGATAAAGGTCTCTCTGATGGATCACGGTTGTCCCTTTCGACTGGATGCCGATCCCGATTCCGGAACCAGAAGCTTTGCCGCTTCCAATGCCATAAAACAGACATCGGATGTATCCAGTATTTTGACCACTCTCGGATCATTCCTTCCTCTTCAATTCCCGCTTTCACATTTTTCAGAACATCTTCCAGTAAAATACCGCAGATGGTTCTTTTAATCTCTTTCTGGAATGCAGCTCCTACTCCGATCACAACTTCCTTTGGATCTGTCCCCTGCTTCGCCCGCGGATAATCTCTGTAGGATGTCTTTTCTTCATTGATCCTGTCCCGCCCTGCCATAGAAGGCACCTCGGAAGATGTATGTGATCCAGTCTCCTGCCCCATCTCCGAAAGAACGGCATTGGTTATCTGTTTAATTAACTCTTCACTAATCTGCATGATCCTGCCTCCTATATATCCTGTGGGTTGATGATGTGCGGGATCTTCTTGATCTCTTCCCAGCGTTCTCCCTGTACCCGGTATCCGGTTCCAGGTCCCATATAGTCATTCGGTGTATTGATGCCGGACAATACATGGAAGTCTTTGTCCAAAATCGCTGCTGTCTGCATGTAATCTCCGACCACACGCTGCTTTAACATACTCAACACACTCTCTGCCACATCCACAAATCCAGTCTCTGCCAGCGCTTTTACGACATCGATTCCCGTGATGCCGCGTTTTAATACATCCTCAGCCGCCATCAGATCCGCGGTCACATCCCGATCCAGTGTATCTTTGCTTCCATGTGCGTAGGTAACTGCCTCCACCTGCGCATCTGTCACCGGTGAAAGTCCCAGCTGTGTAAACACTGCCTGCACCGCTCTTGCAGCCTTGTTTCTGACATGAATGACTTCTTCTTCCGTTACCGGGCGAAGTCCTCCGTCTACCTGCATATCTCTCTGTAATACATTGTAATCATCAAAGTCTTCGGCATCAAAGTTCGATCCCGCAAACATATTGTCATAGTTCGGCTCTGCCGCATAGCCGGAGAAGATAAAGTCTGTTCCCGGCAAGAACTGCAGCATCGTTCTTGCAGTACGGCGCATATCGGAGTTGGAAAAGCTCTGGTCATTGGAAGATGCACACTCCAGCCCAAGCAGCGCTGCCACAAGGTTTTCCGCGATGACTTCCCGGATACCGGACGGTACGGAACCTGTCACTCCGATACAACTTACAGATCCATTCTGGATTCCCTGACTTCCAGCTCCCTTTGTCGCATACAGACAGCGGCACTCCAGATACAGCATAGATTTCTTTTCACTGCTTCCCATCAGCACCTCGGAACCGGATCCTGATGTAAAGCGGACCTTCAGTCTCTGGAAGCATACGCCGAATTCAAAAATGCTTTGGAATATGGTGTATCATCCCCATCGATAAACACCTTTTCCGTTCCATATACAGAGAGTGTCTCTGCATAAGTCGTCAGTCCGCGGATTCCCAGCTCCAGCTCTGTTGCTTCCTCTGCGGAGCACTGTGTCAGCACACCCGGACGCCCCACCTGAGAACCAATCAGAAGCGCCATGGCACTCAGCGGTGCATATCTGGCAACTCCCATAGTCGTCTCTTCCTCCGCAAATCCACGAAGAGCTCCCTCTGCCGCGTCCGCTGCAATCTGTACCGGATCATCTTTCAGATTTGTGATGTGCGCCTGATTTCCCGGTGTTCTTCTCGCACGGATCTTCTGCATTCCCATCATCAGCTCTACGACATTCAGATGATTCATAACCTCTGTCATCTTTGCAGGCGTGATTCCTGTCACAAGCTCCAGAATCTCTTTTCTGGACACATGAATATCCACGATCATGCGCGCGATCTCCAGTGAAGATACTGCCATGGACGCTTCTGCACGCTCTACGTTCATCGCATAATCAGCGATAAACTGATCGATAAAATCAAAGTCCTCTCTCTTTTTCCCATCCAGTTCCACAATTCTGCCGTTTGCTACTTTCACAGACGGCTTTGGATCATACGGACTTGTCATTGCCACAAATCCCATTTCCGGCCATTCATTGATATATCCGTCAAGATTTACCGGGCGCTGATCCAGTGTCTCAATTCGTTTTGATCTTCTCATGTTCGTTCTCCTAAATATGATATCTCCTACACACTATAGTTGTATTATACCTTAAATCCAAAAGAATCGCAATCCGGATCGTGGTGAAATTGTGCACAAATCCACATTATTTTCAAAAGAAATCAACAAAAACCCTCGCATTTTTCTTCTTTTTTCTCTGTGATTTCTATTTTTTGATGCTTTGTCTGCATTCTCCCATTGACTTCCATTTTTTCGGACTGTAAAATAGACCTATCTTTTAAATAAGAACAAAAACTTATACAGCTTACCTACGAAAGGAGTTTGGCATATGGAACACTTAACCATCCCACAGGGGTATGTTTCTCCCCTGACAATCCGCGAGACTGAGGTGGCGATCAAAGAGATCAAGGATTATTTTGAACGCTCCCTTGCAAAATCACTGCATCTTACCCGTGTATCTGCACCTTTATTTGTAAAACCGGAATCCGGTCTGAATGATAATTTAAATGGTGTGGAGCGCCCGGTTTCGTTCGGGATCAAGGAGCAGGAGGACACTCCCGCGGAGATCGTGCATTCTCTGGCAAAATGGAAACGCTATGCACTCAAGCACTACGGTTTTCATTCCGGTGAAGGTCTTTACACCGATATGAGTGCCATCCGCAGAGATGAGGATACGGACAATATTCACTCTATCTACGTAGATCAGTGGGACTGGGAAAAAGTGATTTCCAAAGAAGAGCGAAACATGGAGACACTGCAGTATACAGTCCGCAAGGTCTACAGTGCACTCAAAGAAACAGAAGATTATATTTCCAGACGGTATAACTATATCGAGCCGCTGCTTCCGGACGATATCTTTTTTATCACATCCCAGGAGCTTGAAGACCTGTATCCAGGATGTGACGCCAAGGAAAGAGAGCACCGGCTTGCCAAAGAAAAGGGAGCGATCTTTGTGGCACAGATTGGAAAAGTTCTCGCTTCAGGTGAAAAGCATGACGGACGCGCCCCGGACTATGATGACTGGGAATTAAACGGTGATATCATCGTCTACTACCCTGTACTGGACATTGCCCTGGAGCTTTCCTCTATGGGAATCCGCGTGGATGAAGAAGCGCTTGCAAAGCAGTTAAAGCTTTCCGGATGCGAGGACCGCGCAAAGCTTCCGTTCCAGAAGTCTCTGCTGAACAGGGAACTGCCTTACACGATCGGCGGCGGAATCGGACAGTCCCGTATCTGTATGTATTATTTGCGCAAGGCACATATCGGAGAGGTACAGTCCTCCCTCTGGCCGGATGACATTTACAACTGCGCACTGGAACACGGAATCCAGTTATTATAAAAGAAAAACAGGAGTCTGCTGATTTTGAATCGATCAACAGACTCCTGCCCTTCTTTATTTCTTTTTTACTGCCACAGCCTGCATATGCTGTGCTTTGTATCTGTCTTCTACAATCTCTTTCGGATAGCGGATCACTCCATTGTTCTCATACGGATCATTGAAATAATATCCTTCTTCATCATATCCGACCAAAAGCATACAGTGCTCATTGGAAATCCAGGTAAATACTTCCCCGCTGTCTTTTAATTTCCACTGTGGGCCCGTGATCGGTTCTCTCATATTGATACACGCCCAGAGAATCACCGGCATTCCTTTGTCAATGTACTCTGTTTGCAAAGTTTTTATCTCTGTTCCCGTAAGATCCAGCACCTCATACATTTCACCGATCGCTTTTTTCAGCGCCTGAGTGATCACCGGTGCATAGCAGCCAAATGACTCCTCATCATAGGGACTTCCACAAAAATATTTTGTGGGATCCGGACCGTAAAGCTCACCCTCACGAAGTTCAAACTCCTGCCTGTCCAGATATTGCTCAATAAATTCATCCACAGACATTTCGTATCCCAGATACCTAAGCAGCATCACAGCCGACACACTCTCGCATCCGGTCGGATATCGCACGCTTTGATCCAGATACGGCACATCAATTACGTTACGCATGCTGTTCCTCCGCATCCTTTTTCTGCTCTCGTCTCTTCAAAACCGTCAGTACTGCAAACAAAATCAAAAGACTGCTGCCCAGTGCAGCCCACCAGATCTTCACGATTCCTGCGATCAGATATCCTACGATACAAACTGCCGCCACGACCATGGCATACTGCATCTGAGTGGATACATGATTGATGTGATTGCTCTGTGCACCCGCAGAAGACATTACTGTTGTATCTGAGATTGGAGAAATGTGATCTCCGCATACTGCTCCTGCCAGAACTGCCGCCACAGAGATGATCATCATTTCCAGATTTTTCTGTCCCGGGAACATCGCTACTACGATCGGCACCAGGATCGCAAAGGTTCCCCATGAGGTTCCTGTTGAAAATGCAAGAAAAATCAGCGATCATAAACATCACCGCAGGCAGGATCACGCTTGCCGAAGCATTTGTTCCCACCAGATTCTCTACAAATACTCCAATTCCAAGGGCATCTCCCATTCCTTTTAAGGACCATGCAAAAATCAGGATCGCCACCGCCGGGATCATCAGTTTAAATCCTTCTACGAAGCTGTCCATAAATCCCTTAAATGTGATAACCTTTCTCGGCAGATATAAAATCAACATAAATAAAATCGTGACAGAAGTTGCAAAAATCAGACTTGTCTCTGCATCACATCCGGAAAAGGCAGTGAATACATCGGTTGCTCCGCCCAGATATCCGGTGTAGATCATAGCCCCGATCGCAGACAGGATCAGAACCGCTACCGGCAGGATCAGATCCATCACTTTTCCTTTTTCTGATGCATTTTCTGCCTCAACTGTCTCAAATTCTTCCGCACCGCTTGTGAAGAGATCCCCGTTTGCAGCATTCTTTTCATGACGCTTCATCTGTCCGAAATCAAATCCTGTGATCACCACAAACAATACCATTGCCAATGTCAGAAGCGCATACAGATTGTAGGGAATCGTTCTTAAAAACAGCTGAAACCCTGTAACCCCCGCATCGTCCGGCACATAAGAATTGACCGCAGCCGCCCAGCTTGAAATCGGCGCGATGATGCAGACCGGAGCTGCCGTGGAATCAATGATATACGCCAGCTTTGCTCTGGAAACTTTATAGCGGTCTGTCACAGGGCGCATCACGGAACCGACCGTCAGACAGTTGAAATAATCATCTACAAAAATCAGCACCCCAAGTCCCGTTGTTGCAAGAAGCGCGCTTTTTTTGCTCCTGATCTTGCTTCCTGCCCAGTTTCCATAGGCGGCAGAACCTCCTGATTTTGCCATCAACACGATGATCATCCCCAGAAGCACGTCAAAGATAAGAATATTCAGATTCATGCTGTCTTTCATAATTTCAAAAAATGACACAAAAGAATCCCAGGGAGAAAATCCTGTATACAGCAGTGCCCCCACAGCAACTCCTACAAACAGGGAGCTGTACACTTCCTTTGTGAGAAACGCAAGCACGATTGCAAGCAGCGGCGGCACAAGTGACCACCAAGTTCCGATAAACATAGAACCATCCATTTTTTCTTTCATCCTCTTTTCTATTACTTTTCCACATGATAATACCCTGTCCTGGTCCTGGCTCCGGCACTTGCCTTGTCATAACAGGGTATCCTTTCTTATTTTACTGGATGATGCATAAATATGCAATTATAATTTTTTATTCGTTCCTGTTCCATGCAAATGCATGGTTCATCGGCCCACTTCCGGCTCCCAGATCCAGCTTGAACTCCAATGCATCTGAAAGATACTGCTTTGCTCTTTTTACAGACTCTTCCAGTTCAAATTCTTTCGCCAGATTGGCTGCGATCGCACTCGAAAGCGTGCATCCTGTTCCGTGAGTATTCGGATTCTCTATTCTCGTTCCGTAAAACCACCGCATCGTTCCGTCTTCTTTCCACAAAAGGTCATTGGCATCCTGTCTTTGATGACCTCCCTTTAACAGCACACTGCATCCAAACTGTCTGCCGATCATTTCTGCTGCCCTCTCCATATCTCTTTGTGTCTGAATTTCAATTCCGGACAAAAGCTCAGCCTCCGGGATATTGGGCGTGATCACCTCAGCAATTTTAAAAAGCTTCTCCTGCATCGCGCAGATTGCATCCTCCCGGATCAGCCTTGCTCCGCTTGTCGCCACCATAACCGGATCCACGACAATATGTGCTGCCTCGTATTGCCTCAATGATCCTGCGATCACCTCAATCAATTCTGTGGACGATACCATCCCGATCTTCACCGCGTCCGGTCTGATATCTGTAAAAATGCAATCCAGCTGTTCTTTTAAAAATTGCGGAGACAATTCCAGAATATCACGTACTCCGGTTGTATTCTGTGCCGTCAGCGCCGTGATCGCACTCATCGCATAGACTCCGTTTGTCGTCATTGTCTTGATGTCCGCCTGGATTCCGGCACCGCCGCTGCAGTCGCTTCCCGCGATCGTCAGTCCTGTCTTCATCGATGTCATGTGTTACTTACATCCTTCCTGTTATCATTTCTGTCAGTTGTTCATCGAAAGACTTCAGATAAATATCCGCTGTCTCTCTGATTTTTTCCTGTTCCTTGTTTGCTTTGTCATAGACAGCTGCTGTAGAAAACCCTGCCTTTTTTGCAGTCTCAATGGCATAGAGTGCATCTTCCACAACCAGCGCTTCATCCGGCCTGCAATTCATCTTTCTCGCCGCTTCCAGATAAATGTCCGGCCTGTCTTTTCCTGCACCAACCTCGCTGCAGAATAACAGCTCCGTAAAATACTGCCGGATCTCCAGCCGCTCACACGCCTGTCGGATACAGTCTTGATCTCCTGAGGTCGCCAGGATCATGGGGTATCCTTTTTGTTTGAATTCTGCCAGAAGCTCTTTTGCCCCCGGTTTTAATGTCACTTCTCTTCTGTAAAAGGTTTCAATCTGGCAGTGGATTCCCTCCAGAACATCTGCCACACCAACCGGCAGGTGGTAGCGATCGATCAGATACTTTGCTCCCTGCTCCAGACTCATCTCAAACAGAATCTCTCCCAGATTTGGTTCCGGCTCGATTCCCAGTGTCTCCAGATAATGATCCGGAGCATGCTCCCAGATTTCCATGGAATCCAACAGTGTTCCGTCCGCATCCCAGATGATCCCCTTGATCGTCATTGGATCGCCTCTACTTTCTTTTTCAATTCTTCTGCTGCCAGCTTCGGGAAATCCTGCGCAAAGATCGCACTGATTACTGCAATCCCGTCGATTCCCGTTCCTGCAAGCTGACTGACATTTTCTGCGCTGATTCCGCCGATTGCTACGACCGGAATCTGCACTGCCACACAAATGTCACGAAGTGTGGCGTGTTCCACTTCCACCGCATCTGCTTTGGAGCTGGTCGGAAATACTGCTCCCACTCCCAGGTAATCTGCTCCATCTTTTTCTGCCTTTATAGCCTGCTCCACAGTCTGTGCAGACACACCAATGATCTTGTCCTCTCCTAAAATCTCCCGCACCTTCCACGCGGCATATCATCCTGCCCCACATGTACACCGTCAGCTCCTACTGTACGGGCGATTTCTACATTGTCGTTGATCACAAACGGAACTCTGTATGCGGCACACAACTTTTTCATCTCCTCTGCCTCCTGCAGAAAGTTTTCTGTATTCAGATCTTTTTCCCTCAGCTGCAGGAATGTCACCCCGCCTTTTAAGGCCTCCTCTACCTGGTGATACAGCGTGTCGTTTTTCGTCCAGCTTCTGTCCGTCACTGCATATAAAAGCAGAGATTCCTTATCGCACCTCATAGTTTGCTCTCCTTTCCAGTTCTTCTCCGGTCAGATTGCAGACCGCATCAATGATCCGGTTTCTGTAGGTGGAATTGCCGTCTCCCGGCTGCATATTTTCCCAGCCGATCTCACCTGCTGTTCCCATGATACAAACAGCCGCTGCCGCCGCATCCAGCATTTCTTCCGGATTCGCACACAAAAATGCAGTCAGCATCCCGGAGAGCTGACATCCGGTTCCTGTAATCTGTCCCATTTCTTTTCTGCCGTTTCGGATCACATAACAACGTTTGTCATCTGCCACCAGATCGATCGCACCTGTTACTGCCACGATGCATCCACAGGATTTTGCAAACGCTTTTACAAATGCCACTGCCTCCTCTAAAGTCTCTTCCGTAACAATATCCGTCTCACAGGCATCCACTCCTCTTGCACCGCCCATGCCGCCGGAGAGAACTTTGATCTCTGACATATTTCCACGGATTACAGAAAAGCGGACTTCCTGCATCAGTTTCACTGCTGTCTGTGTGCGAAGAGTGCTCGCACCGGCTCCAACCGGATCCAGAAGCACAGGATGTCCCAGTTCGTTTGCCTTCTTTCCTGCCAGGAACATACTTTCAATACTGCTCTTGTGAAGCGTTCCGATATTGATGTTCAACCCCTGACAGATGGTTGTGATTTCCTGCACTTCCTCCGGCTCATCCGCCATGATCGGGCTGGCACCACATGCCAGGATGATATTCGCCACATCATTTACGGTCACGTAATTCGTGATATTATGTACCAATGGGCAATGATTTCTCACAGTTTCCAGATATTTTTTCATAAATGTCTCCTTTCAGACCTGAAGTTTGTTTTTTGGAATCTGCTGCCTTATCGCACAACAAAGCGGGTACACCAATGTATGGCATACCCGCTGTCTCAGCTTTTCTATCCCTACGTTGGCATTATCCAAATCAGGTCACAGGTCGAAGCGATTCAGCTTCCTCTCAGCCTGCTTGATACGCAAGCTCCCTTGTTTTTTATTTACATTTATTATACTCCGTTTTTCCCCCATTGCAATCCTTATTTTCTTTACAATTTGATCTGGATCTGGTATTTTTTCATCCAGTAATTGATCTGCAGCACATATGCGATCATCTGAGGTCCTGCCATCAGCTGTCCGTACCACGGTTTTCCGTAATCCTTCGGCGAATTTAAAAACCGCTCTGCCTTCTTTCGATCCAGAAATGCCCGAATGGGCGCACTTGTATCTTGTAACACTTCTTCTCTCAGCCGGTCTGCCAGAAGTGCTTCGTACTGCGGATTGTATGTTTTCGGATATGGACTTTTCTTTCTCCAGAGTACTTCATCCGGTACTTTTCCTTTTCCCGCACGGCGAAGCAATGCTTTGGGAATACCATCCTCACATTTCACAGACCATGGCACATTCCATACATACTCGATGATGCGGTAATCCGCTATTGGCACTCGCGCCGACAATCCATACCAGGTACTGGTCCTCTCCATCCGGTCTAACAGTGTTGCCATAAACCATTTCAAATTCAGATACGCAATCTCTCTGCGACGCTTCTCCACAGGAGAATCCTCGGTACAGCACGGTGTTTCCCGTACAGCTTTCTCATAGGCTTCCTCTGCATACTCTTTCATCGGAAGCTTCCGAATCCACTTTTCCTGAAGCAGACTCTGCCGGACAGACTGATCTGCTGACCACGGAAATCCGTCTGTCTCAAAGGCTTCTTTTTTATGAAACCACGGGTATCCTCCGAAAATCTCATCCGCACATTCTCCTGTCAGAGCTGCCTTGCTGTACTGTGACACCTGAGAGCAGAAATACAGCATAGAGGACTCCACATCCGCCATACACGGCAGACACCTTGCATCCACAGCTTTGTAAAGATATTCCGCCAGCTTTTCATTGCTGCACTCCAAATAGCGATGCTCACTGCCGCAATATGTTACCATCTGCTCCACCCACGGCCGGTCCTGACTCGGCTGAAATGCATTTGCCTGAAAATACTGCCGGTTTCCCTCAAAATCAAAGGAAAATGTCTGAAGCCTTTCCCCCTTTTCCCGCAGAGCATCCGCACAGACTGCCGTCACAAGGCTGCTGTCCACTCCGCCGGAGAGAAATGTAGAGATCGTCTCTTCACTCTCCATCTGCCGTTTAATCGAATCCTCCAAGAGCCACGCTGTTTTTTCTACTGTTTCTTCCCTGGAATCTTCATGTGGCTGACTTTTTACATTCCAGTAACAATGATCTTTTAGAATTCCGTCTGCAAAAGAAAGATAATGTCCCGGAAGCACTTCATAAATATCTCGAAAAACACCGTTTCCGGGAGTTCTTGCCGGACCAAGCACAAAAATTTCACAGAGACCATTCTCATCCAGCACAGGGTCCACACCCGGATACTGAAATAAGCTTCCAATGGCAGAGGCAAAAAACAGCGTCTCCTTTTTCTGCGTATAAAACATTGGTTTTGCCCCGATCCTGTCTCTGAACAAGAACAATATTTTTTTCGTTTCATCCCAGATCACCGCACCGAAAACACCATTTATTTTTTTCACAAATTCCGGTCCGTACTGCATATAGGCAAGCAGAAACAATTCCTCATTTCTGTCTGTGTCGGCTTTCAGCTCCCGCCCAAGCTCTTTTGCATTGTATAGTTCCCCATTCAAAATGAGCGTACACACACGCCCCGGCCGTTTTAATGTAACCGGATGTGCATGTTCTGTTTCTTCCACACAGCGTCCCGGTGCAAATCCCATATTCCGGCTGCAAAATCCTGTAAATGTTCCCATTGTCTTCCCCTTTTCTACTGAATGATCGGTTGATACTGTCTGCCTTCCAGTGCCGCCTCGGCCGCCGGGATCAGATACTCCAGGCTGGCGATCATCGAATTTGGCTTTTTCTGCGGATTATCCTGTTTAAACGGTACAAAATAAACATGCTTAGTGTTTAACAACAACCCGATATTTTTCATATTCATACCCAGTGCATCATTTGTAGAAATCGAAACCAGCAGCGGACGCTCATTGCGCAGATGCGCTTTTGCAGCCATCAGCGCAGGAGTGTCCGTAATCCCATTGGCCAGCTTCGCAATGCTGTTTCCCGTACACGGCATTAAAATCAGCAGATCCAAAAGGCCTTTCGGTCCGATAGGCTCCGCCTGGGGGATTGTCAGCATCGGCTCTGCCCCTGTGATTTCCTTTGCCTTTGTCACAAAATCCTCTGCATTTCCAAAATGACTGTCTATAGACTGTGCCGCATCTGAAAAAATGGTCTGCAGCTCTGCCTCTTCCTTTTTTAATGCCCGCAGTGCCTGAAATACTTTTTCATAAGTGCAAAAAGATCCTGTGATCGCAACTCCGATCTTCCTGCCTTTTAGCTTCATGATTTACACTCCCTTTTTATGATTCTTTCTATTTCCTTCAAAATCTCCTCTCCCAGCAGTCTGCCTGATGTACACGGCGCAAAACGTCCCGGCAGGCCCGGCAGGACATTTATATGGATTCCCAGTCTGTCTGCCGCATCCCGGTCAATTCCTCCCGGCATGGAAGCCAGCTCCAGAATACAGACTTCTTGTGGCACTCCTTCCAGCAATCCCTCTGTCCACACAGCAGACGGCGCTGTATTAAAAAGAAATGCTGCTTTTTTCAGTACTTTTGAAAGATCCTTATATTCACAGATCTTCGCTCCTGCTTCTTTTGCACGTTCGCATGCATTCTCATCACGGTCATACACCACGATCGTACATCCCCAGTTTTTCAGGCACTGATGAATTGCACTTCCGCATCGGCCATACCCTGTCAGAATACACAAACTCCCCCGAAGCGTAACCGGACTGTTTTGTACCGCTTCGGCAACCGCACCTTCTGCTGTGGCAGCTGCATTTTCTCTTACAATCCGTTCCAGCTGCATCAGGTCATAGCTCTCACCGCCGCGGCATAAAATCCTGTTTTTCAGTTCTTTTGAAAAACAGCCGCCAAAGATACACTGTCCATGTTTCACATATTCCATGAGCTGCTCTGCATCTGGTTTATATTCCGCTCCTGTATTGAGCTTTCCTTTCCGCAATACAGGCACCGGAAGCACCACAAACCGGCAGTTCTCAAAAATCTCCCGAAGCCGCTCTGTTGTTTCCTCCTGTCTGGTACCATCCGGAAAAAATGCTGTTTCTGTCTGCCATCCATGCTCTTCCAGAAATTGTTTTACATAAATCTGCCTCTGATCCCCGCCAATAATTCCGATTTTTTCCAATCACACAAAATCCTTTTTCTTTTAACATATGCACACACTTTCATTGCGTGTCTGTATCTGAGACGCAAAAAGAGTCCGCTGTTTTTGGCGAACTCTTTTTTCACATGGCGCTATCCTAAGAAACATCTGCCGGAAACCGGATTCCCATCTTTTCCCTTGCCAGATCCAGAAACTGCATTTCGTTTCCGGACGCTTCCTCATATATTTTACTTTTCTCATCCTCCTGACTGTTCTCGATCAGACGCAGCCATTCCCGTATTTCATATACCATATTATTCTCTTCTTTTGGGATCAGGATCACATCTCTGCGCCCAGTACGCTCATGTATCGTAATTTTTCTTGTATCTGCGATCCGATCGATCTGCATACTCCCGTTTTCTCCCTGAACCTCACTTTCCGTATATCCACTTGTAATTTTGGAATACTGCAGAACTGCCTGCCAGCCCGGATACTGCGCCAGGATGGTTCCCATACCATCCACACCATTTTCCAGAAAGACGGAAGCTCCTTCTATTTTCTCCGGCATTCCAAACAATCGTACCAGCGGATGTACACAATACACTCCGATGTCCATCAAGGCCCCGTTGGAAAGCTCCGGCCGAAACGCATTCTCGATGATTCCTTTGCGGAAGTTATCATAACGCGACGAATACTGACAAAATCGAAAGCTCACACTCCGGATTTTTCCAAGGCGATACAGATTTGCTTCAATTGCCTGAAATCCGGGATCATACACCGAACGCATGGCTTCTAACAGCACCGCCTGTCCGTTTTCCGCCGCCGCTCTCATCCTCTGCAGCTCTGCCGCATTACTTGCAGCAGGCTTTTCACAGAGTACATGCTTTCCGTGCTTAAGCATCTCTACTGCCTGTTCACAATGGCAGGAATTGGGGCTGGCAATGTATACCGCGTCTATGTCCGAGGATTCTGCCAGCTCCTTTAGATCTGTATAAATAAACTCTGCTCCGTGCTTTTTTGCAAATGCCTTGGCTGTCTCCTTCTTTCTTGAAAATACTGCCGTGTGGACCAGTCCCTCACACAAAGCTGCCGCTTCCAGAAAACGGTCCACAATCGCACTCGTTCCAATAGTTGCAAATCGTATCATATTCTCTGCTCCTTCCTTTTATGATGATCACTTGTTACGGCTAAATTACTGGTTCACAGTAACCAATAATCCGAATATTATCATTTTACTATTTTACATATTGGCAAAGCAAGTTTAAAATAGAAATGAAAGGAGAATATGCAAATGAAATCTCAAAAACATCTGTTAAGCAAATTATTTATTTCTACCCTTTATCTGAGTGCCTTCACTTTTGGCGGCGGTTATGTGATCGTTACACTCATGAAAAAGAAATTTGTGGACCAGTATCACTGGATCGATGATGAGGAAATGCTGGATTTGATCGCCATCGCGCAGTCTTCTCCGGGAGCTATCGCAGTCAACGGCGCAATTGTTGTCGGCTATAAGCTGGCCGGAATTCCAGGAGTTCTGCTCTGTGTCCTCGCCACCGTTTTGCCGCCTTTTGTCATTATTTCCATCCTTTCTGTATTTTACGCTGCTTTCCAGAGCAATGTCTGGATACGGCTTCTTCTGGAAGGGATGCAATCCGGTGTTGCGGCTGTCATCGCATCAGTTGTTTATGATATGGGCCGCGGAATCATCCGTGAAAAAACACCGATTTCTCTTCTGATCATGGGCGGAGCATTTCTTGCAAACTATATGTTTCAGATCAATGCCGTCTACATCATTTTATTTTGTATTGCACTTGGCTGCCTGCAGACCTGGTATCAGAAAAGGAGGACACTCTCATGATTTACCTGCAGCTTTTTTTCAGTTTTCTTCAAATCGGAACCTTTAGCTTCGGCGGCGGTTATGCTGCACTCCCCCTGATCCAGAATCAGGTCGTCTCTCTTCATCATTGGATCTCAATGGCTGAGTTCACAGATCTGATCACCATTTCCCAGATGACTCCCGGACCGATCGCCATCAATTCCGCCACCTTTGTCGGAATCAAGATCGCAGGAATGCCCGGTGCACTTGTTGCGACTCTCGGATGTATCCTGCCCTCCTGCATCATTGTGACCATTATTGCATATCTGTATATGAGATACCGAGATCTGGACACCCTGCAGGGAATTCTTGGGATGCTTCGTCCCGCCGTCGTTGCACTGATTGCCTCTGCAGGAATTTCGATCCTGATCACTGCTTTCTTTGGAGATTCGGGGATAAAGCTTTCCTCATGCAACCCAAAGGCCGTGGTAATCTTTGCAGGCTGTCTGATTCTTCTGAGAAAACGAGTCAATCCTGTTCTGGTCATGGTACTTGCCGGGATTGTAAATGTGGGACTCTCCCTTTTTATATGAATCTCAGTAAAAAGGGAAAACTCTTCCGAATAAAAAGAATTTTCCCTCCGTCTTAAACTACAATTTCATATTTTTCTACATTCACTTTCGCTTTTCCATCACATGAGAACACAATCTCATCTGCCTCTATCGGTGTGCAGATTGCAGTTGTCACAACCTGTTCTCCGTCATTGACAAACAGTTCAATGGACTGTCTGTCCAGAATAAAACGAAGTTTCAATGTTTCTTTTCCTTCCGTAACTTTCCATATTCTTCTGCAGATTACATCTTTTGTCACTCCGCAACAAGTACGATCCACTTCCATAATCTGCTTTTTTCGATTATATGTATAAGTAGTCGTATATTCCATGTTATGTGCCAGTTCCAGACAAAATTCATCAAATTGGCCATTTTCGATTTCTACAGTCAGATCCAGCATCCTTCCTCTCACTTCATCAAACTGAACAGTTCCTGAAATCTCCTGGTCTTTCAAACAACATGGATTTTTACGATACTGCTTCAGTTCTTCCACCGGATTTTGATATAATCTTCCATTCATATACCGCAGTTCTCTCGGCAGTGTCATCATTCCCTGCCACTTTTGACCATCCGGAATCACACAGGCATCCCATGACTTCATCCAGGCGATTAGAATCCGACGTCCATCCGGAAGTTTTGTCGTCTGCGGCGCATAAAAATCCAGACCATAATCCAATGATTTTGGAGCTTCCTTCTGAAATGTATGCTCTGTTTCATTATATTTTCCTGAAAAATATACGGAATTATTTCCATTATGAAATTCATATTTCTGCGCTTTCATGTTCTGTGGCGAACAGATCAAAAAATGTGTCCCATCCAGTTCAAAAAAATCCGGGCATTCCCACATAGTTCCAATCTGACCTGTGCTATTTTCTGCCAACACAGTCTCAAATTTCCATTTCTCCAAATTTTACTGGAAAAAGTACAACCTGACCTTTCTGCTCTGAGTTCTTATTTCCAACAATCAGATAATAGTTTTCCCTTTTTCCACACTTCGGATCTCTGAAATCAATCTTGCTACAATCCGCAGGCAGCATATCTCCGGTTATAACAGGATTCTGGGGTGATTTCACATAGATTTCTCCATCTCCATACGCAATACACTGATTCTGTCGTTCTTGAATGCTTCCATTCTCCATCTGCACATTACTTACTCCGGTATAGATGAGTACATGTTTTCCATCTTTTTCCGTTGCACTTCCTGAAAAACATCCTCGTTTGTCATATTCCTGATCCGGAGCAAGTACTGATGGCATATTCTTCCAATGAATCATATCATCTGAAACACTGTGTCCCCAGTGCATTGGTCCCCACTCCGTTGTATACGGATGATATTGATAAAAAAGATGAATCTGTCCCTGATACCAGGAAAATCCATTTGGATCATTGATCCATCCCACTGGAGCAGCTACATGAAATGCCGGTTTTTCTTTCTACCGGAATTTTCTCTTGTTCTGTTTTTCATTATTCATTGGCTTTCTTTAATTCAATACTCATAATGTCTCCTATTCTTTCCCCTGTTCACTCTTCAAGGATTCCTGATACTTGTCAAAATACTTCTGCTTGATTGCAAGATAATCAGACAATCCATATTGTTCCATTTTCTTTAAATAGCTGTCCCACTCTTTTTCAATTCCGCCATTTAATATCCAATCTGCTTTTTTCTGTTCTGCATATTTTCTGATATCTGTATCGTATTGAGTCACTTTGTTTGTGTCTTCAATACTCATAAATACATTTGGATATACATATTTACTGTGCATATCTTCCAAATAGGTTTCATGCATATTGTCCAGACGCCATTTTGCATCCGCAGGCTGTGTCACATAAACATCGTAATATTCATTTAATACTGCTAACGGTCCATTCACTGACTGAGCTTCTCTGACTTCTACCGGAGACTCATTTCCAAGATCCATATGCTTTAACATTTTCTCTCCATCCTTGTTCGTTCCCATCTCGAAAATATTAAAGGAATCTTTTTCTCCATATGTTCCCCAATTGTTCTGTGGAGATTGTAAAGGCGCATACATCTGATCAATCCACGCCGCTGCCAGTGCTGTGTTTTTACAGCTGGTTGTCAGCACGCAGCGTCCTCTGTCAAATCCACTTGTCTCACTGTTATTCTGTCTGGTGATATTCACCAGACCATTCGGACCAGCCAATGCCGGAAGCATCACATAATCCTCATAATTATCAATATTCGAAATATCCCATGTAAAACACAGACCATAACGGTGGCTTTTCCCTTTCGCCACATAAGTAGACCATTCCTGTGTAAAAGCTTCCGGATCAACCAATTTCTGCTCTACCAGTTCATGCAGCCACTGAATACCTTCTTTATAGCCTTCCTGTACAGTGGTATAAATAACCTTGCCTTCATCTGTCACTGCAAAGTGATCCCCAGTGTCTCCGTATCCCTCACCAAATCCATTGATCAAAATTGCAGGATCCTGATCTCCATTGTTGATGATAAAGGACATCGGTATCACACCTCCCTCTATGTCAAATTCTGACTTTAGTTCTTCCGCATGATCCCGGAACGCAATTAATACCTTTTCCAGTTCTTCTGTTGTTTCAGGTACTTTCAATCCAAGAAAATCCAGCCATTTTTTATTGATATACGGAATATTCCCAATCGCCTGAATTGCTTCTTTCCCTTCCCCCAGCTGTTCGATCCAGGGGAAAGATAGATATGTCCGTCCGGAGCTGTACACATTGTTCTGTATTCCGGATATTTTTCAAAAATAGCCTTCAGATTCGGCATATATTTATCAATCAAATGCTCTACCGGAATAATAATCCCCTGTTTTGCATAACGAAGGAGATCATAATCATTCATTCCCGCATTAAAGAGCCCATCCGGCAGATTTCCAAACTGTGCCAGTGCCAGATTTTTCTTATCCGCAAACTGATCTGCTACAAAGCAGGTCCAGTCAATATGTACATTCGTCTGTTTTTCCAACCGTTTGAAGATTGTTCGCTCGTTCGGCTCCTGTGTAGATGTTGCAGGAGCACTGGTGATAAATGATAATTCTGCTTTTTCTTTCAGAGGAAACTCCACGTCTTCGACTGGTGTATCCGGATTGATCTCTGCCTCCATCCTTTCTTTGCTTCCACATCCCGTCATTGAAAATACAAGCACAAGAGAAAGGCTTGCCGCAATAATCGATTTGATTCTTTTTTTCATAGCTGCACCTCCTAACCATCTAACCTTTTACTGAACCGACCATGATTCCCTTATCGAAATATTTCTGGAAAAACGGATACATAATCAAAAGCGGCAGACTGGATACAACAATCGTCGCATATTTCAGTAATTCTGCTACTTTTGCCATTTCTGCTGTACTCTGGATATCCGCAATCATACCTGGCTGTGGCGTATTTTGTACCAAAATCGAACGTAGTACAAGCTGCAATGGCTGTAAATTGGCATCATTCAGATAGATCATTGCATCAAAATAGCTGTTCCACATTCCCACAAAAGACCAGAGTGCCAAAACTGCAATGATTGGTTTACACACCGGAAGCATAATCCGGAAAAAGTGCTGGATTTCATTTGCTCCGTCAATAGCTGACGCTTCTCGAAGCTCTTTTGGAATGGACTGATAATATGTTCTCGCCAAAATCATATTCCATACATTAAAGGCTCCCGGAAGCAAAATTGCCCAGACCGTATTTACCATATGGAGCTGATTTACCAGAATAAATGTAGGTATCAGACCGCCGCCAAAAAACATGGTGATGATAAAAACAGTATTAAAAAACTTTCTTCCCACAAATTCTTTTTTAGACATTGGATACGCTGCCAATAAAGTTACAAAAACTGAAATTACAGTAAATGCTGTTGAATAAAAGAACGAATTCAAAAATCCTCTCCATATCATTTCATTTTCAAGCACTCTTCTATATGCATCCAGTGTCCAGTCTTTAAAATTGAAACTGATTCCCTGGCTGTTCAATACATTCGGATCCATAAAAGAAGCAACCACAACATAGACCAGCGGAATGAGTATCGCAAGTACAAAAATCCCCAGAACCGCATAGCCAAACCCTAAAAGCACTTTATCCGAAGTGCTAAGTTTCATTTTTCTTCTTGTTTCCATCTTCGTACCTCCTAAAGACCTTCCCCGTCATTGAGTTTCTTTACAATCCAGTTTACTGCGATTAGAAGGATTACATTAATAATCGAATTGAACAATCCCACTGCTGTCGAATATCCATAATCTCCATTTAACAGACCGATTCGATATACATAAGTAGAGAGGATCTCAGATGCTGGAAGATTCATATCTGTCTGCAACGCAAATGCCTTTTCAAATCCAATGCTCATAATATTTCCTGCCTGCAAAATAAACTGGATGACAATAATATTTTTGATTGCCGGAAGTTCTACATACCAAATCTGCTGTAAAATATTTGCACCATCTACAATTGCTGCCTCTTCCAGATCTTTGCTCGCATTTGACAGCGCTGCAGTATACATGATCGATGCCCATCCTGCTGTCTGCCAGATTCCGCTGGCGATATAGATTGTACGAAACGATTCCGGCATTGTCATCCAATTGGTATCAATCCCCAACACCTGATTGATTGGTCCTACCGGAGAAAGAAACATACGGATCATACCACAGAGAACGATTACGGAAATAAAATTCGGTGCATAGATCAGTAACTGAATCTTCTTTCGAATTCCTGCTTTTCTAATGCGGTTTAAAAGTAATGCAAGAATAATCGGTACCGGAAAGCCCCATAGTAATCCATATGCACTCAGCTTCAACGTGTTCATCAGATAATTCATAAAATCTGGTGATGACAAAAAACGCTGAAAATATTCCAACCCTACCCATTCACTTCCAAACACACCGTCAATCACATTATAATCCTCAAATGCGATCAGCACTCCACTCATTGGAATGTACTTGAAAATAATCGTCAAAAGAAGTGCCGGCATTAGAAAGAATAAGTATAACTGCCAGTTTTTTCTGACATACTGTAGCTTTTGTTTTGCTGTCTGCTTCACCGGAACCGCTTTCTTGTTTGTAAATGTCCTCATTTCTTTTTTCCTCCCTGCTTCTTTTTAATAAACCGGTTATGCAACCGGTAAAGTAACCGGTTACTTTTAATTCGATATTACACCAGATTCTCTAACATGTCAACATATTTTCATAAATACACGTTCTCTGTTCACCAAATTTTAGTCTTATTGCATAACCGGTTCCGTAACCAGTTATTTCTTAATTGCTTTTTTCTGCTGTTCTTGCTATACTGAAAGTAATTTACAGAAAACAGGAGTTGTTATATTATGGGCAAAAAGAAAGTAACCTTTGCAGATATTGCAAAATATACGAACTTTTCCAAAACTACGATTTCAAGATATTTTAATAGTCCAGATTCTCTTACTTTAGAAAATCAGGAAAAAATCGCAAAGGCTCTGGATGATCTTGGATATCAGGAAAATAAGCTTGCTAAAGTTCTGGCAAATGGGAAAAGCGAATTTATAGGAATCATTATTCCCAATCTATATCTGCACTACTATTCTGAGATGTTGAATCAGCTTTTGTCCAGCTACAGTGACTACCACTACAAATTCCTTGTATTCGTAAGCAGTGACAAAAAGGAACTGGAACAACAGTACCTGGATGAATTGATGGCTTATAAAATTGAAGGTCTGATTATATTGAGCCATACTTTTTCTTCCGAGGAGCTTGCTTCCTATCACATTCCAATCGTCGCAATTGAACGGGAAGCTGAGCATATCTGTAGCGTAGACACAGACAACTATATGGGAGCTGTACAGGCAACCAATCTGCTGATTCGCAATCAATGTGATGTACTGATTCATGTAAATGTTCCTGTACCTGAACACGTGCCTGCCTATAACCGTATCCGAGGATTTGAAGATACTTGTAAGGAACATCACATTCCATATGAACTAATGCTTCAGGATCTTGGCTATACTTATGAAACTACTTATGTAGCGATCAGACAGGTTTTTCAAAAAATAGACAGCACCTATTCTGGAAAGAAAAAAGGAGTCTTTCTTTCAAATGATACTTACGCAAATATATTTTTGAACCTGCTTTTCCAAAAATATGGAAAATTACCGGAAGATTACCAAATCGTAGGCTTTGATAATTCTCCGATTGCCAACGAAGCAATTCTCCCAATTACTACGATTGGCCAACAGATTGATAAAATCGCAAAAACCGCAATGGAGCTTTTGATTTTGCAAATGGATGAGATGAAAAAAAGAAGACCTACTCCTTTAGAACATCCCATTCACAAACAAATCACTCCTGTTCTGATTCGCCGTGAGACTACAGATTCCTGATATTTATACCTGATCGGAGGAAGTCCGCCCGCTAAAGGCATAAGTTACGGGATACCCGAATAGGTAAAAACCATCAGTAAAAAGACAGAGCCTGGAATCACACCCTACTCTGTCCTTCATATATTTTATATCCGTTTTTCTGTTCTCTTTTTACTTCATAAAGTGCCTCATCTGCTTTTTCATAAAGCTTTTCAAAACTCTCTGTTTCCGCCTGTCCAAGTGCGATTCCTATTGAGGCACTGATCTGAATCCTTTGTCCGTCCTTTTCATAAGTATTGCATAGAGATTCATTCAACCTCTTTGCCATCCGATGAACCGCTTCTATCCGGTTAATCCTTCGAATCAGCAGCACAAATTCATCTCCGCCAAGACGTCCTACAATATCTTCTTTTCGAAAACATTGATCAAGAATCTTTGCGGTGTTTTGCAATACCTGATCCCCTGTTCCATGCCCCAGAAAATCATTGATTTCCTTAAAATGATCCAGATCCAGAATAAAAAATGCGTCCACTCCCTGCTTATTTTTATCTTCTTTCAGTGCTTTTTCAATATTCTGTATCAAGCCTTCCCGATTGTACACTCCTGTCAGAAAGTCTCTTTGCGATGCCTTTTGGATTTTATTGATATTTTTTAAGTGATGTTCTATTTCCGCCTCTTTTTCCTTTTGTTCATCGTAATTTTCCAGTACACCGATAATCTTTTTATTTTTTTCCTTTCCATTTATAATTGTTCTGCTACGGATCCATCCTCTTTTTCCACCATATTGGACCGGCAGTACTACAGGCTCACATTCCTTTTCTTCCATAATGCTAAAATACAGCTTTTCGTATTGTGTCAGCCCTTCTTCACAAATATAACCCGCTTTGACCATTTCACTCGGATGAATCCGATCCAGAGAATAATGTTTTTCACACTCGTTTTCCATATCCCCATACAGTAAAATTCGTTTCTGTTTCATATCCACAAATTCCTGCTGAAATGTCATATGATACACCCTGAGCTGAAACCAGATAAACGCAATCATGTTCAGACTCACTGTCAGAATCATGATAAAAATCACTGTAAAAAGCAGTTTCCTCCTCTGTCCCTTTAACATCCCTTTTTTCATTCTCATTTCTCCTTCTGAAAATTGCTGTCCATGATTCCTAAAACACATGAAACATAATATTATATTCCTGATTCCTCCCGATAATGACAAGCTCTCATCTATTTTCTTCTTTTTTATCATTCTTGCTTTTTTTATTTGTTTTGTATATGATAGAGATAACTTTTATTGGACTGATTTAAATTTATTTTCACAAAGGAGACATGTATGAGCAACCGACATTATCTGATCAATTCAGAAGATCTTCAAAATCTGAATGCCAGATTACTTTCCATTGCTTTCTCCAAAGACGAAGGTGACTGGAAAAGTATTATGCATACACATCATTTTACGGAACTCTTATTTGTAGTCAGTGGAGAAGGCAGCTTTTCTTTTAACCAGGAGCAATCGCCTCTACGCCGGGGAGATCTGGTCATCATCCCGCCTTACACAGAACATACCGAACGTTCCTCTCAAAATCATCCGCTGGAATATTATGTGCTCGGAATTGATGGAATTTCATTCCTGTCCCAAAAAGACAGAGAATGCGCACAGGTATTCTGCAATTTTGAGCATGATCCCAGTATTCATGAACTGTTCCGCCAGATGCTCTACGAAATCCGGACCGCACAATACGGTTCTCAGACCATCTGCCAGCATCTGCTTGAGATTCTGATTCTGAAGATCATACGATCCCAACAGCTCATTCCCGTATCGATCAACTCGATCCGAATGACAAAGGAATGTGCCCAGATCAAAGAATACCTGGACTCAAACTATGCAGAACACATTACGCTGGACACGCTGACCGGTTTGACACATATGAACAAATATTATATGGTGCACTCTTTTACAAAATATGCCGGACTCTCCCCAATTCAGTATCTGAATCAGACGCGTCTGAAGCGCGCACAGCATTTGCTGAAAAATACCAACTATTCGATTTCTGATATTGCGTCCTCCACCGGATTTTCTTCCCAGTCCTATTTTACACAGATTTTCCGGAAGAATTTTAATATGACACCGGTGAAATACCGGCAGGAACATGCAAAGAATTAAATTTTATATCTGAATGCCCGGATGGGTACACAAAAAGGAACGCTCTCACAGAACTTTCTATGATTCGCGTTCCTTTTTCTTTTATTTTATCAATCCCTAAATCTCATACCACTTAATTTCATTTGCTTCCATATCCAGATCAAAGCAACTTCCATCTCCCCGGTACACAGTTGTTCTCTGTGGCTCATAAGTATTATTTACTACACAGTATTTTCCATTCTTCACATACGCATGTACTTCTACATTGTAGTTTGTGCTGAACCACTTATGCAGATCTTCTTCATCATGAGAAGACCAGATGATAGAACGATATAACAGTCTGCTGTTTTCAAAGCTGTATGGAAGTCCGCTGATGTAAACGCAGCGTCCCTGTCCAAACTCATTGACTGCAAGCTGTACTTCTTTGTCAATCTGTTTGACGATCGTTGTACCGTCCAGTGCAAAGATGCTCTTTTTGCCTTCTCCGAAGTCGATCTCCCCTTTACAGTCTTCTGTGATGAAGTGCTCATGCTCTTCCCAGTTGTATTTATCCATGTTCAGTGTAAATCCTGTCTCTTTTTCTACACCCATCATCGTTGCAAGCTGGAAGAAGTGACCTTCATACTGATGAGCAGCCGGCTCTCCGACTCCGATAAATCCGCCGCCATTGTAAACAAATTTCTTGATTGCTGTGACGATCGTTTCATCCGTCCAGTTGTCTCCGCCTGTGTATGCAGTATCTGCATCACCGATATTCAGTACCACATCGATGTCATCTAAAATTGCCGGATTCTCACGGATATCATCAAAGCTGATAAATCTGACATCAAACGGAGCACCGCTGAGCGCTTCGATTACACCTGCATAAGAGTAGTTCTGTTTGTAGTAGATCGCATGATGCACCATATGATTTCCCCATGCACGCATCTTGCCCCAGCAGTTTAATACTGCGACCTTCTTGATGCAGTATGGCGTCGTTCCTTTGATATTTGTATACAGAGTACGGAATTCGTTGCAGACACTCTCTACATAATCGATAAATTCCGGGAACTCCATCGCCAGTTTTAAGTATCCGCCGTATCCGATACGGTCAATCGGTTTTCTTAAAATCGCACGTCTTGCCGTTACCCAGTTGACTTTTGCTTCCTTGACCGGATCTCCTCCTTCATGGAACGTATCCGGGAAGAAGTATGGCAAGAATCTTCCTTCTGTATATTTCACCCCGTCAATATCACTGATCAGACGCAGCGTCGCACCGTTTCCAACACTTCCTACGACTGCATCCAGACCGATGGTCTTGAACTCATCCATAAACGGTTCCATTCCGATCCAGTGATCTCCAAGGAACATCATGGCTTCTTTTCCACATTCATGTGTGATATCCACCATCTCTTTTGCAAGCTTGGCAACCTCTCTTCTCTGGAATGCCTGAAAATCCTTAAATTCTTTGGATGGAATCCGATACGTATTGTTCATATATCCCTGATCGATAATAAATTCCGGACGGAACTTATATCCGACCTCCTGCTCAAACTGCTCCAGAATATATGGACTTACCGATGCAGAATATCCATACCAGTCTACATAACGCTCTCTCGCCAGTTCATCAAAAATCAGTGTAACTGATGGAAAAATGTCGTATAACGGATCACGTCGATATGTGGATTGTCCTGAATATATTTTCTGAGACGCTCCATGGAATATTTGTGTGTCTTTGGCTGACGCACATCAAATGTGATCTGCTTTTCAAAGTCTGTCCATCCGTTTGTCACCGCATTGTACATATGTACCGGATCCCACATAATATAGGCAAGAAAACTTACTGTATAATCATGAAATGCCTTTGCACTGTGGATCGTCACATCCCCGCTCTCGCTGTCATAGCTCCACTGCTCTGTCGGAACTACTTCTCCCGTGGTACGGTCAATCACTTCCCACCATCTTGTGATATCATCATGGTCATTGACCTTCAGCATATCCGGATACAGATGGTTCATCAGATGAATGGATAACTCCTCTTCCACTGCTGTATAAAAAGGAGTCATAATATACATCTGCTGAATCTCTTCCGGATTTGCCTTTGCCCATGCGTTGTCTTTTCTGGTTGTATAATAAGTAGAATATACTTTTGCATCTACATTCTTTAATTCTTCCGGATAATCGGTTCCGTCACAGTCACGGATCGCATCTGCCCCCCAGCGCTTTACCAAATCCAGTGTTTCCGGCACAACGTCCACATCTGTAGGGATCGTAACCCTTCCGCTCGTACACTCTTTCAAAATGATTCTCCTCTCTCTTCTCTGTTATAGTCTACTTTGTATAAATCAAGAATAGAAGAAAACCCTGCTTTCGTCAATTTGCTTCTTGCTTTCATTTTTAGCATTCTTGCTGTTGTATTTTTTTCGTGTTGAAACTGATAATTTTATTCGAATTTTACATCCTCCCGCTCCAGAGAAATATAAATTTTCGTTCCCACTCCGACACGGGATTCCGCCCGGATGCTGTGTCCTAATTTCTGTATGATCGTCTTGCACAGGTACAGACCGATTCCCGTAGATTTCTGGTGCTCTCTTCCGTTATATCCGGTAAATCCACGCTCAAAAATACGCGGAAGATCTTCCGGGGCGATTCCAATTCCAGTATCCTCCACCACCAGTTCCGTGCCTTTTATATAAAGGGAAATGCTCCCTGCCTTCGGCGGGCGGACTTCGTCCGATGATGTGTATTTCAGGGCATTGGACAGTATCTGCTCGATCACGAACAGCAGCCACTTTTCATCGGTGAGCACCATCTGCCTGCTGTCCTGAAAATTCAAATGGATCTTTTTCAAAATGAAGATCTGGGAATATTTGCGAACTGCCTGCCGCATAATATCACCGATCGGATACCACTGGAATTTCAGGTCATTCCCCATATCCTCCATCCGCAGATAAGACAGTACCATTCCCACATATTCTTCCGTCTGAAAAATCTTCATTTTCATCTCATTTAGGAAATCCAGTGTCTCCTCTGCATGTTCCTCAAATTCCATTGCCTGTTCTTCAAAAGACTGGATCAGAAGATGCATAGCGGAAATCGGTGTCTTGATCTGATGCACCCACAGACTGTAATAGTCAGATGCATCCTTTTTGCTAAGGAGTACTTCGTTTTCCAGCATCTCTCTCCATGCAAAAATTGTCTCCGTGATTTCCTGATATTCTGCTTCAATCCGGCTCTTTGGATCCGGAAACTCTTTCAATTCATGCGGAAGTGCCGCAGACAGATCCAGCAGACTTTGATACCGCTTCCGATAAAACCAGAAATTCAGCGCTCCCACAAATAAAAGCCAGATTGCAGAGAGCTCTGCTCCATACTCGATCACATCAAAGGGAACTTCTTTTAACCAGAATAATATACAGAAAATCACAAGCATTACGGCATATACTCCGACAACCGGAAGTTTTTCTTTCAAATAAGAAATCAACAATCTCATTCTATCACGTACCCGATTCCTTTCTTTGTAGCAATAAAATCACAGATTCCAATACTTTCCAGTTTCTTTCTGAGTCTGGTCATATTTACAGTCAGTGTGTTGTCATCAATAAACTCATCACTCTCCCAGAGACGTTCCATGATCCGATCCCTTTTTACGATCTTTCCCGCATTCTCCATCAGGATCTGCAGGATTTTGAAATCATTTTTCGTCAGCTCCATACGCTCTCCGTGAAATGTCACTGCCGCATCGTTCAGATTTAAGATCACATCCCGATACTCCAACACATTTAACTGCCCGGTACAAGAATACGCTCTCCTTAATAATGCCTGGATTTTTGCCGTCAGGACATTCAGATCAAACGGTTTTTCCACAAAGTCATCCCCTCCCATATTCATCGCCATCACAATATTCATATTATCATTTGCTGAAGATAAAAACAGAATCGGTACACTGGAAATCTGTCGGATCTGAGTACACCAGTGAAATCCATTATAAAACGGCAAAATAATATCCATGATCACAAGCTGCGGATCAAACGCTGTATACTCCTCCTGTACGCGTTTGAAATCCTGCACACATGCCACCTCATAATCCCACTTTTCCAGATGTTCCTTCATTTTATCCGCGATGACACGGTCATCTTCCACAATCAGTATTTTATACATCGTCTTCCCCTTTCACGCTCTTATATATAGAAATAATATCCTTGCTTTTGCTCACTGTCAACGACAAGAATGCTCACCTTTAGAAAGTCTTTAGAATTCTTAAGTTATATATATTGACCGTATATATTATATTTTCTATAATATGCTCAAAAGATAGATATACGGTTTTCTTACCTATCAAATATACGAAAGGAAGGGATGGATTTTATGACATTTACACTCAACACACCCATGTTTGATTTTCTTGTTCTTTCTATTATCGCCGAGGGTGATGCCTATGGATATCAGATCAGCCAGATCATCAAACGAGTATCTGATACCAAAGATTCTGCCCTGTATCCGATTTTAAAGAAATTACAGGAAAACGGCTATGTAGAGACCTATGACCAGCAGTTTCAGGGACGGAACCGCAAATATTATAAGATTACACAAAGCGGAAAGATCCGGCAGGAACACCTAAAAAAGGAATGGAAAGAGTACATTACGATCATTGACGATATTGTAAATGGAGGAATGGGAAATGACTAAGAAAGAGTATATGAAAAAACTTGCATACCAGCTTCGTCGTCTTCCTAAAGAGGATTTCGATAAAGCAATGGACTACTTTGAAGAATATTTTGAAGATGCAGGCATCGAAAATGAGCAAAAAGCCATCGAGGACCTAGGCGCTCCGGAAGAAGCCGCTTCCGCACTGATTCTGGATCTGGCACAGGAAAATGCTGTCAAACCGCCAAAAACAATGAAACGGCGCTTTTCCGCTTTATGGATCGCTATTCTGGCACTTTTTGCAGCCCCGATCGCACTGCCTCTGGCACTTTGTATCCTGGCTGTGCTCGCATCCCTGATCCTTGGAATACTTGCAGTCGTTGGAGGTATCTTAGTCACTGCACTTGCCGCAGTGGCAGGAAGCGTGCTTGGCATCATTGGAGGAATTGCGATCATCCCTCAGACTCTTGGCGGAGGACTGGTCACCATCGGTCTCTCTCTGATGCTGATCGGATGCGGCATTCTGGTGACATATTTCATCATATTACTTGCCCGCTGGTTGATCGTCAAACTTGCCGGACTGCTCGGCAGACTTGTGAGAAGAGGAGGAAGAAGACATGAAGAAAAGTAAAAAAATCATTCTGACAATTTCCGCAGTCACACTGACTGCCGGAGTCCTTTTAACTGGAATCGGATATATGAAGGGCGGTCGGTTTGGATTCGTCTTCTCTGACGGCAAATTTATCTCTGCTGACAGTATAGAAGAAGAGAAACAACCATTCATTCTGGAAAAAAAGAAGCTGGATTCTGTAAAAGACATTGACATTAACATTTTGTCCTATGCCGACATCCGGATTCTGCCGTCTGCAGACAACTCCTTTTACCTGGAGTATAATCTGCCCGGTGAATACCCAAAGCCGTCTTTCTCCTGTACAGACGGCAAGCTCACCCTGACTCAGGAGAACCGGGAGCCCATTGCCATCATAGGATTTGGTTTTCACGATTCCCAAAGCTCCGAACGCGAAGTGACACTGTACGTTCCCTCAAAAGCGGAATTAAACAGCTGCAAGCTCTACAGTGACTCCGGAAATATCCAGGCATCGGATCTTACTGCCTCCGTTTTTGGCATCGGATGTGACTATGGAGATGTCACACTTAAGAATATCAAAAGCAAGGAACAGCTTGCTCTGAATTTAAGTGCCGGACAGCTAAATGCTGATACACTCTCCGGAAAGACAGTCACGATTTACAATGACAGCGGGAACATTTCTCTGGATTCCTGCACTTCGGATGATCTTCATCTCGAAACGGACTACGGAGATATCCAGCTTGATAACGCTGCTGTGAAAAATGCATCCGACATGACTTTAGACTCCGGAACCCTCACGATCAAAAACAGTGCTCTGGGCGCTGCCAGGATCACCAATGATAGTGGAACTATTTCTCTGGCTCAAGTAACCGGAAAATCCCTGGAGGCAACTTCGGAATATGGGGATATTTCCCTGACAGATACCCAGCTTTCTGATAACGCTGTTTTAACTCTGGATTCCGGTAATCTTTCGGCGGATACCAGCAGCGTAAAAAAGATTTCTGTAAAAAATGACAGCGGCAGTATTTCTCTGAATCAATTTTCCAGTGAAAATGCGGACTTTATGTTATCCTATGGTGATCTGGATCTGATCGCAACAAAACTTGGCTCTCTTAGCTGCAAGAGCGAAAACGGAGATGTTGCCATACAACTGCCGGACAAATTTGATTCCTACGGATTTAATCTTCTTACAGAATACGGAGATATCTCACTCCCTTCCGGCAAGGCTGACGGCATTGTTTCTGATGAAGACGACTCCTCTGAGGTTTCCTACAGTGCAAATCCAGAGGCAAAAAATAAAATTCAGGTAGAATGTGAAAGCGGAAATATCCAGATCCGTTAGCAGGAAAGACGACTGACTCCACTTTCTGAAAAAGTGGAGCCGCCGTCTTTTTTATTCCTTTGAAACCACATATAAGGAATAGAAAAATCCTTTCTTTTGCATCAACTCCTGAAATGTTCCCTTTTCGACAATTTCTCCTGCATGCATAACCAAAATCTCATCATACTGATACAACAGCTTTTCCTCTAGCCGGTGCGTTACAATAATCTCCGTCATTTCTTTCATTGATAAAACAGCATCAATCACTGCGTACGATGTTTGATTGTCCAATGCTGCGGTTGCTTCATCCAGTAATAACACCTGACTTCCTCTCAGCAATGCCCTTGCTATTGCAATGCGCTGTCTTTCCCCACCTGACAGCTTGTTCCCATTTTCTCCACAACTGTCATTTAATCCGCGTTTGTCTATCAATTCTCGCAAACCAGCCTGATCTGCTGCTTTTTTCACTTTTTCCTCATCAAATTCTTTGAATAATGTGATATTATTTCGGATCGTATCACGAAATACAAATACCGATTGCTGCACTGGTGAAAATCCATCCATAATTGTATTGATCAGTGTTGATTTTCCTGCTCCGGAACTTCCCACAACTGCATACTTTTTTCCAATTTCAAACTCAAAGTTTAAATGATGAAGAACATTCTTGTTGCTGATACTGACACTGACATCCTTCAACGAAATTCCTTTTTTCAGCATTCCTATTTTGTTTTCCTTCATTTGCTCCTGATTGATCTGCACACTTACCAGCATTTTTTCAATCAACCAATCGCGGCTTTTCGCTTTGCCAAAATAGACGGTATCCTCTCGATCGGGGAAATCACATAATTCATTAATTGAAGAAATACCAACACAATCCCCGGTGTAACACCATATCCTGAAACTGACATCCAGGCTCCGATCAGAAAAATTCCCAATCGCATCATTACACTTGCTGCTGTTCCCCACAAATTGATGCTTTCTTCTATGTAACGACTTTGATACTTCAGATGTTCCATTCTTTCATTTTCCCTGAAAAAATTCTTCTTCATTTCTTTTTCTGCCTGAAAGCTTTTGATAACAGGAAATCTCTGAAGAATGTCTCTTACAATACTCACAAACTCACCGTTTCCATCAGAAACTTTCCTTTCAGCCTCCGCCATTTTATTTGCAATCGGAAACGATGCTGCAATCGGCAGAACAGACAGTATCAACCCAAATACCGTCAGTATCGGACTATACCATAACATCAGCAGCAATGCTCCCACAAAACTGACCGTCAGATCAATCATTTCCAGAACACTGTCAAAATAATACATTTCTATCATTTTGCATCATTTGTATACATGGAAAGATACTGGCTGGTATTTTCTTTGCGAAAGGACGAAAGATTTTTATCAATCATTTTACAAAATATCTTTTGTTTATAACACAACATCGCCTGATATAAATATTTTGGTCGTGCCACTCGATAAATCACGTACGCCGCTATAAATATCAAAAATGTTATCATTGCAATTATACCAACCTGCAAAATCGTCATTGAGCTGTCTCCTGATACAATGTCAATGATCGTCTGCAGCAGCCATGAAATCACAATATTATAAATACTTAAAATCAACATCGCAATTCCTGCCATCACAAGCCATTTTCTGCTTTGACAAACAATTTCTTTCAAATACCGTTTACGTATTCTCTGCTCCTTCTATTTGCACTGTCTTTGTCGCCACAGCCTCCCGAAAAGCCTGATCATGCTCGACCAGAAGCATCGTCGGGGAGAATTCCCGGATCAGTTGTTCGATCTGCATCCTTGAATACAGATCCACAAAATTCAGCGGCTCATCCCACACATATAAGTGTGCCTGTTCGCAGAGACTTTTTGCGATCAGCACCTTTTTCTTCTGTCCACCGGAAAAATCCTGTATTTCCTTTTCAAACTGAATCCTCTCAAAATCCAGTTTCCGCAGGATTGCTTTGAATAAAGCTTCCTCGATCTGGCTCTTTTTCGCAAAATCCGAAAGTGTCCCCTGCAAATGTGACGTATCCTGCGGTACATAAGAAATGACGAGCCCAGATCCCATCGTAATCGTCCCTGTATGCTCCAAAGCTTCTCCCGCCACGAATTTGAGCAGGCTACTTTTCCCACTTCCGTTGCTTCCATCCAATACCACCCGTTCTCCTCGATGGATTGAAAAGGACACCGGACAGCTGACCGGATTTCCCCCATAACAAACTGCCGCATCCAAAAACGTAACCAGTGTATCCGAACGGTATTGCAACGGAAGCAGTTTTAACTCCTCTGCCCGCTCCCTGTTTTTCAAAAGACCTGACTTCTGCTCGATTGCTTTTTGCTGTCTTGCCTCGATCGACTTGGCACGTTTCATCATTTTCGCGGACTTATGTCCGATATACCCCTTATCCGCTGCCCCGGTTTTGGATGCTTCCACTCGATCTGACCATCCTTGTGTACGTTTTGCTGACTGCGAAAGCCTTCGGATATCCTTTTTTAAAGATTCATTCTGCGCTTCTTCCAGTCGCTGCTGTTGTTCAAAATTTTGAAGAAACGCAGAAAAAGTACCGCTCTGTACTTCAATATTACTTCGATTCAAAGATAAAATATGATCCACACACCCATCCAGGAAACACCTGTCATGGGACACCAGAATAAATCCCTTCTTTTTTCTCAAATACTCCGATACAATCTGTCTGCCATGTGTATCCAGATGATTGGTCGGCTCATCGATCAACAGAAAATGTCCTTCATTCAAAAACAGTGCTGCAAGAAGGACTTTCGTCTGTTCTCCGTTGGAAAGTGTCTCAAAAGGACGCCAAAGCACTTCTTCATCCACTTCCAGAGCGTAAAGTTCCTTCCGTATCTGCCACTCTTCTGCCTGCGGACACACCTCATTCAGTACTTCCATCGTCCACTTTTTTGTATCTTTTACCAAATACGGAAAATAATCAAACCGGACTGATTTTATAATTTTCCCTCGATACTCATACTGATCCATCAAAAGATTTAAAAACGTCGTCTTTCCTCTGCCGTTTCTCCCCACAAATCCCAGTTTCCAGTCTGTGTCGATCTGAAAACTCACATTTTCAAAAATAGGATCATAACTGGACGGATAAGAAAACGTAAGATTTTCTACTTTTATCATCGACATTGCTCCTACCTCCTAACATCAAAAAAAGCTGCAAGAAAGTCAATTCCTGCAGCTTCTCATAGCACAAACCATCCCCATATCAGACGTATGCGGCCAATGATCCATATCTGTGAACAAGACTCTTAACTTTCCTGCAAAAAGGCGCAATCATTGCGTATCTGCACAATCACTGCTGTTTTCCATTCTACTTGCAAGAAAAATTAATCATCCTTCCACCTCTTTCATTTCAAATCTGTTTCTAACATATCACAAGATGAAAAAACAGGCAAGCCTTTTTTGCCTGCCTGTCAGAACTCTTTGTTTCGATTACAGCTCTTCTTCCCACTGAGCCTCTTTAAATCCAACCAGCACCTGATCCTCTGTTACTACAATCGGACGCTTTACGAGCATTCCGTCTGAAGCAAGCAGTGCCAGCTGTTCGTCCTCGCTCATTTCCGGAAGTTTATCTTTTAGCTTCATCTCTTTGTAAAGCATTCCGCTTGTATTAAAGAAGCGCTTAAGAGGAAGCCCGCTTCTCTGATACCATTCTTTTAACTCTTCCAGTGACGGGTTATTCTCTTTGATATCTCGTTCTTCATAAGAAATCTGATGCTCATCCAGCCACTTTTTGGCACGTTTACATGTGGTACATTTCGGATAGTGTACAAATAACATCGGTCTGTCTTCCTTTCTTTTCGTATTAGATTTCGTTTGTATTCTATATCGTTTTTCAAACTTTTGCAATTACTTATTTCTGGGATTCTTTCGCAATCCGCAGTCTTACCCATGCGCCTTTCATCCTCGTAGAGTTGGCCAATGTAAGACTTCCTCCGTTTTCTTTTGCAAATTGCTCTGCCAGATACAAGCCCATCCCGTAATGTATCCCGCATTTTTCCGAACGTCTCCAGGATTTTCTTGATTTCCAGAACCTGAGAATCCGGATATGGAAATTCCAGATCCTGATGCTCAATTTTTTCTGTCATCCATTCAATTTTTTGAAGTTCTTGTTTAATCTTCCGGCTGAAATATCGGATCAAAAACATCACTTCCGCACAAAAAATCAAAAGCGCTGCCAGCAAAAGTAATTCCAGAACATGCGGAAACCGTTCTCTGAGTGCCGGATTTCCAAATTGAACACGAAGCTGATAGGATACCAGACAGATTTCCTCTTCTCTCTGGAATCGTTTCAGATATCCACTTCTGATTTCATTTTTCTCTTCCAGAACAGCTTTCCATACTTCTTCTCTTTCTGATTCTGTAAATGTTCCGTAAAGCCACCTGCCTGAATTATCAAACACTCCAAACCTGGTTCCGTATGGGAGCATTCTTTCTTCCACTTTTTCTGCTTCCTGGATTTCTTCCCTTTTTTGCTCCAACTGCTGTTCATCATAATTAGCGGGATGTATCACCGCCTTTATGGTCAAAATCTGGACAATCACTCCCAAAACCAGTATAGTTGCTGCTCCTGCAAGTAAAAAACTAAACAGAAAACGTCTGAAAATCCCTGAAATATTCTTTTGCCTTACTCCCACTTGTACCCAATCCCCCACACTGTCTGTATATTCTTCTTCCCATATCTGGCAAATTTTGTCCCGAATATTTTTCACATGCTCTGTAATTGCGGAGCTGTCACTTTCTCTCTCATATCCAAATACACTCTCAAAAATTTTCTCTTTGGAAAAACCTGTCCATGGTTCAATGCCAGAAGCTCACTGATCTCATATTCACTTTTCGTCAGAGGAATTTTCTCTTCCCCCACCTGAACACTCTTTCCCGCCAGATCAAAACGTATTCCTGAAATTTCCACTGCATGTGTTTTTTCTCTGGCTTCTCTTCGCAAATGTGCCGCAACCCTTGCCCGGAGTTCTCCGATTCCAAACGGCTTACAGATATAATCATCTCCACCGGAACCAAGCCCTTCCATGATACTTTTTCCTCCGCTTTTGCTGTCAGAAATAAAATCGGGCAGTCCACATACCGTCTGATCTTTTTGCACCAGGTGATGCCGTCTGTTCCCGGCATCATGATATCCAGTAAAATCAGATCATAGTGAATCAAATCCTTTTCCTTTATCACCTCTGTATTTTTACATACACTCACCCGATGTCCATCTTTTTCCAATGCATTCTGAATCAGATTCCGAATCCCTTCTTCATCATCTACCGCCAATATCCATGCCATTTTGACTCCTCTTTCCTGTCATTGTGAAATGCTTTTCCTGTCGTGATGCTGTATCCAGATACACCAGAGGATCAGCCCTGTTATCGTCATTCCCACCATTGAGAGAACGCCCGTCCTGATCTGTTCTTTCAGCATTTCTCCCGCCATTTTAAACACTTCGCTCTCTGTTTTCCATTTTACATAATACAACAGCAGATGTCCACTCCATCCACATGGAAACCACATCCAGAGTCCATCTCCTAATCCAGTAAAGAGCAATGCCGCAATCAGACTCTGCGTCACCCCTGCTGCCAGACAGGCTCCACTTCCGAAACGCATTGCCAGAAAAAAGTGCAGAAGATAGATTCCTGCCTGCGTTATCCACAAGATCAGCCCGCATATAAGATATTCTTTTACCGACAGATTCCACGCAGCTTTCGTTCCCCAGACGCCCATTCCAAAGAGTAAAAAAGCAAGCAGTGATGCCGCCAATCCGAGAATCCAAAGTGTGAGTATCTTTCTCAACACTGCGCTCCAGCGCAATGTTGACACACACAGCAGATTTTGAAAATTTCCCGCCTTTAATTCCTGCATCACAGACTGCATACAGATGATCGCAGAAACAGACGGGTACACGATCGCGAGTGTTTCTGCATAAAATTCCAGTACACTCTGCCATTCTCTTTTTGCAGCCACTCCATACAATAAAAACAATCCCGCGCCTGCAACAGGAACTCCCAAATGGATCCAGAAAATCCAGGTTCCTTTCAATTTTAGGAATTCACTTCCCACCAGTTTTTTTATTTTTCCCATCCGACTTCCATCCTCCTCTGATACCATCTTGCTGTCATAGCTGTCAACAGGGCAAATAATCCCATACTGAGTAAGATTCCCGGAACGATCACACTCTTTTCCAGTACCTGCGGCGTAAACATGACACTTTCCGGCACTGCCGGAAGTCCGTTTGGCAGTATTTGAAGAACCGGACACATCAGCCTTGGCAAAATTGCAAACGGATTCATCCACCATCTGGATCCTGTTGTCCAAACAGTCGAAAGAATCGAATTCGCTCCCATCCCAAGTAAAAAGGTCAGGACCATCCCCGTCTTTTGATAACAAAACATCCACAAAGGAATCTGCCAGCATATCGCGCAGACTAACAGTCCCCATGCTGCTGCCACAGTAATCGGGGAAAACAGATTTCCTCCTGTAAATAATTGTTTCAAAACCAAACTGATTCCGGCCACCGCCGCTGCGATCATTCCTGTACTTACAATGATCTGCCCAATGCAGCTGACAACCTTTGCTATCCAGATCTTCCCTGCTGATACAGGAAGCATCTGCACTGCTCTGTACTTCAGACGTTTCTCCCTCCGGCAGATAAAAATACTGCCTGCGATTACCTGGATTGGAAGGAAACACATATACCACCAGTTATACTGATTCATCTGATAATATGCTGCATTTCCAAACGAAAAATATACGGAACATAAAATCGATATTGTAGGAAAAATAACCATCAGTCTTGCCCATTCGGAATGTCTGTTTTTCAGAAGCTCTGCCTTGATATATGCTCTCATATCCGTTCACCCCCTGTTTCTGCTCACAATTTCCGTGAACAATTCTTCCAGATTTTCCTGCTGTCCCCCCTGATATCCCAATACTCCATTTGCCAGGATTCCAATGTAGTCTGCCGTTTGCTGGATTTCACCTAAAATATGGCTGGAGACAAGTACTGTCATCCCACTTTCTGCAAAAGAAACCAGCATTTCCCGAAGCTGACGGATTCCAAACGGATCCAGTCCGTTCGCCGGTTCGTCCAGGATCAGAAAATCCGGATCATTTAACAATGCCACCGCAATTCCCAGCCGCTGCTTCATTCCCATAGAAAACTTTCCCACCTGCTTTTTCCCCGTATTTTTCAGATCCACAATATCAAGTACCTCCAGGATCCGGGCATCTGAAATCCCAAGCGTCCATGTCCGCACTTTCAGATTATCCACTGCACTTAAATTTTCATAAACAGGAGGCAGCTCGATCAAAGCCCCAATCCGTTCTATGCACTTTCGACTCCATATTTTTCCGTCAAAAAATACTTCCCCGGCATCTGCCCGCGTCATCCCGCACAATATTTTCATCAATGTCGATTTTCCTGCGCCATTTGCTCCCAAAAGCCCGTATACACACCCTTTCGGAATTCTCATATTGATATTTTTCAGCACAGTCTGTTTGTGATACTGCTTGCATAGTTCTTTTGTTTCCAAAATTATTTCTTCCATAAAATGATTCTCCCTTCTCTTTGTACAGCTTTACTTTAAGAGCGAATTCTAAGGATTTTATAAGGAACTGTCATTTTTTTGCACAAAAACCCATACCCGCCTTGCGAATTTATCTCAATATGTTAAAATATAGACGTTAATATGTGAACTTCTATAGATTGACAGAATCATAGTGAAAATAAAGGAGGAACTTTAACATGCATTGTGTCAGAAAAGTAACCGAAGATTTATACTGGGTCGGAAGCAATGACAGAAGACTGGAACTATTTGAAAACATTTTTCCGATTCAGAAAGGAGTTTCCTACAACTCTTATTTGCTGCTGGATGAAAAGACAGTCCTTTTCGATACGGTAGACAACGCTGTAGGCAGACAGTTTCTGGAAAATATCGCGGCTGTTTTGAACGGGCGTACTCTGGATTACCTTGTGATCAATCACATGGAACCGGATCATTGCGCTTTGATCGAGGATCTGCACCTGCGTTATCCGGATATGAAGCTGATCGGAAACGCCAAAACATTTCCGATGATCGATCAGTTCTACGGCATGGATCTTGGAGATAAAAAGATCATCATCAAAGAAGGCGAGACATTCTCCTGCGGAAAACACACACTTCACTTTGTGATGGCGCCAATGGTGCACTGGCCGGAAGCTATGATGACTTACGATGAGACCGATAAAGTTTTGTTCTCTGCCGATGCATTCGGTACTTTCGGAGCACTGGACGGAGTGATCTTCAACGATGAGATGGATTTCGACCGTGATTATCTGGACGAAGCCCGCCGCTATTACACAAATATTGTCGGAAAATATGGGATTCAGGTACAGAATGTCCTGAAAAAAGCAGCTGCATTGGATATTCAGATGATCTGCCTCTCCACGGACCTGTATGGAGAAGTAACCTCTCCTATATTCTGGAAAAATACGATATCTGGAGCAAATATGAAGCAGAGACAAAGGGTGTTATGATTGCCTATGCTTCCATGTATGGCAATACAGAAAATATGGTCAATGTTCTGGCTGCCATGCTCGCTGATGCCGGAATCACAAATATCAAGATCCACAATATTTCCAAAACACATGTATCTGAGCTGATTTCTGACAGTTTCAAATACAGCCATCTTGTACTTGCCGCACCAACCTACAACAATGGAATTTATCCTCTGATGGCAAACTATCTGGAAGATATGAAAGCTTTGATGGTACAGGGGCGCACCGTAGCTGTTTTAGGAAACGGAAGCTGGGCTCCGCAGTCCGCAAAACTGATGGAAGCAAAGCTTGCAGAACTGAAAAACATGACACTTCTGACAGAAAACTTCGCTGTAAAATCAGCACTGCATGATTCTCAAATGGAACAACTGCAGGAACTGTGCACAAAAATCACAGATTCTGTCAACGCATAAATTCTGACAAATACAAAGGAGGAATTCATATGAAATTAGTAATCACCATGAGCCGTCGTTTCGGAACCGGTGCAAGTATCATTGCAGATGAACTTTCCAAAAGACTGGACATTCCTGTCTATGACCGTGCCTATATTGAACAGCAGGTCAATGACCGCATGTATGACTCCGAGGCAGAAGCCATCCGTAATCTTGCCGAAAAACCATGTATCATTCTCGGACGGTGCGCTTCTGATATTTTAAAAGACCGCATGAATATTCTGAATATTTTCGTATGTGCTGATAAAGAAGACCGTATCAAACGCATTATGAAGCTGGAAGACCTTTCCTACGAGGATGCAAAAGAGAAAATCGATAAGACTGATGAACAGCGTGCTTCTTATTATTATGAACATACAGGAAAAACCTGGGGTGATGTAAATGACTATCATATGATTCTGGATACCTCCGCACTGGGAGTCGAAAATTGTCCGGATATTTTAATGCACTATTTCGAAAAACTGGAATACATTTAAATCGAATGTAAAAATAAAAATCTTCCATAGAATTCCGTGTTTCCCGACACATGATCTTCTATGGAAGATTTTTACATCACTCTCTGAATCCATACGAATGACAAGTCAGAAGTGTAATCATTTTCTCGCCCGAACAGATTTTTGTATCATCTCTGCAATGACCTCTTCCTCTTCTTCCAGCTCCTCTGCAATCTCAGAAATTGACTTTCCTTTTACCAGCTTCTTTTGAATCAGCCTTTCTAAAAGCTCCTGTTTTCCCTTTTTAATTCCTTCTTCTATCCCCTCTTCTCTGCCCTCTTCCCAGGACGCTTCCCGCTCCTGCCGCATATGCTTTTCCTCATCATATTCATAAATACTCACTTGTTTCGCCTCCGCTCTGTTTTGTTTCAAAAACTCTGAAAGAATCCCTTCCTGAATACACTCACTGATTGCCTGTTCCACTGCTTCTTCCACCGGCTTTACCTGGGCGTACTCCCGCACTCTTTCAGTATATTCCGAGTAATCCTTCAGAGATTTGCACATTTCCTTTAACTTCTCATTATGCCCGCGGTTAATGTTCAGCATCACCGCAGTCAGCTCCAATGCCGGATGTTCTTCTTTGACGCAATACGCATCAGACAATCTTAAAATTTTTCGATCCGGCTGTTCCTGACTTCCATTGTAAAAAATCACAAACTGCGGGGTCGGGATCTGAATCCTTTTCGTACCATACAGGTTTTCATCTTTCGCTCAAACCTCTCTGCTGTTTTAGATTGAAATCAAAGCATAGAGATCTTCCGATATGCTATAAGAATAAAAGATGCGGTATCGTTCCGCTTAGAAAACCAGAATTTTATGCTTTTCTGCATTATAGCACGATTGACCAAAAAGAACAAGCTACTGTAAAATCCATACATAACGGATTTACAGCAACTTGTTCTTTTTTATTTTACGATCTTATAATATTCTCTTGACGTGATTGCAAAAACGATCACATAGAATACTGCAAAGACTGCTGATACTCCAATTGTGCACATCATGGATAAATGTGTATCTGACAGATTAAACACAAGAAGGAGCTTTGTAATCGGTTTAAATGCCACTGTCACATGCAGGATCGCCATAAGAAGCGGAACAAAGAATACTGTCAAAATCTGGCTGTGAATCGATCCTTTGACTTCTTTCTTACTCATTCCTACTTTCTGCATAATCTGATACCGGTCTTTGTCATCATAGCCTTCAGAAATCTGTTTGTAATAAATGATCAGGACCGTCGCCATCAGGAACAAGAATCCTACAAAAATTCCAAGGAAGAAAAATCCGCCGTAAACGCCATAAAATTCCTGTGCATAAGCTTCTCTGTATTCTACATAGCATGACTGCACCTCGCCGCTTGTCTCCATCCGCGCTTTCATGGATTCCAGAGCTTCACTTTTTGCAGTGTCATTTCCCTTCATATCAAAATTCAACAGATACTGCATCGTGATCGGAATTTTGGTCGGACCATAGAGCTGTATCACATGCTCTACAGCTGCATCATCCGCCATTACCAGATAAATATTCTTTGTCACATCTGCCTCTTTCTTTTTCTGCAGATTGGATTCCTTCAAGTTTTCTTTTACATGATAATTCTCTTTACCTAACACGATTTCTCCGCTGTCAAACTCTTCATCCGGGAAATAGGTCAGCACTTCATCCGGAGCAAGTGAAATATCGGTTCCTTCCAGGGCATTATAATCTGCCAATGGAATCACATACAAGCCTCGCATCGCATCTGCATCATATCCACTTCCTGAATCCGTATCAAACTTGAGCTGATTGTCATATTTCATGGCGCTCAGCGGCACATACCGGTATTTTTGTTCATAAATAATCTCCAGCCCCCGGCTTTGCGTCTCTTCCTGCACGATCCGCTCCATCGCTTGTATATTTTCCGGAGTTGTTTCATCAGATGTTGCGGAAAATTCAGTCTTAAAACGTGTATTCATTATATTTTCCTGCCCGATATACAAGGATGCTGTCGCAGAAATCAATACCAGTACAATGGTACTCATAATACAGATATTTGCCAGTCCTACTGCATTTTGTTTCATTCGATAGATCAGACCTGACACTGAAACAAATGTTTTGTCTTATAATAATAGGCTTTATTTTTCTTCAATAATTTTAACAGCGCTACACTTCCCGCTGTAAACAGAGCGTAGGTTCCGAAAATAACCAGAATTACTGCAATAAAAAATTTTGTGATCGCACTAAGCGGTGACTCTGTCGTCTGTGCAATATAATATCCGCTTCCCAACAAAAGAATTCCGATCACTGCGATCAGCCAGTTTGCTTTTGGTTCTTTTTCTCCTTTTTTCCCTCCCTGCAGAAGTTCCACCGGATTGACTCTCTGCACCTGGAAAATGTTCCAGATCAGAATCACAAGAAAGATAGCTCCAAATAGACCGGCACTGATCAAAATAGCCTCCGGTTCCACAGAAAACTGAAATGCAACATCAAACCGGATCAATTTCAGGAGTACCAGAAAGATGAGGCGTCCGAATACGATTCCTGCCAGGATTCCTCCAAGGATACCTGCGCCCGCAGTATAGATGCTCTCCCAGACCATCATCTTTGTCAGGTTCGTCTTATCCATTCCAAGCACCTGATACAATCCCATCTCTTTTTTTCTCTGACGAACCAGAAAACTGTTCGTATAAAAGAGAAAGATTGCCGAAAAACCACCTGTGATCGTAACTGCAAAATTCAGGATCAGACGCAGCTGGGATGCACCGGGCATGGTATCCAGCGCCGAATTGGTGGAGACTAACAAGAGATCATAAAACATCATGACAGTCAAAATGCAGGTCAGAAGATACGGAAAATACGTCTTTCCGTTTTTCTTAATGTTGGTCGCAGCCAGCTTTGGATACAATACATTACGCATTGTCCTCACCTCCCGTTGTCAGCGCAGTCAGTGTTGCGGATATTTTTTCATACAATTCTTCATTGCTCATATTGCCGCGGTACAACTGATGGAACACTTCTCCGTCCTTGATGAACAGAACTCTGTTTGCCGTACTCGCTGCCTTCACACTGTGCGTCACCATCAGGATGGTCTGTCCCTGCTGATTGATCTCCTTAAACAAGCGAAGCAGTTCATCTGCAGCCCGCGAATCCAACGCTCCTGTCGGCTCATCTGCAAGGATCAGCTTGGGCTGCGTGATCAGCGCTCTTGCCACTGCCGCCCTTTGTTTCTGACCGCCGGATACTTCATATGGAAACTTCTTCAAAAGTTGAGTGATTCCAAGCTGCTGTGCAATTGGTTTGAGTTTCTGACTCATCTCCGGATACTTTTTGCCGGAAAGTACCATCGGAAGATAGATATTGTCCTCCAGAGAAAATGTATCCAGAAGATTGAAATCCTGAAATACAAATCCCAGATTCTGCCGGCGAAATGCTGCCATTTCTTTATTGCGGATCTCTCCCAGATCTCTTCCTTTCAGGTACACCTTCCCGGATGTTGGTTTATCCAGCGCTGCCAGAATATTTAAAAGTGTTGTCTTTCCGGATCCGGACTCTCCCATGATCGCTACATATTCTTTCTCCTCCACCGAAAAGTTCACATTGGAAAGCGCCTGTACCTGATTTCCTCCAAATCGTGTGGTATATATTTTTTTCAGATTCTTTACTTCCAGTAATGTCATCGTCATTCCTTCCTTTCATTTCTCCCGTTTTCTTACTTCTCGTTTATTATAACTGGAACACAGAAGCTTGTTCCATTGATTCACATTACAAATCACAACTGTTGTCTTACGTTTTTGTAAGGTTTGGCTTTCCGGCAGATAAAACATTGCCACATCTCATCCGCAATGTTACAATTAGTATCAGTTTGAATACAAAGGAGTTTTCAGATATGAAACAAGAACGATGGAAATCTATTTTAAAACCTCTGACCATTCTTCCGGTCATTGTCATGCTCTGTACCATCTTTGGATTTTCCAATCAGAACGGAACAACTTCCGGTGGATTGAGCCAAAAAGTAAGCAGGCAGATCGTCACTGTCTGTGATACCCTCTTTCATCAGGACTTGGCGGAAGAGACAATCGAACATTATACCGAAAAAATCGAATATCCTCTGCGCAAAGCAGCCCACGCCACGGAATACCTGATCCTGACTCTGCTGGCTGCCCTGCCGCTTTATACCTATGGTCTTCGTGGAAAAAAACTGCTTTTGGCTCTATTTTTATTCTGTGTCATCTCCGCATCCGGGGACGAATTCCACCAGTCCTTTATTCCCGGCAGGTCTCCCCAGATTACAGATGTATTTGTAGACAGCATCGGAATCCTGACAGGATGCGGCATCACATACCTTGTATTACGTAATCGCCCGTCCGATACGGCTTCTTCGAAGAAGCGTAATACACAGAAAGGATAGACCTCCGATTCCGGCAATCAGGACCGGCACTGCAATCCACGCAGATACAGCAGCCGGTTCTGCATATTTTTTATATCCATCCAGAAAAAGAATGTGGATCAGATAGATCCCAAACGAACATCCGCAACCGATATCAAGAAGTCTTCTTGTCCTTTCTTTCAGACGGATCTCACAGTCCTGCCAGCGAATAAGAATCATAAAAAATGCAGCGCCTGCAAGTACGATGAGCGGACATCCGTATTCCAGAACCCGTTCATAATGCTCCCCTGACCGCTGTGTGATAAAGACTGTCAGAGCAAACACGCCGGTCATACAGCCGATAAAAATTGCAGCTGCCCATTTCTGACTGATTCGGATATATCTCCGGTACTTATAAATAAAATACCCGATAAAAATATAAAGCATATACACCTTGTCTCCGATCAGCGGCAAATCATAATACGCTTCCCCATTTTGCAGGGAAACCACATAGTTAAAGACTACGGAAGCGCTGCAGACAACAAGCAGAGCTCTCTCCAGTTTCCGCTCATTCCTTTGCACATGACCTGAAAAAACGGCAATACCATATAAATTGGGATCATCGCATAAAGATACCACAAATGAGGTTCTGTCGGTACATACAGAATCTCTTTCAGATCATATTCTGTCTTCATAAAAGCACGATTCCAGATATAGTACACTACACTCCATACTACCAGTGCGATCAAAAAACGAAGCAGTCTCTCCCCGTGTTTTTTCAACGGTTCTTCTCTTCCCAGAAGCAATGCTCCGGAGATCATAAAAAAACAGGGAACACTTACTCTCGCCAGTGTATCCAGTAAAAGTGCAAACAAATACTCACTCTGTGTAATTTCTCCATATGCCCTACAAAAATAATTGGTCACATGGATCACAATCACAAAAATGCAGGAAATCATCCGTATGATCTCCAGATTATAATTTCGTCTCATTTATCTTCTCTTTTCGTCTTTCTCTTTTGTATCCGGTTCTTTTTTCATCAGACTTGCCTTAATGACAGTCCCTTTTCCAAAACGGGCATCCAGCTTCTCCATCGCATCTTTTAATTTCTGATGCTTCTCATCCAAAGGCTTGGGGATCTCAATATCAAAAATAGATAGCTGCATAGGCTCTTTTTCATCACCAGTTTGCGTCCGGATTCCAAGCAGGCGGACCGGTTCACCTGTCCATACTTCTTCAAACAGTTCACAGGCACTCTCGTAAAGAACATTCTGATCCGATGTCGGCCGCATCAGCTGTTTCTGATGCGAAATCTTTCGGAAATCATAATATTTGATTTCCATACTGACCATGGATGCTTTCTGACCGGCTTTTTTCAGCCTTTCACCAACACTCGCTGCCAGATGTGCAAAGACCGGACGGATTTCTTCCAGTGTTTCTGCATCCTTTGACAATGTCGTAGAATTTCCAACCCCTTTTGCTTCTGCCTGCTGTGACTGTACACTGGAATGATCGATTCCGTTTGCAAACTCCCAGAGCATCTGTCCATGGCTCTTCAAATGCAGCGTGATCAGTCTGGGATCTGCCTGTGCCAGATCTCCAATCGTCAGAATTTCCAGCTTTTTCAGGATCTCCACACTGGAATGCCCTGCCATATACAGTTCTCCAATCGGAAGAGGCCACATTTTTACACGGATTTCTTCCGGAAACAAGGTATGTACCTTGTCGGGCTTTTCAAAATCCGAAGCCATCTTTGCCAGCAGCTTATTCGAAGAAATTCCCACATTGACCGTAAAACCGAACTTCTCCCGAACTCCGTTCTTGATCAACATAGCCGCATCAACCGGGGAACAGAAACCTTCCATCGCCTGTGTCATATCCACATAGCACTCATCCACACTGACCTGTTCGATTTCTTTCGTAAATGTCCGAAGATAGTCCATCAGCATCCGGCTTTTTTCCCGGTACATCTTATGATCCGGCGGTTCCATCACCAGATTCGGACACTTACGAAAGGCATTCGCAACAGGTTCCCCTGTGCGGATGCCATATCTTTTTGCCGGAATTGACTTTGCGAGAACAACCCCATGACGGGATTTCTGATCTCCGCCGATGATCGACGGGATCATACGCAAATCTGTTCCGGCACCATTTTTTAATTGTTCGACTGCAGTCCAGCTTAAATAAGCCGAGTTGACATCTATATGGAAAATAACGGGTGTCATGCGACGATCTGTCCTTTCACTTTTGCCTCTAATTTTCCGTCAACAACATCAATCTCAATCCGATCTCCTCTGCCCACATTTCCTGCAAGGATCAGTTTTGCTGCCAGCGTCTCCACATTCTTCTGGAGATATCTCTTCAGCGGTCTTGCTCCGTACATCGGATCATATCCGCCTTCCACTACGAAATTCTTCGCAGCATCCGTCAGCTCAATGGAGAGTTCTTTGTCTACCAGACGCTTGTTGACATCTTTTACTAACAAATCAATGATGGCATGAATATTGGATTTCGTCAATGGTTTAAACATAATTATTTCATCCAGCCGGTTCAAAAATTCCGGTCTGAAATGTGCTCTTAAGTCATTCATGACAGATTCTGATTTGATTCTTCGATCGTGCCGTCTTCCCGGATTCCTTCCAGAAGATAATTCGCCCCGATATTGGAAGTCATGATCAGGATCGTATTCTTAAAGTCTACGGTTCTGCCTGTGAATCCGTAATCCTTCCGTCATCCAGCACCTGAAGCAGGACATTGAATACATCCGGATGGGCTTTCTCGATCTCATCAAATAATACAACAGAATACGGTTTTCTTCTGACTGCCTCTGTGAGCTGTCCGCCTTCGTCATATCCGACATATCCCGGAGGCGCTCCGATCAGTCTGGACACGGAATACTTCTCCATGTATTCACTCATATCAATGCGGACCATGTTATTCTCATCGTCAAACAGACTCTGAGCAAGTGCCTTGGCAAGTTCTGTCTTTCCAACTCCGGTAGGTCCCAGGAATAAGAAAGAACCAATCGGTTTGGTCGGATCTTTGATTCCTGCTTTGGAACGGATAATCGCTTCTGTTACCAGCTCCACTCCTTCGTCCTGTCCGATGACTCTTCGGTGCAGCTCGTCTCCCAGATGCAGCGTCTTGCTTCTCTCACTCTCGTTGAGTTTTGCCACCGGAATTCCTGTCCACCGGGAAATGATTCTTGCAATCTCCTCATCTGTCACAGCCTCATGCACCAGAGAAAGATCTTTTGCCTTTACCTTTTCTTCCTCTTCCTCCAGCTGTTTCTGCAGCTGCGGAAGTCTTCCGTACTGCAATTCCGCCGCTTTGTTCAGATCGTATTCCCGCTGCGCTTTCTGGATCTCTTTATTGACCTGCTCGATCTCTTCTCTGACCTTCTGTACCCGCTCTACAGATGTCTTTTCATTCTCCCACTGTACTTTCTTACCTGCATATTCTTCTTTTAGTCCTGCCAGCTCTTCCTGCAGATGTTCCAGACGCTCTCTGCTCAAACGGTCCTCTTCCTTTTTCAGTGCCTCTTCTTCAATCTCCAGCTGCATCACACGGCGTCTCAGCTCATCCAGCTCTGTCGGCATGGAATCCAGCTCTGTCTTGATCAGCGCACAGGCTTCATCCACCAGATCAATGGCCTTATCCGGCAGGAAACGGTCAGAAATATATCGATTCGACAAGGTTGCTGCTGCCACAAGCGCACTGTCTGTGATCTTCACTCCGTGGAAGACTTCATAACGCTCTTTGAGTCCTCTTAAAATAGAAATCGCATCTTCCACACTCGGCTCTTCCACCATGACCGGCTGGAAACGTCTCTCCAGAGCCGCATCTTTCTCAATATACTGACGATACTCATCCAGTGTCGTCGCACCGATACAGTGCAGCTCGCCTCTTGCCAGCATTGGCTTTAACATATTTCCCGCATCCATGGCACCATCTGTCTTACCTGCTCCCACAATGGTATGCAATTCATCAATAAACAGAATGATCTTGCCGTCACTGTTCTTCACTTCTTCCAAAACGGCTTTCAGACGCTCTTCAAATTCTCCTCTGTATTTTGCTCCTGCAACCAGAGCTCCCATATCCAATGCAAAAATCGTCTTATCTTTCAGTCCCTCAGGAACATCTCCGCTGACGATCCGCTGTGCCAGCCCTTCTACGGCTGCCGTTTTACCGACACCAGGCTCTCCGATCAGGACCGGATTGTTCTTTGTCTTACGCGACAGGATCCGGATCACATTTCGAATCTCTTCGTCACGTCCAATGACCGGATCCAGCTTCTGATCTCTTGCCCGCTCCACCAGATCCTGTCCATATTTGTTTAACGTATCATACGTTGCTTCCGGATTGTCACTGGTCACTCTCTGGTTTCCACGCACAGTAGAAAGTGCATGCAGAAAACCTTCCCGGCTGATTCCAAACTCACGAAATAACGGCTTTAAATCTCTGCTTGCATATTTCAGTAAAGAAAGGAAAATATGCTCTACAGAAACATACTCATCGCCCATCTGCTTTGCTTCATCCTCTGCATGGATCAGTGCATTGTTCAGATCCTGACCGACAAACACCTGCCCGCCCTGTACTTTCGGACGCTTATTCAAAAGCTCTTCTACTCTGTTAATAAACAGAGATCCCTGAATACTCATCTTTTCCAACAATTTTAAGATCAGACTGTCATCCTGCGTAACCAGCGCATATAATAAATGCTCCTGCGCAAGCTCCTGATTGCCATAATCATACGCAATCTTTTCACAATTCTGCACTGCCTGCATTGAATTCTGTGTAAATTTATTTATATTCATAGCAACTCCTCCTCACTACTTGTTTCATTGTTCTACACGTAATATAGCATTCATTATTAGCCACGTCAAGAGGTGAGTGCTAATATTTTTTATATTTTTTTGCAAACCCTTTAAAATCAATGGTTTGCAGTATCTTATTTCTTTTGAAATTGTGATTTTTTCGATTTTGACACCAATTTGACACCAATTTTTGTTTTTCTGGTGTCAAGCGTTTAACGCCATGCTATCCAGTCTTGCAACCTCTTTTTCAATCCTTGTCAGCTCTCCAATATGGTTGTACACTTCCATTGTTACATCTATATGGGCGTGTCCCATAATATATTGAAGAACCTTTACGTCCATACGGCACTCTGCTATTCTAGTGCAAGCGGTATGTCGCATGACATGAGCTGAAAACTTTGGTAACAGCTCCGCTTTCCTATGCTCTTTTTTGCCCGTTCTACTTCGACTTTGTTATATGCGTCTACAATGTTGTACAGAACATTATTTACAGCATTTGGCATAAGCTGTTACAACGCATTTTATTTGATGCCATAATTTGCAGAATTCGGAAAATTAAAATATCCCATTTTAGCCTTGTTATAACGGTAATAATTTTTTCTATTACTGTTATAACAAGGATTCCAGGGGTTCGGGGATGGAAGATCCCCGTATTATTTCTGCACTATTTATTTTTCTGAAAATGGCATATTATA
>ENA-OQJX01000123-OQJX01000123.1-human-gut-metagenome-genome-assembly--contig:-NODE-123-length-52328-cov-2.383498_pt1 | contig 52328 bp, 59 predicted proteins | sample MGYA00242615_ERZ504782 | MGnify/ENA primary metagenome ERZ504782 (study PRJEB26092, sample SAMD00036354) | human gut metagenome | host: Homo sapiens | study: EMG produced TPA metagenomics assembly of... | reverse complement strand
GTTTCTTACCACAGCTGTGGTAAGAAAAGAACAAAGCTGTGGTAAAATTACGATTTAGTATCTCTGGAAATAATGTTCTGCCTTCTGGGAATTATTGTTTAGTGTCTCTTATTTAAAAACATTCTAAATTATTTGTACCTTGTAGCCATAAGTGTTATCTTTGCCCCCAAAATAGAAAAGAAAGGCAGAAAGACTATGCGTTTGTCCGAATTGAATACCGGTGAAAAAGTGTAATCGTAAAAGTGCTGGGACACGGCGGTTTCCGCAAACGGATTGTGGAAATGGGATTTATTAAAGGTAAAACAGTGGAGGTCTTGCTGAATGCTCCGTTACGTGACCCTATCAAATACAAAGTAATGGGATATGAGATTTCTCTTCGTCGGCAGGAGGCTGAGATGATAGAGATTATCAGTGAGCAGGAAGCTAAGGAGCAGGCTGTGCAGCCCGATTACCACGAGGGGCTGGGCGAAAACATGCATCTGGGCGAAGATAAGCTGAAGCAACTGGCCCTTGGCAAACGCCGCACCATAAATGTGGCTTTGGTGGGAAATCCCAACTGTGGTAAAACTTCTCTTTTCAACATCGCTTCCGGCTCGCACGAGCATGTGGGCAATTACAGTGGCGTTACGGTAGATGCCAAGGAGGGATATTTTGACTTCCAGGGCTACCATTTCCGTATTGTCGATCTTCCCGGAACCTATTCCCTCTCGGCCTACTCTCCCGAAGAAATCTATGTCCGCCGGCACATTATCAATGAAACGCCGGATATCATTATCAATGTTGTGGACTCTTCCAACCTGGAACGCAATCTCTATCTCACCACCCAGCTGATTGACATGAACGTGCGCATGGTGATTGCACTGAACATGTACGATGAGCTGGAAGCCAGTGGAAACACGCTGGATTATGTGAAGCTCAGCCAGTTGTTCGGAGTTCCGATGTTGCCTACGGTCAGCCGTAGCGGAAAAGGCATTGAACAGCTGTTCCATGTGATTATCAATATTTACGAAGGCGGCGACTTCCTCGACCATAAGGGCAGGATGCGCAGCGAGATATTGAGTGACCTTCGCAGCTGGCATCAGGAGTATGTTCCCGACCATGACTTCGGCAGCCATAAAGAAGAGATAGAACAGCCGCGTGGCTTCTACCGTCATATCCATATCAATCACGGTCCCGAGCTGGAACGTAGCATTGAGGAGGTGAAGCGCGTCATCAGCGTCAATGAGAACATCCGCCACAAATATTCCACGCGTTTCCTTGCCATCAAGTTGCTGGAGAACGACGAAGACTTGAAAAAGATTGTGGAAGAGTTGCCCAATGGAAAGGAGATTCTTGCCGTCCGCGACCGGGAAGAGGCACGGATTGCCGAGGTGGTGAACGAGGAGAGCGAGCAGGCCATCACCGATGCCAAGTATGGTTTCATAGCCGGTGCCCTGCGCGAGACCTATGTGGACAATCATCAGGATACGTCGCGCACTACTCAAATCATAGACTCAATCGTTACTCACCGTGTATGGGGTTATCCCATTTTCTTCCTTTTCCTTTATCTGATGTTCGAAGGCACCTTTGTGCTGGGCGACTATCCTATGCAGGGGATTGAATGGCTGGTAGGCGAATTGGGCGACCTGATATGCAACAACATGTCCGAAGGACCGCTGAAGGACCTTCTAGTGGATGGTATTATCGGAGGTGTGGGCGGTGTCATTGTTTTCCTGCCGAATATTCTGTTGCTCTATTTCTTTATTTCCTTGATGGAAGACTCGGGCTATATGGCACGTGCCGCTTTCATTATGGATAAGATTATGCATAAAATGGGGCTGCATGGAAAGTCTTTCATTCCGCTGATTATGGGCTTTGGGTGTAATGTGCCCGCCATTATGGCTTCGCGTACCATCGAGAACCGCAAGAGCCGTCTGGTGACGATGCTCATCAATCCGCTGATGTCGTGCAGCGCTCGTCTACCCATCTATTTATTGCTGGTAGGCGCCTTCTTCCCGAACAATGCGAGCTTTGTGCTGTTAGTAATCTATGCCATCGGCATTCTGTTGGCAGTGGTCATGGCACGTCTTTTCTGCCGCTTTCTGGTGAAAGGAGACGATACGCCGTTTGTCATGGAGCTGCCGCCTTATCGTATGCCGACGTCCAAGGCCATCTTCCGCCATACGTGGGAGAAGGGGGCGCAGTATCTCCGCAAGATGGGAGGCATCATTATGGTGGCATCCATCGTTATCTGGGCATTGGGATATTATCCCAACCACGATGAATATGAAAGTGTGACGGAACAGCAGGAGAATTCCTACATCGGCCGGATTGGTAAAGCCATGGAACCGGTCATTGAACCGTTGGGATTCGACTGGAAGCTGGGCATCGGCATCCTTTCCGGCGTGGGCGCCAAGGAACTGGTGGTAAGCACGCTCGGAGTGCTTTATGCCGACGATGCCGAGGCAGATGCCGTAAGCTTGGGTGAACGCATTCCGATAACGCCCCTGGTGGCTTTCGGTTACATGGTGTTTGTGCTGATTTATTTTCCGTGCATCGCCACGTTGGCAGCCATTAAAGGGGAGTCGGGCAGTTGGAAGTGGGCCGTGTTTGCGGGGCTTTATACTACTGCGCTGGCCTGGCTGATGTCTTTTGCAATTTATCAGATAGGAGGTCTGCTTTTATGATGAATAGTTGGCAGGAGTGGGTAGTAGCCTTATTGTTGTTGCTCTGCGCTGTGCGGATTGGCATGAGTATTTATTCTTTTTTTCATCGGGTCAAAGAAAATGGTAATCCGTGTGATAGTTGTGCAAGTGGCTGTGAACTAAAGAATTATATGATAAGAAGCGTGCGGAGTGCAGTGGAAGTGACGAAAAAAAGAAGAAAAGTTGTTGCGGATAGTTGGTAGTTTCAAAAAAAGTGCTACCTTTGCATCCGCAAACGAGAAATAAAGAGTTCTTGTAAGAATCGGTACCTTGGATGAGTGGCTTAGTCAGCGGTCTGCAAAACCGTGTACGGCAGTTCGAATCTGCCAGGTACCTCGAAGAATAAAACTCCGAAACTGCTTTTTAAAAGTGTTTCGGAGTTTTTTGTTATAGGGAATTGTTTGCCCATTCTATAAAATATCATTCGCTGAATAGTTACAGCTTACTTATTAAAGATTGAATAAAATGAAAAAAGTTGGATTTCTGATTTTCTGTCTGTTTGCTATGTGCAGCATGGCAGGCAAGGCGCAGGATGTAGTGGCGGACAGTACCGGCTACATCGTTAAGGTAGGGGAGATGGCTCCAGATTTTACAGTGAAGCTGACGGATGGGAAAAGCATTACCCTTTCGGAACTTCGTGGGAAGGTGGTCATGTTGCAGTTTACCGCAAGCTGGTGTGGAGTGTGCCGTAAGGAGATGCCTTTCATTGAGAAGGATATATGGCTGAAGCATAAGTCGAATCCGGATTTTATGCTGATTGGCATTGACCGTGACGAGCCGTTGGAGAAAGTGATTGCTTTTGGTAAGTCAACCGGAGTGACCTATCCTTTGGGTCTGGACCCGGGAGCGGATATATTTGCGAAGTATGCGCTCCGCAAGGCAGGTATCACACGCAATGTCCTGATTGATAAGGAAGGGCGTATTGTGAAGCTGACACGTTTGTATAACCCTGAAGAATTTGCTTCTCTGGTGAAGGAGATTGACGGAATGCTTTCTGAATAGCAGGCATAGGCAAGATATAAAAAAACGAAGTGCCCCCTAAAAGTTTTTGTCTAACCTTTAGGGGGCACTTCATTTTATGCTTGTCGGGACAGTTTGGCAAGATAGTCATAATGTGTACCCTCTTTCACCAGTTCTGCTTTGAAGCCGTTTTCGGCAGCATAGAGGCTCAGGGTCTGGAAGTCGATGTAGAGCCAGTCAAAGGAGTCGCCTTTGACATTCTTGTATTGCATCTGGAAGTCTACCTCTCCGTAGTAATCACCGGCAAGGTCGATAACAATACTGCCATCTTCCTCTTCGAACAGATAGCTCAGGTTGCTGGAATCCATTAAAACGCAGCCTCCAGGCCGGAGTAGCAGCTTCATCTTCCGGAAAAAATCCGGCAGATTCTCCAACTTTCCGATAATGCCGGAACCGTTCATCAGCATTAGGATAGTGTCGTATTCATCGGCAAACTGTTCATTGAACAGATTGGTTTGTGACACGCTACGCACACCTCGCTGCTTCATCACCTCCACGGAAAGCGGGGAAATGTCGATGGCATGGACCTCTTTTCCGGCTTCTTGCAGGGCAAGGCTATGGCAACCGCTGCCGGCACCCACATCCAGAATCTTTCCGGTTGCCATTTGCAGAGCAGTACGCTCCAGCAAGGGCATTTGCTTTTCTGTGCGGAATAGCTCTTCGACGGGAATTTCGTCCTCATCGAATTGTGAAGAGAACACGCGTAGGCGGTCGGCTTTATGCCGTTTGAAGTAATCGGCTATGGCTGCGCCCATCGGGTCCTTGTCGGCAGGCAATAAGGCTGTATTTATCATTTCTTATGTCTGTTAGCGCGTTTGCGGCGGATTTCTGCTTTCATTTTGGCTGAGGCGGAACCGTGTTGCCCGGTAATGTAGGTTTTCTTCTTGGCTTTGGTCTTTATCTTGTTTTCTTCTTTAGGTTTGTCCTTTTTGCCTTTGAAGACAATACCACCCATCATCGCTTCTTCTATACTCATATATTTCGTTGTTTTAGTGATGTAAAATATCATTTCTCCGGCAGTACCTCAATCCAATAGTCATCCGGGTCATTGATAAAGTACAGTCCATTGCTGTGTTTTCGAAGCATACCCATCCGTTTTCCTTATGGTATTGGCGTATGGCGTCGTAATCGCCGGATACGCGGAAGCAGAGGTGACTCTCGTTCTCTCCTAATTCGTAGGCTTGTGGGTGCTCCTTCAAGCAGGTCAGTTCCAGCAGGAAGCCGGTACTGCCGTCGGTCAGATAGACCAGAGTGAAAGAGCCGTCGGACGACTCTTTCCTATGATGTTCTTTCAGGCCCAGTGCCTTTTCGTAGAATGCGATGCTACGTTCCAGGTTGGTGACATTGATATTAAAATGGTTCGAATTTACTTTTTATTTCCATTTGTTTATTTCTGATTTGATTATTTACAATTTACAGTCTGCGTGTGCGGTCATTTGACCATTGCTTTCAGAATTTCGCCTACATACGTGCGTGGCATACCTTCCATCGTTGCCGGTGAAGGCAGCTTCTTACATTCCAGAATGACCGTAGGCTCTGTCTGTCCCGTAGGATAGAAACGGATGGTATAGCTTTCTGCTTTTTCCATTTGTTCATACGGCTGGTCGGGCGACAGTATGCTGAATACAACTGGTTTGCCGTTGACTTTGCCCAAAGAACCTCCGGAGTTTGCTGTCATCATGGTCATGTTGAAAGGCTCTTGGCCGATGACAATAACCAATTTGCCTGCTCCGGTCTGGATGGCATCGGCTGACAATTGCTCGGGGGCTATGGTCGTATATTCTTGTTGCTGGCTCTTTTGGGCAGGAACCAGTGCGGCAGGTTTCTTGACTTGGGGCACTTCGATGACTTGGGCATTTCCCACGATGCCTTCGGATGCCTTTTCAGTAGCCTGGGCAGGTTCCACGGTAACTTGTTTCTTCGGGGTGATTACCGTCGGACCGGAATTGACGACAGCCTTCACCTCTTTCTTTTCTTCCTTCTTTTCTTCTACCGGAGCTTTGGCAGTGGTGGCGCTCAATGCTTCTGCTGCTCCCAGGCAAAGGTCATCAACGAAGTCTACGGTTTTTCTGCGCCACTTGGCAAGTCCGCGTACCAGTTTGGTCTTCGCCTTGTTCAAGGCATACTTGTCTACAATCCACTCTTCGGCGGTATATTTTTCTTTTCCTTCGCGGTAGTTAAACCGTATCTTCTCTACTTCGAGCACGCTCTTTTCGGGTTGGCAGGTCACAGTCAGCTGGTAAAGGATTTTGGTACGGTCTAATGACAGAGCCGTAGAACTGAATACAATCCATTCATCCCCGATACCTACAATTCTGTCCTTTCTCTTTGTCTGAGAATACTACACGGCTGTTATTTTCATTCTCTTTCAGACGGGCATCCATCCAGCCGAGCAGACGTTCGTAGATTTCATCCTGAGACATGCCGGGGATGCTGAATTCTTTGGTGAATACCACTTTACCGTCCACCTCGGGAACGGCACCGGCCAGATATTTACTGTCGTCCCTATCCTGCGCCTGCAGCATGGTCGGCAGACACAGGCAAAACAGTGTAAAAAGAAGTTGTGTCAAATTTTTCATAATAGTATGTGTTTTAATTATTAATTTACGAATTATGGGCTACAAGTTGGGGAGTTCGAAACTTTCACCACGGTGTGCGATGCTCAGAAAGTGGCATCCCTTGCTCTCGGCAAACTGCCGGAAGGCGTTGCTCCCTGATAATCTTCGCTGAAGTGCATCGGTACAAATATAGTGATTTTTATTCGTTCCACGAATTGTTCTGCTCCACGCATATAATCTTTTCCGATACGGCTGTCTACCGGAAACATGGCTACATCTATGGCAGGTGCAGTTTGCTGCAGAGCTCTCACTTCGGCCAGAAAGTCACCTTCGGCCTTGCGTATTTCCTGCGGAGTAGATTCCTCGCTCCAGTGCCAGTTGTTCAGGTCACCGGCATGGAACAGCCGTCTGCCCTGCAGGTCTATCAGGAAGGAGATACCCACATCGGTAGAACCGAAGGCCTGGATACGGATATGTTCGTCTTCGTAGGTGTCGCCCTTATTGATGTAGGTGGCATCTTCCGCTGAGGCGCGGCGGTGCTTCAGGATGTCTTTGGAGAATATGTAGCGGATGTCGGGCCGCAGTTTTTTCCATGAAAGAACTTCGCGATTGAAGTGGTCGGGATGGAAATGCGAGCATAGTACGTAGAGTAAGCCCGGCTTTTCCAAGAGATAGTCGTGCACGATACCTTTATTGAAAACCTCTTCCGAGGAATCTTTATAGTAATCGATAATGACCGTCACTCCGTCCGCTTCAATCGCGAAGCCGCTATGGTAGATGTAATCAAGTTTCATTTACGGATTGAATTATAGCGCAATATTACAAAAAACGCTACACAAACTTCCGGTTTAAGCTGTTATTTTATGCAAAAGCACGCTACATCGGTACTTCTATGAAGAGAATGTGAGAGTCTTTCAATGTTTCCAGCTCAAAACTGCCGGTTTCGTATACTCCCATTCCGTCACGGCGTGAGAGTATTGTGCCGTCCACTTTGACTTCACCTTCCATTACGAAGATGTATACACCGGAATGCGATTGGTGCATGTGGTAGTCAATCTTCTTTCCGGCTTCTATTTCACCGATAGAGAACCAGGTCTGTTGTAGCAGTCTGGGCAGGAGCATCGCCGTTAGGGGATACTATTAGTGCCATTTCATTTTGCGCAGGAGTGGACGTACGTCGAAGTCTGGTATGCGGGTGGTGTGTTCAGCTTTTCGGGCATCACCCAGATTTGCAGGAATTCTACCGCTTCAGTGTCACTGCCGTTCATTTCGCTGTGGTAGATGCCGGTGCCGGCGCTCATGGTTTGTATATCTCCCGGAATGATGATGCGGCTGTTCTGATGATTGTCCCCATGTTTCAGTTTCCCTTTCAGGGGAATGGAGATGATTTCCATATTTTTATGAGGATGTGTGCCGAAGCCCTTTCCCGGAGCCACACGGTCGTCGTTCAGTACACGCAAGGCGCCGAAATTCATCCGGCGGGGATTGTAATACTCGTCGAAACTGAAGGTGTGGTGGCTGTCAAGCCAATCATATAGGGAATGACCTCTGCTGTCTGATTTATCTATAACTTTTTCATAATTTATTCCTTTTCTTAAAATGGTTTATGTACTAGTAACGCTTTGGAAAGCTATAAAGTTTAAAAACCGATGTCTAAGAATTTATAAATGAGTGGACTATGCCCTGACCTCGTTCTCCAGTGGCTTATGGTTCATAAAATCTTTGATGTTCTGCAAGGTTGTCGAAGCAATGTTTGCCAGTGCCTCGCGTGTGAAAAAGGCCTGGTGCGAAGTGACGATGACATTATTGAAGGACAGTAGCCGCGCCAGGGTATCGTCATCAATGATTTTGTCCGATTGGTCTTCATAGAAGTATTCGCTTTCCTCTTCGTACACATCCAGGCCGGCAGAGCCGATTTTCTTGTTTTTTAGTCCTTCAATCAGGGCGTTGGTATGGATGAGTTGTCCACGTCCGGTATTGATAATCATTACTCCGTCCTTCATTTTACTGATGGAATAGTCGTTGATGAGATATTTGGTCTGTTCAGTCAGCGGGCAGTGCAGGGAGATGATATCCGAATTGTGATATAGCTCATCCAGGCTGGTATATACCACTTGATGTTCACGGGCGAAATTATAGTCGGGATAGAGGTCGTAGGCAAGAATATTCATGCCGAATCCACGCAGGATACATATCAGTTTCTTGGCTATTTTTCCCGTGCCGATGATGCCTGCAGTTTTTCCGTACATGTCGAAGCCCAGAAGTCCGTGCAGCGAGAAGTTTCCGTCTCGTGTCCGCCAGGTGGCACGTGGAATTTTACGGTTGAGGGATAACATCAGGGCAACGGTATATTCTGCTACGGCATAAGGGGAGTAAGCAGGGACACGCACTACGGTAATGCCACAGTCGGCAGCTGCCTTTAAATCTACATTGTTGTAGCCGGCGCAGCGCAACGCCAATAATTTCACGCCGTTGTCTGCCATCAGACGGATAACTTCGGTATCGGCCGTGTCGTTCACGAAAATACAGACTGCATCTACTCCTTGGGTTAAAATAACGTTGTGCTTGTTAAGATGCCCTTTATAGTAGCGGAGCTCAAAACCATATTCCTTGTTTTTTTCGTTGAAAGACGCTTCATCATAAGGTTTGCTGCCAAAAAATGCGATAGTGTATGCCATGAGATTTGTTGTTTTTTAAATGTTACATAATTATAGGGAGATAACAAGTGGAAAGTTGATATGGTTCAGTGGCCGGAAGGATTCATAAAATGATAATTATTTCCATTTGTTTCATCAGAAACTATTTGGTATTTCAATGAAAGTATTATATTAGGATAACTTTATGCACAAAACTATTTTTTATGTGCAATATTATTGTACCTTTGCGCCCGAAAACAATTAAAAAAGATTTAGATGAGAAAATTTTCGTTGATTGGCATTGCGATGTTAATCGTTTCAATTCCAACTTTTGCGGGTGGTATCCTAACAAATACAAATCAGCATGTATCTTTTCTTAGAATGTTAGCGCGTGGTGCTTCCATTGATATTGACGGTGTCTATTCTAATCCGGCCGGTTTGGCCTTCTTGCCGGAAGATGGTCTCTATTTGTCTTTGAATGGACAAAGTGCTTATCAGACCCGTAACATAAAAGCGACATTTCCCTTGTTTATTGAAGATGGGAATACACGTTATTATAAAGGAAAAGCTTCTGCTCCTTTCATTCCTAGTTTTCAAGGTGCATATAAAAAAGGAGACTGGACTATTTCCGGTAGCTTTGCTGTTGTAGGTGGTGGCGGTAAGGCATCGTTTGATGATGGTTTGGGTATGTTCGATTCAATGGTGATGGGACAAGTCCATACTATTTCGGGTGGTCAAATCACTCCCAATATGTATTCTATCAATAGTGCAATGGATGGAAGCCAGTTTATTTATGGTGTGCAATTGGGGTTGTCGTATCAAGTTAATGATTGGTTAGGTGTGTTTGCCGGTGGACGTATGAATTATTTTACCGGTGGGTATGAAGGATTTCTGACTGCAACAGCACACAGTAATATTCCTACTTATGGTGGCATGGAATTGGTTGGTATCGATTTAGACTGCGACCAGACCGGCTGGGGATTGACCCCTATCTTGGGAGCTGATGTGAAGTTGGGCAAATGGAATATTGGGTTGAAGTACGAGTTTATGACAAGTCTTAATCTCGAAAATAAAACCAAAAAAGCTGAAGTGCGTGCAATGGGAACTGCTATGGGAGATGAAGGGAATCCTTTGGCTGACTATAAGGATGGTGTGAATACTCCGAGTGATATCCCTGCATTATTGACTGCAGCTGTTGGTTATGAATTCCTTCCTACGCTTCGTGCAACGCTGGAATATCACCATTTTTTTGATAAAGCGGCAGGGATGGCCAATGATAAGCAGAAAGCGTTGAAGCATGGCACACATGAAATTTTGATTGGTGCAGAATGGGATATAGCTAAACAGCTGACCATCAGTGGTGGTTATCAGCGTACAGATTATGGCTTGGCTGATGATTTTCAGAGTGATATAAGTTTTTCATGTGACTCTTATTCACTGGGGTTTGGTGCTGCCATCAAAATGACAAAGCATTTGACTATGAATATAGCCTATTTTTGGACAAACTATGATGATTATACAAAGAAGATAAGTGAAACCACCAAGAATGTTTATAGCCGTACTAATAAAGTGTTTGGTCTTGGTGTTGACTATAAGTTCTGATTTCACAATCCTACCTTTATATATTAAGAAGCCGTCTCAAATATCGATTTGAGGCGGCTTCTTTCTTATTTTATATTGGATTAGAAAGAATACTGTACAAGCAGGTTCATACGGTTGGCATGGTTGGTGGAATTGTCGAAGTTGGTGCGCCAGCCACGCAGATATTCAGCGCCTACCTGCATGTTCGGGGTTACGTTCCAGAATACGTTGGCTACGAAATACTGTCCGTAGCGGTAGGTACTTGGCAGGTCGTTGGGATAACCGTCTTCAGAGTAAAGGCGGGACATGCTGTAAGTGCTTGAAAGGAATACCTTTGGAGAAATGTTATATTGTAGACCTGCATACCAGCCCAGCATGGGCAATGCCTGCATTTTGCCTTCCTTTTCGGGATTGGGGACAATATCGACGTTCAGATTACTGATGTCATTCAGGTATTGCCCGATACCTTTACCATAGTTGATTTGTCCGAATGCCTGCCATTTTTTACCGAGGTTAAAGGTCGTTGAGGCTTGTACACCGTATCCGGTGACGCTGGAAGCCTTGTCCCTTTCCGTGCTGGTATATGTCATGCTGCGGATGATACCTCCTACACGCAGATGACTGCTGCTGTTCCAACTGTATTGTGCCGAAGCTGTGAAGTCCGGCATGCGTTGCTGGGCAATTTCGAATTGGCTGCTTGTTGTGCCGTCAACGGCAGGCGCCTCGATGGAAGCTTGGAAACGAAAGTCTTTCAGCCCTTTATAAGTATATGACAATTGTGTAGCGCGGTAGAACGTGGCACCGTTGGGCCCCTGGAAGTCAATGGTGGAGGGGAGGGCGCCTAAGTCCATGAAACCGCCGTAAGTATATCCCACCGTTATATTTCGGAATGACATATAAGCATTCCGTAGCTGGAATGTTTTGTCTCCTCCTCGGAAATTTCCGGCTGTATAGACTGTGAAGTCACCCAATAGCCGGGTGTGTCCGACTAATTTCAGAAAGATAGTGGCCGTACTGGCATCCATTTGAAATTGATTTTTGATTTTACTAATGCTTGGAATGTTGGCAGGAACAAAGTCAATATCATCCACAATACCTCCAAAATCATACTCGCCGGTGGCACGGACATACCCTCCGATACCCAGGGCGAATTTGCCTTGTTTGTCCATCAATAGGAAGCGGGGAGCTTTCGGGTCATGGATGTAAGGCAATTGTGACTCATTCATGATGCGGATAATCTCGTCGCCCGCTTTGTCGATGGTAACTATGACAATGCCGTTGGGGGCTTCGTCATCGATGATCTCTTTTTTTGTGCATGGATAGTGGACAAGGGAAGTCCGGCTACGCACAACAGAAACATTGCTTTTAAGATTGTTTTCATTTAAGTTAGGTTTTGATGAATGTGCTTTCAACAACTTAAATGAAAAAAGGTTTTGTAGTCTTGGAGGAGGAAAGGAGGTTATTCCGTCAGTATTCTTGCCTTGAATGAAGATCGTATGCAAAATTACCCTTACCCTAATTTCCGGAATAACCTCCTGAGAATGTGTGTTAAGTTACTTATTTTTTCATGACGGCATTCCACAGCGCTTTGCGTAGAGTTCCCATGGTGTCATCGCCTTCATAATCCCAGAACATCATGCCTTTCATGCCATTTTTTAATATCCATTCACCTTTTGCGGCAATACTGCGGGGATTGTCGTAACCACAGTAGAAACTGCCGTTTTTGGTGACATAGGGGACATTGCCTTCTGTATCCCAATTTTCGATGACATAGCCGTCATCCTTACTCAGGTTGAGAATATCCCGATAATTGATGCTGCCGCCGGCATTGAAATCGGCTCTTCCGTAGAACGGAATTCCCAACACTAATTTGTCGGCAGATACCCCTGCATTCAGGTATTCGTCTACGGAACGCTGGCAGTCCCAGTAATTACTTGGCTTGTTCAATGCTGATTGATGCTGGGGGGCACCAACCAGATCATAGGCCATGATATTGACGAAATCTACATACGGGTCTACAGCCTTTACATCAATATATTTGTAGCCTTCGCCTTGGGGACGCTTGTCCATGCAATAACCTGCATAGGTCAATAGGGTGGACTGCCCCAACTCTGCACGCAAGTCTTTCATCAATAGGGTGAAGTTCTCCACATCTACCAACTCGTCATAGGCATTGCTGCTGAAAGTCATACCGGGAAATTCCCAGTCAATGTCAATACCGTCTATGCCCTCACTCAGAACAAAGGCTCTGCAGTCTTGTGCGAATTGCTTGCGCATTTCCGGACTCTTCGCCAGGGCGGAGAAGCCTCCGTCCTGGGAATTGTCAGAATTGGAAACGCTATTGGTAAAAGAGAGTAATATCTTCACATGTGGATACTGGCTCTTTATTTTCTTTACCTTATCAAAACGGGATTTATCACCTTGCAGGCCAAACTTTTCATAAATTCCGTTTTTAACATATAATTCTGCAAAAGCGTAGTTTATGTGGGTCAGGTATTTGGCATCGGGTATGGATGTGCCATAATAAGTGACGTAGCCCAATGCAACCCGGCCTGCAACCTGCTCGGCCATTTCGGTCTCGTTGTCTTCATTTCCCGGAGCTGGCAGTCCGGGCATGTAGTCGTCATTGTGACATGCGGCTACTAGAAAGACAGTAGCTATTATAAATAGCAGTTTCCTTTTCATAGAGAGTGCATATTATTCAGAATCGGTTTCTGCTTCAGTCTTGAAATAAGCATACCAGCCGCTGTCGTCCCAATCCACACCACCGCTATACTTGCCGGGATGATAGATTGTGATATAGTTCTCATCCAGTGTCAGCAGCCAAAATTTGTTGCTGCCTACGCTTTGTCCGTTGTCGTCATAATTTCCTCCGATGGTGGGGATACTTGTTATCAGTTCACCCAGTACTCCGTCTTCCGGTTTTTCGTGTGTGAAGGAGAAAGTACCTTCTGCCTTCAGGTTTCCGCTGGCATCATAGGTTTTCATCTTGTTTCCGTCGAATTCGAATACCATGGACTGGTCTCCCGCTTCGGCGGCAGTGACATTGGCCCACCAGGCAAAATTTGATTCGGGAGTATAGCCTGCACTGGTATATTTCCAGCCTCCATGAGCCCCCATATTGCAGACGGAACCCCAGCTGACTTCACGGAATTTCCAGGTCTTCTTGGCAGATTTGTCACTCTTGTCGGTTGCACCGGTGAAGTAAGTGGACCAATCGTCGAATACATTGGTCACAGTCACTACAACCGGATCTGTCTTGATAATCTGATTGGCGGAAATGCCCATATAGTAGATGGAATAGTCCGCATTGGACTCCATGATGACCGTAGCGTTGTCCGTGACCAGAGTCTTACTTTGTTTACTTCCTTCGCCCCCCCATTCTATGTGCCATGAACCGCCAATGTCCGGGCGGGAGTTTTTCAGGGCTATATACTGGTCGCCTTCCACTACTCCGTCTTGGTTGGGGAAGGGTTGGGTAATGGATATGGCGGCTTGTAATGCCTCTTTGGTTATGGGTGTACCGGCATCAGTCACATATTTGTCTCGCAAGTCTTCGTCTTCGATAGGATCGCATGCAGTAACGATGAAGGCTGAAGCAAGCATTGCTATCAATATTTTTGTTACTTTCATATTGTCTTTATTTATAGGTTAATACTCTTACATATTGTTCCAATCCGAGAACTGGGCAGATGCATCCCAGCCTGGATTCTGCTCAAGGACTCCATTGGAGATGTCGATTTCGTCTTGCGGAATGGGCCAGTAGCTTGGGTTGCCTGTAGGCGTTTCTTATAGTCGAATTTGACCATCGGTACCACCGTAGCGGCATTTATTATATTGAACCCGGTCTGTTTGTTGAGTATGTCACCGGCTTCCTCAAGCGAAGGACCCGACCAGCGAAGGATATCCCACCAGCGGATGGACTCGAATGCAAGTTCCCAGCGGCGTTCCTGCTTGATGGCTTCCAGGGAGTAGGCCACCGGAGCCAAGTGGGAGCGGGCACGTACCTTGTTCAGACCCGTAGCATCTTGCTTCAGCTCGGACTGCATGAGCAGAACGTCGGCAAAACGGATATGAATCAAGTCGGCAATTTGGAGTAGCTGTTGGGATGTCTGCGAAGATATTCCGGGGAACATCTGCTTGCCGAAAGGTTCGATTTTGCCTTCATTGTAGGAATTGATATTGATGTATTTTTTCTGGAAATAGCCGGTTTGTTCATAGTAACGATAGGATACGGTATATTCCGGTTCACCCTCGTCCATGGTGCAGTCCATCAGTACATTGCCGGCAACATTCGGATCAAGTGCTTTGTACGACCATATGGAACCGGTCAGACGGGGATCCTCCTTGTAACCGTCCGTATAGGTCTGCTTGGCGGCCCAGTCTTTCCATTCGTTGACCATAGCCGGAGATACAGGGCCAGCTCCCCAACCGGTGCCGAAGGGATAACTGTCTTTGTTGGAATAGTTGTCGGCAGACGGTGAATAGAATTGGGCGCAAGTGTTGGAGAACCAGGTATAGGTCCAGTCGGATTTCAGGTTATGCTTGTTGGCGAATAAAGTTTCGTCGGAACTGTTTCCTTCCCATTTCAGGTTATGGTTGATAACGTATTGGTAACGGAACCCTTCGGTATTGTCTTCGGTAGCATCGTTGGTGTAGGCCAGATGTTGCGTTGGTCGGACACCAGTTTATGACCGGAGTTGTTTACACAGTCATCTATCCAAGAGATGACCTCCTCTTTGGTAGTTCCGTTGGGGAGCTCGTTTTTTTCGTAGCGTCCGGTATAGAAAAGGAATACACGTGCCATCATGGCTTCGGCGGCATATTTTGTAGCGTGTCCGGTCATGTCTGAGCCTTTCGGATAAATCTTTGCCGGCATCATTTCGATAGCGTTTTTCAAGTCGGCTGCAATCTGGGTGTAGATTTCGTCTACGGATGCACGCGGCAGATTGGTACTTTCCAGTGTGGTGCGTAAAGGAACTCCGCCAAAAACTTGTGCCAGTTCATAATAAGCCATGGCACGCAGGAAGTAGGACTCACCGAAAAGTCGGTTACGTTCGCTCTCGCTGGACCATGATTTCACATTCTCCATTGTGTTGATGGCATTGTTGGCACGGTTGATAAGGGTGTAGCAACGGTCCCAGATGCCGGCAAATGTATTCAGATTGCCACTGTACATAAGGAAGTTGGTGGCACAGTTGTTGGAGTAGGAGAGGTTGCCTCCCAGACAGTCGTCACCTGCCAACTGGGCAATGTAATACTGGGAAGAGGTTTCAGGACTTTCAAACAACAGATGGGCGTATATGGCCGTCACCATCTCTTGGGCATCCTTTTCTGTCTCCGGGAAGTTGGCGGTTGTCTTTTCGGTCAGAAGTTCCGAATCGAGGAAGTTTTCGCATCCTGAAAGAAGAATCAGTATTGCTGATGCTATGAATAATATCTTTTTCATAATTTCTTCGGTTAATTAGAATTTTACATTTAAGCCTATCATATAGGTACGTGCACTGGGGTAGTAGCCCAGGTCGATGCCTGATGCCCAACCATAATCGTCGCCGCCGTAACCGATTTCCGGGTCCATACCGGAATAGCCGGTGAAGGTAAAGAGGTTCTGTGCGGTCAGATATAGGCGCAGCTGTTGTACCGGTAACTTCTTGAATGCTTTCTTGAAGTCGAATCCCACAGTGATGTTCTTTATCTTGAGATAGTCTCCATCTTCGATATAAATGTCTGATACTCTGTTCCAGTTGGAGCTGGAAGCGCTGGACAGTCTCGGGAACTTGTCGGACGTACCTTCGCCGTGCCAGCGTTGGAATATCTCTGCTGTATAGTTATTCAAGGGTGAGGAGGAGAAGTCACGATAACACTTCAGAATCTGCTGGCCGAATGCGCCGTAAGTAGTGATTGAGAAGTCAATGGCCTTCCAGCTGGCATTCAGGGAAAGTCCCATTGTCAGGTCGGGATTCGGGTTACCTATCATAGTACGGTCATTGGCATCGAGCGTACCGCTATTGTCGGTGTCTGCCCAGATTACGTCACCCGGCTGTGTCTTGTCGCCGTTCAGTTTCGGACCTTTGTAGTTGTCTATCTGTTCCTGGTTCTGGAATATGCCGTTACTCTTGTAGCCGTAGAAGTAGCCGATGGGTTTGCCTACTTCAGCACGGAAGCACTCTTCGGCTCCTTCCCACAGAACGCTGCCGCTACCGTGGATGATTCCGTCTTTGTTGGCAATCTTGGTCACTTCATTCTTGTTGTGAGCAAGGGTCAGGTTGGCTCCATATTGGAAATCCTTTCCGATGTTGTCGTTCCAGTGGAGTCCTACTTCAATACCCGTGTTTTTTACATTACCGCCATTGACGGACACTGCATTGGCACCGAAGGAAGAGAGTACCGGAGCCGTAACCAGCCAGTCTCTGGTATTTTTGTTATACCAGTCGAATTCAAAGCCCAGGCGGTTGTTCAAGAAGCGTGCATCGATACCGAAATTCAATTGCTCCTGTGTTTCCCAGGTAAGGTCCGGGTTGGTCAGTCGGTAGGCGTATGAACCGGTACTGATGAGGTCCATGGAGTCGCCGAACGTATAACCGCCATATCCGTTGTTGGAAGTTATCAGTGAAAGATATTGGAAAGTAGATACATTACAGTTACCGTTTTGCCCCCAGGAAGCGCGTAGCTTTAAGAAGTCCAGCCATTTGATTCCTGACATGAAGGACTCGTTGCTGATAACCCATCCGGCGGATACTGAAGGGAAGTAGCCCCAGCGGTGTCCGCGGGCAAAAGTGGAGGAACCGTCCGCACGCATGATGACAGAAGCCATGTATTTCTCTTGATAGTTGTAGTTGATACGTCCGAAGAAGGAGGCGATGGAACCTTCCCCGTTAGGCTTGCCAGTCAAGGAGGACACACTGTTGGCGGTCAATGGAACATTGGACAAATAAGCGTGCTTGAAATCATAGAAGTTTGAGCCTATGGCTGAACCGCTCATTTCTTCTCCCATACCCCATTTTTCAATACTCTGACCTACCAGGACGTCGATGTTATGGTCATCGATATTGAAGATGTAGTTGGCTGTATTGTCCCATGACCAACGGTTATACATAGACATGGATTGGGTAACCTTGTCTTCTGCGTTGTTGAGTGACGCACTCAGATAATCGAATCTCGGCAAATAGGAACGATAACTGGAGGCTCCCATGATGTAACCGAACTGGCTCTTGATACGCAGGTTCTTGATGGGTTGCAGTTCTGCATAGAAGCTGCTCTGCATGTAATGGGACTTGCTTAGGTTCTGGTTCATATAGTAGTCCAGATAAGCTATCGGGTTTTTATTGGCTCCGTTGGAGATATCCCATTTGTAGTTGTCCTTTTCCTGGTCTGCGTAGAGGTAGTAGTCTCCGTCTGAATTGTAAGGTGCATCAACGGCTCATGATGAGCATATTGTGCACTCCGTTCCAATAAATGCCGCCGGTTCCGAATGAACCTTGTGTTTGCGAATATTTGTAGTTGATGGTTTCGCCCACTTTCAGGAAGTCAAGATTGCCTTTTTTCATAACTACGTGGTCCGAGTTGACGCGGAAGTTGTAGCGGTTCATTTCAGGAAATTCGCCGGGAACTCCCATGGTGGCTTCTTGGTTGGTGTATGAAATACCTATGGCATATCTGGAACGGTCTGTTCCTCCGGTGATGTTGACTGCGTGGTTCTGTACCAATGCATCTTCATTCAGCACTTCCTTCAGCCAGTTTGTCCCTTTCCATGTTCCGTTCTGTATGGCCTGCAAATCCCTTTCCGGAATATAGGTCGCCCAGTTGTACGGACTCAATCCGTCCATTACACGGCCTTCATCCTGCATCATCATGTACTCTTGGGCATTGAGGATAGTAGGGATTTTGTAGAGGTTCTGCACGCCGACATAGCCGTCGTAACTGACTTCGGCAACGCCGGTTTTACCTCGTTTGGTGGTAATCAGGATAACGCCGTTGGCAGCACGCGCACCATAGATGGCGGCGGAAGCGGCATCCTTCAAGACGTCCAAAGATTCAATGTCACTCGGGTTCAGCCGTCGATGCTACCGTTGGCAACTCCATCTACCACATAAAGCGGGGAGAAGGTTCCGGTAGTACCGATACCGCGGATATTCACCTTAAAGCCCGAACCCAGGAAGCCGTTGTTTTGCGTGATGTTGACACCCGGTGACTGGCTCTGCAAAGCGCCCAGGGCATCCACAGTGTTCAGCTTGGCTATGTCTTCTCCTTTCACTTGTACAGTGGCGCCGGTGACAAGTTTCTTTTTCTGTACACCGTAACCGACAACAACTACTTCATCCAGTAGTTCGGAATCTTCTGTAAGGGTGATTTTCATGTTGGCATCTGCTTTGGCTTCCTGCGTCTTATAACCGATGTAGGAAATGACCAGGGTGGCACCTCTTTTTACGTTTAGCGAGAATTTACCGTATAAGTCGGTGGTAACTCCATTGGTAGTACCTTTTTCCAAGATACTTGCTCCGATGATAGGCTCTCCATTCTGGTCGACAACAATACCGCGGGCTGTTTGTGCCTGCATCTGTTCTGTCACTCCGAATGAATTTTCCGAGTAGGTCTCTATTGCCATGATTTTGCTGCTTCCTATAAATAGGGAGGCGATGGCAATTGCTGTGAGGATTTTGTTGTTCGATGTTCCTCGTTTACGATTTTCATTCATAATAGATGTTTTTTGTTTAAGCTAATGGATCTCAAAATAAATAGGTTGAATAGAAGATGACACTAATAGTGTCTTGGGGCTTTCGGGTAAATCATAGGCATTCATTGTTTTTCTAAGGTTACTATATATAATATGGTATATTCTTGGTTAATATCAATGTGCTTTCCAGAGCTTCCGGATTGTTGTTATCAAATATAATCCTAATTTTCATTATTTAAAATATAGAATCGTATGTATTAAAATATGTTGTCCATTATTTTATTTGCTTAAGAAATTTGCGTGAATGAAATCTTGTTTGAGAGCAAACTTGGTTGCATGTTTTTGATTTTGTGCTAAAATCAGTTAATATATTGATTTTTATGCTATTGGTTTATGTTTTTTAAAACTATTGTAAATAATATTCTTGGTTTTGGAAATATTATTTAAGTCTCGTTAACTAAATATGCACTGTCTGTAATTACTTCGAATAAAAAAAAGGAGCTTTGTCTTGCTTGGGATTTAGTTAAAATATATGTTGTTTGTTCATTTGCAAAACTTGTTGTACCTTTGCAACCGGATTTAAAATGTATGATGCCGTGAATAGCGGTCGTGTATTCTAGAACAACCACGTAAAAAACAGGAGTATGAAACAAAAAGTATCTGTACCTTTTATGTTGCTGGGCATTCTGTTCAATGTATGCCTGATTGCAGCCAATCTTCTTGAGACTAAAGTTATCCAGGTTTTTGGTATTACCGTAACAGCCGGATTGCTGGTCTTCCCGATTTCTTATATTATCAACGATTGCATTGCCGAGGTTTGGGGCTTTCGTAAAGCCCGCCTGATTATCTGGAGCGGTTTTGCCATGAACTTTTTTGTGGTAATGCTGGGACTGATAGCCGTGGCGTTGCCTGCCGCCCCTTTCTGATGGTGCCGCGCATTTCAATTTTGTTTTTGGAATGGCGCCCCGTATTGTCATAGCCAGTCTGACGGCATTCTTGGTGGGCTCTTTTCTGAATGCTACGTAATGAGCCGCATGAAACTGGCAAGCAACGGGCGTAATTTCTCCGCACGTGCCATTTGGTCGACGGTGGTTGGTGAGACGGCAGACTCGTTGATTTTCTTTCCGGTGGCGTTCGGAGGAATCATTGCATGGCGGGAGTTGCTGGTGATGATGTGTATCCAGATTCTGCTGAAGTCCATGTACGAGGTATTGATACTGCCTGTGACTATCCGTGTGGTAAAAGCTATTAAGCGGATAGACGGTAGTGATGTCTATGATGAAGGCATCTCCTATAAAGTATGGAAAATAGGCGATATTTAAAGCCCCTTACCCGTAGTGAGGGGAAATCAGTTATTATGTCAAACAAATAATTAGCAATGCCCTCTCTGTTTCCCTCCCTACGGGGGAGGGCAAGGGGAGAGGCTTTTAACAAGATGAATAGGGACACTGCTTTGGTGGTATTCAGTGGCGGGCAGGACTCGACCACTTGCCTCTTTTGGGCAAAACGTGAATTTAAGAAAGTGTATGCGCTGAGTTTTCTGTATGGACAGAAACATCAGAAGGAAGTGGACTTGGCGAGGGCCATTGCCCGTAAGGCAGGTGTGGAGTTCGAAGTAATGGATGTTTCCTTTATCGGCCGGCTGGGACATAACTCATTGACAGATGCCGGCATGGAGATGGACCAGGAGAAGCCGGCAGACAGCTTTCCGAATACTTTTGTGCCGGGACGCAATCTGTTTTTCCTGAGTATAGCCGCCGTCTACGCCGCGAGCGGGGGATTAATCATATTGTGACGGGGGTGTCGCAGACCGATTTCAGCGGTTATCCCGATTGCCGGGATGCTTTCATCAATCGCTTAACGTGACGCTGAACCTGGCTATGGACGAGCAATTCGTACTGCACACACCACTGATGTGGATTGACAAAGCGGAGACCTGGGCGCTGGCAGACGAGCTTGGAGTGCTCGAACTTATACGTCACGAAACGCTGACTTGTTATAACGGTATCCCGGGAGATGGTTGTGGACACTGCCCGGCATGCACGTTGCGCAGAGAAGGATTGGAAAAGTTTTTGGCTTCTACTAAATGAGGCACACTTGTATCACTAAAAATATATGGCTATGACAGAATTGAAAGACCAACTTTCCCTTTTGGGGAGAAAGACAGAATACCGTCAGGACTATGCCCCCGAAGTATTGGAGGCATTTGATAACAAGCATCCCGGCAATGACTACTGGGTGCGTTTCAACTGCCCCGAATTCACCAGCCTCTGTCCCATCACGGGCAACCGGACTTTGCGGAAATCCGTATTTGCTATATCCCCGATGTCAAGATGGTAGAGAGCAAGAGTTTGAAACTCTACTTGTTCAGCTTCCGCAATCATGGTGCTTTCCACGAGGATTGCGTGAACATCATAATGAAAGACCTCATTCATTTGATGAACCCTAAGTATATTGAGGTGACGGGTATCTTCACCCCGCGCGGAGGCATCTCCATTTATCCGTATGCCAATTACGGACGTCCCGGCACGAAGTTCGAGCAGATGGCAGAGCATCGTTTGATGAACCGTGAATGAGGACTGTTTTTGAAGGCCTCCGTAAATAATAAAGGGAGGCTTTGGGAGCAAATGATTGTTGCGCCGCTATATTTTATATTCTTGCTTACTAAAAACTATTCGTCCGACATATGTTTAATTATCGTCCAACAGCTATCGGACGATAATTAAACATATGTCGGACGATAATGTAACGACTGTCGGACGAATAGTCTTTAGTCAATGAAACATTAACCTGCTACCATCTTGGAAAGAATCTTTCCTATAGAGGATAGTAGGGGATGACTTTTGCAAAGATATAGACGATTCTTTAATAAAAATAGCGCCTTTTCCCAAAGACGCTATTCCCTCTTTATGACTTATTCACTACAAAGGGTTATTTTATTCTTTTGTAGCCATAGACAGCAAGGTTACCCAGTTCTTCTTCGATGCGCAATAGTTGGTTGTACTTCGCCATGCGGTCGGAGCGGCTCAGAGAACCGGTCTTGATTTGTCCGCTGTTGGTGGCAACGGCAATGTCTGCAATGGTGGCGTCCTCGGTTTCGCCGGAACGGTGAGAAGTCACTGTGGTATAACCGTGGCGGTGTGCCATTTCGATAGCATCCAGCGTTTCACTGAGTGAACCGATTTGATTGACTTTGATAAGGATGGAATTGGCGCAGCCCATGGCAATACCTTTTTCAAGGAATTCCACGTTAGTCACGAACAGGTCGTCGCCAACCAGCTGGCAACGGTTGCCGATGCGTTCGGTCAACTTCTTCCAGCCTTCCCAGTCGTTTTCGCTCATGCCATCCTCGATGGAGTCAATCGGGTAGTTATTAATCAAATCTTCCAAGTAAGCTATTTGTTCGTCGGCAGTACGTTTTTTACCATTTTCGCCTTCAAAGATGGAGTAGTCATAGATACCGTTCTTAAAGAACTCGGATGAGGCACAGTCCATACCGATTTTCACATCCTTGCCCGGTTCGTAGCCGGCAGCCTTGATGGCGCTCATGATGGAGTCCAGCGCATCTTCTGTTCCTGCCAGTGCCGGTGCAAAACCGCCTTCGTCGCCTACAGCAGTGCTGAGGCCGCGGTCGTGCAACACTTTTTCAAGGCGTGGAATACTTCGGCTCCCATGCGCAGGCCTTCACGGAAGGAAGAGGCGCCTACCGGCCGAATCATAAATTCTTGGAAAGCGATAGGAGCGTCGCTGTGTGAACCTCCATTGATGATATTCATCATCGGGACCGGCATTACGTAGGTATTTACTCCACCGATATATCTGTATAAAGGTATATCGAGATAATTGGCGGCGGCTTTGGCTACTGCCAGTGAGACACCCAGAATGGCGTTGGCACCCAGCTTGGATTTGGTAGGCGTGCCGTCCAACTCAAGCATCTTGTGGTCGATGGTACGCTGTTCCAGTGACGACCAGCCAATCAGTGCCGGTGCGATTATCTTGTTGACGTTTTCTACTGCTTTTAGTGTACCTTTACCACCGTAGCGTTGCTTGTCGCCATCGCGAAGTTCCAGCGCTTCGTGCTCGCCGGTAGAAGCACCGGAAGGCACTGCTGCGCGTCCCATAACACCACATTCCAGAATAACGTCCACTTCTACTGTGGGATTGCCGCGTGAATCAAGGATTTCACGGGCTACAATCTTTTCAATTTTCATACTTAAACATTAATAATTTATTGTCCGTTATCTTGTTTTAATTTGCAGCAAAGGTCGTACAAAAAGGCATATTGGGCAATACCTATAAATAGGGTTTTTTCATTTTCCGGCTCCTCTTTTTTAGATTTATTATTGATAATACCTATCAATGGTGATTGCGTAATATGATATATACGATAAATCCACTCCACATAATTACCTACAATAAGCGATTGCACAGCTGGCTGTTAATAATGACCTTTGCACCGGTTTACTAACAACATTATAATTATTATAAAATTGAAAGCATATACACTTAAATTCTCGCTGCTGTTTTTTCTTCTGTTGGCTTCTCTGTCTGTACATGCGCAGAGGAGAGAAGGGATGATTTCGGGTAGAATCATTTCTACGGAAAAAGAAACGGTGGATTTTGCGACTGTTTATCTGAAAGGGACGAGTTATGGAGGAACCACGAATCAGGAAGGCCTCTATCACATCAAGGCGCCTGCCGGCGACTATACGCTGGTGGTGTCTGCTGTAGGTTATACAAAGGTGGAGAAAAAGGTGAAGCTGGTCAATGATGAGCGGATGAAGCTGAACATAACCATCGCTCCCGAAACGCAACAGCTGGACGAGGTGACTATCGTTCTACCGGAGTGAGCCGGGTGAAGAGGTCGGCATTCAATGCTGTGGCAGTCGATACAAAGGAACTCCAGAACACCACGAAGAATCTGAGCGATGCCTTGACCAAGGCTCCGGGCATGAAACTCCGTGAGTCGGGTGGGGTAGGTTCGGATATGCAGTTGATGCTGGACGGTTTTAGCGGAAAGCACGTCAAGGTGTTCATTGACGGTGTGCCGCAGGAAGGTGTGGGAAGCTCCTTCAGCCTGAACAATATTCCGGTGAGCTTTGCCGACCGTATAGAGGTATATAAGGGTGTAGTTCCCGTGGGCTTCGGTACGGATGCCATTGGCGGTGTCATCAATATTGTTACCAACAAGAAACGCCGGAACTGGTTCCTGGATGCTTCTTATTCTTACGGCTCGTTCAATACCCACCGCTCATACGTTAACTTCGGACAGACTTTCAAGAACGGTTTCAGCTATGAAATCAATGCCTTTCAAAACTACTCGGACAACGATTATCATGTAGATGCGCCGGTAAAGGATTTTGAGACGGGCAGTTTCAACGAAAGTGAGAAGGTGCGCGTGAAGCATTTCAATGATACTTACCACAACGAAGCCATTGTGGCCAAAGCGGGTATTGTGGACAAAAGTTGGGCAGACCGGCTGATGTTCGGTTTCACCTATTCGCACATGTACAAGGACATACAGACCGGTGTACGCCAGAAGACAGTCTTCGGAGAAAAGCACCGCTTCGGCCATTCACTAATGCCTTCGATGGAATACAGCAAACGCAACTTGATAATCAAGGGGCTGGATATGGTGTTGACAGCCAACTACAATCGCAATGCCACTACGAATGTGGATACTGCCCGCTATGAATACAACTGGCTTGGTGAGAAACATCCGCTGAACAGTCCCGGCGAACAGTCCCGCCAGTATTCCCGTGCCGATAATGACAATTGGAACGGTACATTGACCTTGAATTACCGCATTGCCAGAGTCCACATGCTGACTTTCAATCATGTGTTGAGTGCATTCCAGCGTGATAATACTTCACTGTTGGCGGTGGAAGAACAGACGGATGCCATTGCCAAGCAGACCCGCAAGAATATCTCCGGTTTGTCATACCGCCTGATGCCTTCCGAAAAGTGGAACTTCTCGGCATTCGGCAAATACTACCGCCAGTATGTGGCAGGACCTATGGCCGAGGATGATACCGGTAGTAATTATGTACGCACCAGCCGTACGGTAGACTCTTGGGGATATGTGCTGCCGGAACCTATTTCATCCTGCCCGGCTTGCAGGCGAAGCTCTCTTATGAAAAAGCTTACCGCCTGCCCACTATCGAAGAGATGTTTGGTGACGAAGACTGGAGAGTGGAGACATCGGCATCCGTCCCGAGAAAAGTGACAACATCAACTTGAACCTGAGTTATTCCCGGAGTTTTGGAAAACATTCCGTCTACGTGGAAGGCGGTGTGGTATACCGCAATACGAAGGATTATATCCAGCGTAATATCCAGGACTTGAGCGGAGGAAAAGAAGGGGCCACTTATACCAACTACGGCAAGGTGCTGACGAAGGGATACAATGTATCGGCACGCTATGGCTTCGGACGCTGGCTGAGTGTGGGCGGCAACTTCACGCAGATGAATGTGCGTGACAATGAGAAGATGCAAATCGGCAGTACCGGCAACTCTGTGGAAAATCTCGGTTACAAGGCACGCATTCCCAATGTGCCCTATCAGTTTGCTGATTTTGACGTAAACTTCTATTGGCGCGACCTCTGGAAGAAAGGGAATATACTGTCCGTGACTTACGACAACCAGTACATGCACAGCTTCTCCTACTATTCGCAGGCCATCGGTAGCAAGAACAAGGATTTCATGGTACCCGACCAGTTCTCCCATAACCTGACATTGAGCTATAGTCTGAAGAATGGCCGTTACAATATCTCGTTTGAATGCCGCAACTTCACGAACGAGGATTTGTACGACAACTTCAGCCTTCAGAAAGCCGGGCGTGCGTTCTATGGCAAGATACGTGTACATTTTGGTGATTAATAAATATAATGGTTTTAATAGGTGTAATTAATAAGAAGAACAAATGAAGAAGAATTATCTTTTGTCCGGCCTCTTTGCAATGGCAATGACCGGAATGGCTTTAATTTCTTGTACAGACACAGACGAACCGGGTTCCGGCTCCAGTTCCGGTTCAAAGGGTAACTATGTGATAGCTGCCACGGCTACAGTTTCAGGTAGCTCCGTTCCTGTCCTGCTGACAGCCGAGTCACTGGAAAGCGGTGAAATTACTGCTGCCGGCAATGGCCTTGTGAACGATGGGGCTACTTACTGGGTGTTCTACGGAAACAAATATCTGTATGCCTTGAACTATCACCAGGGAAATGCAGGCACTACCCAGTCGTTCATTATGAATACAAACGGTGAACTGGAAAAACGTAGCCAGGAGTATAACGTCAATCGTTTCACTACCTACGGCTATTATGACCAATTTATAATGACGACTTCTACCGGCGACGGACCTACGGAACTGAATGATGCAAATGGATATACTCCCCAATCTTTTTTGATTTCCTATCTGGATGTCGAAAAACAGACTTATACAAAGAACTCGGTAACAAAGGATACTCCATTTCTTGCCGAAAATTTCCTTGAAAATGGTGAATACGTAACACTGGCCGGTATAGAACAAGTGGGCAGTAAGGTTTATGCAGCAGCCATTCCCATGGGGCTTAGCCAGTATGGTTGCATGCAGAAGAATGAAGACGGTAGTTACAAGTGGGTGCTTTCCGGTAATGAGGATTTAATAAAGACAGAATCCGGCGGGCAGGGTAGCGGTGCCTATGAGAAGGACGAATTGCAATGGACCAGTATCCTAATGAATGCCATATCGCTATCTTTGGTGATCAGACACTGAATTCTCATAAATCATCACATACAGTACAAAATCAGTTATGCTGCCGGACGTAACCGTTCACAGTACTACCAGATGAACTGGCTTGCCGACGACGGCTATGTATATGTATTTTCTCCGAGCTATGCCAAGACCATGAGTGATTCGCGTCAGCAGACTACATTGCCTGCTGGAGTTGTACGCATCGATACCAAAGCAGAAGAATTTGATGCCGCTTATTACTATAATCTTGAAGAGAAAGCCAATGGCGCCTCTTTCTTGCGGACTTGGTATATTTCAGGTAATTATTTCCTGCTGCTGATGTATGATAAGGCAATTACGGCATCAGACAAGGTTGCCAACCAACTTGCCGTCTTCAATGCCTCCACTGGAGCTTTGACTTATGTGAACGGCCTTCCAAGCGATGTCTCTGGCTTTGGTAATACCCCGTACATGGAAAATGGCAACGCATATGTGGCAGTCACTACCTCTTCCGGCTATCCTGCCATCTATAAGGTAGACCCTGCCAATGCAACGGCTACCAAAGGGCTGGTGGTCAATGCAACCCAACTGAACGGTGTAGGTAAACTGGAATAAAGGTTCTGATATGAAATGAATAAGAGAACATACTTATGAAGAAAATTTTCAGTAAGATACATTTATGGCTTTCAGTCCCCTTCGGACTGTTGATTACCCTTATCTGCTTCTCCGGTGCCATGCTGGTATTCGAGACGGAAGTGATGGAGCTTTGCCGCCGCGACCTCTACTATGTAGAAAAAGCCGGACCGGCACCGCTTCCCATGAGCCGGTTGGCCGAAAAAGTAGCCGCTACTTTGCCGGATAGTGTCTCTGTGACGGGTATCACTGCATCGTCCAATCCGGAACGTGCCTGGCAGGTGAATCTTTCCAAACCTCGTCGTGCCTCCGTCTATGTGGACCAGTACACGGGTGAGGTGAAGGGCCGGTATGAGCGTGCGCCGTTTTTCATGACCATGTTCCGCCTGCACCGCTGGCTGTTGGACAGCATGAAGCCCGATGGAAGTATCTTCTGGGGGAAAATGATTGTGGGCACTGCCACACTGATGCTTGTCTTTGTGCTGCTGTCAGGCGTTGTCATCTGGTGGCCCCGTACAAAAAAGGCTTTAAAGAACAGTCTGAAGATTGTTGCCGGTAAAGGTTGGCGCCGGTTCTGGTACGACCTGCATGTGGCAGGCGGCATGTACACGCTGATTTTTCTGTTGGCGATGGCACTTACGGGACTGACATGGTCTTTCTCCTGGTATCGCACCGGCTTCTACAAAGTTTTTGGAGTGGAAACCATGCAAGGGGGTGGAGGACATGGTGCTCAGGCACAAACTGCTGCCCACGGAGGAGATAGGGCTCAAGGCAGGTCTGGTGGCGAGAATCGTGAAAGAAAGCCTTTCTCTCCTTTTGCAAACTGGCAGAAGGTTTACGAAGAACTGAAGGAGCTTAGTCCTGATTATAAACAGATAACCGTATCGCGTGGCTCTGCTACAGTCTCCTTCAATCGGTTGGGCAACCGTCGTGCTGCCGACCGCTATACGTTCAATCCCCGTAATGGTGAAATCACCGGGACTACCTTATATAAGGATGCCGACACTTCCGGGAAAATCCGTGGCTGGATATACTCCGTCCATGTAGGCAGTTGGGGAGGATGGGCCACCCGCATCTTGAGCTTTCTGGCCGCTTTGATTGGCGCAAGCCTGCCGTTGACGGGCTATTATCTTTGGATTCGAAGATTGGTCCGGAAGAGTGGCAGAAAAGTGAATGTTCAATTAAAGAAAGCAGCTTAAAAAAAGCAGGCAGTTTTATAAAAGGATGAAGATGTCCACAAGATGCGCAGGCGTGCGTGTTTTGTGGACATCTTCATATAGGTATGCGTGAGAATGAATGCTTTATTAAAAATACCGAAAAATAAATGGAAAAATGTAATCATGATTACACTTTTTTAGATTGTAACTGCCTATTTTTGCTGAAAATATTCATTTTATGGCGAAGTTACCAATCATAAGTAAACTATTTCCATCCTACAGGTGGAAAGTAACGGCACTCATTGTTTGCGGTGTCCTCGTCGGCAGCGGAGGCTTGTTTATGTATCTTCTCCGGGCGCACACTTATCTGGGAGATGACCCTGCGGCATGTGTCAACTGCCACATCATGGCTCCCTATTATGCAACCTGGATGCACAGCTCCCACAGCCGGGATGCCACTTGCAACGATTGCCATGTCCCTCATGAGAATATGGTAAAGAAATGGATGTTTAAGGGAATGGACGGCATGAAGCACGTAGGTGCCTTTCTCACTAAAAGCGAACCGCAGGCCATCCAAGCCGAGGAAGCCAGTGCGCAGGTCATTATGAATAATTGCATCCGTTGCCATACGCAACTGACCAACGAGTTTGTGGATGTCGGCAGGATAGACTACATGATGACCCTCATCGGCGACGGAAGGCATGCTGGGACTGCACCGTGATGTGCCTCATGGTGGAATGAACAGCCTCTCGTCCACGCCCGCTGCACTGGTACCCTATCCGGAATCTCCCGTACCGGAGTGGTTGCAGAAACTGATAAAGGAATAATGACAACTCAAGTTTCGCAAGTTCAAGAACTTGCTTTCAGTGAACAAGTACACAAGGCTTTTCCTTGTAATCACTTTAAAAAGCAAGATATAGACAAAGGGCTGTTTATCCCTCCTTGTAGCCTTGTCAATTTGTTCACTGAAAGCAGGTCAAAGACATGAGAAACTTGAATAACAATAAATCTTCATATATATGGAAAAGAGATTAAAATCATGGCAAGGATGGCTGTTGTTCGGTGGTTCAATGGTCGTTGTATTTGTCTTGGGTCTATGCGTTTCTGCCTTGATGGAGCGCAGGGCCGAGCTGGCAAGTGTATTCAATAACCGCAAAACTGTGATTGAAGGAATTGAGGCACGCAACGAAGTCTTCAAGAGTGACTTTCCACGTGAGTATCAGACGTGGACTGAAACCGCCAAGACCGACTTCCAGAGTGAATTCAATGGAAATGTGGCTGTGGATGTATTGGAACAGCGTCCCGAAATGGTGATACTTTGGGCTGGATATGCCTTCTCCAAAGACTATTCCACTCCGCGCGGACACATGCATGCCATCGAGGATATTACGGCAACCCTGCGTACCGGTGCGCCTGCCACTGATGCAGATGGTCCGCAACCGTCCACTTGCTGGACTTGCAAGAGTCCCGATGTCCCCCGTATGATGGAAGCCATCGGTGTGGATGCTTTCTATAATAATAAGTGGGGCGCTTTGGGTGGTGAAATTGTAAATCCGATTGGTTGTGCGGACTGCCACGAACCGGAAAATATGAATCTGCATATCAGCCGTCCGGCTCTGATAGAAGCTTTTGAACGTCAGGGCAAGGATATTACCGAGGCCACTCCGCAGGAGATGCGCTCGCTGGTATGTGCACAGTGCCACGTGGAATATTACTTCAAGGGTGACGGCAAGTACCTGACTTTCCCCTGGGACAAAGGTTTTACGGTGGAAGACATGGAAGCCTATTATGATGAGGCCGGTTTCTACGACTATATACATAAGTTGAGCCGTACCCCCATCCTGAAAGCGCAACACCCCGATTTTGAAATAGCCCGGATGGGCATTCACGGTCAGCGTGGCGTATCGTGTGCGGACTGCCACATGCCCTATAAGAGTGAAGGTGGCGTGAAGTTCAGCGACCACCATATACAAAGTCCGTTGGCTATGATAGACCGTACCTGCCAAACCTGCCATCGCGAAAGTGAGGAGACTTTGCGCAACAATGTCTACGACGCCAGCGCAAGGCCAATGAAATCCGCAACCGCCTTGAACAGGAACTTGCCAAAGCTCATATCGAAGCTAAATTTGCCTGGGACAAGGGAGCTACGGAAGAGCAGATGAAAGAAGTGCTGGCACTGATTCGCCAGGCGCAATGGCGTTGGGACTTCGGTGTGGCATCTCACGGAGGTGCTTTCCATGCACCACAGGAAATCCAGCGTGTCTTGTCTCACGGCTTGGATAGAGCTATGCAGGCGCGTTTGGCTGTCTCCAAAGTGCTGGCAAAGCATGGATATACGGACAATGTTCCCATGCCGGATATCTCTACCAAAGACAAGGCGCAGGAATATATCGGCCTCGATATGGATGCCGAAAGAGCTGCAAAGGACAAATTCTTGAAGACTACCGTACCGGCTTGGTTGGAAAAAGCCAAAGCCAACAACCGGTTAGCACTAAAATAAATTTATTTACGATTGGACGATTTACGATGTACGATTGGGATTACTCCCCGATATGTACATCCCGGATTGACTCTATCAACAATCTAACTCCAATCGTACATCGTACATCGTCAAATCGTAAATCAGAAGATGTGGAAGAAACCGTGGAGGTATAAGGAAGGTTTTATCTGTGGGGCAGGACTGTTCGTCACGGGCTTGCTGTTGCAGTGGAGCGTTGGAGATATTCGTTGGGGCTTGTTTGCGTGGCCGGTCAATGTCATCGTTCTGGTGTTGTTCCTGCTATTGTTGGCATGCATGCATGGATTTCGTAGACGGGTGTACTGTTTCGGATGGCTCAGTCATTATACGGCTGCAGTTTCTTCCCTGGTATGTGTGGCGGTTGTCACTGTCGTTATGGGATTGGTGCGGCAGGTTCCTTCTACCCAGCCTTCGGCAGATGTCATCGGCCTTTCGAAGATGCTTTCTTTCTGGCCGTTCGTGTTGCTTTATATCTGGCTGGTTACTGTCTTGGGACTGACCATTCTCCGTGTATGTATTCCTTTAAAATTGCGTAAGATTCCTTTTCTGCTGAATCATGTCGGCTTGTTTGTCGCCCTCTTGACGGCAACGCTGGGCAATGCAGATATGCAACGACTGAGAATGATTACCCAATTGGGCAAGACTGAATGGCGTGCCACGAATGAGGATGGCAAGCTGACGGAGCTTCCGCTTGCCATTGAACTGAAAGAATTCACCATACATGAATACTCTCCCAAGCTGATGCTGATAAATAATGAGACCGGGCAGGCACTGCCGAAGGATGTGCCGGAACATTTGCTGTTGGAAGAGAAGGTAGAACGGGGGAGGTTGCTGGATTGGGACATCTCTATCCTTCAATCCATTCCGATGGCTGCCTCTGTAGCTGCGGAAGATACCTTGAAGTTTACCGAATTCCATTCGATGGGAGCTACCTATGCTGTTTATCTGAAGGCGGTGAATGCTACCTCCGGACAGTCGAAGGAGGGATGGGTGAGTTGCGGTAGTTTCATGTTTCCTTATAAGGCATTGCGCTTGTCGGAACAGACCAGTCTGGTGATGCCCGAACGTGAGCCGCAGCGATTTGTTTCTGCTGTAACGGTTTATACGCAGTCAGGAGAGGTAGTGGAAGACACAATCGAAGTGAACCGTCCTTTGAAGATATTCGGATGGAACATTTATCAATTAAGCTATGACGAAACGAAAGGACGGTGGAGTGATGTTAGTGTTTTTGACTGGTACGCGATCCCTGGCTTCCGGCTGTATATGCCGGCATCATAATGATGGTGCTGGGGGCAGTCTGCTTGTTTGTCAATGCACCGAAAGGAACAGAAGAAAGAAAGGAGGAGACGGTATGAGTTGGGATTATTTTGCTCTGTTTGCCATTGTCGCTTTACTTTTCTGGGGATTGGGAGCTTTCGCTGTATGGCGTGGTAAACGTCCGGTAGTGGTATACACTTTGACTTGTCTGGGCTTGGCTGTCTTTTTCAGCTTCATTGTCGGCATGTGGATTTCTTTGGAGCGTCCTCCGATGCGGACGATGGGGGAGACGCGTTTGTGGTATTCATTCTTTCTTCCATTGGCAGGAATCATCACTTACAGTCGTTGGAGGTACAAATGGATTCTCGGTTTCAGTTCCGTCTTGTCCTTGGTGTTTGTCTGCATCAATATTTTTAGGCCCGAAATACACAACAAGACGTTGATGCCCGCTTTGCAGAGTCCGTGGTTCACTCCTCATGTCATTGTCTATATGTTTGCCTATGCCATGCTGGGTGCCGCTACGGTGATGGCTGTCTACCTGCTGTGGTTCAAGAAAAAAGGAAATTGAACGGCATGAGATGGCGTTTGTGCGATAATCTGACTTATGTAGGACTTGCCTTCATGACACTGGGTATGCTGTCCGGTGCTGTCTGGGCGAAAGCTGCTTGGGGACACTATTGGCATGGGATCCAGGAGACTTGGGCGGCGGCTACCTGGTTCTCCTATCTGGCATATATCCATTTCCGATTGGGATGCCCCGCGGCCTATCGTAAGGCACTGTTTGGCTTGCTTGTATCTTTTCTGTTGTTGCAAATGTGTTGGTATGGCATCAATTACTTGCCCTCGGCACAAGGAGTGAGTGTACATACGTATAACTTAAATTAAAATACTTATGAAAACAGTTTATTTGGCATTAGGCTTATTGCTGTTGCCCGGAATGTTGTGGGCACAAGGTTCGGAGAAAGAGAACGAATTCACCATGTCGATGCAAATCAGACCCCGTGCAGAATACCGTAACGGAGCACAGTTACCACGTTTCGAGGGAGACAAGGCTGCTTCATTTATCAACAACCGTGCACGTCTTTCCATGGAGTATAAACGTTCGGATTTGAGTATGAAGATTTCGGCCCAACATGTAGGCGTATGGGGGCAGGACCCGCAGATAGACACTAACGGGCGTTTCATTATGAACGAAGCATGGGCAAAACTCAACTTTGGTGCCGGTTTCTTTGCACAACTGGGGCGCCAGACCTTGTCTTATGACGACGAACGTATTTTGGGAGGGCTGGACTGGAATGTGGCCGGTCGCTATCACGATGCATTGAAGTTGGGCTATGCCAAGAATGCCCACCAACTGCATTTCATTCTTGCCTTCAACCAGAACAAGGAAAAGGCAAAAGGCGGTACCTATTATTATGACGGTGCACAACCTTATAAGAATATGCAGACCCTTTGGTATCATTATGCGGCGCAAACTCCCAACCTTGATGTCTCTTTGTTATTCATGAATCTGGGCCTGGAAACCGGTGATGCAGAAACAGAAACTTCCCATACCCGCTATTTGCAGACGTTCGGTACTTACGTGACTTATCAGCCGGAATCGGGAAATTGGCTACCTGTGCAGGCTGCTTTCTATTATCAGACCGGAAAGAACAAGAATGCGCAGAGTGTATCTGCCTTTATGGTAAGCGTGAAGGCTGCCTATGCCATAGACAAGCAATGGAGTGTGAGCTTGGGTTATGATTATCTGAGTGGCAGTGACGGGAAAGGTGACAAGTTCAAAGCATTCGATCCTCTTTACGGAACACATCATAAGTTCTATGGAGCGATGGACTATTTCTATGCTTCTGCTTGGCAGGGAGTAGCTCCCGGTTTGCAGGATGCCCAGTTGGGTGTCAACTTCAAGACATCCAAGCAGGTGAGTATGCAACTGAATTATCACTATTTTGCTACTGCTGCCAAGCTGGATGATGTAAAAAAGGGATTGGGTTCGGAGATGGACTATCAGCTTGACTGGAATGTGATGAAGGACGTGAAGCTTTCTGCCGGTTACTCCATTATGCGGGGTACGAAGTCTATGGACGTGGTGAAAGGCGGCGACCATAAACGCTGGCAGGATTGGGGCTGGGTATCTGTCAACATCAATCCGAGAATCTTGTTTGTAAATGGTAGTTTAGATATACTCTTTCAGAGCTGCTTCATTCAATACCTCAATTTTCTTACCCGTCATTAGGATAATACCTTCTTTGGTCATCTTATTGATTTCCTTTGAAAGTGCCGGGCGGGTTACATTGAGGTATTCTGCCAGCTCAGATTGGGTATGCGCAATGGTGATGCTGGTAGAGTTGGAAATTCTGTTTTCAAACAGATAGACGACAAACCTTTCGCGGACTGTTTTGCGGGAAAGGGTTTTTAATCGCGAAACCGTGCAGGCATTGCAATTTCCCGTTATGCAAAGGAAGTTGTGCAGCACTTTGGGATCCTGGCTGATAAGCTTGAAGGTGGATTCTTTGGTGGCAGTGAATAGGATACAGTCTTCAATGGCAGTAAAAGTTGCCGGCAGTGTGGTGTTGCTGCCGAAGAGATGGGGAGTGGCAAAGGCCCGGGGGGCAACGATGTATTCTACCATAACTTTATTGCCCAGACCGTCTATAATATCTACACGCAATTTACCTTCCAATAGTATATATAGCTTCTTGCAGGGGGTGCCTTGCCGGGCAACTATATCTTTCTTGTCTATAGAATAGACTGAATATTCCAGTTTCTCAAGCAGCGATTGCTTGATATTATGTGGCAAATCCCTTAGTAGAGGGATTTGGAACAACAACTGTTCGTACTTTTCATCCAGTAGAATCTTTTCCATAGCTTTTTATTCTTGGACAAAGGTAAGAATAATATATAAGTGCGGACGTTTTTTATAAATACTTTTGGGCGGAGACTGCATTTATCCGCATTTCCTTCTCTTCCATTCGGATGCACCCTTCGCTTGCCAGTTCCGATAAGGCACGTGCCAGCGAGGGACGCGCCACTCCCAGTATTTGTGCCACTTCCTGCTGGTTGAGTATCGTGCCATGCATGCGTAGATAGTTCAGTATACGCGATTTCAGACTTTGTAGGGCAAAGGCATTTAGCTTTTTGGAGAGAAATAGGGTTCTGTCCGATACCAGTTGCAGAAAGTTGCGCATCACAGCGGGGTGTTGATGCAGGAATTCCAGGAAAATGTTCTTGTTTATAACGAGTATCTCACATTTCTCTTTAGCTTCGATATTTACCGGGAAGCGGTTTTCGGAGGCAAAGACAAAAGCCGGGGCAAGCAGTTGCGGGGCTTTCAGCGTTTCGATGGTGAGTTGCTTCCCCTCCGCACTGACCATTTGGGTACGCACACTGCCGTTGCACAATATGAATAGAGAACGATATGCTTCTCCCTGCATGGCAATGAAGTCAGCAGGTTTGTATTGCCTGTGTGCATGTTCGGGTGCCAGGATGAGGGATAATAACTCTTCTTCTGTTATGTCTTGGAAAGGAGGCATTTCCAATAATGTATGGATTTCCATTCTTTTTTACTTTTTTGTGATTCGATGTAACATTCGTGACAGTTTGTGCGTTGTAGAACTCTCATCTTTGCACAAAGATAATGCAAATCGAATGCAATAGAACATAAGCCTGCTTATTTTTATTGCTGAGGTGCTGCTTATCTTATCAAAAGATTATGCAAACTTTTAAATGAATAGGAATATGGAACCAAACATGTTTTGTTATCAATGTCAGGAGACAGCCAAAGGAACCGGCTGTATATTGAAAGGTGTATGTGGAAAAGAAAGTCATACGGCTCAAGCTATGGACTTGTTACTGTTTGTAGTCAGGGGTATCTCTGTTGTTGCCGATACATTACGCAAGGCAGATTCTCCAGTCTCTGAAGAAGTGAATATTTTTGTGACGGATGCTTTGTTTTGTACTATCACGAATGCGAATTTCGATGATGAAAGCATCTTGAAACGGGTGGATAGGGGACTTGCTTTGCGTAATGGATTGATTCAAGAGGCCAAGCACAACAAAGTGTTCCTACCCCAAGTAGATGAACTGACTTGGCAGGGAACGCGTGACGACTATGCCGAGAAAGCGAAGACAGTAGGTGTTCTGCGTGAACAGAATGAAGACCTCCGTTCGTTGAAAGAATTGCTTGTCTATGGTTTGAAAGGTATGGCAGCTTATCTGGAGCATGCTATGCGCTTGGGATTCAATGATGATACAGTTCATGTTTTCATGCAGCGTGCACTGGCTACCATTGCGGTTGAGTCTCTATCGGCAGAGGAATGGGTGAAGCTGGTTCTCGAAGCTGGTGAGTTCGGAGTAAAGACAATGGCTCTACTGGATGCTGCCAATACCGGTACTTACGGTAATCCCGAAATTACAAAGGTGAATATCGGTGTGAAGAATCGTCCGGGAATTTTGATTAGCGGCCATGACTTGAAGGATATGGAAGAATTATTGAGACAGACAGAAGGTACGGGGATAGACGTCTATACACATGGTGAAATGCTGCCTGCCCACTATTATCCTGCTTTCAAGAAATATTCTCATTTTGTAGGCAACTATGGCAATGCCTGGTGGAAACAGCGTGAAGAATTCACTTCCTTCAACGGACCGATTCTGTTTACCACCAACTGCATCGTTCCTCCTTGGCTAATGCAGTGTATAAAGAGCGTATGTTCATCACCAACTCTACCGGTTATCCGGGTTGCAAGTATATTGATAAGGATGCGGAAGGCAGGAAAGACTTCTCTGAAATCATAGAGATTGCCAAACAATGCCAGCCGCCGGTGGAGATAGAGCATGGAGAGATTATCGGTGGTTTTGCCCATAACCAGGTACTGCAACTGGCAGACAAGGTGGTAGATGCCGTGAAGACCGGAGCCATACGCCGCTTTATCGTAATGGCAGGCTGTGACGGACGTATGAAGAGCCGCGATTACTATACGGAGTTTGCCAAAGCCTTGCCGCAAGATACCGTTATCCTGACCGCAGGTTGTGCCAAATACCGCTATAATAAACTTGGTTTGGGAGACATCAACGGCATTCCCCGTGTATTGGATGCCGGACAGTGCAATGACAGTTATTCACTGGCCGTGATAGCCATGAAGCTGAAAGAAGTATTCCGGCTGAATGACATCAACGAACTTCCCATTGTCTACAACATAGCATGGTACGAACAGAAGGCGGTTATTGTATTGTTGGCATTACTGAGTCTCGGGGTGAAGGATATTCACTTAGGCCCCACATTGCCCGCTTTCCTTTCTCCGAATGTTGTGAAGGTACTGGTTGATATGTTTCATATCGCAGGTATCGGTAGTGTGGAAGATGATTTGAAAAAATTCGGATTATAAATAAAGATGGTAGGGTGTTATATCACCCTATCACTTTATCCTTTTATCACGTTATTTATCGCTTCTTCCGTTCCGCAGAATCGGCCCGTGTGATTGTAGTTTATGGTGCACATGGCGGCAGCAAAGCATCCCGCTTCCCGGTGGGATGCACCTTTGTTGCGCATATACAGATACCCCACCATATAGGTGTCTCCACATCCTGTTGCATCTGTAATCTGAAGGGCAGGATAGGCGGGGATTTCGTGAAATTCTCCTTGGGCATATATCAGCGAACCTTTATCTCCCAGGGTCAGCAGCACTTCCTTGACGCCCCAGTCTGCAATCAGCAATGCGGCTTCGTGCGGTTCACTGCATCCGGTCAGTACTTCCATTTCAGCTTCGTTGGCTTTCAGAATATGGATATACTTCAATGCTTCTTTCTTTTCCGGCCAGTCTACTGCCAGCACTTTTTCATTATCCACTTTGCGGAGAAATCCCTGCACATCTACCGAGAGGAGTCCCTTTCCGGACAAGAACTTGATGACCTCCAAAGAGAAGTCGTCGGCAAGCAGACTGCCCAAGTGGATAATCCGTGCATCGGTATCTTTCAAACCTTCCACGGTGAAAGGGTCTGCTTTTGCCGTGACACGTTGTGTACGTTCGTTCTGGTTTTCTCCATAAATATTCTCGAAACAGACGGAATGTGTGCTGTGCAAGGCTTTGACGGAAATACCTTCTTTCCGAATGTCTTCCACAATGCCCATGTCAGTATCAGCCAAAGCTGTTACCAATAAAAAATCGTTAGCATTCAAGTGCTTGATGGCATGTGCGAAGTAGAAGGAGGTGCCTCCCGGCATATATATGGTATTTTTAGGGGTTACGACTTTATCTTGGGTAATATAACCGATGCAACATAGACTGTGTGTGTTCATTTCTTTGTTGGCTTTTTATTGCTTTATTGTATTGATTCCGTAAATTGGGCGCGAAGATAGTGATTTAATAACAATTCGACTATATTTGCAGCTGTAAATGTAGCCTCATTGAATATGAATTCATTAAAAACGAAAAGAGTACGTATGATAGTTGGCATTATAGTGGGTATTGTGGCTGTTGCGGTCATAGTGGGATTCGTTTTTGTCAATCAGCCGAGTTTCGGGAGGGCTCCTCAAGGAGAACGGTTGGAGAGGATTAAGAAGTCGCCTCATTACAAAGACGGAGAATTCCGGAATCTGCACAGTACGATGATGATGACTTCCCAAAAGGGACGTTTGGGAGCTTTCTGGGGATTCTTGTTTAAGCAAGAAACCGATTTACGTCCTGAAAAAGAGATTCCGGTTATAAAGACGGACCTCAGCAAGATAAGCAAGGACGAGAATGTATTGGTATGGTTCGGACATTCATCCTATTTTATCCAGATAGACGGAAAGCGTATACTGGTAGACCCCGTATTTTGTGGGGCTTCTCCGGTTTCGTTTGTAAACAAGCCGTTCAAGGGGGCGGATGCTACAAGCCTGCCGATATGCCGGAGATTGACTATCTGGTGATATCACATGACCATTGGGACCATCTGGATTATGAAACGGTGATGCAGCTGAAAAATCGGGTAGATAAGGTGGTCTGTCCTTTGGGGGTAGGTGAACATTTCGAGTATTGGGGATTTGAGAAATCATCCCTGGTTGAGCTGGATTGGTTTGAAGATACTGTACTGGATAAGGGATTTCTGCTTCATTGCTTGCCCGCCCGGCATTTTTCGGGCCGCTCGTTGAAAGCGAATCAGGCACTATGGGCCTCTTTCCTTATCGAAACCCCTTCGCAGAAGATTTATATGGGCGGTGATAGTGGATATGATACGCATTTTGCCGAGATAGGCAAGCAATATCCTGGCATTGACCTTGCCATATTGGAGAATGGGCAGTATAACGAAGATTGGAAATATATCCATACCATGCCCCAATATTTGGGACAAGTGGCCAGGGACTTGAATGCGGAAAAGATTCTGACTGTCCATCATTCCAAATATGCTTTGGCTAGACACCGCTGGGACGAACCGTTGAAGAATGCCATGAATCTGAAAGAGAAAGACTCTTTGAACGTGTTGATGCCTATTATAGGGGAAGTGGTCCGGTTAAAATAATGAACGATATTGATTAGCTATTGACGAGTTATTAACGGAAATATATATCCCTATCGAAAATAAAAGTAAGATAATATGTTGGAATTACCCGAAGTTATCACCCTGAGCAAACAAGTGAACAACGCCTTGAGCGGTAAAACAATCACGCAGGTATTCAATGCCACCAAACCGCATAAGTTTACGTTCTATAACGGCAATCCGTCGGAGTATGGTAAACTGCTCGTAGGCAAAACCATCCTTTCATCCGAAGGATATGGCATGTTTGTCAATTTCAATCTTTCGGATAATGTGATCATGAATATAGGCGACGGAGTCAGTGTCCGTTATTACAATGCGGGAGATAAGATTCCTGCCAATTACCAGTTGTTGCTGACGTTTAATGATGATTCATTCCTTGTCTTCACGGTTGTAATGTATGGTTTTATCAATGTTTATCCTGATAGCTATATCGACAATAAGTACTATAAATTGAGTCGGGAAAGCATTTCGCCGTTGAGCGATAAATACACCGAAGCGGAATTTGAGAAACTCGTTGCCGAAGCAAAGAAGACCCTCTCTGCTAAAGCTCTATTAGCAACCAATCAGCGTATTCCCGGTGTAGGTAACGGCGTAACGCAGGATATTCTGTTCAATGCACGGATAAATCCCAAACAGAAAGTGCTACTTCTGTCGGATAATCAGAAAGACGTTCTTTTTAATGCTCTAAAAGAAACATTGGTGGATATGACGTTCGAGGGCGGACGCGATACGCAAACAGATCTTTATGCAACGCCGGAGGTTACAAAACCATTCTTTCTGCCAAAACATGGAAGAATCCTTGTCTCCGTTGTGGCAGTACCATCATAAAAGAGGCTTATATGGGTGGTTCGGTATATTATTGCCCAACGTGTCAACAGATAAAAGAATAAATGTCCACATTCTGTTAGCTCCCTTTATGTACGATGCAAGGAATTAATATTCTGTATAACAGTTTATTAATTCCTTGCATCGCATTCTGTTAATATCGTGTCTACACGATATTCGTATCCTGCGAACACGATATGAATATCTTCTTTTCTTTATACTTTGTACGGACAAAAGGGGTGTTTTATAAAGCCCGCCCTTTGTAAACGTTTGACTGGGACAATGGAACCAGGACTCCGTTCAGCGTCAGGGTATTCGAATTGAAGTTCGGGCTGATTCTTGCCGATGCATTATTGCCGCCGTTGGTCAGTGTGATATACACTTGTGCGGATATTCCGATGCCTTGTACGCTGAAGCTGCAATTCACGTTTCCCTTTTTGTCGGTCGTGATTTTCATTTCCTTTCTGCTGCCGTCCACTGTGATGCCGCCTATTCCGTTGGGGCCTGCAAGGGCATTGTTGGCAGCTATTTGTACGGATGCGTGTTCACCGTCCATCAGAACGAAGTTTGTTGTCGATGAAACAAATGCGCTCCGTCCTCTCTTGAACACCAGCTGGTCTGCTTCCAATACAAACTTGCCCTCTTTCAATGCCTGGACGGCAATGGCATAGTTCCTTTCATTTTCTGCTTTTTCGCGTGCTTTCTGGGCTTCGCGTTGGGCTTTACGCTCTGCTTGGCGTGTTTCGCTGCTACTCTGTGCATACATCAGGGTCGATGCACTTACCAACACCAGTGTGATTAATGTAATGATTCGTTTCATAATTGTTCTTTGTTATTTAGTTAAGACCTTCTGGTTGATTAACAAATGAAAAGCCAAAAAGATGCAGCTTGAATCTTAAATAAGCGTAAGACTTAACACTTCTTTGGTTTTGTTGGAAGTTCGTATTAAATTTCTTCCAAGGCATAATACTGGTAATCCCGGAGAATGGTCTGAAGAAAGTTTTCCGGGTTACTGTCATGAGGAGTGATGGAGAGAAGTTCCTGCACTTTTTTCGCAAGGGAGGCAATGCGGCGTGTACGGTCTTTTTTACCCGATTGCAGGGTCCGGGTAATGACGTTGATTTGCTCCAATGACAAGTCGGAAGCTTGTGGATAGGTAGGTCGGTAGTCTTTGGTCAGGTAGTCGAACTCATCGAGGCTGACGTGTATCTTGCGGTAATTCTTTTCCTTGATTACCATGGTGCCGGCGGCAAGGTCTCCCATTCGCTGGCTGTTTTTGGTCAAAAGGACGACCAGAAGTCCCAGACCACCGGTCACCGGTCCGTCGATAGGGAAGAGAAGCCATCGGAGCAGGTACGAGCCTATGCCGGGCGTGGAGCCGTCTGCCTTTACGACACGAATGTTCATCAGCCGCTTGCCGAAACTTTGTCCCTGGTTGAACATTTCGCAGAGAAATGCATAAAGCAAGACTGGCAGGTAGACAATGGTAAAAAAGAAAAGCATCGTGAAATCAGAGGGTAGATGAATCCGTGAAAACAAGGCCAAAGTAGAAAATACATAGAATCCGAGCAGAATATAATCTATGGCCAGTGCAATGAGCCGCTCACCGATACTGGCAGGCGTTTGACTGATGCGGACAAATTGTCCGGTGATAATTGTAGATTCTGCCATTCCTGATAAAACATTTTTAGTATTTCATTGCAAATATATCATTATTCTCTTATTTTTGTTACCTATTTCAGACAAAACTTCTCTGAAATAGTCATGGGGTATGAAAGAAGTGACGTTTATCCGGCAGAACATCGAAAAATGGAAACGAGCAGAAACAATGGTGGAGCAGGCGGAAAGTCTGTCTCCCGATGAACTTGCCGACGCATATACGGAGCTTACGGCAGATCTGGCTTTTGCCCAAACGCATTTCCCCGCTTCCCGCATCACTATCTATCTGAACAATCTTGCCTCGGCATTGCACAACCGCATTTATAGAAACAAGCGCGAGAAATGGTCAAGAATTATCACCTACTGGACCGTGAAGTGCCTTCGGCCATGCACGATGCACGCCGTGAGCTGGTGGCTTCCTTCATTATATTTGTGGTCAGCGCATTGATAGGAGTGGTATCCGCTGCCGGAGACCCCGATTTTGTGCGTTTGATTTTAGGAAACTCCTATGTGGATATGACTTTGAACAATATCGCTAATGGTGAACCTATGGCTGTATATAACGGTTCCTCCGAGTTCCCCATGTTTCTGAGTATCACGCTGAACAATATCATGGTCTCCTTCAACTGCTTTGCCATGGGGTTGCTGACCAGTTTTGGCACCGGATACATGCTCCTTAACAATGGTATCATGATAGGGCTTTCCAAACCTTCTTTTATCAGCACGACTTGCTTTGGGAGTCCTTCCTTGCCATTTGGCTGCACGGGACACTCGAAATCTGGGCGATTATTGTAGCCGGTGCCGCCGGTCTTGCCCTGGGCAACGGATGGCTCTTTCCCGGAACCTATTCAAGGCTGGAATCTTTCAAACGGGGAGCCAAAAAAGGACTGAAAATAGTGGTGGGTACGGTACCCGTATTCATCATGGCAGGATTTATAGAAGGATTCGTTACCCGCCATACCGAACTTCCGGATGCTTTGAGGTTCGGCTTTATTCTACTCTCTTTGTCGTTTATCTTTTTTTATTATATTTATTTACCTAACAGAAAGAAGCATGGAAGCACAGAAACCTAAAATCGCACTGTATGTACAACGTTCTTTTGGAGAGAAACTAACTGCTACCTTTGATTTTATCAAAGAGAATTGGAAGCCGTTGATGAAATTCACCACATATCTGATGTTGCCGCTTTGTCTGCTTCAGGGACTGAGCTTGAACGGGCTGATGAGCGGTACAATGGCTCTGGGTGATATGACCGGAGGCTCGTTCGACTCTTCTGTTGTCGGAGCGTCCATCATGGCACTGGTGACTTATTACAGTCTGTATGCCGTTCTCTATCTGCTAGGAACTGTCATGCTGACCTCTTTGGTCTACGCATTGGTCCGTACTTACAATGAACGGGAAGAACGCTTGGAGGGAGTGACGTTAGGGATGCTGAAGCCCTTGTTGTTCCGTAATGTCAGAAGGGTATTTCTGATAATGATTATCGGTGTGCTTTTGGTGCTGTTTGTAGGGCTTATTGTTGGTTTTATAGCCACCGTCATTCCGTTCATGGCGATTGCGTTCTTGTTCGTTCTGCTCGTTGTGGTGGTGTCTGTGCCACTTGCTATTTGGGCTCCAGTCTATCTGTTCGAAGATATCTATATCATAGATGCCTTGAAGAAGGCCTACCGACTGGGTTTCGCTACCTGGGGAGGTATCGTACTGATTTCCATTGTTATGGGATTCATCGCCGCCATCTTGCAGGGAGTGACGATGATTCCATGGTATATCGGGACTATTGTGAAATATATCTTTGCAATGACTGATGCAGGTGGCGGTGCCACTGTATCGGCAGCCTATAGCTTTGTGCTTTATCTGCTGGCGGTGGTCCAGGCATTCGGCGTTTATATGTCCATGATTTTCTCATTGCTGGGACTGGCTTATCAATACGGTCATGCTTCGGAAAGATAGATTATGTGATGGTGGAGAGTGATATTGACAATTTTGATAAACTCTGATAACGGACTATGAATATGGCTCCGGCTGATACACTGGTTTGTGATACTGCACAGGTTGCCGCTTGGCAGTCTGACCCGGCGTTTGCTTACAGTCGTGAGTTGATAGCTCCCGAAATTAATGTACTTGAGTGTTCAGCAGATGGTTCGGCAAGCTGCTGGACAAGATATTCGGGAATACGTTGGTGGCAGAATATTCGGAGGTCGTATTGATATGCATTGCCGTTCTTATCCTGGTATTGGTCATTTGGTTTGTGTACAAGAAGCGTCCGGAACTGTTCATGCGTTCGCGCAAGAGTACCTGCCTATACAGTGGGGGAGGACACCATCTATGGAGTGGATTTTGCGGAAAGAATTGCCGATGCGCTTGCCCGGACGGATTATCGGGAGGCGGTGCGTTTGCTCTATCTGCAGACGCTGAAACAGCTCAGCGATGGAAAACGTATAGACTGGCAGTTATATAAAACGCCAACACAATATATCTATGAAGTCCGTCTGCCAGCTTTCCGCCAAATGACCAACCATTTTCTACGAGTACGTTACGGAAATTTTGAAGCGACCGAAACTTTGTTCCATGCGATGCGGGATTTGCAGAAAGAAGTGGAGAAAGGAGGGGCGGCATGAAGGGGAACCATTGGTTTATAGCCGGTATCATTGTTTTTCTGGTGTTGATGTTTGCGATAGAGTGCCGTCTGCCAAAGAAGTTTGTCTGGAACCCTACGTTCAGCCATTATGACAAGCAACCGTTCGGCTGTACCGTGTTCGATAGCCTGGTGTCTTCATCGTTGCCGAAGGGATATTCGTTGTCGAGAAAGACTTTTTATGAGCTGGAGCAGGAAGATACGACGCTCCGCCGCGGAATACTGGTTGTTACCGATAACCTGCATCTGACGGATGTAGATGTGGAGGCGATGTTGAAGATGGCGGGACGGGGAGACCGGATTATGCTGGCGGGGAGCTCTTTCAGCCGTATTTTGAAAGATACGCTGGGATTTGAGTGCAGCTATTCCTATTTCAGTCCGTCGGCTTTGAAAAAATATGCCACTGCATTGCTCTCGAAAGACAGTTTGTGCTGGGTGGGGGATTCGGCGGTTTATCCGCAGCAGACTTTCTGTTTCTATCCCCAACTTTGCCAGTCTTATTTCTTTGCAGATTCCATTTCTTGTAAAGTGTTGGCGGAAAAAACTGTTACCGGAGAAGCTGCTCATCCGGTTGCCATGTCAGTTTCTTGGGGAAAGGGGGAGGTTATACTGGCTTCCACTCCCCTGCTTTTTACGAACTATGGTGTGCTGGATGGGAAGAATGCGGCTTATTCTTTTTCGTATATTGTCCCAAATGGTGGATTTCCCATTGTCCGTACCGAAGGCTATATGAAAGAAACAGCCCAGGCACAGATGTCTCCTTTTCGCTATTTCCTTTCGCAGCCTCCGCTTCGCTGGGCATTGTACCTGAGTATGGTTTCCATCCTGCTCTTTATGATATTTACAGCCCGTAGGAAGCAGCGTGCCATTCCCGTTATCCGCGAACCGGAGAATAAGTCTTTGGAGTTTGCAGAGTTGATAGGTACCCTTTATTATCAGAAGAAGGACCATGCTGACTTAGTCCGTAAGAAATATCTCTATTTTGCGGAGGAACTGAGGAGGGAAATGCAAGTGGATGTGGAGGAAGTGGCAGAGGATGAGCGCTCTTTCGGCAGGATTGCCCGGAAGACGGGTATGGAAGCGGGGGAAATTGCCGCATTCATCCGCGAGGTGAGGCCGGTGGTGTACGGAGGGCGCAGCATCTCTGAGGAGGAGATGAAACGGCTTGTCGATAAAATGAATGAAATAATCAATCATATATAAAGAAGATATTTATGGAAGAGAACACAGAAAAACGGTTGGACTTGACTCTCTTTTCCGAGAAGATACAAGCGTTGAAGGACCGGATTGCTACGGTCATAGTGGGGCAGGAGCAGATAGTGGACCTGGTACTGACGGCTGTCCTGGCAAACGGCCATGTGTTGCTGGAGGGAGTGCCGGGGGTGGCAAAGACGCTGCTTGTCCGTCTGGTTGCCCGTTTGATTAAGGCGGATTTCAGCCGCATTCAGTTTACTCCGGACTTGATGCCGAGTGACGTGTTGGGGACTACGGTCTTCAACATGAAAACCAATGACTTTGACTTTCATCAAGGACCGGTGTTTGCCGACCTCGTGCTGGTGGACGAGATAAACCGCGCTCCCGCCAAGACGCAGGCAGCCTTGTTCGAGGTTATGGAAGAACGGCAGGTCAGCATTGACGGTACCACGCATCAGATGGGAGAACTCTATACGATTCTGGCAACCCAGAATCCGGTGGAGCAGGAGGGGACTTATAAGTTACCTGAAGCGCAACTGGACCGCTTCCTGATGAAAATAGCCATGGGATATCCCTCATTGGAGGAGGAGGTGGACATCCTGGAGCGCCACCACGCCAATGCTTCGTTGGTGAAGTTGGAGAGCCTGGCGCCCGTGCTCACAAAAGAAGAACTGCTTTCGTTGCGCAGGCTGATGGAACACGTGTTTGTAGACCGCACGCTGCTTCAGTACATCGCGTTGATTGTACAGCAGACGCGTACCAGCAAGGCTGTATATTTAGGAGCTTCTCCGCGTGCGTCCGTGGCAATGATGCAGGCCTCCAAGGCATATGCACTGTTGCAGGGACGTGACTTTGTGACACCGGAGGATATTAAGTTCGTTGCTCCGTATGTGCTTCAGCATCGCTTGATATTGACAGCGGAAGCCGAGATGGAAGCTATTCGCCGGTAAAGGTGACGCAACGTCTGATTGATAAGGTGGAAGTGCCGAAGTGAGACTGGGCCGCCGATTCTATATTGCTCTTGTTCTGATAGTCCTGCTGATGGGTATCGGGTACGTCTTTGCTCCATTCTTTGCAATCGGGCAGTGGGCGCTTTTTGTTTTGGCGGTGTCGGCGCTGGTGGATGGGGTGATGCTCTATCGCATTCGCGGCATCCGGGCATTCCGCCAGTGTGCTACCCGCTTCTCCAACGGAGATGAAAACACCGTGAACATACGTGTGGAGAGCAGTTATCCGCATCCGGTGGCTGTGGAAGTGGTGGATGAGATTCCTTTTGCATTCCAGTTGCGGAATATTGATTTCCGGATGAGGCTCCAGGCGAATGAGGGCAGGACGATTACGTATCATCTGCGTCCTACGCGGCGGGGGATTTACTCTTTCGGACGGATTCGGGTGTTTGTGGCAGGCAGAATGGGATTGCTTTCCCGCAGATATACTTGCGATGCTCCGCTGGATGTCAAGGTATATCCGTCCTATCTGATGCTCCATCGGTATGAGTTGCTTGCTATCAGCGACAACTTGACGGAATTGGGCATCAAACGTATCCGCAGGGTGGGGCATCATACGGAGTTCGAACAGATAAAGGAGTATGTGAAAGGCGACGATTACCGCACGATAAACTGGAAAGCAAGCGCCCGGAGGCACGAACTTATGGTAAATGTCTATCAAGACGAGCGTTCCCAGCAAATCTATAACGTGATAGACAAGGGGCGGATTATGCAGCAGGCATTTCGCGGGATGACCTTGCTGGACTATGCTATTAATGCCTCCCTGGTTCTTTCGTACGTTGTCATGCGGAAGGAGGATAAAGCCGGACTGGTAACGTTTAATGAGCACTTTGATACATTTATCCCCGCCTCCCGACAGCCCGGACAAATGCAGGCGTTATTGGAGAACCTTTACAGCCAGCAGACTACTTTTGGGGAGACCGACTTTTCCTCATTGTGCGTACATTTGAACAAGCGCGTCAACAAACGCAGTCTTTTGGTGCTGTATACCAATTTTTCCGGCATCGGCAGCTTGAATCGCCAGTTGGCTTATTTGCAGCAGTTGAACCGCCAGCACCGGTTGCTGGTCATCTTCTTCGAAGATGCCGCTCTGAAAGAGTACGTCGCCACTCCTGCGAGGGATACGGAAGGGTATTACCGCCATGTCATTGCCGAGAAATTTGTATTCGAGAAACGGCTGATAGTCTCCACCTTGAAGCAGCACGGCATCAGTTCTGTGCTAACTACACCGGAAAATCTTTCTGTGGACGTGATAAACAAGTATCTGGAGATGAAGTCACGTAGCCAGATATAAAAACAGTAACTAAGGTTATATAATCCGTAATAAGGGTAGTGAAGATGTCTGGATTTTCCTCTAATTTTGTAATTGGTATATTGTGAAGGTGTGGAAAACATATCCTTAAGATTTTATATATCTGAAGTTACAATAATGAGAATGACTTTATAGGTGATGAAAGACAATACATTGGACATAAAGACCGTATGTGAATGTAACCGGTGCCTGGGATGTAAAACGTTGCATCCTCAGGTAAGCATTATTAATCTGGAAAATCCTAGTGTGTATCAGGATGCTGTGAAGTTTGAATTCTATGCCATCCTACTGATTGAGGACTGTGAAGGGGGATGCGACTGTTGCGGACGGAAATATTATGATTATTCCAATGCAACGATGGTATTTCTTGCTCCCGGCGAAATCTTCCGGATGAACAAGAACAATACGCTTCCGCACAAAGGCTGGCTGCTGGCATTTCATCCCGATTTATTGCTTTGTACTACGCTAAAGAATCATATCGACAACTATACTTTCTTTTTCTATCGCAAGGAGGAGGCGTTGCATCTGTCACAGCGCGAAACGGCCAAAGTGACGTGTTGCCTTGAGAATATCGAGGATGAACTTCATCATTCCATTGATACGCATAGCAATACCATCTTGTCCCGTCACATCGAATTGCTGCTGGATTATTGCTCACGTTACTATGAGCGGCAATTCATCACCCGTGAGAATAAGAACAAGATGATTCTGGGGAAAATGGAAGGGATATTGGACGAATATATCACTTCCGGAAAGTTGCAGGAGGGGAAGCTGCCCACTTCCGGATGCTGTGCCGGAAGACTGAATCTTTCGACGGCTTACTTTGATGATTTGCTGAGGTTTGAAACCGGCAAGACATTGGCTGAACATTTCCAGCTCAAATGCTTGTACACGGCCAGGAAGATGTTGTCGGAAGGCGGTAATACACCTGCTGCCGTAGCGCGTCGGCTGGGCTATCCGAGTGTGCAATATTTCAGTCTGGTGTTTAAGAAAGCAACGGGAGTTGCACCGAATGAATATAGATATTCACAAAATTGAGATGAGGGAAATATATATAATTTATTAGACCAAAATATTTTATAATGGAGACCAAAGCTATATTTTAGATGTAGACGGAACATTGGTGAGTTTCGACACTCACCGCGTTCCGCAGTCGGCTATCGAGCGTTGCAGCAAGTTCATGAATCCGATATAAAAATCATAATAGCAACTGGGAGGGCGTTTACCGATCTTCACGAACTTGAAGAGATTCCATACGATGCAGTGATAGCTTTGAATGGGGCCGATTGTGTACTGAGAGATGGCACTCCTATATCTCGTAAACAGATTCCCGAAAAGGATTTTCAGAGGGTACTAGTATTGGCTCAACATTATGGGTTTGCTCTGGCTATCGAAACGAATAAAGGTATTTTTGTCAACGAACTCAATCCGACCGTCATCGAATTGGCTAGGCTGGTCAATCACCCTACACCGCCGGTGGCAGACATTGAAAAGGAATTTATGGGAGGCGAATGTTGTCAGTTATGCATATATTGTGATGAAGAAATGGAAAAAGAAGTTATGGCACAACTTCCCGGACTTTCTGTTTCCAGATGGAACCCTTTCTTTGCGGATGTCAATGTGACGGGAGTAAACAAGGCTATGGGTATCAATGAGTTTGCTTCCTATTATGGATTTGATGTTTCAGGAACCATCGCTTTTGGTGATGGCGGGAATGATATTTCCATGATTCGTGCAGCCGGGATGGGAATAGCTATGGGAGGAGCTTCCGAGGCTGTGAAAAGCGTTGCCGATTATATAACGGAGACGGTGGATGAGCATGGTATCCGGAACGCTCTGGTTCATTTTGGTATTGTGGAATAAAAATCGGCTGTCAAAACTTATGAAAACTATAGTCAGTGAATATTATGCTTTTAGAAAAACTGCTTAAAGAATTTAATTTTAGCATCAATACTTTTAATTTGGAGGAATCTAAGTTATTTGACCGATATTTTGAGCGGATATTGATTGGTAAAGATACATTTTTGATTAAGGAAGGAGAAATAGAAAGATATAGTTATTTCGTTTATGATGGGATGTTACGTTGTTGGCTTTTGAATCATAAAGGGGAAGAGCAGATTTTTTGGTTTTGTAAAGAAGGTACGTTTTCAATGTCGAACATATCTTTTACCTTACAAACAAAATCTGCATTTAATGTGCAGACAATTGTAGATAGCGTTATTTACCGAATAGACAAGAAGCGAGTAGATGAACTGTATACTGCTATTCCTAAGGTGAAAACCGTATTTGAAGATTTGAATGCCATACTACTGAATAAGCTCTTGAAAAGAAATATCGACTTGATTAAATATTCTCCTGAACAGTATTATCTACAGATGATTGAAGAATATGGCATTACATTAAACTATATCCCACTCAAAGATATAGCTTCTTATTTGGGTATCACGCCGCAAGCACTAAGCAGAATCCGTAAACGTATTTTTTAACCTGGGTTCAGTGCATTGAATGTATAAGTTCCGAACTTTGCGGCTTTAAATAGCAATTACAATTATGATTAGAAAAATTAAAGTTACGGATTATCCACGTTTGATAGAAATTTGGGAAAGTGCAGTATTGAGTACACATGATTTTCTTAAAGAGGAAGATTGTCTATACTATAAGGAACAGCTTCCGGTATATTTTCAGTATGTCACTCTATTCGGATTTGAACAGGAGGGAATCTTAATCGGATTTATGGGAATTGCAGAAGGAAATCTTGAAATGTTGTTTATTGACAATAATTATCGAGGCACAGGAATTGGGAAAAAACTGGTTACTTATGCCATAAATCATTTGCAGGTAACGAAAGTCGATGTGAACGAGCAGAATATTCAAGCTGTCGGTTTTTATAAATATATAGGCTTTAACGTATACAAAAGGTCTGATTTGGACGGAGAAGGTAAAGAATATCCTATTTTACACATGCAGTTGTAGTTCGTAAGTCAGACCCCGATTTTAAAATCATCATTTTTGCCAGCACTACTTTTTCTTTCTCATATTCGGCTTTAACTATCTGACAGCAAGAATTTAACCACGTGTTTTTTTTCTGTTTTTCGTTTATAATAAATAACATTTGTTAATGTCTATTTCGGGCTTATTTTCCGTTTTCTTTGTGCAAATATGGTGATTAAGGGGCGAACTCCGTTGTCTATAGTGCCGGAAGTATGGCTTTTGCTCCCCGTATATGGGCACTTTTTCCCTTCATGTCCTGTGTGTAATGCAGAGAAACTTGGCGCATAATTCCCGAAACCTTATTACAAAACTTCGTCCCACGCATGTGTGCTCGCCGGTTTGCCTGCGTGAACCGTTGAGCCACGTGCGTGGGACGAGGGTTTACATGAACCTTCATAATAAAAAGCATGGGACATACGTGGATTCTGCCTATACCTTCTTCCAGTTTTGTCCCTATCCGGAGGACGGTCTGCCCATTCATTGCTGCTCAGTTTCTTATTCTTGTGATGTAAGTCTGAGAAAGCTGAAACTCGAAAATTGCTTATGCACCGGATATTTCGGGTCCCCATTTTTGCCGGAGCGAGAAAAAGAAAAAGCTCTGAAATCCTTGAATTTCAGAGCTTTGCTTTAATTTGCTATTTGCTTTCGCGGTGCGTACGGGACTCGAACCCGTGACCCCATGCGTGACAGGCATGTATTCTAACCAACTGAACTAACGCACCATTATTTCATTCTTTCGTTGCTATCTCTCTCGATTGCGGT
>ENA-OQJX01000122-OQJX01000122.1-human-gut-metagenome-genome-assembly--contig:-NODE-122-length-52798-cov-2.356325_pt1 | contig 52798 bp, 48 predicted proteins | sample MGYA00242615_ERZ504782 | MGnify/ENA primary metagenome ERZ504782 (study PRJEB26092, sample SAMD00036354) | human gut metagenome | host: Homo sapiens | study: EMG produced TPA metagenomics assembly of... | reverse complement strand
TGTACGCATACAAATATATTGTGCCATAATTACTTACTGCCTTGTGGCGATAGTACAACACGATATGAAATTAGAGCGAAGCATCTACGAAACCTTGCAAATACTCGGCATCTCGCTAACCGATAAACTCATCTTAGAGATTTGTTCGACAAATCGAATTTCAAAATATCAAAGAGCTAAATGATTCAAGTGAATCGAATTTATTTAATTTTTAACCGACTAGTGACCAAAAAATTTTTAGTGGACACTAGTGACTATATGAATAAAATGAATAGATTCTTTTGGGGAGTATTGTACATCGTGTTTTTAAGTGCTTGCAATAATAAACCACCTCAAACAATTGGGGAATTATTTCCTGAAACGTTTTCCTTGAATCAAAGAAAAGAATGCCTAATCAGTGAAGATTCCTTAGGTCGTGTAGAAGGTATTGCATGTGACGAGGAAAATCTGGTTGTTTTTGATACACGTTCCAATCAATGTTTTACATTGTTCGATCAACAGTCGGGTAGACAGATTGGTCGTTTTGGAAATATAGGGCAGGGTCCTTTGGAAATAATGTTTGGTAGTAGTGGCTATTTAGAAAAAAAGTGTCTAGTGACATATAATGACCAAAGTAGAATAGTGATGAAATATAGCCTTGATTCTTTGCGGAGTGGTGTGGTTGATGGTGCTCCTACACGTCTGACGAAGCATAAAATATCGAATGCTCTAATATCGAGGCTTATTACTATTAATGATTCTATTTTTGTAGTAGGAGGAATGTATGAAGCGCGTTATCAGCATTTAATATTTGATGCAAACAATCGTGTGTTAGATTATGGTATAGATGTTTATAATGCTGCTGATAGTAGTTTCAATGCTATAACTAGATATCTTTCCAATCAAGGATGTATGGCAAAGCATCCGTATAAAAATGAGTTTGCCTATTTCTGTTTAATTTTTCGTCTAACTTGGATTTCTTTGAAATAGTTGATAATAAAATTAAACTTAAAAAAACGATGCGTTTAGGGAATCCTATATGTGAATCTGTAGTAGAGGATGGTGGGCAATTGTTTAGTACACGTCTAACCAAAGAAAGTATTCATGGTTTTATTGAAGTGTGCCCAACACCTAAGTATCTGTATGCTTTATATTCGGCTGGGAAAATATATGAAGTTCAAAGAAAATCGAAAACTGTATTTGTCTTTGATTGGGATGGTAATCCCATAAAAGAACTTCTACTTGATATGGATGTGTTTCATATTGCAGTTAATGAAAAAGATAAAAAGATGTTTGCTGTTGTAAAAAATGAAGAGGGTGGGTTTAATATTATATGTTATGTATTATAAATCTTTCAATGGTGTATGAACTGAAAAAATAAATTTCCATAGAGATGAAAAAAGGGTTTGTATTTACAATGTATATTATGGTATTACTGATTCTGTTCTCCTCTTGTCAGAACAAAACAAAGAATCATGTTATACAATTAGTGAGAGAGTGGGAAGGAAAAGAAATACAATTCCCTCCTAATTCTGTGTTTACTATTCAAGGGAAAGACACTATAAAGCATTCAGGAGATAACTGTGATTACAAAATAGTAACTTATATTGATTCTATAGGTTGCACGAGCTGTAAATTGCAGTTGCAAAATTGGAAAGATTTTATACTTAAGATGGATTCTCTAAACCATGATAAAGTATCATTCCTTTTTTACTTTTATCCTAAAGATAAGTCTGAACTACGTTTTATATTTCAACGTGACAGTTTTGAGTATCCGATTTGTTTGGATGAGAATGATAGTTTTAATAAGCTAAATCATTTTCCTTCAGATATGACTTTTCAAACTTTTCTATTGAATCGGAATAATAAAGTACTTGCTATCGGTAATCCTATTCATAATCCTAAAATAAGAGAGTTGTATGTTAAGATAATTCGAGGTGAGAGTATAGCAATAGAGAATGAAAGTAAGGATATTAAAACAGAAGTTGCCACGGACAAAGTTTCCATCTTGTTAGGTGTTTTTGATTGGCAGAAAGAACAAAAGGCAATTTTTACTTTGAAGAATATCGGAGATAACCCATTGGTTATACAAGATGTTGCTACTTCTTGTGGTTGTACTACCGTAGCTTATTCAAAGGAACCGGCATTACCGGGTAAGGAAATAGATTTGGAAGTGGTTTATAAAGCTGAACATCCGGAGCACTTTGACAAGACGATAACGGTATATTGCAATGCAGAAACTTCTCCGTTGGTATTGAAGATTAGCGGGGATGCAAAATAACTGATTGATGGGATGAAGGAGCGGCTGCAATTGAAAAAATGGTTGAATGGAATAACAAACGTATTATTCTGTCTGTGCCTGCTTGTTGTGATACTGATAGTATTGCAGGTGTTTGTGGTGACCTCCTTCAAGATACCGTCGGACTCGATGGAACCGTCGTTGCTGGCGGGTGATTGTATTCTGGTGGATAAATGTTCGGGTGGAGCACGCCTATTCAATGTGCTTGATGCCGTGGAGAAAAAGGAGGTGAGGATGCACCGTATGTCCGGATGGAGAAATTTTCAGCGGAATGATGTACTAGTGTTCAATTTTCCTTATCCGGGCAGGTGGGACAACATTGCGCTGGACGTGATGTTGTATTACGTGAAGCGCTGTATCGCCGTGCCGGGTGATACGTTGGAGATAAGGAATACACATTATCGTGTGTCCGGATTTGATGGTATCGCAGGAAATGTGCAGGCGCAGGAGGAATTAGGTAAATTGATATCTTCGGGCATGACGGAGGAACGGGGCCTTGTTCTTAAGAGCTTTCCCGATGGTGGCTGTAATGGGTGGACTATCAGCGAGTTTGGGCCTCTTTATATACCGGCCAAAGGCAGCGTGGTAGGAATGAATCCGGAAACACGGTTGCTGTATCGGAACGTGATAGAGTGGGAACAGAAAAAGAAACTGACATTGCATGGAGATTCGGTTCTGCTGGGGGACAGTGTGATACACAATTACCGCTTCTGTGAGAACTATTATTTTGTTTCGGGTGACAAGATGGTGAATTCAAAAGATTCCCGCTACTGGGGATTACTGCCGGAACCATTTATAGTGGGAAGGGCATGGCTGGTATGGAAGTCCGTCAGCCCGAATACTGGAAAAATGAGATGGAAACGTATCTTTAAAAGAATAGACTAAGATGAAAGTTCTGTTTAAATTGCTCTGGATATTATTGATTGCCGGGATATTGGAGGCTTGCAATGCTTCCGGCAGATTGGAGTACGCACTGGAGTGTGCTGCAACCAACAAAGGCGAACTGGAAAAGGTACTGGAACATTATAAAGATGAGCCTGAAAAATATAAAGCCGCTTGTTTCTTGATAGAAAATATGCCTTATCACTATGCCCTTGAAGGTGAAGAACTGGATTCTTTGAAAACAGTGCTGGCTTCGGCAGATGCTTATGGGGTGATGCTGAAGGATACTGCCGTACCGGATTGGGATTATTATACCCCTTCCGGATTGCAGAGAAAACCGGATGTACTGAATATAAGGGCTGAATTCTTGATAAATAACATTGATTTGGCTTTTGATGGTTGGAAAAAGCGTCCGTGGAATGCTTCCCTTTCTTTTGCAGATTTCTGTGAATGGCTGCTTCCCTATCGTATCGGAAATGAGACTCCGGACAACTGGCGGCAGATATACCATGACCGTTATTCCTTTTTGCTGGACGAGGTTTATACGGGTAGCGATGTGGTGGAGGCGATTAGCGTAGTTTGGGAGTATTTGCAGAAGGAAGATCCTTACCGGTTTACGTGGGTCTTTAACTATCCGCATTTGGGAGGAGAGTACTTGCTGCATAATCGCATCGGCAAGTGTCAGGATGCTTGTGATTTTATGATTTATGTGATGCGGGCCATTGGCGTCCCGGTAGCCTATGATTTCTATACTTTCAATGCGGAAACACGGAAAGGGCATGTGTGGAATGTGGTGAGGGATGTAACGGGTGTCTGCCTTCCTTTTACTTTCCCTTCCCGGAAGCCGGAACGGGGAAGTTTCTATATTGACAGTCGGCGGCCGAGCGTGGTTTACCGCCGGTGTTTTGGCAGACAATGGGACATGGGTGGTGATTTTATGCGGAACCAGTCCGTACCGGCTGCTTTTAAGGATGTGTTTGCAAGAAAAGTGTCGGATAATTATTTTGATTCGAATCTGGAACTGCCGGTAGAAGGGATGGACGGGAATTATGTTTATGTGGGGTTGTTCAGTGCTTATGGGTGGCGGGGAATAGATTTTACTAAGGTAGAAAGTGGAAAAGCGCTTTTCAGGAATTTGGCTTCGAGGCAGGTTTATATATTGTTGGCATTCGCAAACGGGCAGTATCGCCCTATTGGAAATCCTTTTTATTTTGATGGCAAGGATATACATCCTTATGTTGCAGATACCTCCAAGTGCTATTCTGCTGAATTGTATCGGAAATACCCTCTTTCGGAACGTATCAGGAACTATATGGGAGGGATAAAAGACGGGCATTTTGAGGCGGCTTGTGATAAGGATTTTAAAAATGCGGAGTTGTTGTGTACTGTGAAAGATACGCCCGGTATCAATTATAATCACGTTATTCTTGAGAAACCGGTAAGGGGTCGCTATGCCCGTTTTTGTTCTTCGGCAGAGGGATATGCGGAAGTTGCCGAAATGCATTTTTATAAAGGAGAGGAAGAAATTGTCCCTATAGACAGTTGGGGAGATGCTCCGGCTACAGTGGGTACTTTTGCCCATCAGGTCTATGATAATGAGCCGTTGTCGTATTTCATTTCATCAAAACCCGGTGCAAGTGTAACGGTGGATTTTGGAAAGGTTGTTACTATAGACAATTTTATGTATATGCCCCGTAACGATGATAACTTTGTCAGGATAGGGATTGTTATGAACTCTTCTATTGGGGAGAGGGCTGTTGGAACTCATTGGGGAAGAAAATGGCAGAAAAACCTTTTCTGCCATATGACGGGATACCATCGGGAGCTTTGCTCTATTTGCATGACAGTACCCGTGGAGAAGAAGAACTGATATTTCATATGGAAGATGGTAAGCAGGTATTTGTATCGGATTGTAAGGATTGATTGGATTGTCTTTCAGATTGGAATAGAAAAAAAAATGGAATAGTGATATGAAACATTGGTGTGTATGGGTATGGTTTACAGCAGGTCTGTTTATGGCTTGTTCTTCGGAAAATCAGTGGTTGGACACAGCTTTGAATCTTGCCGGTGATAACCGTGCGGAGTTGCAAAAGGTACTGGACCGTTACAAGGAAGAGGACGGTGACAAATATCGTGCTGCTTGTTTTCTGATAGAGAATATGCCTTTTCATGGTGCTTACGAGGGAAAGGCCTTGGAGAATTACAGGAAGTATTTCAGTGAATACGTTTCATTTCCTTATTCCAGGCATGTGCAAGAGTTGATTGATTCCTTGAAAAGAGCAGATGGAGAATTTTCTATAAATCAATTGACTTATAAGAGGGACATTATGACGGTGGATTCCGCTTTTTTGGTCAATCATATAGAATGGGCATTCAAAGTCTGGCGGGAGCAACCTTGGGGAAAGCATGTTGATTTTGATACTTTCTGCGAATATATATTGCCTTATAGAATAGGGGATGAGCCGCTTTCTCTCTGGCGCAAAGAAATTTATGAGTGCTATAGCCCGATTTTGGATGAATTCAGGAAGACAGATGAGGCTGATAATCCTAAGGTTGCCGCCCAGTTGTTGATGGATACGTTGCGGAAAGCGAACTACCGGAATACGGCTCTTTTTCCGGTGGGGCCTCATTTGGGACCGGATGTACTGAAATGGCATACGGGCAGTTGCCGAGAGTTTACGGATGCCATGATATATGTGTTGCGGGCATTGGGCATTCCGTGCGGAGTAGATAGGGTGATGGTATTAGGAGACAACAATGCCTCTCATTTCTGGAATTTTGTTTTGGATAAGGAAGGAAAGACATACATTGCAAATCTTCCTTATGAAGAAGTATGGAGCAAAGCGGAAGAATATAGCATTTCGAGGGGAAAAATGTACCGGGCAACCTATAGTATTGATAAGGAGGCGGTACGGAAACTGGGGAAATATTCCGATGTTTACCCGGCATTCCGACGTCCGTTCTTCCGCGATGTCACTGCACTTTATACCGGTAGCAGGAATTGGACTGTAGCTCTTCCGGATTCTTTGCTTTCCGGACAGTTTCGTGAGGGGGATATGGTGTATTTGTGCCTTGCCAACAGACTACAATGGCAACCTATAGGATATACTTTCTTTAAAAAGCGGGAGGCTCGTTTTGAGGATGTGGGAGGCGGGGCGGTCTTTACGCTGGCTGCCTGGAACGGAAAGGAATACGCTGCAGTATCTTCTCCTTTTCTTCTGGAGCGTGAAACCGGAAAGATACGGTTCATTGTTCCGGAAGCTGAAAAGCAGGAATTGGTCTTGTATAGGAAGTGCCATCTTACTTTGAGTGTTCTTTTCAATGACCGGATGATTGGGGGAGTAGTGGAAGGAAGCGACCGGGCAGACTTTGGGCGGAAGGATACTCTACTTTTGATAAAGGAGGCTCCGTATCGGCTATATACTGTGGCCCGGTTGAAGTCTGATAAACCGTATCGGTATATGCGCTATAAGGGTGCTGACGGATGTTTCTGTAATATCTCGGAACTGGCTTTTATGAGAATACGGAAGATACCATACCTCTATATGGGGAAATCATAGGTACTCCGGGAAGTTTTGAAGACAATACACATGAATATTTGAACGCATTTGACGGTAATCCGGATACTTCATTTGATTATATACATCCGGATGGAGGATGGACCGGGATGGACTTTGGAAGTCCCCATCGTGTGGAGAAGGTGGTGTATACTCCTCGTAATGAGGTGAATTTTATTTATAAAGGTAATTTGTATGAATTGTTTTATTGGGGTGGAGGAAAATGGAATTCTGTCGGGCGGCAAATGGCTGTGTCAGATTCTATTGTCTATTCAGGGTTTCAAGGTGCTTTATTTTATCTGAAGAATCACACAGCCGGTAAAGATGAACGGATTTTTGAATATAAAGACGGGAAACAAATCTTTTGGTGAATTATAGAATACTATTGAATATTTGATAGATAGAATGAATAATGTACGTAATCTATTGACTGGAAGTTTGGTCTACATTGCTTGTATAGTTTTATTGTCTTTGGCATGTAACGTTTCTTCCGGACTTCCTGTAGCTGATGTTATAGGGCAATGGCTCTATTTCGATAAAAGTGCATTGGTAGTTGCAGGATGTCTGTTGATGGCTGGATTGATGATGGAAAAAAGGTATTTTCTTTTTATACCGGTTTCGTGGGTATTGGTAATGCTGGGGGCATTGAGGCTGTTTGGGGATTGAGGCAGCTTTATGGTTATGCTGTGTCCAACCATTCCTTGTATGTATTGACAGGTTCTTTCTTCAATCCGGGGCCTTATTCCGGCTATTTGGCCATGATACTTCCGGTCTGTCTGCATCAATGGCTGACCAAGAGGGGGGAGATTCTCTGCTCTGACCGGAATGACGGGAAGGATGGAAAAAGGTGATGGATAAAGTTGGAGCTATGGTCGCTGGTGGTGTGATGCTGCTTATCCTTTGTGTGCTTCCGGCAGGAATGAGCCGTTCGGCATGGTTGGCGGCAGGAGTTTCCTGTCTGTGTGTATATGCTTGGCATATGGATTGGACGGATAAGTTCAGATTATTATGGCAGCAGCAAAGGCAGCGTGTGGTGATGGTAGTGGTCGGTGGATTCTGTGTCTTGCTATTGGCGGGCTATTTACTGTTTGTCTTGAAACCCGATTCTGCACGTGGCCGTCTTTTCATGTGGAAGATAACTTGTCGTGCCATTGCAGAAAAGCCGTTGACCGGATATGGGATTCATAATTTCGCAGCAGCCTATGGAAATGCGCAGGAAACTTATTTTGCAGCAGGTGATTATGAACCGTGGGAGGAACGTGTGGCGGGAAGTCCGGAATATGCATTCAATGAATATCTGCAGGCTGCGGTCGAACTGGGCATTCCTTTGGCGGTATGTCTATTGGTTGTGGTCGTGCTGTGTTTGTATAGGGGAGTCCGTAAAGGACGTTATGGTATCTGTGGGGCTATTCTTTCTTTGATGATATTCTCTTTTTCCTCCTATCCGCTACAACTTCCGGTATTTATCGTTACATTTGGAGGATTGCTTGTGGCGTGCTTGTCCGGTGCCGACCGTTGGCAATGGTTGGGGCTGGCTGTATCAGTAGGCATCATTGGCGGTTTTCGCCTGAAGAATGACTTGCAAGTGGAGCAGGCCTGTCGGGAGTGGATGAATGCGCGGGTGCTGTATAATGCAGGTGCGTATCAATCGGCAGAGAAAGAGTACGGGCGCCTTTATCCTCTGTTGAGGGACCGGGCATCTTTCTTGTTCGAATATGGGCATGGATTGCACAAGCAGCAGCAGTTCAGTAAATCCAACCGTATTTTGAAAGAAGCTTTACAGCGTAGTTGTGACCCCATGATACTGAATGTGATAGGCAAGAACTATCAGCAGATGGGTGATTGCTTGTCAGCGGAAGACTGGTTTATCCGTTCCACCCATCGTTTGCCGGGACGTATTTATCCCTATTATCTGCTTGCGAAGCTTTATGCGGAACCAAGCTTCAGGCAACCGGACAAGTTTGAAAAAATGAAGCGGATGGTATTGACGAAAGAGCCGAAAGTGCATTCTACGGCAATACGACAGATGAGGGAGGAAATAAAAAAGATTCAGCTTATTTTTGTCCATATCAAAAAAGATGAATAAAAACGGAAAGTGTTAATAATGAGCGAACTAATTGCTAAAGTGCTATGAAAAAAGTGTCCACATGCAAATATCGGTTCGTTTTTTTGAAACGATTAATTTTATCAATTTATAATTGAGTATGAATATGAAGACACAGAACTATCGATACCTGCTATGCATGGCCGTTGCCCTGCTTGCCGCCTGCTCCGATGCCGGAAAGGGAAAGAGTCCGAGGAAGGGGTGGCAACCGTCCTGCCAAGTGAAAGCAATGAAGTGACCGTGAAAGTCCTGAAGCGGGCGACCTTTGAGCATGAACTGGTGAGCAACGGAAAAGTAACCGCCGGTGCCATGGCGGATTTGCGTTTTGAGACCACCGGTGTAGTGGCACACATCTACGTGAAGAACGGTGACCCGGTGCGCAAAGGGCAGAAACTTGCCGAACTGGATAAGTTCCGCCTGAAGAACAAGACCGCGCAGGCCAAGGATGCCTTGGAAAAAGCGGAACTTGAGTTGCAGGATGTATTGATAGGGCAAGGCTATCCGGTGGGGGATGCCTCCAAAGTACCTGCTGACATCATGAAGCTGGCCCGCGTGAGGAGCGGTTACGACCAGAGCCTCGCCCAGTATGAGCTTGCCGCGTATGAAGAGGAACACGCCACGCTGGTTGCGCCTTTTGACGGGGTAGTGGCGAACCTGTTCTCCAAACCGTTCAACGAGGCAAGTACCTCGGAAGCCTTCTGCTCCATTATCGGCACTCAAGGTATGGAGGTGGACTTCACGGTGCTGGAAAGCGAACTGCCGTTGATAAAGAGTGGCGACAAGGTGATTGTTACCCCTTATTCGGATGCCGGCTTTAGGCAGGAGGGGCGCATCACCCAAATCAATCCTCTGGTGGATGACAAGGGGATGGTTAAGGTGAAGGCTGCCGTCAATGGCAAGGGACGGCTGTTCAGTGGGATGAACGTGAGGGTGAACGTGCACCGCTCTCTGGGCGGACAGCTTGTAATCCCGAAGAGTGCCGTGGTGTTGCGTTCGGGCAAGCAGGTGGTGTTTACCCTGAAAGACGGAAAGGCGCAGTGGAACTATGTGCAGACCGGTCTGGAGAATGCGGAAAGCTATAGTATGGCCGACGATGCCTGAAAGAAGGCGATACGGTCATTGTGACGGGAAATGTGAATCTGGCACATGAAGCATCGGTGAAGGTGGTTGATAGATAATGAGTGATAAGTGGTAATTCAAAATTCATAGTTCAATTGATAAAGTTTTTGATACAGCGGCCTATTGCCGTACTGATGGCATTTACAGCATGCTTCATTGTCGGGCTGGTGACTTACTTCACCTTGCCGGTATCCTTGCTGCCCGATATTGCCATCCCGGAAATTACAGTGCAGGTGTCGGCGCAGAATACCTCGGCGCGTGAATTAGAGAATACGGTGGTGAAACCTCTGCGGCAGCAGCTCATCCAGGTGGCGAAACTGAAGGACATGGACAGCGAGACGCGCGATGGTGCAGGCATCATCCGCCTGGCTTCGACTTCGGTACGAATACCGACCTTGCCTTCATAGAAGTGAACGAGAAGATTGACGCCGCCATGAACTATCTGCCCAAGGATGCCGAACGCCCGAAGGTGATAAAGGCAAGTGCGACGGACATTCCTGTCTTCTACCTCAATCTGACCCTAAAAAGCGACAGTGCATACGGCAAGGTGGACGAACGCGCGTTTCTTGATTTGTGCGAGTTTGCCGAAAATGTCATAAAGCGTCGCATCGAGCAGTTGGCGGAAGTGGCAATGGTGGATGTCACGGGTTTGGTCGAACGCCAGTTACAGATTGTGCCCGACCCGGATAAGCTTGCTGTGTTGGGGCTCTCCATTGAAGACATAGAAAACGTGCTGGCGCAAAACAACGTGGAGCCGGGCAGCATGACTGTGCGCGACGGCTACTACGAATACAACATTAAGTTCTCCACCCTGCTGCGGACAGAGGAGGACGTGAAGGGCATCCTGCTGCGAAAGGAAGGACGTATCATCCGCTTGGGAGACTTCTGCCGGGTAGAGATTGTTCCTGCCAAGGAGAAAGGTGTCTCCATGAGCAATGGCAAGCGTGCCGTTACCCTTGCCGTCATCAAGCAGGCGGACGAGAATATGGAAGACATGAAGCTTGCCATCAACAGCACGATGGACTACTTCAAGAAAGTATATCCCGACATTGATTTTAGCATCAGCCGTAACCAGACGGAGTTGCTGGACTATACCATCTCCAATCTTCAGCAAAATTTGTCGTTGGGTTCCTGTTCATCTGCATTGTGGCGGTACTCTTCTTGGGGGATGTCAAGTCGCCGTTCATCATCGGCCTGAGCATGGTGGTGTCCATTGTAATCTGTTTCTTGTTCTTCTATCTGTTCAGGATGTCGCTCAATATAATTTCTCTGTCCGGATTGATTCTGGCGTTGGGTATGATGATTGACAGCAGCATCATTGTCACGGAAAATATTTCGCAGTACCGCGAACGGGGTTATTCGTTGAGGCGGGCTTGCGTGGCGGGTACGGGTGAGGTGGTGACGCCGATGCTGAGCTCATCCCTGACCACGGTTGCCGTGTTTGTGCCGCTGATATTTATGAGCGGCATTGCGGGAGCGCTTTTCTATGACCAGGCATTCTCTGTTACGGTGGGGCTGCTGGTTCCTACTTCACGGGTATCATGCTGCTGCCGGTCCTCTATATGCTGGTCTACCGGACGGGGTTGCGCGGCAGGTCGTGGTTCTCCCGCATCCGCATCAACAATCCGTTGAAGGAACATACGCTGGACCGTTTTTATGATGTGGGCATCGACTGGGTATTTTCCCATAAGACGGTAAGTATCATATTCTGTGTGGTTTCTATTCCTCTTTGTGTCTTTCTGTTTATTCCATAGCCAAGGAGCGTATGCCGCAGATAGACCAGAATGAACTGATAGTCCACGTGGAATGGAACGAAAATATACATGTGGACGAGAACCGGCATCGTGTGAATGTGCTGTTCGGACAGTTGTTGGACAAGACTGTGGAACAGACGGCTGCCATAGGCCAGCAGGACTATCTGCTGAACCGTGAGCAGGCTCTCTCTTCTTCGGAGGCAGAATTGTATTTCAAGACTTCCTCGCCTGACGGGATTGCTCCCTTGCAGAAGCAGGCGGGCGAGTGTTGATGCGGGAATATCCGTTGGCGACAGTCTCCTTTTCTCCACCCGAAACCGTGTTCGAGAAGCTTTTCGTGACCGGGGAGCCGATGTGGTGGCGGAACTTTATGCCCGTAACAAGGAGAAGGCGCCGGCGGCGGAAGAATTGCGCGGACTGGAACAACAGTTTGCGGAGCTTACGGGGACAGCGCCCGTAGGTATCGCTTTCGAGAACCAGCTTGACATAAGCATCCTGCAGGAAAAGCTGTTGCTCTATGACGTTTCGTATGACGAGCTTTACCGTACGCTGCGGACGGCATTCAAGGAGAACAGCGTAGCTATGCTCCATTCCTACCAGCAATACCTGCCTATCAGCATTGTGGGCGAGGAGCGGACAGTGAATGAGGTGCTGCAGCAGACATTGATACAGACCCGTCCGGACAGTAAGGGCGAAGTGGAGTATATTCCGCTTCGGGAGCTGGTAAAGGTGCGTCCGGCCGAGGATTTGAAAACGATTACGGCAGGACGCAACGGTGAATATATACCGTTCCGTTTCTATGAAGTGGACGATGCTCCGGAGTTGATGGAAAAGGTGAAGCGGGAGGCAGATGCCACGGGTGACTGGATACGGCCTTCTCCGGCAGTTTCTTCTCCAACCGCCAGATGCTGGACGAGTTGGTGGTGATTCTTTTCATCTCTATCCTGCTGATGTATTTCATTCTTGCCGCCCAGTTCGAAAGCTTCGTGCAGCCGCTCATCGTGCTGCTGGAAATTCCGATAGATGTGGCGTTTGCCCTGCTTCTGTTGTGGATATGCGGGCATACCTTGAACCTGATGTCTGCCATCGGACTGATAGTGACGTGCGGTATCATCATCAACGACTCCATCCTAAAGCTGGATGCCATTAATGAATTACGGAGGCTGGTATGCCGTTGCTCGAGGCCATCCACGAGGCGGGACGGAGAAGGCTCCGGCCCATCATCATGACATCGCTCACCACGATATTTGCCATGGTTCCGCTGCTGTTCTCGTTCGACATGGGCTCGGAGCTGCAGAAGCCGCTTTCCATAGCGATGATTGGGGCGATGTTCGTGGGGACACTGGTCAGTCTGTTCATCATCCCGTTGATATATTGGTTTATTTATAGAAAAGAAAGAGCATGAAGAAATTAAGTCTTATACTTTTGTTCAGTCTGGGAGCCCTTTCCGCTTTTGCCCAACAGCGGATAACGCTCGATTTGCAGCAGACCATTGCCCTGGCGAATGACAGTTCGCTGGAAGCCTTCCGCACCAAGAACATGTATCTGGCCGGTTATTGGGAATACCGCACCTATAAGGCAAACCGCCTTCCCAGCTTGACGCTGAACATGACTCCGGCACAGTACAACCGCGATATCACCAAGCGTTACGACTCTGAACAGGACCTTGACATCTATCGCAGCCAGCAATCCTTCTATGCATACGGCAATCTTGCCGTCAGACAGAATTTCGACTTGACGGGCGGTACGTTCTATCTGGATACGGAGCTGGGTATATGCGGAGCTCGGTGGAAACAAGTATACCCAGTTCACCAGTGTTCCGGTTCGTTTGGGCTACTCGCAGAGTCTGGTCGGTTACAATCCTTTCCGTTGGGAACGCAGGATTGAGCCGCTGAAGTACGAAAAGGTGAAGAAGGAGTATATTTACAATGCAGAGCGAGTATCCGAGCAGGCCACTACCTATTTCTTTGCGCTTGCAATGGCACAGGCGGAATATGACTTGGCCAAGGACAATGCCGTCTCCACCGATACCCTCTACCGCATCGGCATGCAGCGCTTGAAAATAGCCGCCATCAGCCGTGCCGACCTGCTGACGCTGAAACTCGACGTGGTGAACGCCCGCAATACCTTGCAGAATGCCGCCAGCGCCTTGAAGCGCGCCATGTTCTCGTTGGCATCTTTCCTGAATATGGAGAAGAACACGGATATCAGGGTGTCGCTTCCGGGACGTCCGAGGGCGCTGACCATACCGGTTGATGAGGCTTTGCTGGCCGCTCAAGCCAACAATCCGGAATTTCTGGGGCTTCGTCAGGAAGTGCTGGAAGCCGAGCAGACAGTAGACAAGACGAAGAAGGAATCGCGCTTCAACGCCAGCATCAACGCCAGCGTCGGCTTCAACCAGGTGGCAGAGAAATTCGGTGAAGCATACAGGCATCCCATGCAGCAGGAGATGGTGTCGGTCAGTGTCTCCATTCCACTGGTGGACTGGGGCGTGAGGAAAGGCAAATACAACATGGCGAGGAACAATCTGAACGTGGTGAAGACTTCTGCCAGGCAAAGTGAAATCAGCATTGAGGAGGAGGTTATCATGACCGTCAGCGACTTCAACGTCCAGCAAGCCCTCGTCGCCAGTGCCGAAGAGGCCCTCGACCTTGCCATCCTGGCGTATAACGAAACCCGCCAGCGCTTCATTATCGGCAAGGCAGACATCAACAGCCTGACCCTCTCGCTGAACCGCCAGCAGGAAGCGCAACGCAATTACATCTCCGCCTTGCAGGACTACTGGCTGAATTATTACAAGATACGGAAACTGACGTTGCACGACTTTGCCAGCGGATTTTCGCTGTCGGAAAAATTTGATTATAATAACTGATGAAACGAGTTTCTTCCTTCACCGTCATAGTGGCGTTTGTCTGCCTTGCTTTGGTAGGGGTGGCGTTGATACCGCTGCTCCCCGTCAAGCTGAATCCGTCACGCAGCCTGCCCGGCTTCACGGTGGGTTTCAGCATGCCTGGCACTTCGTCGCGGGTGGTGGAGATGGAAGTGACCAGCAAGCTGGAATCCATGCTGGCGCGTATCCGCGGAGTGAAGCGGCTGAACTCCACCTCGGGCAACGGCTACGGCAACATTACTGTGGAGCTGGACAAGCATGCCGATGTCGAGGCAGTCCGCTTCGAAGCTTCCACCATCATCCGGCAGACGTGGCCCCAATTGCCCGAAGGTGTCAGCTATCCCACCATTCACATGAAATTGCCCGACGAGAACGCCTCACGCCCTTTCATGTCCTTCACACTGAATGCCCCTTCCACTCCGATATTGATTCAGCAGTATGCCGAGGAGCATATCAAGCCGCGGCTGGCAAATATTCCGGGTATCTATAAGGTGGAACTCAGCGGTGCCACGCCCATGGAGTGGAGACTGGAATATGACAGTGAACAGTTGCGCTTGCTGGGTGTGGCACTGTCGGACATCAGCGAGGCAGTACAGCGGCATTACCGGAAGGAATTTCTGGGTACGCACAATGTGGATACAGGTAACGGTAGCCGGGAATGGATACGCCTGGCACTGGTGCCGGAGAGCAACTCCCTTGGTTTTAATCCTGCTGCCATCACCGTGACGGCTACCGACGGGAAACTGCTCCGCTTGGACGAACTGGTGTCGGCTGTCCGTATGGAGGAGGAGCCGCAAAGCTATTACCGCATCAATGGCTGAATTCCGTCTATCTATCCATTACTGCGGAAGAAACTGCCAACCAGTTGCAACTGAACCGTGCCGTGATGGACGAGATGGAAGCTGTTCGGCAGGTACTTCCTGTCGGATATGAAGTGCATACCAGCTATGATGCGACCGAGTACATACGGGAAGAACTGGACAAGATTTACTTCCGTACCGGTTTGACGGTACTCATCCTGCTTGTATTCGTATGGCTCATTACTCGTAAGTTGAAATATCTTTTTCTGATAGTTACCAGCCTGGCTGTAAATATAGCGGTGGCACTTATCTTCTACTACCTCTTCGGACTTGAGATGCAGCTTTATTCGCTGGCGGGTATCACTGTCTCGCTGAATCTAGTGATAGACAGCACCATTGTCATGACCGACCACATTCTGCATCGGCGTAATCTCAAGGCCTTCCTGTCGGTGTTGGCGGCAACCCTCACTACGATGGGTGCGCTTGTTATCATTTTCTTCCTTGACGAGAAGATACGGCTCAACCTGCAGGACTTTGCAGCGGTAGTGATCATCAATCTGGCTGTTTCCTTGATGGTGGCGTTGTTCTTTGTTCCGTCGATGATTGAGAAGATAGGACTGGTGAGGCGGATTACGGGGAAGAAGAGGCGTCTTGTCTTGCCGGGGCTGACGCAAACATTCAAAACAAGGTTGGGACGGATTTTCAGACGTTTCCCCGTTTATTTCTCCTGCTGTTACTCTGCTCTCATCCGTTTTCTATGCCGTTGGCGCTGGGCTGTATGCCTGCTGTTACTGTTGGGTTTCGGTCTGCCCGTTTTTCTGTTGCCCGGCAAACTGGAAGGAGGGGGAAAATGGGAAGCTGCTTACAATAAGGTATTCGGTTCGGATACCTATAAGGAGTCGGTGAAACCCGTTGTGGACAAGGCGCTGGGCGGCAGCTTGCGGCTTTTCATACAGAAGGTGTACGAAGGCAGTTACTTCACCCGTAATGAGGAGGTGGTGCTCTATGCCAACGCCAACCTTCCCAATGGCAGCACCCTCGAGCAGATGAACACTTTGATGAAACGTATGGAGACCTACCTCAGCCGGTTCAAGGAAATCAGGCAGTTTCATACTTCCATTTACAGCCCCCGGCGTGCCAGTATGCAGATTTATTTCAAGAAGGAAGTCCGGAACAGCGGTTTTCCCTATACACTGAAAGCCAATATGATAAGCAAGGCACTGGAACTGGGAGGCGGCAGCTGGGGCATCTACGGATTGCAGGACCAGGGGTTCAGTAATGACGTCCGCGAGAGTGCCGGCTCCTACCGCATCAGGATGTACGGCTACAACTACGACGAACTCTATGAGTGGGCGGAGAAGCTGAAGGCCAAGCTGCTGACGCACCGGCGTATCAAGGAAGTGCTCATCAATTCGGAGTTCTCCTGGTGGAAGGATGACTATCAGGAATTCTACTTCAACCTGAACAAGGAGCGCATGGCGCAAGAGGGCATCGACGCGCAAGTGCTTTTCTCTGCGGTGCGCCCCATCTTCGGCAAGAATCTGGAGATTGGCTCGGTAGCGGCCGAGCAGGGAACGGAGAAAATCAAGCTCTCTTCCCGCCAGTCTGCCGAATATGACATCTGGGCGATGCAGTTCTTTCCCTATGGAGTAGGAAACGGCAAGCATTACAAGCTTTCCGAACTGACTACTGTGGAAAAGGGACAGATGCCGCAGGAGATTGCCAAAGAAAACCAGCAGTACCGCCTCTGCCTGCAATACGAATATATCGGCTCCAATGAGATGGGCAACAAGATACAGAAACGTGTCCTGGAGGAGTTCAACAAACTGTTGCCGATGGGTTATACAGCCGAGTCGGACAGCAACAGTTGGTCATGGGGCGAGAAGGACAACCGCCAATACCTGCTTCTGCTGGTGGTGATAGCCATCATCTTCTTTACGACCAGCGTTCTGTTCAACTCCCTGAAGCAGCCGCTTGCCATCATCTTTGTGATTCCGGTTTCTTATATCGGGGTATTTCTTACTTTCTATTGGTTCCGGCTGAACTTCGACCAGGGCGGTTTTGCCTCGTTCGTCCTGCTGTGCGGCATCACGGTGAATGCCAGCATCTATATCCTGAACGAGTACAACAGCATCCGACGTCGTTTCCCCCGTCTTTCCGCTCTTCGTGCCTACGTCAAGGCGTGGAATGCGAAGGTCGTTCCTATTTTCCTCACGGTAGTTTCTACCATTCTGGGATTTATCCCTTTCATGATAGGTGAGGACAAGGAAGCTTTCTGGTTTCCATTGGCGGCGGGTACCATTGGCGGACTGGTGATGTCCGTCATCGGTATCTTCTTTTTCTTGCCGGTTTTTGTGCTGAAACAGCGTGATTTTCTTAGGAAATGATTACTTTTGCTCGATTTTGTTACCTGAATGGATACTTGAATTTTAAATATGGAAAGTGCGGAGTACTCTTTGGATGAGTTATTATGTCAGTCTCTTCTGTTGTTTCGTCAGTATCGGTTTTATGATGCTCCGGAATGTGGAGAAAAGGCATTCCGGATATTGGAGGAAGCCCATGTATGGATGGGGCGTACGCAAGAGTGTGTGGATATGCGAAATGGGGGTGCGTGATAGAGTGTCTTGCGCAGAAATACTACATAGAAGATGATACGGATGCGATTCTGGAAGAAATTGATGCTGCTTTGGTTGCGCATTGGAAGAGGATAGAGAAAATCCATGCAGAAGTCACCACCGTTTATTTATGGCTGGGGTACTATTTCCTGCTACGTTTCAGAAACCGGGAATCCCGTTCCCATTCCCGTTGTAAACAGATAATGTCCAGCTTGTTGTGTGCTTTGGTCGAAATCTTCCGTAAGGTGGAGAAGGGGGGAGCCCCGACAGAAGTCTTGTCACATCTTTCGGTAGATGTTTGGGGAGAGACCGTCTGCTGGATGGAGCAGGTACATGATTCCCGTCTTTGCGAGAAGCAGTCGTCAGCTTTGCTGGCACAACTCTATAACCTGAAAAGTGTGGAGTTGGAAAAAGGTCCGGGAAAGCAGGATGCTTTGCTCCAGCAGATTCTGGAGTTTTATTGCTTTTAAGGGAAAATTATCTCTGCTTAGTTTTATCATTTCTGCTTCCACACTTCCACCTACTTCCTGCATCCCTTTATTCATCGGCATTACAAGTGCTGTGGAAGCAACTCAAAAAGGTGGAAGCAACTTTTGCTTCCACAGCGGAAGTAAGTTAATATCTTGTTTGTTAGTGTATTAATAGAATGTGCAGCATTTTGCAAATATCTTGTTTACACGATAAGCGTTTCGTGTAAACACGGTATTAACTTCGTAAAAGACCGTTTACCGATAGACTGCAGCTGGCTCATAATAGGAATAAGATAGGTGCACAGTATGGGGAAACTATGAGTATAATAGGTGTTCAACGGTTATGAAGCACCTTGTTGACGGTCGTTAGTCGAGTGGTTGACGGCCGTTGGCAGAGCGCATCACGGCCGATAGGCGCTGATAACTCCGTACAGAAAATGGAAAGGAAGCCTATGTAAGGGGAAACAAGCTCTGAGCTATTTGTTTTGTTTGCCACATTTATCTTGTTTTTGTACATTGTTGAAGCGGTTTTTTGTATCTTTGAAGGGAGAGGCCGTAAAAAAGCTTATTCTCATCCAAAGTTTAATTATATATACATGGATTATGAAGCGATGTATAGTACTGTTCATAACATTCTGCTGTGCAGTTGTTTCTAATGCGTAGACAAATGGCATTGTGACTGATGGGGAAAAAGGATTGCCGTTGGCTGGTGTGAATATTTATCTCCAAAAGGATTCTGTGGGCATAGGAGTTATACGTAATGATAATCTGGTAAAGAACATGTTCATATGAAAAAACTGCTATATCTTGGACTTTTGTCCGTTTGCGTACTGTTAGGTTCTTGCGTAGAGAAGAACGTATTCAATGCTTTTGATAAGGTAGAGAGGTATATGGATGTATATCCTGACAGTGCATTGCTGCTGTTGGAGCAAATTCCTCATCCGGAGAAGCTTCGTGGGAAGCAGCGGGCGGACTATGCATTGCTGCTGACGCAAGCACGTGATAAAAACTATCTGGATAGTTTGCAGTCGGATTCGTTGATAAAAATTGCGGTAGATTATTATAAGGATGATGGTGTAAAAGCAGGAAAGGCATTGTTTTATTATGGTAAAGTGGCAGCTTTGCAAGATAATGATACATTGGCTATACAAGCTTATTTGAGCGCTTTGGCTAAATTGGAGAAAACAGAAGAGTATAAGATGATGGCTTTGGTGCACCAATATGTAGGTAGGCTGAATGATGACTCGGAAATGTATGATATGGCACTTGACAACTATCGAAAATCTATTTTTATAATAAAAAAGTCGGTGATACCTTGAAAATGGTGTATAGCTATCGTAATATCGCCTGGATTTATGAGGTTCGGAAAGAGTATGTTAATGCTGCACGATATGCGAAGATGGGAATGTCTTTGTTAAAGCAGGATAGTTTGTCTCCGGTATATTCTTCTTTGGCGCACTTTTTGGGCGAACAAGAAAAACGACAAGGAAATTATGTGAAAGCAGTTGAATTTTTTCATTCAGCCTTAAAGAATGAGCAAGTTTCTACTCTTATTCCTTATTATAATTTGTCATTGGGAGATGCCTATTTGCAGTTAGGGCAATTGGAAAGGGCAGAAATGTATGTGAGGAATGCTTTGTCTTCGGAAGATTGCTATACACAATCCGGTGCTTATCATTATCTTTATTTGTTGGAAAAGAAACGTGCTGAGTATGCTAAGGCTCTGCTTTATAAAGAAAAGTCTGATTCGTTGCAAAAAATAGCACAGGAGATGAATTTGCAGCACAAAATCTTTGAAATACAGCAAAAAAATGAGGCAGATAAATTGGTGGTGGAGAATAAATTGCTTATGCAAGAAATGTGTAAAGAAGCAGGGCTTCCCGTGCGGAACTGTCGAAACCTTTGACAACTCGTTATAGTTCCCGGTTGGAAGCTCCCGAAAGAATCCGGCCAACGGCATGATGTCCTCCGGGCAGTCACGCAACGGAGGGGCGGTTATCACATAGCCTTGTAGACGATAGAACAAATCCTGACGGAAACACCGCTCCTTGATTGCTCTCTGTAAATCCTCGTTCGTGACAGATACAATCCGAATGTTCATAGTTTTATTCTCCTTTGTTCCGACCAGACGGTAACAGTTTTCCTGTATAGCCCGCAACAACATCTGTTGCGTCTCTATAGACAGGTTGCTGATTTAGTCCAGAAACAGCGTGCCGCCGTTCGCTTCTAGAAAGTAACCGCTCTCGTTATAATCCGCACCAGTGAACGCTCCTTTGACATGTCCAAAAATGCAGATGAAATAGTATCTAGTTGAGTGACGATTCCCATTCAACAACTGGCGAATTGCTCTTTGACTGCCACAACAGGGGTACAACAATCCTGTCAGTTGCCGAAATGGATGTTTATCAAGAAAAAATTATCGCTTGTCATCCCAGCCGAAAGGTGGGCACTGAGTGGCAATTTCGCAAGCGGATGATAGTCGCCTTTCAAACCTATGGGCGTGGCATGACGTATGTCGCTTACGATCTGTATGCAGTTACGGGCCTCGCTGATGCGGAAGCCTTCTCCATCCAGAATTTTCCGGTAGCTCAGGGTATGAAGTTCAGTAAAGCCTGCACTGAACTCAAATTCGTTCCCGTCGATGTTGATGGTCCGGTAAGTTCTCTTTTCTCCCTGTACGGCGTTCTCCGGCAGACAATCGGAATTGATACTGAGGAAATAACGTACACGTGCTTTCTCAAGTTCCAAATAGCCGGCAACGCGGTCGAAACTCATCACATGAACGATATTTTGTTTTACCGGACCGAATATCCATTGGAGCATATCGTAGAAATGTACCCCGATATTGGTAGCAATGCCGCCGCTTTTGCGAATGTCACCCTTCCATGAAGCGTAATACCATTTTCCGCGCGAAGTAATGTAAGTCAGATCCACATCATGGATTTTGTCTTTAGGACCTTCATCAACCTTCTTTTTCAACGCCACGATTGAGTCATGGAGCCGCAGTTGAAGGATGGTATATGCTTTGTGTCCGGTTTCCTTTTCTATATCCATTAGTTTGTCAATGGTATCGGGATTGAGTACAAGAGGCTTCTCGCAAATGACATCTGTGCCAAGACGTAATCCGTAACGGATAAAGGTCTCGTGTGTGTGGTTGGGTGTACAGATTGACGTATAGTGTAGTGGGTTGTCGGTTTTCATCTGTTTGGAACAGAAACGGGCAAACTGTTCATTTTCTGTAAAGAAATAACATTCAGGGAAAGAGCTGTCCAAGCGTCCGACACTGTCAAAGCAATCATAAGCGGCCGTGAGGTTATTGCCCGTATCGGCAATGGCCTTGATATGGCGCGGTGCAATGTAACCCGCCACACCGATCAATGTAAAATTTTTTCCTGCCATTATTTTCGAGTATTCAGTTATTTTTCAAATGATGATTTTTCCGGTAAAATCTTATGGAAAGCGGCATTTATCTGTTCTTTGGCCATTGCAAAAGAAGATACTTCTCCATCATTCAAACAAACAATTTTTTCTTTTGATATTTTATGGTCTCGACTATTTTGTTTAAAGAATCATCGGATATTGAGAAATACTCACCGTCTCTATTTACATTCAGCGGAACAAAGTCTCCTTTTACCAGCTGCCAATAACGGAACAGCCACGAGGTGACATCAGCGATACTTCTAAATCGTGCTGCCGTAGAGTGAAGTAGGATTTCTGTATGTTTTTCCCATACTTCTTCAAAAGTGGATTTGAGGAAAACTTGTGGAAGGTGGTGGTCATAAAAACCTGTGAAGTGGCGCCAAGGTAATAAAAAGAGTGTGCGCAACAGTTTGGTTCCTGCCTGAGGAGAGCACCATTTTCCATAATGTTTATGTAGCATTTCATGTTTTTTAAAAGAGGCATTTATTATACGCAGATCATTTACTATGTTATGCGCAAAAATACCTCCGGGGCTTAAGGCATTGAATGCTGCCATGTCACATGGCAATCCTTTCCTGAAAAATCTTTTAGGTTCAACCTTGTCGATTAGGAAGCAGTCATCATCGAATAAAACGAAACGCTCCGATAATCCTTCTATGCGATGCAGGTTCAGTATTATAGTATCAGAATTGAATGTAGGCAGATATTCGGCCGGGATATAATCCGAATGTTTCACGAAGTGCAGTTTGGGGACATTTAGGTTTAACCAATCCGGTATCTGTCCACAGGTGACGAGATGCACCTTGTTTACCCATGGTGCAAACTTCTCCACGCCGCGAAACCAATAGCGCAAATTATCCCAATTGCGGTAACGGATATAACGGGTATCATCCGTGTATTGACTTTGAGGTAGATACGAGCGGAAAGCATTCTGCCATATCGGGTCATTGTTATCTACCCATAGTATCACAAAATCTATTTTTTCCATCTGTTTCTTTGTCACATCCTATTTTATTTACTGATAATCAACGGAGTGTTATTCTCGCATAAACTGTTTATCAAATCTACTTCCTGTTGAACCCGTTCTTCCCAAGAAGGCCATGTAGCGATTGTTTTCTTTGCTTCGGATCCCAATCGGGCAATCAAACTAGGATCCGAAAGAAGTTTTATTATCGCATCTTTCAACTTCTTCAAACGATTTTATTACTATCCCGTTTTCTCCATCTTTGATTAATTCGCGGGTAGCCCCCCGATCTAAAGCAATAACGCATTTTCCACAACTCATTGCCTCAAAAACAGCATTTGAAAGACTGCTGATTTCGTTCATACTGATAAATATATCAGCAATACTTTGATACTTGACTACATCTTTTTGATAGATTGATCCTGTAAAACAGATACGGTCGGAAATATTCGATTGGGATACCATTATTTCTAAGTTTTTCCGTTCCAATCCGTCGCCAACAATAATTAATCGTGTATTTGGTAAGATTTTTGATACTTCATAGAACGCTTCTATTATTTTATCTATATTTTTTGTCTCAGCAAGACGAGAGACAGAGAGTAAAAGTTTTTCATTGTTTGGAGCAAGCTCTTTATACAAAGATTCGTTCCTCTTCAAATTCTCCTGTTTATCGATTCCATTACGAAGAAAAGCTATTTTATGAGGTGGTATACCTCTTTTTAGCGCATATTCATATCCATTTGAACCATCTTGTGTGATAATATACAAATCCGCAGGATACCAAAAGCTTGCTTACGCATTAAACCCCAATGCAGAAATCTGGGAGCACTGACCGTACCAATACCATAAAGTCTTAAAACATATTTTGCCTTAAATATTTTTGCAAGTATGTATCCTATAAAAGCCAAATCAATTGAATGGGAATAGACAACATCCACATCCTGTTTTCTTGCCATTCTTATGGCATGATAAAGAAAAAGCGGATAAATTATAGGAAAATAAAAAAGCAACAGATAAATTTTTGTATGGGAAAATCTCGTATCTGCAAATGGTTTGTTTATTTTAACAACCTGTATCCCTTGTTCGGAATCATCATCCGGACTTGCATAAGAAGAATAGGTTATATATATATTGTCATATCCATTATTTGCTAATTCTTTGATAGGTATATAAGTGGAAACTCTTCCTTTCCCTTTTCCCGAATCCCAAAGGGCGAATGGGGCAACATGAATGATAGTCTTTTTCTTCATAACGTTTTTCTTAAAATATGAAATACTAAAATAATAGAGAAAATATATTGAACCGTAAGCGCAAGGCTGTAAATGACAATGGTATTGGTTACAGAAAAGTCGTAGAAATAGGATATAAACAGACTCGATGCCACAATTACGATACGTGACACTTCGAGCCAAAATACGAGTTTCTGTTGTTCGAACACATTAAATATGCCATCGCTTATCGGGCTATAAACAAACCTGAATATCAAATAGAAGCAGAGATAACGGGCAAAAGTTCCCGATTGTATCCATTCGGCACCAAAGAATGTTCGGAATATCCAAGGCCCGAAACAGATGATAAGTGTGAAAGGGATGATGCTGACTACAAACAGTCTTATCATTATTCGTACTGTAAGAGTGGATATCTCCTTGCCGTTTTTTTTGCCCAACGATGCAATCTCTCCATAGAATGCTTTTCCCACAGATTTACATACAATGGCAACAGGCACAGACAGCATGGTCATTGCCAAACTGATCTGACCGGTTATGTTAGTGTCGAAATGCCATGCGAAAAAGAGAATGGGAATACTTCCTGCAGCCGTAAGAAGTATTTGAGAAGGAACCTGTATAACGGGAAATGCATATATCTTTTAAGTACAAAACAAATTCTTCCCCATGTCACATCGCGCGCGCTATTCCTCAATCTTTCCCAATAGGAGCGTATATACAGGGTGAGTCCTCCGCTTTCTGCCAGGATATTTCCTATCAGCAGACCTATCACATTGGAATGGAGCAGTCCGAGTACTATCTTGGTCGAAGCACCGATTATTTTTTGAGTCACCGTAACTTTCGCAATGATTGAAAAGTCCCGGTAGCGGGTGGAATAATATGACAGGACTTCAGATATCCCGTAAAAAAAGAATGCCAGTGGAATAAAATACCAAAAAGCATCTATGTTTTCAGAAGAGCAGAGCGAAAGAATTTGCGAATGGAAGAATATGAAGGTGACGCACATGATTACAGTGTTGACGACAAGTATTAATAGGCATGCTGCCAATGCATTGATGCCGACCTTCTCATTGGGATGCAACGGAATGGCGATGTTATATCTGAGCGTACAGAATGGATAACATAAGGCACATAATGATGCAAAGATCGCAAGTATTCCGAAATCTGATGGCGTGTATAGTCGTGTGATAAACGGTGCTGCCATGAATCCGATGACTCTGCCGATACCCTCTCCCGATATGAGTTTGAGGATATTCTTAAAAAGCGTATTTTCTGAATCGGATTTCATGTTTGCTCTACTTGTTTATACTGTTTATTGGAGTGCCTACTCCATTTAATTCTTTTCTTTGATGCAGGAAGTTCTTGATAGCGTTACATACTCCATCAATTTCTTCCGATGAAATATAAGGGTGCATCGGCAGGGAGAGGACTGTATCGCACAATCTGCCGGCAACCGGACAGTCTGACTCGGGCAGTCTGGAGTCCCTGTAAGCTATCTGGCGATGTATTGGAGTCGGATAGTAGACCATCGATGGGATTCCTTGCCTTTTAAGATATGCTTGCAACCCGTCACGTTCGGTTTTATTATTCATCTTGATGGTGTATTGTGCCCAGCTCGACAGAAAACCGGATGGAACAACGGGTGTTTCCACAATGTTCGCCAGTCGGGTGGTGTATTCAGCTACAGCCTTGTTGACAGCCGCAAGCTCTCCGGCAAAAGCTTCAATTTGATTTGAAGAATAGAGGCCTGAATGGTGTCCAGGCGCGAATTCATGCCAATACGGACATTTTCGTATTTGGAAGAGCCTTTCCCATGCATACGGTAGGAATCCATCAGCGCGGCCCATTCATCGTTGTCTGTGAAACAAGCTCCTCCGTCGCCATAGCATCCGAGCGGCTTGCTTGGAAAAAACGAAGTGGTTGATATGTCGCCGAAAGAACAACTGCGCTTGCCGTTTACAGCACTACCGAAACTTTGTGCTCCGTCTTCAAGTATGAGCAATCCGTGATTGTCGGCTATTTTGCGGATGGCAGGATAATTTGCGGGAAGCCCGAACAAGTCAACTGCTATGATGACTTTCGGAGTCAATTTCCTCTTCTGAATTGTCGCTTCAATTTTATTTTCAAGATCTGCCGGATCGATATTGAAGGTTTCGCGGTCTACATCGACAAAAACAGGGGTAGCTCCTTCTAACGATACTGCTTCTGCCGAGGAAAAGAATGTGAAGTCGGGAACAAACACGGCATCTCCCTGTTTGATACCCCATGCTTTCAGGGCGAGCGTCAAGGCATCGGTACCGCTGGCGCACGATATACAATGTTTTGTTCCTACATAAACGGCAAGCTGTTTTTCAAGTTCTTTCACCTGAGGTCCCATTATATAGGCACCTGAAACCGCCACATCGAGTATGGCTTTGTCTATGCCTGTTTTCAGGACTTGATACTGTTGTTTTAAATCCCTGAATAGCATAGTCAAAGTTTTTTCTTTAGGTACTCTCCGTCAAGTGAATACTCTCTGCCGCACGGACATTTCAAGGTCTCATCGAGCCGCTGTCCGCATTCGCACACCCATCCTATTTGCTGGGCCGGCACACCTGCCATAAGTGCGTAGTCCTTGACATCTTTAGTCACCACAGCACCGGCGGCTACCATTGCACTTAGACCTACGGTATGACCGCAGATTATAGTACAGTTCGCCCCCAGCGATGCTCCTTCTTTGATGAGTGTTCTGGCATATACACCATGCACCGGGAAATGAGCACGCGGAATTGTTACGTTAGTAAACACACATGACGGACCGCAAAATACATTATCTTCAATTTCAACGCCTTCATACACCGATACATTGTTTTGGATACGCACCCCGTTACCTATCCTGACATTGTTACTGATATTCACGTTCTGCCCTAAAGAACAGTTGCGTCCTATTGAGGCACCTGTTTGCACATGGCAAAAGTGCCATATTTTCGTGCCGTCGCCCACGGTAACATGGTCATCGACATAGCTCGACGGATGCACAAAGAATTTCTTGTCTTCCATATCGAATGATTAAAGCAGTTCGATATTGCTCCTGTCGGCAAGGTCCTTGGTGACATTCCTCGTGTCGAAAACAGCCTTTGCATGGCGCCTTACAAATTCATAGTCGGCTTCGTGGGGGGGTAGTAATAGCCACTAAATCAATACTTTGTATAACATCTGCCGTTAATTCCTTCACGCCTTCATATATCTTACCGCGATGAAGGAATCTGGGGATATACGGGTCGAAGAATATCGTGTTGGCTCCTTCTGTATGCAACTTGTCGATGATGCGGATTGCAGGAGACTCTCGGTAGTCGTCGATATCCGGCTTGTAAGCGACACCCAGTATAAGTATTCTTGCTCCGTCGAGCGGTTTGCGGAAGCGGCGGTTGAGTATATCTCCGATACGTTTCACACAGTATTCCGGCATAAAGTCATTGACCTTCACCGATGCTCTATCATCGAGAATCGGAAGTCATATTCGCCCGCTTTATAATTCATGTAACAGGGATCGACCGGTATGCAGTGACCGCCTACTCCGGGGCCGGGATAGAACGGGACGAACCCGAAAGGCTTGGTCTTTGCCGCCTCTATCACCTCCCATATGCTAATGCCCATCTTATTGCAGAAGATGGCAAACTCGTTGATTAGCCCGATATTGACGTTGCGGTAGGAATTTTCCAGCATCTTGGTCATTTCCGCCACAGCTGGCGATGAAACCCGGAACACCTTGTTTTGCAACACGGCGGCATACATGGCAGATATAAGCTCACCGGCGGCAGTCCCTAAACCGCCCACGACTTTAGTGGTATTCTTGATGTTGTATGTTTTATTGCCCGGATCAATCCGCTCCGGAGAGAACCCGAGATAGAAGTCCTCGCCGCATTTCAGGCCCGATGATTCAAGAATAGGTTTCACAATCTCTTCGGTAGTGCCGGGATAAGAGGTAGATTCAAGAACCACCATCATCCCCTTGTGGAGATGCCGTGCGATTGATTTTACCGATGATTCCACATGGCTGATATCCGGCCGCCCGTCTGCGTCAAGCGGTGTGGGCACACAAATAGCGATAAAATCAACTTTGCTGATTTCGCTGAAATCTGTCGTTGCGGCAAACATTTTTTCCTCTACAAGCATCTTCATGTCGGAGTCGGCGACATCTCCGATATAGCTGTGTCCTTGATTGACCGAATCGACCTTCTCTTTCTTAACGTCAAAACCTATGTCTTAAATCCGGCTTTTGCCACTTCTACAGCCAACGGCAATCCTACATAGCCAAGACCGATTACTCCTGCCACGAGTTTCCGATCGGCAATTTTCTTCAATAGAATATCTATAATATTATCGCTAAATTTATTGTAATTCACTTTCATTTAAATATTTTCGGTGATCTGGATTGATGACAGACCTCATAAACTGCCATTCTCGTCTATATTTTAGTTGCCAGAAAATGCAAAATTACAATTCTCCGTTGATAAACCATTGGCTTTGATTGATTTTTTGTTTCGGACACATAAATTAATCACTGTCTATATGATTCTTGCAAGGAATACGGCATAATTTGTCAATATTTTCAGTAAATCAATAGGGACATCTCCGTCTAAATATAGAAAACAATATCTGTGTGAGAATACTTAACTTTACCCAGCAGGTTCAAGCAGTAACAAGTGACAACTGCAACGCTAATGACATTCGCTTCCAAAACACATCCTATTGGCTTGTTTTTTGCCCAATTTGGAACTTTTATTAGATTTTGAAGAAATGGCTTGTCAAGTACAAAAGGTCCTTAAAATAGCCCTAAAACACTCAGTTTAATTTTTTGATTTATTTTCCCTATTTGTTGCTTTTAGGTACTGATCCGGAAGGATATGCAAAGGATTCAATGGGGAAAGTGAGCTTTGGCTGATGCGGTTCGGAGAACCGTTTATCTATTGGGATGGAATAATGATTCTACTATATGGATTTGATGGGAAATATAAGGATAGAATTCGATTGCAAGATACAGTCAATTGTATTCTGTCCCAAAATTACTATTTGATGGATGCGGACAGAATTTGGGGACATAATAAAATGAAACTCTCTCCGGAGACGCCATCAGTCTTTTATATGGATAGAAATACGATGTCATTGACCGGTATTGCTACATGGAATTCAGCCCTGCTTCCCATGGATGAGGTTTTGTCGGTTTCAAATTTGTTGGGGGGCAATGTTGCTTATGGAGGTGACTTGGCAATGGCAGAATTTGTTGGTGACCGGAAATATTATACGGCAATCAATAGCCCTTCGTTATGGAAATCTAAGGATGCCATCCGAGTGAAACAAGCTTTTAATGATACTATCTATACTATTTCAGAGCAGGGACTTACTCCATATCTGGTTTTTGAACTGGGTGAGTGGCACTGGAGTGAGCAGCAGCAATTGGATGTAGAAGGATGTGATAAGAAAATAGCCATAGACTATATTCTGGAGAATGCAGAATACATCTATTTCCATTTTCATACAAGCTTATATTTAGAAGAAAGCCAGTCATATTGTGGATTTTACCATAAGGAAAAGAAAACTGTTGTTTGCCAAAAGGGTGATAGCTTATTTGATAAAATGAATAATCAGCATATCCAAATCAGGGGAGTCACTTCGGATGGACATTTTTTTGCTTTGTTACAACCGGATGAACTCAGTGATGATAATCAACGGAGAATGGGAGTAGAAGAGGAAGGTAACCCTATTATGGTCATGCTTTATTAAGTACTTATTCCGTCGTCTTCCCCCTTGCATCCAAATACCCTCTTTTAAACATATCCACGAACAGAAAGAATAGTGATAAGAGCAGTGGCCCGAAGATGACACCCATGAATCCGAAAAGGGACAAGCCAATTACAACTCCGAAGACAGTGATAAGCGGATGAATGTCTGCCATTTTCTTCTGGATGATGAAGCGTATCAGGTTGTCGAGCTGTGAAATGACTGCACCGCCATAGATGGCCAGCCCGATAGCTTGAACCCAGTTGCCTATCAATGCCATGTAGACAGCTATCGGAAACCATACCAGCGCTGTTCCTACCATTGGGATGATGCTGGCGAAGCAGGTCAGGAAACCGGTGAACAAGATGTTGGGAGCACCGAAAATCCAGTAGCCTATCATGGCTACTCCTCCTTGTATGACGGCGAGTAAGGGGATGCCGATGGCATTGGAGCGGACAATCATGTTGATTTCGTGGATGACGTTTTGTGTATTGTCATCATTGAACGGCAGTAGGTCGTTGACGTACTGTTCCATCTTTTTGCCCCCTATCAGCATGAAGTAGAGTACAAAGACCAGTACGAAGATGTTGACGGCAAAACTGCTGATACCTCCCATGATGGCTTGCCCGATGCGGGGAAGAATTGAAATGACGTATGCCACCGTGTCTTTCCCCAAGATATAGTAGCCGGTTTTGGCTTTAATGATGTTGGCCGCTTCTTCGAAAGGAGCTATAATGCTTGCGGGTCCAGATTGATGTTTTGAAGATTGACCACAGCCAGCCATACCACCAGCCCAAGCGGAACCAGAAAGCAGAGAATTGCCTCTGCCGTAATGAGGGTGGCAGCTATGCTGCGCTTCATTTTCCGCTTGTCGGAAAGATACATCATCTGCTTTCTTACCAGGATATAGATAGTCAAGGCTCCCAGCAGACCGCCCATGAATGGGGCTATTTGTCTGAAAAGAATGATTCCCAGCCCGATAATGATAGCTATCAATGAATATTTCCAGTATTGTTCTTTTGTGCTCATAAAGTTCCTGTATTTCTTAGTAAAGAAACATAAAAGAAGTTGAAAAGGTTTGGAAACTGTGGCCGGAATTCAATATTTATCCTTCGTCCAGCCAGCCTGACCCCTGGCGTATGATTTCCGGCTCCCATTGGTGCAATCCACTACGGTAGAGCCTTCCGTACCGCCGATACCGCCGTCTATTACCAAATCGACAATATCACCGAATTTCTCGTCAATCAGTTCCGGGTCTGTGCAGTATTCAATGTCCTCATTGTCATCATGCGGCAATGTAGTTGTCATGATGGGAGCATCCAGCAGGCGGGCTATTTCCTGAATGATGGAATTGTCCGGCATACGGATGCCGACCTCCTTACGGTTACGGAATATCTTGGGCAGGCGGGTGGTGCCGTTCAGAATGAAGGTGAAAGCTCCGGGCAGATTACGCTTCATCAACTTGAAGGTGCTGTTGTCCACTTTGGCGTATTCGCTGACCTTGCTCAAGTCGTAGCAGATGATGGAAAGATTGTTCTTCTTGGGGTCGATGTCCTTGAGGCGGCAGATGCGCTCGATGGCGCGCTCCTTCAGTCCGTGGCAGCCGATGGCATACATGGTGTCGGTAGGGTAGATAAGGATACCTCCGTCATTCAGTAGGTCGATCACCTGCTGCAGGTCGGCGGGATTGTTATTTTTTTCATAAAGTTTCAGAAGCATGGCGGAAATGGATTTGAGTTTTATATTACATGCAAAATAGATAATAATCGGCTTATAAACAAGCGATTCACCTTTTTAGCATCTCTTTCTCCAGTTTCTTTATCTTCTTCCAGGCCTCTTTGAATTTGGGACAGAGGGTGACGGCTTTCTCATAGTTTTTCATGGCTGCCTCCTTCATGTCATGCTTCAGGCATTCGTCACCCATAAGGATGTATTCGCGGGCATACTTTACAAGGGCTTTCTCTTTCTCCAATGCTGCTTGTTTCAGTGCACGGTTTTCCTCTTTCAGACGGTTGATGATGTTCAGCTTCCGGCGGATGAGGCGCTGCACGTTGGGCTTCTCGATGTCGTAGCGGGAATGGATGGCTTTGAAAAACTCATCCAGGAAAGTGCCGAAATCCCCTTTGTCGAAGGCTTTGGCGGCGGCAACGTATTGAACGTCTGCCTGTGCTTGCTTCAAGGCACGGTCGATGGCGGTGCGGTTGTTGAAGCGTTCGGAGAAACTGACAATCTCCGGACGCACGAATACATCGGCACGGCTGATGGGCTTTTTCAGCTGGATGCTTCCAGCGAGGTGCAGCGGCTGAGGGCTACGTATGCCTGCCCACCGGCAAACACGCCGCCGGTAAAGTCGATGACTACCCGGCTGAAGGTCAGCCTTGGCTCTTGTGGACGGTGATGGCCCATGCCAGGCGCACGGGATATTGTGTAAAGGTACCCAGCTCTTCCTCTTCAATCTGTTTCTTTTCTTCGTTGTATTTGTAGCGGATGTTTCGCCACGACTCTCGTTTGACGTCACATTCCTTGCCGTCGTCGGTGATGACGTAGAGGGTCTCTTCAATAGGGTCGAAGCCGCTGATGACGCCGATGGTGCCGTTCACCCAGCGGCGGTCGAAGTCATTCTTGATGAAGATGATTTGTGCGCCCGGTTTCAGTACCAGTTCCTGCGAGGTGGGGAGGCTGCTTTCGGGAAAGTCTCCCATGATTTCGCCGTAGAAGGTGACCGGGTCACCGGGAAGTTCCGCCAGTTTCTTGTCGTTGATGTAGTCCACATTATCACGGCGGGTGGCGAGGGTGATGTACATGTCGGCTTCCGATTGCTCTATTTGGGTGCCATAGCGGGTGTTGAGCAGCTGAAGTTCGGTAGAGCCGACGGTATTGTTGCGGATGTGATCCAGCACATGGATGAACTTGCTGTCTGTTTGCCGGTATACTTTCTGCAGTTCGATGGAGACAAGGTCTATCTGGCCGAATACCCTGGCAGAGAAGAAATAAGGGGTAGGGTAGAATCGGTTCAGTATCTCCCGTTCATCTCCTTTGACGACGGGTTCCAACTGGAACACATCGCCCACCAATAATATCTGTTTGCCACCGAAGGGTTCGCGCAGGTTGCGGGAATAGACGCGCAGGATGCGGTCTACGGCGTCGATGATGTCGGCGCGTACCATGGAAGTCTCGTCGATGATGACCAATTCCAGCTCTTCCAGCAGTTTGCGGTGGGGTTTGGTGTATTTGAAAAATTCGTGGATGCGTCCCCGTTGCAGACTGAAGTTCGGGTCGTCGGGCAGCAGGGGGTAGAAGGGCAGTTTGAAGAAGCTGTGCAGGGTACTGCCTCCGGCATTGATGGCGGCTATGCCGGTCGGTGCAAGCACCACGTGCTTTTTCTTTGTATTCGCGCAGATGTACTTCAGGAAGGTCGATTTGCCCGTACCTGCTTTGCCCGTCAGGAATACGGACTGACGGGTATACTGGATGAGGTTCAAGGCGTCTTGAAACTCTTTGTTTTGGGTATCGGGAACGAAGCTCAAAAGATTTCAGATTTATGATGGATTCCCGACTATGCCGAAATATTTCAGGGCGTTGGCGATACCGTCTTCATCAACAGAAGTGGTTGTGTAGTTACTGGCAGCTTTCACGTCATCATTGGCATTGCCCATGGCTACACCGATACCGGCATGGCGCAACATGCTGATGTCATTTCCTCCGTCGCCGAAGGCCATGGTTTCTTCCAGCTTGATGCCGAAGTGGCGGATAATCTGGTCGATACCGTTCTGCTTGGTGTTTCCTTTGGCTGTCACGTCTACGAAGGCGGGATGCCAGCGGCCCATCTCGCAGTGGGGGACGGCGGGCAGGATGATTGCTTCTTCCTCGGCGTTGATAAAGGGAGTCAGCTGGAAGAAGGCTTTGTCGGCATGGCTGTCGGTATAGGGCTTTGCTTCGATGGGGTCCACTTTGAGTTGGCGGTGGAAGATTTCCTCCACTACTTCGCCGGGCTGGTTCACGCAGATGTCGTGCTCTCCCACCAGGATGCATGGGATGTTGCGTTCGTGGCAGAAAGCTGTCAAGGCATCCACTTCCGCTGTCGGTATGGGGCTTTTGTAGATAACGGTGTCTTCTACAAAGCAATAGGCGCCGTTCATCGTGATGTAGCCGTCTATCAGATTCCGTTCCTGCAAGGCAGACAAGTTGTTGATGATGACGCGTGGACGTCCGGTAGAAATGAAGATATGTATGCCTTTGGCTTTGGCGGCAGTCAACGCTTCAATAGTGGAAACGGGAATTTCGTGGGTCTTGAAGCTGACCAAGGTTCCGTCGATGTCAAAAAACAGAGCTTTTATCATAAGGGGTTCTTTTATCTTGTGCGCGAAATTACTTAAAAAAGCGAAGATATTTCGTACTTTTGTGCACAAATAAATGATAAATAACAAATGAAGAAACATTCTTTGAAAGATTGGATGATAGCGGTGCGTCCGTGGTCATTCCCCGCCTCTTCGATGCCGGTGGTGGTGACGTTGGCATATCTGTATTGGATGCAGCAGGACATAAACTGGGTGAACGGCATCTGGCATTGCTGAACATCGTCGTGTTTCACGCTGCCGGGAATACCTGGAGCGATTATTTTGACTATAAGCATAAGGTCGATGCAAGGGATACCTTTGGCGCCAAGACACTGACTGATGGGATGTTTACCCCGCGTGAGATATACCGCTTGTCGATGGCATTGCTGGCAGTTGCCCTTGTTGCGGGTATCGGCTTGTTGTGGCGTACCGGCTTGCCGCTGTTGTATATAGGTATAGGCGGTGCAGCTTGCTCGTTGCTTTATCCACCGCTCAAGTATCGTGCGTTGGGCGATGTCGTCATCTTTTGGCGTATGCCTTGCTGCCGACGTTGGGCACCTGCTATGTGGCTACGGGAGTAGTTGACTGGAATGTCTTGTGGATAGCTCTGCCGGTGGGACTGATTACGGTGGCCATTCTGCATGCCAATAATACACGGGATATGCGTACCGATGCCCGTGCAGAGATTCAGACACTGGCCATGAAGCTGGGAGGAAAGGCGTCGATGTACGTTTATTGTGCCGAAGTCCTTTTTCCTTTTGGCTGGATAGCCGGCTTGATAGCTGCGGGAACTCTTCCTTTATGGACCCTGCTGGTGATGCCGGCACTGGTTCCTGCCATAGGCAATGTACGGGTGGTGTCCCGTTTTCCCGGAAAGGGAGAAAGTGCCATAGCCGGTCTGGATGAGATGACTGCAAAACTCCAGTTGTTGTTCAGTCTGCTGTTCACGTTGTCGTTCGTTGTAGCCGGTCTGCTGTCATGAAGAAGCTGATTTTTACCATTCTGCTGGCTGCCGTGCTGTGGACGGTCATGTTTCGCCTTGGACGGCTCCTTTCGTGAATTTCTGGTGGATGATGACCGGTTCTGCGCTCACACTGTCCGTGTTTGCCACCTTGTTCAATCCCGGCTGGTGGCGGGAGGTGAAGTGGAGCTTGCCGAATGTCTTGCTGGGACTTGGCATTGCTGTTGCTTTGTGGGGCGTTTTCTGGTTGGGAGACAAGGTGTCATCTTGGATGTTCGATTTTGCCCGTCCGCAGGTGGACTCCATTTATGGGATGAAAGAGGGAGAGTCTCCTTGGCTGCTGGCAGCATTGCTGCTGTTGCTGATAGGGCCGGCGGAAGAGATTTTCTGGCGCGGCTATGTGCAACGCACGCTTTCCAAACGCTGGAATCCGAATGCGGGTTTTGTGGTGGCTACTTTGATTTATGCACTGGTGCATGCCGGTTCCTGCAACTTCATGCTGGTCATGGCGGCTCTGGTGGTGGGGGCGGCATGGGGGGCGCTTTACCGTTTCTTTCCGAACCGCTTTGCCGCTATTATCTTGTCTCATGCAGTGTGGGATGTGGCGGTATTTATATTTTTCCCGATATGATTATTGTTTACAAAAATAAGGTGGCGGTAATGGGTCGTATAAAAACAAGACAAATTGATGCGTTGAATTATAAAAAAGCAAGCATATGACTTACAATTTTGATGAAGTAATAGAGCGCCGTGGTACCGACTCCGTGAAATGGGACGGTGTGAAGAGTGTATGGGGACGCGATGACCTCCTCCCCATGTGGGTGGCGGATATGGATTTCCGCACGCCCCCGTTTGTGATGGAAGCCTTGCGGAAGCGTCTTGAACATGAAGTGCTGGGCTATACGTCTGCGTGTGAGGAATGGTATACTTCCATTTGTAGCTGGCTCAGTCGTCGCCACGGTTGGGACGTCACTCGCGAGATGCTGACTTTTGTACCCGGCATTGTCCGCGGTCAAGCCTTCGCATTGCAATGCTTCACCAATCCCGGCGACCGGGTAATGGTGATGACTCCCGTTTATCATCCCTTCTTCCTGGTGACGCAACGCATGAAGCGCGAAGTGGTTTACTCTCCGCTCGACCTGAAAGACGGACAGTATCAGATTGACTTTGAGCGTTTCCGTAAGGATATACAAGGATGCAAAGTATTGATTCTCTGCAATCCCCATAACCCGGGCGGGCGTGTATGGACGGTGGACGAATTACGCCGGATTGCTGATATTTGTACGGAAAGCCATACGTTTGTCATCTCCGATGAAATTCATGCCGACTTGACTCTGCCACCTTACAAACACCATCCTTTTGCTACTGTTTCGGGGGCTGCCGCGCAGAATTCCCTCACCTTCATGGCACCCAGCAAAACATTCAATATGCCGGGATTGGGAAGTTCGTACGCCATTATCCTCAATGAGGACATCCGCCACCGTTTTCAGGAGTTCATGGAAGCGGGCGAGTTCAGCGAAGGGCACATGTTGGCCTATATCGGTGCGGCTGCTGCTATATGCATGGTGAGGAATGGTTGGAACAGCTGCTGGACTATATAAAGGGCAATATCGATTTCACGGAGAACTACCTGCGCGAGCATATTCCGGGCATCGGCATGATACGTCCGCAGGCTTCTTACCTGATTTATCTGGACTGCCGGGGATTGGGGCTGACTCAGGAGGAACTGGTGAGACTATTTGTGGACAAGGCACACCTGGCACTGAATGACGGCACCATGTTCGGTGAACCGGGTAAGGGATTTATGCGGCTGAATATCGGCTGCCCGCGTTCGGTGTTGGAGCAGGCGCTGAAGCAACTGGAAACTGCGGTTGCAGACAAATGATAGAAAAAACTATATCTCCTATATTATGAATAGATTACCTTTCCTTGGACTATTGTTTGCGTTGCTGTGCCTTGTTGCCTGCCGGCAGATGAATGAGGCACATCTGTTACATCTGGCAGAAAAGCAGGTGAATATGAATGTGGACAGCGTGTATGCCTTGCTGGTACAGATAGAGAGGCCATCGCAACTTTCGGATGAGGAGAGGCTGTTGTATGGATGGCTGAATGCTTATGTGCACTATAAGCGGCACAACTCGATGGCGGAAGATTCCTTGATATTGCCTGCTTCCGATTATTACGTCTTCCGCAACGACACGGCGAAGAATCTGTTTTCCTATCAGTTGAAAGCCTGGTACTGGTATTGGCTGAAAGAGCACGAACGGTGTATAGCTGCCATTGACAGCGGCGTAGCTTTGGCCAAGGCGCTGCAGGACACGGGAAGAATGGCTGATATGCTGATTGATAAGGCATACTGGTATGTGTATGTCTGGAAAGATTATGAGAAAGCGATAGAAACTTTCCGTACCGCCATAGCTTTGGACGCAAGAGCCGGAAGCTTCTTCTCTATGGGAATTGCCATGGGGCTGAACAAGAATGATTCTGCATCCTATTACATGGAGCGCAGCATAGAACTGGCAGTGGAGGCAGAAGATACCAGTAAGATAGTGCATTATTTGCGTAACTATGCCCAGATGCAGGCTTACTCTTTTGATGAACCTTCCGGTGCAATAGCTACTATTCGTCGTATGGAGCAGTATGTCGTCGACCCGGTGCAGTTGCGTATGGGAGATCTGGTGAAAGTGGAAGTGTTCTTGAAAGAAGGGCTGCTTGATTCGGCGGAATACTATTTGAATAAGGAGAGGAAACGTGGCGAGGGCCGGAACCGGTTTCTGACGGAAGAGAATATGGTGGCGGTATATAGGGCATTGATAGATTATACACGTCACCGTACGTTTGATGTGCTGGACGTGGCGCGCTATAATGATTCTGTAGCCAATGCTCTTACTGCGTTGCAGAGTACTGTCCGGCGTAAGGACGAGTCGAAGGAGACGCTTTCGCAAGCCAACTTGATTCTGACGGTGGAACGGAAGCAGGCACAACTGAATTTGTTGCTGGCACTGTTGGTACTGGTGCTTGCAGGTGGCGGTGTGTCCCTTTATATCCGTAACCGGCGTAACCGGTTGATTGAAGCGGAAGAACGGGCGGAAACACTGACCCGGTTGCTGGAAGATGCGATCAGGAACCAGTCGAAAGGGGAAGACGGGCAGTTTTTTCGGAAAATACTGTTGCAGCAATTAGGCATGATACGGCTGGTGGCTAAACAACCTACCTCACAGAATCAGGAGCTGCTTCGCCGCATTTCGGGTATTACCAGCCATGAACTGCCGGTAGAGAGTTTGCTGGTATGGGAGGACTTGTATCCTATCATAGACCGGATTTATGATAACTTCTACACAAAGATGGACAGCTGTTTTGGCGATGTGCTCATTGACAAAGAAAAGCAGCTTTGCTGCCTGCTCTGTGCGGACTTCTCGACGAAGGAGATTAGTGTGGTGACACAACAGAGCATTCCTACCATTTACCAGCGAAAGACGAATATCCGCAAGAAACTGGGGATGGGGGAGAAGGAAGGCATCGTAGAGTTTATAGGCAGCATATAGACCGGAAAAGGCATAATATAGACTTTTGTGAAATTAAAGTGTTGATATGTAGTGATTTGTAGTTTTGGAATATAGACTTTTTATTCCTCGATATAGACCGTTTGAGGCATGTTTTACCCCTACCTTTGTATCAGCGAAATACAAGGTGTGAAATATTGAAATCAAACGCATGATGAAAGAAAAACTACTGAACAACGTTAGAAAAAGAGTGATGGTATGGGTGGCCTTGGCAAGTATGGCAACTCTGCTTCCTGCTCAGACTTACCGGCTTTCCGGTTGTGTGCAGGACGAGAACCGCCAACCGGTAGAGGTGGCGAATGTGCTGCTGAAGCAGGCAAAAGACAGTATCTATATTACCGGTATGCTGACCGACACACAAGGTTGTTTTTCCTTTGACCAGCCACTGGGAGAATACTTGTTGCATATTACCCTTATCGGCAGCGAAGACCTCTACGTTCCCGTTGTGCTGCAAGGAAACAAAAACGTTGGCGAATTGACATTGAAATCTTCTTCTGCCTTGCTGGACGAAGTGACCGTTACGGCCGCGCGTCCCGTTATCAAGCGTCTGGTGGATAGGGTAGTGTTCGATGCACATAATACCATAGCCTCTGCCGGAGGCAGTGCACTCGACCTTCTGCGTGAAGTGCCCGGTCTGCAGGTTGGACAAAACAGTATTGGTATTATAGGTAAAGGGGGTATCAAGGTTTATATCAACGACCGTGAGACGAAGCTGTCAGGAGATGAACTGATAGATTACCTCCGTTCCTATGACGCCTCCCAGATACTGAAGGTGGAGGTGATTACCACGCCTCCGTCCAAATACGATGCCGCCGGAAATGCAGGCATCATCAATATTCGCTTGAAGTCACGTCCCAAAGATTACGTGGGTGGTACGGCTTCCGCTTCCTACAGCGCTGGTGAAAAGGACAATTACGGATATGGCGGGGTAAGCCTGAACCTCAGCAAGGGGCGCGTGTCATCCTTTCTCAACGGGGGTACTACGCAGGGCAACTATGAGACGCGTGAGAAGAATTACCGCTATTTTCCGCAGAACACCTGGAACAGCCGTGCCGACTACACCAATTACATGAATAGCTTCTACCTTCAGGGAGGTGTGGATGTATCGTTGGAACGGGACTGGAGTGCAGGTATGCAGGCCATCTATAATCACAGTGCTCCCAAACCGGGCAACGCCCTTTCATGGACGGAAGTTTACGATGCCTCTACCGCCGTATTGGATTCTTTGCTGTACTCCAACAGTGACAAGGATACCAGTTCCGACCGCCTCAATCTGAATTTTCATACCGATAAGGCTGGGATGACAAAGGCAAGAAAATGACTTGGGATGTGGATTACCTGCGTGACAACCGGGACGAAAATATGGGCTTTCTCTCGAAAACCCTCCTGCCTGACGGTACGGAGATTCCGGGTACAAACTTCGACTACAACTATCTGCAACATCGCAAGGTGGATGTAGTCTCCTCCGCTCTTGATTTCATCCTTCCTTTTGAAAAGTACAAGATAACGGCAGGTGCCAAGGTCTCCTTTACCAACACTCGCAACGGTATCAATTACGATACGTCGGACCCTACGCTGGTGCAGGATGATTATTTCCGTTACAAGGAGCAAATCTATGCCTTATATGCTGATTATAGCCGTGAATATTCCGAACGTTTTTCCATGCAGTTGGGCTTGCGTATGGAGCACACCCGCACTACCGGTATTTCTGAAGCGAAGGATACGGAGGACAAGCACGACTATACGCGCTTGTTCCCTACTGTCTATCTGCTTTATTCGCCTACAGACGGGCATGCGCTGAACTTCAGTTTCTCCAACCGCATCTCCCGTCCGTCGCAGAATATGGTCAATCCTTTTCCGTTCTATCAGAACAAATATACGTATGCCTGCGGACGTGAGGACTTGAAACCCAGCTACACTTACAATGCAGAACTGGGATATACGTTGAAGAACAACTTCAATGTTTCCGCTTATTATTCTTATTCGGACGATGTATTCTTCCAGGTTGTGGACTTGGATGCCGAAACGAATGTGACTTCTTTCCTTTGGGAGAATTTCATGAAGACGCATGCTTTCGGGCTTAACAATTCGTACACTTTCCGTACCAAATGGCTGCAAGCTTACGCCCAGCATGGAGTGAGCTATCGCCGGACTACCTCCAGCGCTGTCACCACCTCTCCCGAGGAGAAAGGATGGGCTTATGACGCCAGTCTGCGCAACACTTTCTTCTTCAATGAAAAGAAGACTCTTCTGGCCACGTTGTCCGGTTCCTATTCTTCCCGTCAGTATCAGGCATCTATCTGATGAGTCCCACTTACAGCGTCAGTGCAGGTATGCTTTATCGGTTGTTGAACAATAAGCTCAGCCTCAGCCTGAATGTCAACAATTTGTTTGTCAGCCATTCCAAATTGGAAACCATGTCCAACGGGTTGAAGATAATTGCCGACAATCAGTTTGCCTTTGCCAGTTTCCGTATCGGTGTATCCTATACTTTCGGTGGTGATATACGTAGTAAGGGTCAGCGGAACAGTAACGAGGATATTCAGAGGAGGCTATAATAAGAAGTTTATTGCGTGTTGGCAATTGGAAGAAAATATTTATCTTTGTGATACAAGCGATTGTAACAACGATTAATATAAAACTATGATGAAACAGAAACTTCTTTACCTTTTGCCACTCTTCCTATTGTCGGGATGTGGACAGGCTACTTACAAGAATGCATCTCTGCCGGCAGAAGAGCGTGCCGGACTTTTGCTGAAGGAACTGACGCTCGAAGAGAAGGTGTCCTTGATGATGGACAGCTCCAAACCAGTGGAACGCCTGGGCATCAAGCCCTATAACTGGTGGAATGAAGCGTTGCATGGAGTGGCGCGTGCCGGGCTGGCCACAGTGTTTCCCCAACCGATTGGTATGGCGGCATCCTTCTCGCCGGAGACTGTATACGAGGTATTTACTGCTGTTTCTGATGAGGCCCGTGCCAAGAATGCCTACTATACATCCCAGGAAAGCCATGAACGCTATCAAGGATTGACGATGTGGACGCCTACGGTGAACATCTACCGCGACCCTCGCTGGGGAAGGGGTATAGAGACTTATGGGGAAGACCCTTATCTGACCAGCCGTATGGGAGTGATGGTTGTAAAGGGGTTGCAGGGTACGAACGATGGAAAATATGACAAGCTGCATGCTTGTGCCAAGCACTTTGCCGTACACTCAGGTCCGGAATGGAACCGCCATGAGTTTAATGCGGAAAATATCAAGCCCCGTGATTTGTATGAAACTTATCTTCCTCCTTTCGAAGCTTTGGTGAAAGAAGGAAAAGTGAAGGAGGTGATGTGTGCCTACAACCGTTTTGAGGGCGATCCTTGTTGCGGTAGCGACCGCCTGCTGATGCAGATTTTGCGCGATGAGTGGGGATTTGACGGTATTGTCCTTTCGGACTGTGGAGCTATTGCCGATTTTTACAGAGATTATGGTCATAAGACGCATCCTGATGCAGAGTCCGCTTCGGCGGCTGCGGTGCTGAGTGGGACTGACTTGGAATGCGGTTCGAGTTACGAGGCCTGGTAGAAGCGGTGAAGCAGGGAAAGATTGATGAAAAAGCAGTGGATGTAGCAGTCAAGCGCCTTTTGACGGCCCGCTTTGCACTGGGTGAAATGGACGAGCCGGAGAAGGTGTCCTGGACCGGCATTCCTTTCTCTGTGGTGGCTTCTGCCGGACACGATTCTCTGGCGCTCGACATGGCGCGCAAGTCAATGACACTGCTTATGAACAAGGATAATACCTTGCCGTTGAAGCGTGGAGGTCTGACTATAGCGTGATGGGTCCGAATGCCAATGATTCTGTGATGCAATGGGGAAATTATAACGGTATGCCTCCGCACACAGTTACCATTCTGGACGGAATTAGAAAAGCTTTGGGGAGTGATGACCGGCTTATTTATGAACAAGGCTGCGGATGGGTGGAGAGAGCTCAGATACAGAGCGTCTTCAATCGTTGCAAGACTGCCGACGGGAAACCCGGATTCAGTGCACGCTACTGGAATAACGTGACTCGTGACGGTGAGCCAGTCACTACTGCCCAAGTGACCACTCCTTTCCATTTCTGTACATCCGGTGCCACGGTTTTTGCTCCGGGTGTGAACCTTACCGACTTCTCGGCTACCTACAACAGCGTATTCACTCCCGACCAGTCGGGAGAGGTGGTCTTTGACATCTATGCTTATGGCTCAGGGAGATTGCGGATAAATGGGGAGGAAGTGAGAGGATTCTCCAATCAGCACGGTGGGCAGAAGAGTGCTTATACTTTGCAGGTACAAGCAGGAAAAACGTATGACGTTGAATTGGATTTTGAATATTTCCGTAGCGATGCACTGCTGAACTTCGACCTTGGATTTAAGAATGAAGTGGATGTGAGGAAATCTGTGGAGCGTGTAAAGGATGCTGATATCGTGGTCTTTGTGGGAGGAGTCTCTCCGAACCTCGAAGGCGAGGAGATGGGTGTTGAGCTTCCCGGATTCAGAGGAGGTGACCGTACCGATATCGAGTTGCCTGCTGTCCAACGGGAACTGATTGCCGCCTTGCACCGTGCCGGCAAAAAGGTGGTGTTGGTGAACTGTTCGGGTTCTCCCATCGGTCTGGAGCCGGAAACCGGGAGGTGTGGAGCCATTCTGCAGGCATGGTATCCCGGTCAGGCAGGCGGTACGGCTGTAGCCGAAGTATTGTTCGGCGATTACAATCCGGCAGGACGCTTGCCAGTGACCTTCTACCGCAATGTGTCTCAGCTCCCGGATTTTGAGGATTATAACATGACCGGCCGGACTTACCGTTACATGACCCAGGAACCGCTTTTTCCCTTCGGTCATGGATTGAGCTATACCTCTTTCAGCTATGGTGCTGTGGTGCTTGGTTCGGATAATATAAAGTCCGGTGAGAAATTGAGATTGAGTGTCCCCGTAACCAATACCGGCAAATGTGACGGTGAAGAGGTTGTGCAGGTCTATTTGAAGAAAAACGATGATGTAGAAGGACCGAGCAAGGCATTGCGTGCTTTCAAGCGGGTACATATCCCAGCAGGAAAGACGGTCGATGTAGAGTTTGATTTGGGTGATAAAGAGTTGGTGTGGTGGAATCCGCAAAGCAATACCATGTGCGTTTCCGAAGGCAGTTATGAACTGATGGTGGGCGGTAGCTCGCAAACTGCTGGTTTGCTGCGCCGGTCTTTTGTCATTCAGCCTTGATACATCACTGACAGAGTCAAAAAAAGCTTTCCGCTTGAGGGTGAGTTATGACCCTCAAGCGGAATTTTTATATACTGGGAATACATGTTCTTAATAATCCTTAATACTATATGTTAACTCCCTTGTTTCTTTGTACTTCTCTAATTTTAATTGATATATTGTGTATATCATTATGATATCAATTAAATTTATAGAATATGGAAACAAAAGAGTGTGGTTTCAGTGGTTTCAAGATGAATGGCTTTCTGGCCTTGTTCCTTCATTTGGTAGTGCTTACGGCAGTGATAATCTTTGGGTTTATCATTTCTGTGCCTACCTTGATCCTTTCGGTGTGTCTGTGCCTGGTATGGTTCATTATGTTTGCCGGCTATATGGAGCTGGAGCCGAACGAGGCGCGTGCCATGGTGTTCTTTGGCAAATATAAAGGGACGTTCAAGGAGACCGGCTTTTTCTGGGTAAACCCTTTTCTTAATAAGAAGAAGCTTTCGCTTCGTGCACGCAACCTGGATGTGGAGCCGATAAAGGTGAACGATAAGATTGGTAATCCTATTCTCATAGGGCTGGTATTGGTGTGGAAGCTGAAGGACACCTATAAAGCCATGTTTGAGATTGATTCACAAACAATGGCTGCATCCGCTCCGACAGCGGGTAATGCCAACCAGGTCAGTCTTGGCAATGCGGTGGCCAATCGTATGAATGCGTTCGAGAACTTCGTCATGATACAGAGTGATGCCGCTCTTCGTCAAGTTGCCGGTCAGTATGCCTATGATGATAATGAGGCTGATACGGAAGAGTTGACACTTCGTTCGGGCGGTGAGGAAATCAATGAACAGCTGGAGCAGAAACTGAATGAACGCCTGGCCATGGCGGGTATGGAAGTGGTGGAAGCCCGCATCAACTATCTGGCGTATGCGCCCGAAATTGCCGCTGTGATGCTGCGTCGCCAGCAAGCATCCGCCATCATTACGGCACGCGAGAAGATTGTGGAAGGGGCAGTCTCTATGGTAAAAATGGCGCTCCATAAACTTTCTGAAGAAGAAATTGTTGAACTGGACGAAGACAAGAAAGCAGCAATGGTCAGCAATCTGTTGGTAGTGCTTTGTGCGGACGAGGCTGCACAACCGGTAGTCAATACGGGAACGTTGAACCATTGATAAAGGATACGGATGAAAGAGATGGGGGTTATAGGACGATGGGCTCTTATACTGCTCTTGCTGGGCAATGTATATGGGGGCTTTGCACAAGATGCGAATACTGCGCGCGCAGCACATTTATGAATTGTTTGTGGCAGGGCAAGGTGACAGTATCCATGCGGCATTGAACCGGGAGTTGCAGGAGAAGCTGGCTCCGGCACTCTTCAATGATTCTTTCCGGCAGGCGGAGAAAATGTTCGGTAAATCCATATCAAAAGGAGAATGGAAGACCGATTCTGCCCAGGGAATTACTATCTATTATTCCGATGTGGAGTTTGAACGCTATAATCTCCGCTTTCTGGTGGCTTTTGATGCTGACGGGGCGCTGAACACAATCCGATTGGTACCTGCGCCTGCTGCCAGCACTGCCCAACCGGTAGCCTATGACAAGACAAAGATGGATGAAAGGGATATTACGCTGGGAGCCGACGGCTACAAGCTTCCCGGAACGTTGACTTTGCCCAAGCGGGCAGTCGGTCCGGATGCATGCAGGGTTCCTTGTGTTATTTTGGTACATGGTTCCGGTCCTCACGACCGTGACGAGACGATAGGTCCCAACAAGCCTTTCCGTGACCTTGCCTGGGGATTGGCGAAACGCGGCATTGCTGTCGTCCGCTATGAAAAACGGACAAAGGCATATGGTGCGGCTTGCGTTCCTGCCGGTCGCGAACTCGATTATGATACTGAGGCCGTGGACGATGCCGTTGCCATAGTGGAGCAGGTAAGGGCTTTGCCCGAGCTGGCTCCTGACAGTGTGTATGTGTTGGGGCACAGCCTGGGAGGTACATTGGCTCCCCGTATTGCCGGGCGTTCGAAAGGTTTGGCAGGTATCATTATCCTTGCCGGACTGGCAAGATCGCTTGAAGATGCTCTTGAGGAACAGTTTTATTATACCTCTTCTTTGACGGATTCTTCAGTCAATGTAAAGGTTCAACTTGATGAGCTGAAACAACAGTTGGCTAATGTCAAAAAGCTTGGTACGGAAGAGTTTGATGAAACGATTTCCTTGCCATTGGGGCAGCCCCGCTCATATTGGCTGTTTGCCAATGCTTACAAACCGGTGGAAGTTGCCGCTAAACTAAAGCTGCCTATATTTGTTCTTCAAGGGAGAGAGATTATCAGGTGACTATGGAAGACTTCGGTTTATGGCGTTCCGGTTTGTTGCGCTGCAAGAATGCATATTTCAAATCTTATCCGAAATTGAATCACTTGTTGCAGGAAGGCAGCGGCAAGGCGACTCCGTTTGAGTATAGCCATGCTTCGCCCGTCCCGGCATATGTTATGGATGACATTGCCTCCTTCGTGCGGGGCAAGCAGAATACTCTTTGATTGGTACTTGGTTATATCAAAGTAACTTCAATCGTAAATCGTAAATTGTTAAATAGTAAATAAATAGTGGCTAAAAAAGAAACTTCAACCAAAAGCTTTGTCCTCCGTGTGGATGCTGCAACGATGGATGCCATTGAAAAATGGGCAGCCGACGAGTTTCGTAGTACCAATGGACAGCTTCAGTGGATTATCGCTGAAGCATTGCGGAAGAGTGGGCGGATGAAGAAGTCCAAGAATCCTCCTCCGTCTGAAGAGAAAGCAGAGGAGGATTCGTAATAACAGATTCTAAATCGCAGATAGTATGATTAATCTTGGTCCTTATTCCGGCAAGAATTGCCTAATGTCCGTTTTCAACCCACTGTGATTGACCGTATTCTGGAAGGTACGGCCCTGCTTATCGTGCTCGTTACGTGGATTAGCATTTACTGGCTGTATACCCAAAGAGAAGGTGCCCTGCTGCCCGCCGTCTGGGTGATGGGTGGCTGTTCCATTTTCTGTTTCCTTTTGATGGGGGATTGGCGTATCTTCCCGTCCGTTTCATCAATTTCCCTATTCGGGTCACCGAGCGCAATGCGGCTGTTCAATATTTGTTTGCCATACGCCTTACCCGGGTGATGAACATCATTCTGTTGTTAGTGCTTTTGGGCAGTGTTTGGGGCTTGTATTATGCATTCGGCAAACTCCTGCTCCTTGTCTCGTTTGTTTTGTTGGGGGTGGCATTTATAGGGTACTATATACTGGCGTTTAAATATAAGTAGCCTTACAGTCTGTTTAATAGTTCCTTTTTACCACTTTACCCTCCTTTCTCATCTTTATTTGTTGTTATAAATCTGCCATTACCTACTAATGTTACTCCTTCTCTTCTTTTCGTAATTTTTAGGTATTGTTCTCCTTTTTAACTACCTCTACCTTTGCCCCAATAAAATTTAAGATAAAAGATGAGAAAATTAACAGGCTTATTCGTTTTATGTTTTCTGCTTTCTGCCAATGCTTTGCAGGCTGCTGAACCTGAAAAAGTTACTTCTGCAGCAGAGAGTACGAAAATTTCAACAGACAAAGAGAAAAAGGAAAAAGTAGCGAATGATGGCGACAACTACAAGAAATTCCGTTTCGGTGGATACGGAGAAATGGTTGCAAGTTTTAAGGATTATGGTATTAACCGTTTCTATGGTGCGCCTGAAGGCAATCCAGACAAACATAGGAATACAATTTCTATACCCCGTTTCGTGTTGGCTCTGGATTACAAGTTCAATTCCAAATGGATACTCGGTGCTGAAATCGAGTTTGAATCCGGTGGTACGGGTACTGCTTATGAACTTGAGAATACGGAAAACGGTGAGTATGAAACGGAGGTGGAAAAGGGTGGCGAAGTGGCTATCGAGCAATTCCACATTACCCGTTTAATTGTTCCACAATTCAACATACGTGCCGGTCACGTCATTGTCCCGGTAGGATTGACCAACGCCCATCATGAACCAATCAATTTCTTTGGAACTTATCGGCCGGAAGGAGAGACAACCATCCTTCCTTCTACGTGGCATGAAAACGGACTCGAGTTTTTTGGTTCTTTTGGAAAAGGATATGCCAGCTTTGATTATCAAGCCATGATAGTGGCCGGTCTGAATGCCAATGGTTTTGACCGTAACACCTGGATAGCAAGTGGCAAACAAGGCATCTTTGAAGAAGACAACTTTACTTCACCGGGCTATGTGGCTCGTCTGGACTACAAGGGGGGTCCGGGGTTGCGTATAGGCGCTTCGTTTTATTACTGCGCTGATGCCGGTTCCAATTCTGACAAAGCGGATACTTATTCGTCTACCGGTAAGATTCCGGTAAGAATCTACACGGCAGATGCCCAATACCGTAATAAATATGTGATTGCCCGTGCCAATATGGTATACGGAAATTTGGGCAATTCAGCGAAGCTTAGTGAGGCAAATACCAAATTATCGAATAAATCTCCTTACAGCCGTATAACCCCCATTGCAAAGAATGTAGTCAGTTATGCAGCCGAGGCCGGTTTGAATATCAGCGCTTTCTTCAAAGGAAACAAGAAAGTTCCGGTTATCTACCCCTTTGCACGTTATGAATATTACAATCCGCAAGAAAAGGGAGAGGCTAGCCAGATAATGGAGAAACGTTGTCAAGTAAGCATGTGGACTGCTGGATTGAATTGGTATGCCTTGCCTAATCTGGTGGTAAAGGCTGATTACACCACCCGCCAAATCGGAACAAACAAGGTTTTTGGAACTGGTAAGTATAATAGTGAAAATGAGTTTTCGATCGGTATTGCCTATATCGGTTGGTTTGTCAAGAAGTAGATGAATAGTAATCAATTAATTTTATACAAATGAAGAAAAATTTCTTTTATGCGACAGCTTTGGTATTAGGGCTGGCATTTACGGCTACTGCTTGTAGCGATGATGATGACAACAGTACAGTTAATCCTGCTGACATTGAGTATAATTCGGAGAATGCAGCAAGTTGGCACAACTACATGAGAAATGTGGCGGCTTTGTTGAAGACAGATGCCACCAATCTTTATGATTCTTGGAATACGAGTTATAAGGGTGGGGCAAGTTTTGCAACTTCCTTCAAAGCTCATAATGGTGCCTATAACTTTTCAAGTGCCTGGAACTGTATAGAGCAGGTTATCGACGGTTGTGTTGAAATCTCCAATGAGGTAGGTGAGACGAAGATTGGTGATCCATATAATAAATATATGGCAAACAATGTTACAGAGGCCCTCTATGCTGTTGAGTCATGGTATAGCTGGCATTCCCGTGATGATTATACCAATAATATTTACTCAATCCGCAATGCCTATTACGGCTCTTTGGACGGTAAGGTGAGCGACAAGTCAATTTCAAAATTGGTGGCTGGAGCCAATGCGGAGTTGGATACGAAAGTGTCGGCAGCTATCACTACGGCAGCATCGGCTATTCAGGCTATTCCCCAACCTTTCCGTAATAATATCAACAGTCAGGAAACGGTATCGGCTATCAAGGCTTGTGAAGAACTGGAAAGTGTATTGGATAAGGAGTTGAAACCTTATATCAGGGACAATAGCACCATTAACAGCAATGAAGCACTTGACCCGATTGTTGAAAATTATGTCAATGTTGTGGTTTTGCCTACCTATAAGGATTTGAAGGAGAAGAATAGTACGCTGTATGACGCTGTGGTGGCTCTTGCCAACAATCCCTCTAACAGTGCTTTTGAGACGGCATGCAATGCTTGGATAACAGCCCGTGAACCTTGGGAGGAAAGTGAGGCGTTCCTATTTGGGCCGGTGGATGAGCTGGGGCTTGACCCGAATATGGATAGTTGGCCTTTGGACCAGAACGCCATTGTCCAGATTCTGAATTCCCAGAAATGGGGCGATTTGGAATGGAGCGAGGGTGATGATGATGCAAAAGTTGAATCTGCCCAAAATGTACGCGGATTCCATACTTTAGAATTCCTGCTTTTCAAGGATGGCAAGCCTCGTACAGTTAAATAAGAATTATTTATAAACAATACTCAAGAAGTAAAGGGGGGGATTTGGAGAATCCTGCCTTTACTTCTTTGGCATGTTTGGATATGCCATTATTAAAAAGTAGATAAAGATGATGAATCATTTAATGAGATATTCATGTCTTCTCCTTTGTTTGTCGGCAGGTTTGACTGCTTGTGATGATGATGGGATTGACGTGTTGGATATAGAGATTCCTGAAGGATACGCTCTGTCTGCCGGAACGTCCACAATCTTCATGAATTCATCCAAGGCCTATGATTCACCGGCAGATTGGGTGTCGGGTGTTTACAACAGTCGCTTTAATGATGGTGACGGGCTTTACGATGATGTGCGTACGAGTAGCAATGGCATGGGAGGGGGGCTTGGCCCGGTCTATGCGGGGTATTCTTGTGGCAGTTGTCATCGTAATGCCGGCCGTACCAAACCGACGCTGTGGAGTGAAGGCGGATCGGGTAGTTACGGGTTTTCCTCGATGCTGGTTTATATAAGCCGCAAGAATGGTGCGTTTTTTCAGGATTATGGCCGTGTTCTCCATGACCAGGCCATTTATGGAGTGAAACCGGAGGGAAAGCTTTCTGTGGAGTATACTTATGAGACTTTTACCTTTCCCGACGGAGAGAAGTATGAACTTTGCAGACCGGCTTATTCCATATCCGAATGGTATGCTGACAGTATAAAGCCTGAAGATATGTTCTGTACGGTGCGTATCCCGTTGAGACATGTCGGTATGGGGCAAATGATGGCTTTGGAACCTACGGAGATTGAAGCGCTTGCTGCAAAAAGTAATTATCCGGAGTATGGTATAAGTGGCCGTTGCAATTACATTACCGAACGTGGTGTGAGAAGCTTGGGGCTGTCGGGAAATAAGGCTCAACATGCGGATTTGACTGTTGAACTTGGTTTTTCAAGTGATATGGGTGTTACCAATAGCCGCTATCCGGAAGAGATATGCGAGGGGCAGTCCCAGGTGAATCAAGGCAGCATGATGGGGCTTTCTTATGCCCAGTTGGATGTTTCTACAGAAGATATGGAAGATGTTGACTTGTATATGCAGAGTCTTGGTGTTCCTGCACGGCGTAATGTGAATGACCCGCAGGTGATAAGGGGAGAACAGAATTTCTATAAAGCCAAGTGCCATCTTTGCCATGTCACCACGTTGCATACCAAGCCTCGGGGCTCCGTGCTGTTGAACGGTACCCGTTTGCCATGGTTGGGAAGTCAGACAATTCACCCCTATTCGGATTTTTTGCTGCATGATATGGGCTCCGAAATTATGGGAGTCGGTCTGAATGATAACTATGTAAGTGGGTTGGCGCGTGGCAATGAATGGCGCACTACTCCGCTTTGGGGTATTGGGCTTCAGGAAAAGGTAAACGGACATACCTACTTCTTGCACGATGGTCGTGCCCGCAATCTTGTTGAAGCCATAATGTGGCATGGGGGAGAGGGAGAAGCATCGAAAAATCTCTTTAAGAACATGAGTAAGGATGACCGTGATGCCTGATTGTATTTTTAAATTCACTTTAGAACTAATAAGCTTTATATAAAAAGTAATTATGAAGAAATTTTTATATGTCGCCATGCTGGCTGTTTTGCCTTTGACCGCTATGGCGCAACATGAGGAAGATACGGAGAATGGTGTAGTGTCATTGGCCGGAAGAGAAGGTTTTACCATTGAAACAAAGAAAGGTGACTTTGTTTTCAAGCCTTATCTGTTGGTACAAACGAGTGCTAATTTCAATTGGTATGATGATGAAGGCTTGGATAAGGCTTATAACCAAGATAATATTGCCAATTCGGGTTTTTCCATTCCTTATGCCGTACTTGGCTTTACTGGCAAGGCTTTTGGAAAAGTAGCTTTCAATCTGTCCATCAATGCTGCTGCAAGTGGAGGAGCGCTGTTACAGCAGGCGTGGTTTGATGTACAGCTGAAAAAACAATTTGCGATTCGTGTCGGAAAGTTCAAGACTCCATTCTCGCATGCCTATCTGACAACTCTTGGCGAAACACTGCTTCCCCAGTTGCCGGTTTCTCTGACGTCTTCTGTAATTTTGCCTTATTCGTTGAATGCCGTGACGCCTAATATCGGTACGGGATTTGACCTGGGTGTTGAAATTCACGGTCTGGTGGCAGATAAGTTCGGTTATGAAGTCGGCTTGTTCAATGGAACCGGAGCTTCCGTGAATACAGCTTCAAAGACGATGAGTGATGACTGGCATATCCCTTCATTGCTGTATGCCGGACGTCTGACTTATATGCCCAAGGGGGTGATGCCTTCCACACAAGGTAATCCTAACCGTTTGAACGAGGATAAGATATTATTCGGTCTTTCGGGTTCTATCAATGTGGAGAGTGAAAATGAGAGTACCAATGATACCCGTGTGGGGTTGGAATTTGCCATGTTGAAGAACAAGCTCTATCTGGCGGCTGAAGCTTATTATATGAATGTAGGTTTCACCAAACGGCAAAAGATAAATGAATCGTATAGCTTTTTAGGCGGTTATGTGCAAGGTGGTTACTTTGTCGCTCCCCGCCTACAGCTTGCCGCACGCTACGATATCTTCAATCGTAACGGTACGGATGACGACGGTTTCCTGAATATGCCTGCTGTAGGTATGAACTACTTTTTCAGAGGATGCAACTTGAAATTGCAGGCAATGTATCAGTATGTAGCCCGTTGGGGACACGACACGCAGCTCGACCGTGATAATGATAATTTAGGTCTGGCCACTCACTCTGCCACGGTGATGCTTCAATATACATTCTAAATGAAGTCAGGAAAGGATTCGTCTATGAAAAAATACATTCTTTTCTTTTTTC
>ENA-OQJX01000121-OQJX01000121.1-human-gut-metagenome-genome-assembly--contig:-NODE-121-length-52823-cov-4.065451_pt1 | contig 52823 bp, 59 predicted proteins | sample MGYA00242615_ERZ504782 | MGnify/ENA primary metagenome ERZ504782 (study PRJEB26092, sample SAMD00036354) | human gut metagenome | host: Homo sapiens | study: EMG produced TPA metagenomics assembly of... | reverse complement strand
TTTCGGAAGTTGATGGTATTTAGGACCTTGATGCGGTATGGCTCATAAATGACCTTGCCGTGCTTATCCTTCATGGGCTTTCCGTCCTTTCCCAGTTTGGGTGCGCCCCTTTGGAGCATTTTTCCGCACTCCACCAAAATGGTTCCCTTCGGGTCTGTGACCACATAAGAACTGTGCATCTGCATCAAATATGAGGTAGGCACCCTGCGCCTTGCTGACTTTCATCAGTAGGTTTCAGGGAGCCGCCTCCCAAACCGGACGTACACCTCTCAGCGTATCCGGCTTTCCATGAATCACCTTGATTCTTTGGTTTCGTGTAAGAGTTCAAAGCAGTCAGGGCAGAGAGCCAGAGATTTTCTTCTCATTTCCAACATTTTCTGCTACAAATATGTCCCTGCCTTTCAGCGATTTCAGCGTTCTTACGTGGTGCATACATAAATAGTCTGCATGTTCCCCGCAAATCTCGCATACTCCGGATTTTATGCGGTTGATTATCGTATGCCTGCTGTCATATTTCCTATAACTCGGCATAACGTCTGCCACATTGTCATAGCCGTCGCTGTGCTTTCTGAATCCATCATGGTAAAATTCGCAGTATTTACGTCCCTTAGTTGTATCGTATGGGATTCTCAGTACTCCGTTTACCATGTGCCGCTTCTTAATAACACTGACATTCGTTCTGTGCTTTCCTGCCAGAGTTTTTAACATGCTGTACCGCACCATGTAGTAATACTTGTGCAATGCGCCTACGTTTTCTGCTATCCGATAGAAGTTATATAACCCTCGAATTTCGGAATTGAAAGTAGACACAATCTCTGCGTCGTTGCGGTTCATCAGGTCTTTTCTCGGCATAGGTCGCCACATTTCTTTGCCTGTGTCATTGTTGCGTTTTACCTGTATCGCTCCTCGTTCCATTGCCTTTTTAATCCATTTTTCTTTCGGCATATACAGGAATACTTTTCCGTACCACACCCGTTCATGTCGCCATTTTTACATCGCTTCATGTTCTTGGAGTGGATTACTTTGAAATCGTACCCCAGATAGCGCACCGGCTTACTGGAATGGGTGACTTTCGTCTTTTCCTCGGACATTTCCAAATGCAGTTTTTCTTGGAGAAAGATTTTTATATCTTCTTTGATTCTTTCTGCATCCTTTTTTGAGCCGATAACACCGATTACAAAGTCATCGGCGTAGCGTGTACTTGGATTTTTGAAGCCTTCCTCGTACCGGATTATAATAATGCTGATTCATCTTCTCCCTTCTGGAATCCTTAAATTCTCTTACCAGTTCAGGAGTGGATTTTCTCTGCGCCCATTAGTGCCTTACGTGCCTTTTTGTATCTCCGGGACGCTCGTTCATATTCTTTGGTCGTCTTTCTGCGTACTGGCTCGCAGTCGTACTTTTCTTTGTATTCCTGCATGTAGATATCCAGTTCGTTGAGATAGATATTTGCACATAACGGACTGATACCGCTGCCCTGTGGAACGCCGGAATAGGTGCAGTTGTACTGCCATTGCTCCATATATCCGGCTTTCAGGAATTTCCAGATAAGAACCGATAAAGCCTCGTCTGAAATCCTTTTCCGCAATAATTCAACCAACAACATGAGGTCGAAGTTATCAAAGCACGCCTTAATGTCTCCCTCGACAATCCATGTAACACCCGTGAAATTCTTCTTCACTTGTGTAAGTGCCGTGTGACAGCTTCTTTTTGGTCTGAAACCGTGAGAATTATTGCTGAATGTCGGCTCATAGATTGCTTCGAGAATCATTCTGACCACTTCCTGCACTAACTTATCATCAGTAGAAGTGATTCCCAACGGGCGAAGTTTCCCGTTCTTTTTAGGAATGTACTTTCTTTTTGCAGGCTTTGGCTGATATGTCCTGTTGCGTATGGATTCAATAATCCGGTTAATTCTCGGCAGGCTCATGTTGTCCAGCGTCTGCCCGTCTACCCCCTGCGTCATGCTCCCCTGCGATTTCGCAATGTTCGCATATGCAAGGAGATAGAACTCTGGATTGTATAGGTTGCGATATAATCTTTCATATTTGTTGTTACTTACACTTGCCTTTTCTTCAAGGCTTTTCAAGACATGAATCGGATTTCTCATAGTGTCTCACACACCGTCCTTTCTGTTTTGAAAATGATTCACTGTTCCCTTTGCCATGTAGACGGCTTTCCCGTCCGCAGACTACTATGGGAACTCTGTTGCCATGGTGAATATTCAGAACCCCGCATTTCAGCGTTTTCATAGCCTTTTGGCATTTCACTTTAGGCAATCCCCGTTTAGTACGATATAAATAAGCTCTCCACGTTGTCGGTATGTGACGTTCGCCTTTTTCCACTTTCCCGTGGCTGAACCTGCTCCGAGTATCAGCAGCCGCATAGCCGAACAATGCGACTGTCAGGAACACTGACGAGTACAACCTCTCTACGTCAGGGGTACGCTCTTGGTCCCGATTTCAGGCTGTCATTCAAGCAGTCTAGCTTCCATCCTCATACGTGGATTTTCATTCCGTCACGCCGGCGCTTCTGAGGCTTCAGCGCCCCGTGTCCTCCGTCATGCTATGGTCGCCCTCCGGTTTCCCTTTTGGGGTAAGACGGGGAATGATAGGTTGCGGCACAATGCCGCTTGATACTTTTACCTACTACTTGCTCAAGGTAGGATTTATACCGCCCTTACGGGCGCACTCGGTTTGAGCCAGAAGCGGGTCTTACCGGAACCGGAGCCGCCGATCACCAGCACATTTTTGTTTCTGGCGGTCTTTGGGTCCTTGGGGCGGCTGTTCATGGTCAGGCTTTCGGTTTTTGTGAGAATGACATTGTTCTGGAACACCGGGTCGATGTAGGGAGCAATATCCTCACGGGTTCCCCAACGGGCAGAACCATACTCCATGCCGTGACGGTACTTCTTGGCGTTTTTACTTTTGAGATACACCGCCAGACGCAGGCCAGCACCGCAGCACAGCCCCACCAGCAGATCCAGCGGGTGCAGGCTGGGCCAGATGCTTTGCAGCGCCCCAGGCAGGACAGCAAACAGAGAAAGGAATTTCTCTGAAGCATTTGCCCCCTGAGCCAGTCGCCATGCCTCCCCGAAGTTGGTAGCAAACAGCCCCATCAGGAGATAGGGCAGGTTCAGCAAAACGAGCTTTTTGATGTCAAACTGCTTTTTCATCGTTCCAGCTCCTTTCGCTTGGTGCGGTCCACCACGGCATTTTTGACCATCTCTTTGAACTGACTGAGTTTTGCCAGCACAGACGGGCGTTCTGTTTTCTCGGCCTTCTTGACCTTTTTGCTGGTGTACTCGGTAAATGCAGCGGTCAGCGCATCGGCGTCACGGCCTTTGAAAAAGATCAGGTACTTGGGTGGGGAGCTACTGCGGTCTTTCTTCACCGCATAGTCCACACCATATTTCCGGGCGATCTTCTCAAATTCCTTGATGGAAGGGTCTGTGATCTCGATATTGGAGATCCCCTGATTCTGACCAATGAGCTGCTTGACGGTCTGTTTTCCGTGGGGTGTCACAGGAGCGTCACGGCTTCTTTGCTTTTGCAGCTTCTTTTCCTTGCAGTGGGCCATGTACTTGCTGATGGCGGCTTTGAGCAGCCTGCCGGTGAACTTTGTTCCACTGACAACCAGCGTTAAAGTTCTGTTTTCCACTTCTTCCTGCATTTTCATCGCCTCCTTTCCACAAAATGTGCAGGGGTGGTGCATTTTCTTCTAAGGCGGGACCACCAGCCGCCGGAGAAAATATTTCTTCATCGCTCCATCCCGCGGCTCTTTTTCTTTACCGGCTTCTTATCCGGCAAATTCCACTCTTCCCGAAACTCTGCCACACCTTTGGGATCAAATACCTTCAACTTCTCCAGATCAAAGGCAACGGCAGAATATTTTCCATAACCGGACTGCACCTGATAGGGAAGCACCTTCCCCAATTTGTTCTCTTTGATGAATCGCAGCAGGTCCTTGCTGATGTCACCGGAAATAAACGCCTCTCCGGGGTCCAGGGAATATCCCGGTAGGTTCACCGTCATATCTGCAAACGGTTCTGCTCCATCTTCTGTATAGGTAATCATGCCGATATAAAGCCGCTGATTATTCGCATACATCCCAAGTTGCAGCGATATGGTTTCTTCCCCATATTCCCACTTGAAGGGGACTTTCTTTTCCTCATTCATATCAGATTCCTCCTATCGTATCTGTTCTTTGTGGTCATAAAACAAATCTCCATTTCTGACCTTTGCATGGCTGAGAATCTTGATCTGCCCCTTTGCCTGACTGTCCAGAGCTTTTTCATAGCCTATATCTGACAAAAACAGGCGGGTTCGTTCTCCTTTCCAGCCCACCGGGGAGTCATTCGTCAGCACATCAAAAATAATCATGTGCCGGGTGTTCTCCGCAAATCGCTGAAGATCCATGTAGTCATGGCCGTGATAGTTCTGCGCCCCGGCTTTCTGACGCATTTCCTCCATCAGCTGACCGATTGTTTTTCCTTCCTGCATAAAACCCACTTCCTTTCTGTTCTTATAAGACCAGCAAGATCATCTCCCGCAGCTGAGCAAAATAGAGCTTGCCCTGGGGCGTGACCAGCGTGTAGGAACCGGTATGACCGTGGTTGCAGTAGTCTTTGACGCAAAACAGCCCTGCATTTTTCACATTGGCATAAGGCAGCACATTGCCGGATGCCGTGCGGTACACAAACCGCCGTTCTATCAGAAACCGAACAAACCGGCGCTCCGGGACATCCAACTCTTTGGCGGTAGTCCTGAGATTGGTGCTGTGCTTTAAGTCGATGAACAGGTCATAGAAAGCGGCTTTGCCCTCCAGCTGTGCATTTTCCTTACGCAGAGAAATATTCGCTTCACGCTCAGCCAACAAGTCTGAGCAGAGCTTCATCAGAGCCTCCGGGGAAGTGGCAACCTCCCACAGCTTCTCTTTTGTGAGATAGGCCCCGTGCTTACGAATAGTAGGTAGGACATCATCGAATACCCACTGTTCAAACCGCTCTGCCGATGGCAATTTGCTGTGAACGATCAGGCGGTACAAATCTCCTTCGGGGATAAAAGTCATACTGATTTTGCGGTCGGGGCTTTGTGGGTGAGGTGCGTCGCGTTTCACGACATACCTACAATGGCGGATAATTGCATCGCGGGGATTGCTGTACCCCAGCGCAGCGGCCACATCCGTTCCGCAGAACAGGTATTTGCCGTTTTCTTCGATGACCCGGATACTGCCAAACTCCGGGTTTTTGAAAATTTCCATCTGGTTCATGTCGTGCCTCCTTTGGCATGATAAAAGGCGGCCTTTACCAGCGCCTGCGTGCATATCGTGGTTGACCAATGAAGTGAAGTGATTGTTCATGGTGGTAGGCGCATTGAACAGCACTGCAAGCAGGTACTGCTTCATGTTGCGTACCTGGGTGGTATTCTTTTGCAGACAGTCCATGACAAACTCGATGTGGGAGCTGTCCAGTTTCAAAAAACGGGAACGCACGATCTCGTGAGGGAAGTCTGCCCCAGAGATCCGGGTGGTCTTTCGTTTGGCACAGACCGTTTCGACCAACAGCTCTACGATCTCATTTAGGTCATCCAGGTAGAGAGGATAACGCTGCTTCAAGCAGTCATACTCGATATTCTCCAAAATCAACTCCCGATAATTTTCTATCTCTGTGACAGACATCGCATCCCTTCCTTTCCGTTCCGGCGGTCTTGCCGCCGCTGTTTCCCGGAAGGGAATGGAATCGGTACTTGATCCATAAGTAATTGATTTTTCTGTATTTGATTTCTCTATATTTAATTCTGCGGGCTTTTCCATATCCGGTCTTACCATATCCGGGTTTTCCGTATCTGGTGAAGCCGTATCCGGCTGGGACATATCTGGCTGGGGCTGTTCATAGATGACATACTCGGTATCTGTAATCCGCCCACTTTTATCGCGTCTCTGATGGCGCACGATATATCCGGCTCCTTCCAGTTCACGCAGGGCAGCACCGATGGCATCCACGCCTTCCTTACAGATCTTTGCAAGGCCACGGGTAGTGTAATTCCAGTCCTCTGGCAAAGACAGCATCATGGAAAGCAGCCCCTTGGCTTTTAACGACAGATTTGCATTTCGTAAATGATGATTGCTCATCACGGTATAATCACGGGTCCGTTCAATGCGAAAAACGGCCATCGACCTCACTCCTTCCGAATTTTGGGTACAAAAAACCGCAATCCTCATTTCAAAGAATTGCGGTGTTCAGCACTTTTCAAATTTTCTTGCATAGAACCAAAACAGCGGCTTTTGGGGACGCGCCTCTGTAAATGGCTCCTCCTGGGCGAAAGGAAGTGTTTGCATCACGCGGTCAATATCCGTTGAATCCATGTCATGCTGAGATCTGCAATCTTCCCGGATTGCTTCTTGAATTTCCTTTACCGTACACATAGTCATTCCTTTCCTTTCGTTGTATGGGTTTATGAGCGGCGGCGTTTTCCCGGTTTGAAATCGAGGATATGTCCCTCAATCACACGAGCGTAACGCTTGATTTTGATCTCCCGGCGCTGTTGGCTTTGCAGGGCGGTCTGATACCCGTCCTCAGTCAAAAACAACCGCATTTCATCTCCGCGGCTGCCGTAAGCAGTGCTGGGACGCAGGACGGAAAACTCGATCATCCAGCGGGTATTATCCCAAAACCTCTCTACGGCGAGAATGTTGTGTCCTTTCAGCTCACGGGCTGAAATATCCCTCATAGGCGGCTCCTTTCATCGTTCCTGGTCTCTCTGACGCTTTTTCTGCCATGCCTCCAGCAGCTTGATGATGGTTTCCTGCATCCGCTGGGGCGTGTAGCTTTTGGGGAAATACTTCCGCAAAGTGTCAGAGGTAAATGTCACTCGGTCCAGATCACTTTTCTTTTCCTCACCCATGATGACACGCATCATATCGAGGGTCAGATGCCCCTCTTGGCTGTATTTCTTGAGCCGCTGGGCTTGGGAAAGAGAAGGGGTAGCCTGTTCACTGTCCATCGCGTCCAGCAGGTCTACCTGTTCCTCCTTTTTGAGAAAGGACAACTCATAGGCAGGGTTCAGGGCAATCTTCTTTTCATCCACCATATCCATCAATTCAGGAATCAGCTCTGTCAGACGGATAAATCTCTTAATCTGTGATTTGCTATCTGGACTGTTCTCCGCGATTTTTTCTGCCGCAGTCAACTTCGGCCCAACTTGGGCCGAAGTTAAATCCGTCCTGGCTCCTTGGTGCTTAATGGCATCCAGCTTCATTTTATAAGCAAATGCTCTTTCACTGGGGAGCAGGCTTTCTCGTTGTAAATTGCTGTCAACCATAATGATTGTAGCGGCATCATCATCCAAATCCCGAACAATGACCGGCATGGTCTCCTTTTCTGCCAGTTCACTGGCTCTGTGCCGCCTGTGTCCGGCTACCAGCTCATAACCGCCCTCCGAGTCAGGGCGGGCAATCGCAGGAACCAGCACACCATACTGCTTGATACTGTCTGCGGTTTCCATCATTGCTTCGTCATCCTTGACTTTGAATGGGTGGTTCTTAAAGGGATGCAGTTCAGACAGCGGAATCTCCTGAATCTTTTCCAACTTTGCATCCTGACGGCCTTCTTCGGTGGAGAACAGATCATCTACCGAGGCCAGCTCTATTTTTTCGCGCTGCTTTTCAAGTTTCAACACCTCCTTCGTCAGATTTCGATACCCCTCTGCCACCTTGCCGCCAGGGTCATGGGCGAAAATACTTTTTCCCTCTGCGCTAATTTCCTTTGCACGGACAGAGTGTGGAATCTCCGTTCCAAAGACTTTGATTTTACTTCCATAGGTGTCCCGCAGCAAAGCAGCAATCTCTTTGGCAAAGTTGGTGCGGTTATCCACCATTGTCAGCAGGATACCGTCAATCTGGAGCTTTGGATTGATCTGCCGTTTCACCTTACTAACCGTAGATAGAAGCTGTTCCAGTCCTTTGGCGGGCAGATACTCTGCCTGAACGGGAATTATGATCCTGTTCGCAGCCGCCAGCGCATTGACCGTAAGCATCCCCAACGAGGGCTGACAGTCAATCAGGATATGGGAATATTGTCCCTTCAGTGTGTCCAGATATTGCCGTAAAATCGTTTCACGGCTCATGGCGTTTACCAGAGAAACCTCCATACCGGAAAGCTGAATATCCGCAGGCATCAGGTCAACGCCTTCTGCATGATGCAGAATACCTTCTCCGGGGCGTATAGGCTGATCCATCAGAATTTTGCCCATTGCATCCGACAGTGTAAATGGCAGCTTGTCTGGTTGCGGATTTCCCAAGCTGATTGTCAGGCTTCCTTGCGGGTCCCCGTCGATCAGAAGCACTTTCTTTCCGGCCTGTGCCAGACCTATTCCCAAGTTCGCACAGGTTGTTGTTTTGCCAACGCCGCCTTTCTGGTTGGCGATGGCGATGATTTGTGTGTTCATGACTTCACCTCATTTCTGATTGTTGCTGTTGTTTCTGGAAATAGAAAAAGCCGCCACTTCAAAATTAACAGTGAAGTGACGGCTCTTTCTATCGCCGGAATACGAGTTCCTGAAATGAAAAAAGCACCCAGCATTTATACTGTGTGCTACATCAAATTCATATTCAATTATTCAAATTAGCTCAAACTATGCCAAACTGCCACAGCCAAAAAACGAGGGGAAGGAGGGCTGAAAAGCCCCCCAAAAATCGGCTCTCGGTTAACCACTTTGGGAACCACTTCCCCCTCTTTTTGCCCTCTTTTTAGCCAGTTAACCACTTGCGGACCACTAAAAATTGGATGAAATCGGCTCTCGTTTTGCCAAATTTGGTCAAACCATATCAGCCCGTTTAGATATAGCAAAAGCCCGGAAAACCTTGATTTTCCGGGCTTTTTGAACCATTTTGATATAGTCTGAGCAGTCGATTATCGCTTGCTGAACTGCGGAGCGCGACGAGCTGCTTTGAGGCCGTATTTCTTACGTTCTTTCATACGTGGATCACGTGTCAGGTATCCAGCGCTCTTTAATACTGGTCTGTACTCAGCATCAGCTTCAAGAAGTGCTCTGGAGATTCCGTGACGGATTGCTCCAGCCTGTCCTGTGTATCCACCACCGTGTACGTTTACGATAACATCAAATTTATCTGTTGTTCCTGTAGCAACGAGTGGCTGACGAACAACAACTTTTAATGTTTCCAGTCCAAGATACTCATCGATATCTCTTTTATTGATTGTGATCTTTCCTGTTCCCGGTACAAGATATACTCTTGCAACAGATTTTTTTCTTCTTCCTGTTCCGTAATATTTTGCGTTAGCCAATGTAATGTCCTCCTTTCAACCTTTCCTTAAAATGTCAGTACTTCTGGTTTCTGAGCCTGGTTGTTGTGCTCTGGTCCAGCGTATACATGAAGTTTCTTGATCATTGCTCTTCCCAAAGGTCCTTTTGGAAGCATTCCTTTTACAGCAAGTTCAACAACTTTTTCTGGTTTCTTTGCAAGCATCTCAGCCAGTGTTGTCTCTCTCATTCCACCTACATAATCAGAGTGATTGTAGTAGATTTTCTGCTGTAATTTCTTTCCTGTTACTTTCACTTTATCAGCGTTTACAACGATTACGTAATCTCCTGTATCAACGTGTGGTGTGTACTCTGGTTTATTTTTTCCTCTTAACACTTTAGCGATCTCTGAAGACAGACGTCCTAATGTACATCCTTCAGCGTCAACCACATACCATTTTCTTTCGATCTTGTCTGGGTTAGCCATATAAGTTTTCATGGGTGTTCCTCCTACTTACTAATTATCATAGATTATTTACTTTAACTCTTCTATATGAAATCAGCATACTCCGGGGCTTTGGTGTAAGCTGTTTCTCCTTATGTCATACTGCTTTATTATATTCTTTTTGTCCTTGATTGTCAATGTTTTTTTCTCCAAAAACAACAGTAAAAATCACTCTGCAACTGTACACAGTAACATACTCCGGACATAAAAATAAGACAGCCTTTATGACTGTCTTACAAGCTACGGATAGAGGACTCGAACCTCTACTAACAGAGTCAGAGTCTGCTGTGCTGCCATTACACCAATCCGCATCATTTCTCTTTCTGTCAGACTCAACATTTACATTATATCGCAATTTTCCAAAAAGTCAAGCACTTTTTTTATTTTTTAAGCAAAGTTCGTTACCGTTCATCTCAGGTATTGATAGTAACCGGAGATAAACCGTAACGAACGCCCTGCCTCTTTTTCTATTATGCCTTCCACACTCCGTCAAAAACAACCTCTGCCGGTCCTGTCATATAGATTTTATTCTGTTCACGATCCCATTCGATCAGCAGATCTCCTCCGAGCAGCTTAACCGTCACTTTGTTTTCTGTATATCCTCCGAGAATACATGCCACTGCCACTGCACAGGCTCCGGTTCCACAGGCAAGTGTCTCCCCGGATCCCCGCTCCCAGACACGCATACTTGCCGTGTGTCTGTCTAAGACTTTCACGAATTCTGTATTCACTCTGTTCGGAAATCGTTCATGATGCTCGAATTTCGGTCCGATCTTCTCAATCTCCAGATGTTCGATATCATCCATAAATATGACTGCATGAGGATTTCCCATAGAAACACAAGTCATCTGGTATTCTGTTTCGTCCACAAGGATCGGAACAGCAACCGCTTCCGCCTCATCTGCGATGACCGGAATCTGCGCCGGTGTCAGGATCGGACTTCCCATGTCCACTCTTACCAGAACCACTTTTCCATCCTCTACAGTCAGATCCAGATATTTAATCCCGCCCAGTGTCTCCACAGAAATATGTGTCTTATCGGTAAGACCATAATCATAAACATATTTTGCCACACAACGAATTCCGTTTCCACACATCTCTCCCCTGGAACCGTCTGCATTATACATCTCCATCTCAAAATCTGCTTTCTCGGACGGATTGATCAGAATCAGTCCATCCGAACCGACTCCAAAATTCCGGTTGCTCACTTTTACAGCCATTTCAGAAGGATTTTCAATCCGTTCTTCAAAACCATTCACATAGACATAATCATTGCCCAATCCCTGCATTTTTGTAAATTTCATCCTGCTCTCTCCTTTCTTTTTCGAAAAAGGGTATCTCCCATCCACTGGAAAATACCCTTATGTTATCGATGTATACATACTTTAAACAAGAAATTTCTTGATCAATTCTTTCAATTCTTCTGCATCCCCATTAAACACCTGCAGTTCCATCTCTTCCTCTATATTCATACTGCAGATTCCCAGAAGAGACTTCGCATCAATCGTAATTCTCCCCTGTTTCAGATCAACATCTCCATCAAACTGATTCACTGCTTTTGCAAATTCCTGTATTTCATCGATGTTTCTAAACTTCACACACAATTCTTCTGCTACTGCTTCCGGCATTGTATATTCCTCCCATATCTTCATGTACTGCGCTTCATTGTACACTATTTATCGGGAAAAAGAAAGCAGTTTTTTATTTTTGCAGAAATTCCAGAACCTCTTCCTTCTCCGGCATGGAACGAATCGCTCCTTTTCTGGTTGTGATCAGCGCTGCTGCTGCATTGGCAAATGTGAGCATTTCTCCCAGCTGTTCTTCCGTCAGATTTTCAAAATCATGCTCCAGAATATAATTTAAAGAGCTTCCGCAGAATGTATCTCCGGCTCCTGTCGTTTCGATCGCCTTCACTGATTTTCCGGCTCTTTCTACACGCATTCCCTTGTAGTACGCACGGCTTCCGTCTTTCCCCATTGTCAGAAGAATCAACGGAATCTGATATTTCTCCTGAAGATACCGGATTCCCTCATCGTAATCTTCTTTTCCTGATACAAACTGAATCTCATTATCAGAAATTTTCAGAATATCACAGTACTGGAATCCGTACTCCATCTGTTCTTTCGCCAGATCCAGAGAACTCCACAGCGGCGGGCGCAGATTCGGATCAAAGGATACTAAAAGTCCATTGTCCTTCGCTGCCTTAAGCGCTTTTTTTGTTGCCTTTCTGACTTCTTCATGTGTCATGGACAGAGTTCCGAAATGGAACAGTCTTGCCTGACGGATAAAGTCTTCCTCAACTTCCTCCTCACGAAGCATCATATCTGCCCCCGGATTTCTATAGAAAGAAAATTCTCGGTCTCCATCCGGGAAAGTATGTACAAATGCAAGCGTTCGTGTTCACTTCATCATCAGTCAGAAGATTCGATGCATCAATCCCTGCACTGCTGATCGTATCCCGCAGCAGTCTTCCAAACTGATCATCTCCTACTTTTCCCAGAAATGCAGTCTTTTTACCAAGCTTGTTCAGCATTGCCAGCACATTACACGGCGCTCCGCCCGGGCAGGCTTCGAACAGGTTATTTCCCTGTTCGCTCTGTCCGTTCATTGTAAAATCAATCAAAAGTTCTCCCATTGCGATTACGTCAAATCTTTTTTCCATCTTGTCTCTCCCTCACTCTTTTTAGTTAAAGTAAACCAACTCTTCGATTGGTTCGGCTTCTTCAATATGCTCTGCCTCCAGAATCGGTCCGGTACCTTTATACACTGATACATGTCCATACTGTACTTTTGCGCGCACCTTCACCCATTCTCCTGCCTGCAGCTTCGGTGCGTAGGCGCTCTTGCAGATATATCCTAAAAATGTAGTGTCATCCGCACAACAGGTCATCGCCATCCGTCCCAGAAGAAATACCTTGGACGGAAATCCTTTCGGCTTTAATACTTTTGCGGTAAATTCAATCACTTTTCCCTTGTATCTGTCCGGATTTTCCATAACATCCACATACCAGATTCCATAATCCTCTCTTGGAATCTCAATCACAGGCGCGTTCAGATCATACGGCACATCATCCCCGAAAATATTCTCGATCTCACCGTTTTCATCCTCAAAGATCACTTCTGCCTGTGGGCTGACTACTTTCACACTTCTGCGGTATCCTGCCAGAGGTTCAATATCTGTACAACGATTAAACAGCACCAGTTCCGCCCCGCGTACCATTTCGACAAACAACGGCTTCAGGTTGTTCAGATACATCTGAAATGTACTTGCATCCACTGTTGTCAGTTTCTGTTCGATTTCCCATCCTTGCGGAAGACTTAACGCTTCAAAGTCACTGACTTTCCACATTCCGTTGTATTCGATCACCACACGCTCCGGCGAATATTTTTCATGCAGTTCATTTAAGAATGCTTCTGTCAACTCTTCCTGTTCTTCTATTTTGATGATCTTCACACCATGCTTTGCCATTTCCAGCGGATCAAACTCTTCCTCACCTTCCTCGCAGAGAATCAGAAGCGTTGTTCCATCAATCTGAAAATAATCCTGTGTCAGTGTGAACTTTAAAAACTGGGATTTTCCACTGTCTAAAAATCCAGTCATCAGATAAACCATTACATCCGGTTCATTCATTGTTCTCTCTCCTGTCTGTAGTTTCTATTTTTTCAGTCCAAATAATGCTTCCAGCTTGTCTTCTTCCAGCCTGGAACCGATCACACAGATTCTTCCCGTATATTCCGCTGCCCCGCTTCTGACTTCATGCTCCTGCGGAACCATGTCAAAATAAATCCACTCTCCGTCTGCACCTGCGACCATTCCCTTTGCACGAAGAACAGTTCCGTATGTGTCATCCTCTTCCAGCGTCTTTAAGATTCTGCTGATTTCTTCCCTGCTGTAGGTTTTGATCGTCTCTCGTCCCCAGCTTGTAAACACTTCATCTGCATGATGATGGTGATGATGTTCATGGTCATGATTGTGTCCGCAGCCACAACCGCACTCCCCATCATGATGATGTTCATGCTCGTGATGGTGCTCATGGTGATGGCCATGTCCGCAGCCACACTCCTCTCCATGATGATGGTGATGCTCATGATGATCGTGTTCTTCATGGCAATGGTGATGGTGTGCGTGTTCATGCACATGTCCGCATTCCGGGCAGATTTCCTCTTCCAGGAGCAACTCTTCTTCCAGAGATTTGCTGTGCTCCATTGTCTCCAGAAGCTTCTCTCCTGACAACTGCTCGATTGGAGTTGTGATGATCGGAGCCTTTTCATTTAACTTGCGAAGCAGCGCAACACTTTCTTCCACTTTCTCTGGTTTTGCCTTATCTGTACGACTTAAGATGATCGCACCTGCATATTCGATCTGATTGCTGAAAAATTCTCCGAAATTCTTCTTATATAATCTGCATTTTGTCACGTCTACAAACTGTTGTAAACTGTTCAGCTCTGCTTCGATCTCATCCTGCACATCCTGCAACTGCTTTGATCACGTCGGAAAGTTTTCCAACACCGGATGGCTCGATCAGAATCCGATCCGGATGATACGTATCTACCACTTCTTTTAAGGATTTTCCAAAGTCTCCGACTAACGAACAACAGATACATCCTGAATTCATCTCCCTGATTTCAATTCCCGCTTCCTTAAGAAATCCTCCGTCAATCCCGATCTCTCCGAATTCGTTCTCGATAAGCACAACCTGCTCTCCCGAAAATGCTTCTTTGAGCATCTTTTTAATAAATGTTGTTTTTCCGGCTCCTAAAAATCCGGAAATAATATCAATCTTTGTCATGTTCATTCTCTCCTTTTTATTTTAAATCCAGCTCAATCGGACAATGGTCTGACCCCATAACATCTGTCAGGATCTTCGCATCCGCAAGCCGGTCCTTCAAACATTCTGAAACGCAAAAATAATCGATCCTCCACCCTGCATTCTTTGCTCTGGCACTGAACCGGTAAGACCACCAGGAATAAATCCCTTCCTGATCCGGATAGAAATACCGGAATGTATCAATAAATCCCGCATTTAACATCTCGGTGAATTTTCCTCTTTCTTCATCCGTAAATCCGGCGTTTTTCCGGTTCGTCTTCGGATTTTTCAAGTCAATTTCTTTGTGTGCCACGTTCAGATCACCACAAAAAATCACAGGCTTTTTCTCTTCCAGTTTCTTCAAATACGCCAGAAAATCAGATTCCCACTTCATGCGGTAATCCAGCCTGGCAAGCTCGTTCTGAGAATTCGGCGTGTACACAGTCACAAAATAAAATTCTTCAAATTCCAGTGTGATGACACGACCTTCCTGATCGTGCTCCTCGATTCCGATTCCATAAGTCATATTCAATGGTTTCTTTTTTGTAAATACAGCCGTTCCGGAATATCCTTTTTTCACGGCATAATTCCAGTACTGCTCATATCCTTCCAGATCCAGCTCGATCTGACCTGCCTGCAGTTTTGTCTCCTGCAAACAGAAAATATCTGCATCTGCTTCCCGAAAGAATTCCAGAAACCCTTTCTGTACGCAGGCACGGATTCCATTTACATTCCATGATATCAGCTTCATAAATCCTCCTGTTTTCTTTAGAAAAACCCAAAAAGGGACCGTCTACTTTCGTACCCGCCCCCAATCTAATAATACACTTCTTTTAATGTCAGCCCTCTTGCAGGTGCAAGAAATCCGGCATCTGCCCTATCTCTGCCTGCCAGTGCAGCCTTCACCGATTCCGGCGTCCTTCTTCCGTCTCCTACTTCCAACAGAGTTCCTGTCAGGATCCTCACCATATGATACATAAAACCGCTGCCCCGGTATTCGATCCTCAACTTGTCCCCCTGTACCTCCACGATTATAGCATAAATTGTGCGAATTGTGGACTTTTCCTCCTTTTTGTCCGTAAATGCGGCAAAATCATACCGTCCAATCAGATCATCCGCTGCTCTTTGCATCGCCTCTATATTCAGCTCTTTCGGATAATGATAGGTATACTTTCGCATAAACACATCTGGTTTTTCCCGCATATCGATCCAGTATTCATAACATTTTCCAACTGCACTGAGTCTCGCGTGAAATCCGTTCTTTACCAGTTCCATTTCGATCACCCGGATATCCAAAGGAAGCAGCCGGTTCATATTTTGTAAAAACTCAGACTCCTGTACTTTTCCGCGCAAAATCACACTGGCCGTCTGCCCCTTCGCATGGACACCGCCGTCTGTGCGTCCTGATCCCTGTACTTCCACCGGATATCCTGCCGCCTCAGATGCCGCCTGTTCTAAAAGCCCCTGGATCGTCTTGTCTGTATTGCTCTGTCTCTGCCAGCCCTGATACCGGCTTCCATCATAAGCGATCGTCAATTTATAGGTTCGCATACGGCTACTCCAGGATCTTCTTCAGTTCGGACATAAATGTGTTCACATCCTTAAACTCTCTGTATACAGATGCAAAACGGACATATGCGACCGCATCCAGATCTTTGAGACGGTCCATCACGATCTCCCCGATCAATTTACTTGGGATCTCTTTGTCCTCTCTTTTAAATATCTGGAGCTCGATATCATCGATCGTCTGCTGGATCTGCTGTGCTGAAACAGGACGCTTATAGCATGCCCGCAAAACTCCGGCTTCAATCTTAGATCTGTCATACTGCTCTCTGTTATTGTCTTTTTTGATCACGATCAGGGGAATCGTCTCTACTTTCTCATAGGTTGTAAAGCGTTTCCCGCATTCATCGCAGGATCTTCTTCTTCGGATGGCGTTGTTGTCTTCCGCCGGTCTGGAATCGATCACCCGCGTATCCGGATGACCACAATACGGACATTTCATACTCATTTCCGCCTTTCTTTTTCCTTTGCATTTGGTTTCTTTTCCCCATTATAACCAACATCTAGTACTTTTGCAAAAACTTTTCTTCACAGATTTCCACCAAAATGATATCCGGCCCGATTTTTTTAATACAACCGAACGGAATCACATATTCTCCGTCACTGCCAAGTATCCCGCAGATCTTCCCGGGAACCGGAATAATGATCGCCAGAACCTTTCCATCGCAGACATCAATATCCACATCCACCACACAGCCAAGTCTTCTGCAGTTACATATATTGATTACTTCTTTCTCTCTCAGTTCACAGAGCCTCACACCTCACACCCGCTTCCCGAAATCCGTTCTGCCGCTATAAAAAGCGCCTGCATACAGCAGCAGCCTTCTTACTGTTACTATATGCAGGCACCTTCTCTTTGTGAAATGCTCTGTCTGAAACAATTTCTATTTTGCCATTACCTTTTCACTTTCAAATGCTTTTGCGATTACCGTGATCAGTATCATTCCCAGGATCAATGTCTCTGCCAGTGTCACCGCATACTGCATCACACTCACATCTCCTGTAAGAATTCCCTGTAACGCCAGCGCTGTATTAAACACCGGTACTGCATAATACCAGCTTTCAATATTCTGCGTCGTAAACATTGTCGCAATCCCCAAAATCAGGATCAGCATATAAACCGGCATAATATAGCTGTTTGCCTCTTTTGTATCTTTTGCAAAGACAGAAATCAGAACGATGATTCCGGAATACAGGAATGCAATCGCAATCAGCAAAAATGCCATCATCAGCACCTGCCGACTTCCAGACTCAGTCCCAGACCTTCACTTCCGTAGGCCCCCATCATCTGTGGCAGGAAGCCTACCATAACCGCAACATATACAACCGAACTGATTCCTGAAATGATCATCAGCGCAAATACTTTTCCGAGTACGATCGAGCTTCTTTTGATCGGCGCTACCAGCATACTTGCCATGGTACCGCGCTCTTTTTCTCCTGCCACCATATCGGTTCCCAGTCCCATTGCTCCCGCAAAAAGTAAGATCGTCACAAAATACGGAAGCATCATGCCAAGTGCTTTGCCGCCGGCTTTCTGTTCATCCTGGATTACCATGTCCGGATTGTCTGAATTCACCGTAAATACTGTCAAAGACTGCATATCTCCGACACGCTCTGACAACAGTGCCTGCCGGTAAACCTCCAGACATCCGCCTGCCACACCTTCATAGGCAGCCTGCGAATACTCTTCGGACGGATTGTAATAAACTTTGATCTGAGGAATCTCATCCCCTGTCTTATAAACTTCTATCTGCTCCAGAAAATCCTGCGGAAAAGCAATCCACAAATCGGCTGATCCATCTCTGATTTCCTCTGTCACTTTCTGTTCGTCATCCACCGTGCGCAGATCCATCTTCTCATTATACGCCTTCAAGTACTGCTCCACACCCTCCGGGGCATTCTGCAGATAAACAATGGGCGCATGAGATTTGACATCATTCTCCAAATTTTTCGAAAAACTGGTCATTACATTCATTACGACCACCATGATGATCGCCGGCAGAAGAAATACAGAAAATAACATCTTTCTGTCTGTCAGCACTCTGGATAATTCTTTTTTACAGATCAATCGAATCTCACGCATCTTCCCCGCCTCCTTTTACCTGACTGTACAATTCAAAAAACGCATCCTCCAGATCTTCTGCCTGTGTCTCTCTTAAGATATCCTCCAGATGCCCTTCCATCACTTTCCTTCCGTCAATGATCACTCCGATCCGGTCACACAGCTTCTCTGCCTCTGACATGATATGTGTAGAAATAATGACCAGCTTTCCCTCCTCTTTCAGGCGCTTCAGATAGTCTGTCACACTCCTTGCCGTCACGACATCCAGACCGTTTGTCGGTTCATCAAAAATAACAATATCCGGATCATGTACCAGGCTGACTGCGATTGCAGCCTTCTGCCCATTCCGGTTGACAGCTCTTTCATCTTTTTGTGCGCAAAATCCTTGATCCCAAAATAAGTAAACAGTTCCTCTTTTCGTTCTTTGAGCTTCTCCGGCTTCACTCCATGGATCTTCCCGAAAAAGTCAAACATATAATCCGGGGAAAACTGTGGATCCAGCTTGATATCTCCGGTCAGAAATCCGATCTTTTCCCGCACTTTCTCCGGCTCTTTGCGCACCTCATGCCCATCTACATAAATCTCGCCCTTTGTCGGCTTGATGATCGTGGAAATACAGCGCAGCGTAGTCGTCTTCCCTGCTCCATTGGGTCCCAAAAGGCCATAAATCTCACCTTTTTTCGCAGTCAGCGTAAGAGCATTGACTGCCGTCTTGATCGGATTTGTGGTTCTGGATTCTTTCATCTGCTTTTTATTCAACTTATACGTCTTTGTCAGATTCTTAATCTCAATCATACTTTTCCTCCCGGCTGTGCCTGGTGTGCTGTACACCTGTCGTATTATTGTATTATTTTCTTAATACAGCTATTATATTTCTTTTCCCTGTACCCGTCAATAGATTTTTTATAATCTGCCCTTTCCTTACAAGATAAAATCTATTACAATAAATGCAAAAGATAGATAGGAGATTTCATCTGTATGAGAGAAAGTATTTTATTATTCCATATATCAGACAAAGAAGTAAAAAAGAAAGTGGAACGTGCACTGCTTCCGCTTCGTGTGCGTCTCCGCCACATTACACTCAAAGATTACAGCCAGCCTCTCGGTGTACTTGCAGGGCTGCCGGACATGACACCTTCTGAAGAAATTTATGACGGAGAAGAGCTCTCCGATACAATGATCGTATTCTGCGGACTTTCCAACCAGAAGCTGGATCAGGCGCTTCTTGCTTTGAAAAAAAGCGGTGCGGGACCGTTTCCGTACAAAGCGATCCTCACACCGACCAATCAGCACTGGCTCGCAAAAGACTGTCTTGCAGAATTAAAACGCGAGCATGAATATATGACCGCCCGGGGAAATGCATGATCTCCCCGGGCTTTTTTCTAAGACGCAAACTGGCTTTCATACAGATTTTTATAAAATCCGCCTTTTTCTAACAACTCCTCATGGCTGCCCTGTTCAATAATATTTCCATCCTTCATCACAAGGATCACATCTGCCTCCCGAATAGTAGAAAGCCGATGTGCCACAATAAAGCTGGTACGTCCCCTCATCATACTCTGAAACGCTTCCTGAATCTTCATTTCTGTACGGGTATCGATCGAAGAGGTTGCCTCGTCCAGAATCAACATATCCGGAATTCTGAGCATAACTCTGGCAATACACAAAAGCTGCTTCTGCCCCTGTGACAGGTTTCCGCCCTCTTCTTGAATCAGCGTATCATACCCCTGCTCCATTCTCCGGATAAACCCATGCGCATGAGCCGCCTTTGCCGCCGCAACGATTTCTTCCCTTGTGGCATCTTCTTTTCCATACGCAATATTCTCTGCGATCGTTCCTGCTTTCAGCCAGGTCTCCTGCAGAACCATTCCAAAGTTGGCCCGCAAACTGTCTCTTGTAATATTCTGAATTCCGGTATTGCCGACACGGATCTCTCCACTTTGAATATCATAAAAACGCATCAGAAGATTGATCAGCGTCGTCTTTCCGCATCCCGTCGGTCCTACAATCGCAATTTTCTGACCCGGCTTTACATTCAGGTTCAGATCCTGTAAAAGCTTAATCTCCGGATTATAAGAAAAACTGACATGTTCCAGTGTCATACTGCCGTCTGGATTTTTCAGTTCGATCGCCGATGCCGCATCCGGCTCTTCCGGTTGTTCCTCAATAAAGTCAAATACCCGCCGTGCGCATGCCAGTGCATTCTGAAGCTCTGTGACCACACTTGAGATTTCGTTAAACGGCTTTGTATACTGGTTTGCATAGCTTAAAAAGCAAGACAGCTGCCCCACCGTGATCCCGCCTCCGATTGCGGTAAACGCACCTGCAATACTAACCCCTGTATACACCAGTCCGTTGACAAACCGGGTACTCGGATTCGTAATGGACGAAAAGAAAATCGCCTGCAGGCTGACTTTCTGGAGCTTTTTGTTGATCGTATCAAACCTCTCCACTGCCCGGTCACCGTATCCAAATGCCTGCACAACCTTCTGATTTCCCACCATTTCATCGACAAGGGATGTCATCTGTGCTCTGGTCTCTGACTGTGCTTTAAAAAACACATAGGTTCTCTTCGCAATAAAGCTTGCCACAAACAAAGATACCGGCGTGATCAGGATTACAACCAACGCAATCTTCACATTGATCAGGAGCATAAATACCAGGTTCCCAAAATCGTCACCACACCGGTAAAGAACTGAGTAAATCCCATGAGGAGTCCATCCGAAAACTGCTCCACATCGGTGATGATCCGACTGATGGTCTCTCCATATGCATGGCTGTCTACATATTTCAGAGGAAGCTTCTGCAGCTTTGCAAATGCCTTTGTACGGACATCCTTAACTACCCGATACGTAATGTGGTTGTTGCACAGATTCATCAGCCACTGCGCAGCGCTTGTTATAACAATAATCCCTGCCAGCCTGAACAGAATCCTGCCGATCGCGTCAAAATCCACACTTCCTTTTCCAATAATCAGATCCACAGCATTACCGATCAGAATCGGAGCATACAATGTCAGCAACGCAGAAATACCCGCAAATACGAATGATAGCATCAAAAAATGCAGATAGGGCCGAATCAGCCAGAGTATCTTTTTCCATACACTTTTTTTCTTTTTATGCATACTGAACCCCCTCCTCTTTCGAAAACTGAGACCGACAGATTTCCTGATAGACACCGCACGCTCCAAGCAGCTCTTCATGATTGCCGTATCCCACCATCTTTCCGTCATCCAATACCAGGATCTTATCGGCATGCATGACAGAGGATGCTCTCTGCGATACCAGAAATACGGTCATATTTTCCGTATCCTGGGACAATGCTTTTCGAAGTGCCGCATCTGTAGCGAAATCAAGCGCAGATGCACTGTCATCCAGAATCAGTATCTGTGGATTTTTCACCAGTGCTCTTGCGATCGTCAGCCTCTGTCTCTGCCCTCCCGACAGGTTTTTTCCGCCTTCACTGACAGGAGCATTCAGCCTTCCCGGCTTCTCCTCCACAAACTCCAAAGCCTGTGCGGTTTTTAATGCTGCATACATCTCCTGTTCAGATGCCTGCTCATTTCCCATTTGAAGATTACTCTTTATGGTACCGGAAAACAGCACTGCCTTCTGCGGAACCACTCCGATCTGTTTTCGCAGAGCCTCTGTCCGGTATTTTGAAATCTCCAGTCCATCGATTTCGGCTTTTCCCTCTGTCACATCATAAAACCGGGGAATGAGATTGACCAGAGTTGTCTTGCCGGAACCTGTCCCTCCAATGATTCCAATCGTCTCTCCTGCTTTCGCGGTAAAAGAAATATCCTCCAGCGCCGACTCCTGACTGCCCGGATAGCAGAATGTCACGTGTTCCATCTTTACTTTCACGGCTTCCGCTTTCGCCTCTGCTTTCTCCCACTCTCCGTCCACAAGCTCGGATCTGAGTGCAAACACCTCATTCAGACGGGCTGCAGATGCTACTGCTTTTGTAAAGGAAACAATCAGATTCGCCAGCGCCACCAGCGCCAGAAGAATCTGGGACATATAATTGACCAGGGCGATTACCTCTCCCTGTGTCAGCAGCCCTTCATATACCTGTCCGCCCCCATACCAGACAACCGCAATAATCCCGGCGTTGACGATAATATATGTCATCGGATTCAACAGCGCTGAAATCCGTCCGGTCAGAAACTGTAGCTTCATCAGTATCTCACTCTTTGTATCAAACTCTTCCTGCTCTTTCTTCTGTGTACAAAACGCACGGATCACACGGATTCCCGCCAGATTTTCTCTGGTAGAGACAAGCACCTGATCCAGTGCTTTCTGTACTTTTTTATACAGCGGGATCGTCACGATCATAATACCGTAGATCACAAGCGCCAGAAGCGGAACTGTCACGACAAAGATCAATGCGGTCTTTACATTGATCGTAAATGCCATGACCATTGCACCTACCACAATAAACGGCGATCGCAGGAACAGACGAAGCACCAGATTGACACCGGACTGTACCTGATTGATATCACTTGTGATCCTGACAACCAGCGTGGCGCTGCCAGCCTTATCTACTGCCGCATAAGAAAGCTGTTCAATGTGGCAGAACAGATCATGCCGAAGTTCTGTTCCGAAACCGACAGCTGCTTTTGCCGCAAAATACTGCGCCAGCAGGGAACACAAAAGTCCCATTACACCAAACGCCACCAGCAATGCCGCCATCTTCCAGATATACGGGATATCCCGGTTCTGAATTCCGATATCAACAATTCTTGCAGTGACTAATGGCACAATCAATTCAAATACCGCCTCTAAAAGTTTAAACAGCGGTCCGATAATACTTTCCTTTTTATAGTTTTTCAAATAAGGAATCAATTTTCTCAACTTTTCATCCTCCTTGTTCTATGGTTACTGTTCACAGCAATCTAAATTTTAGCAGATTTCAGGTTCTGTTGACAAGGTGCAAATCTTCTTTGACAGTCTGGCGTGAAGCAACTATAATAGGTCTATCATCAGAATCGGAGGAATCCTGTTATGTGGACAAGAAAACATCTGAAACATCAGGCAAAAAAATCACTAAAGAGCAACTATCAGAAAATGGTATCTGTCTGTTTTCTGATCGCATTTTTAACGACCTCATTTGCATCTTCCACTTTTATTTTCCGGCAGTTTCGCCCGGGACTGCAAACAATTTTTGTTCAGACACATCTGAATTTTCCAGATGCCTCCAATTCCTCGATCGCAACAGACACGCTGCAGCACGTATTTCAGATTTCGTTTTCCGGTGCACCACTGGCAACTCTGTTCGAACACATCCTCAATATATATACCAGTGGAAGATCTTTTATCTTTGCCACTTTAAAGACTGTCAACGAGGCCTTCCTTGATCCGTTTTCCACCTCGTTTTTTCTGCTTCTCCTGGGGGTATTGCTCTCTTTTCTCTACACTGTCTTCATTCAAAACGTGCTGCTTGTCGGAGAAGCCCGTTTCTTTCTGGAGGCACGCACTTATCAGCAGACAACGATCAGTAAGCTTTTCTTTCTTTACAAAGTGAACTTCTTTTCCCACCCTGCATGGATCATGACCTGCCGTTGTGTTTTTCAGACTTTCTGGAACCTGACGTTCATCGGCGGCATCATCAAAAAGTACGAATACAGCATGATTCCTTATATACTGGCTGAGAACCCGACGATGGGACGAAAGGATGCATTCTTTTTATCCAGACAGCTGATGCGCGGAAACAAATGGCGGATGTTTCTTCTGCATCTGTCTTTTATCGGATGGAGCATTCTTTCTCTCCTTACATTCGGTATTCTGGATTTTCTGTTTGTCAATCCTTATCAGACAGCCACCGATGCTGAATTATATATGACCCTGCGAAAAAATTATATCCGGTCCCGCGCTCCCCGTTACGAACTGTTTAATGATCCACTTCTGGAACAGGAGCTTTCTGATGACGAGCTACTGATCCGCAAAGCGCTTTATGACGATTCCGAAGGACCTTATACAAAGATTGCCTATTTTGAACCACATCAGTATCCGGCCTTTCTGTTTTCTGTCCAGCCGCCGGTCCGTGCTGTGCATCAGCCTCTGGCTCCGACCGGTTTCTATCACCCGCTGACACTGGCCTCGCTGTTCTTTCTGTTTTCCATTCTTGGATGGATTCTGGAAACACTGAGCTATCTCACAATGGAAGGGGTCTTTTTGAACCGTAGTATTCTGCTTGGTCCATGGATTCCTCTTTATGGAATTTGCGGTGTTCTCAGCGTAACGATGCTGCACCGATTTGCAAAAAATCCGATTCTGGCATTCTGTATGAACGGGTTATTATACTCTGTGATTGGATACCTTTCAGATTTTACAGTCCAGATGATCTGGCACGCAGACCTGCACAAAATTTCTCAATACTTTCGTCCATCTCTGCTGCCTCCGTTTTTGCGGATGCCGTGTTCCTGGGACTGATCGGATGCACCTGCCAGTATTTCATCGCACCAAAATGGAAACAGGTTACCAGAAAAATCCCGCTCTGGTTCCTGCTTTGCGTATGTGTTCTGCTGGGAATGCTGATGTTGCTGGATGTCTTCTTTGCCTTTTATCGATAATCCACAACTTCTGCGTGGAATAACGTTGCTTTTTTGTACGAAAAATAATATAATTTACTCATCACAATTATTTAACGAAAGGGATATGACTATGAAGAAAAGAGTTGTCGTTGCACTGGGACACCGTGCTCTTGGAACTACATTGCCGGAGCAGAAAGTCGCAGTAAAAAATACATCAAAAGTAATCGCAGATTTGATCGAAGCCGGATTTCAGGTTGCGATCACCCACAGCAATGCTCCACAGGTAGGGATGATCCACACTGCCATGAATGAATTCGGACAGCGTCATGAAAATTATACAGCTGCACCGATGTCTGTATGTTCTGCCATGAGCCAGGCTATATCGGATACGATCTCCAGAACGGAATCCGGGAAGAACTGATGAACCGCGGAATCTACCGTACAGTCAGCACTGTATTGACACAGGTGATCGTAGATCCTTATGACGAGGCTTTCTATACACCAACCAAAGTTCTCGGACGTTACATGAGCGCAGAAGAGGCCAACGAAGAGCGTAAAAAAGGAAATTATGTGATCGAAGAAGCCGGAAAAGGATTCCGACGAGTCGTTTCCGCTCCGCATCCTGTGAAGATCGTGGAACTGGATGCAGTCAACGCACTTCTGGATGCTGATCAGGTCGTAATCGCTGCCGGTGGAGGCGGAATCCCTGTACTGGAACAGGATAATCACTTAAAAGGCGCCAGCGCAGTCATTGAAAAAGACCTGACTGCCGGAAAACTTGCAGAAGGTGTGGATGCCGATCAGTTGATCATCCTGACAAGTGTAGAGCAGGTATGTATCAATCTCGGAAAAGACAACGAAGAAAACTGGGAGAAATCTCAGCTGCACAGGCAAAAGAATATATGGAACAGGGACATTTCGGAGTCTACAACATGCTCCCGAAATTCCAGGCTGCCGTTGAATTTGTAGAAGAAAGGGAAGGACGTACCGCTCTGATCACATCTTATGACAAGATCAATGATGCACTCAAGGGTAAGACCGGAACTACGATTCATGCTTAAGTAAAATAACCCCAGGAGAATCATGTTGATTGAGATTCTCCTGGGGGTTTTGATTTTGAGACTCATCTTCTCCCAGATATTATCTTCCACACAGTCGGAAAATATGTTTTCATAAATAATTCCATAAAATAACAAAATACTACTACCACAACAGGTATGAACAGAAATATAATTCCACCTACATACATACTATTTCCAAAAAGCAAATTGGTTAGTTTATTAATAAAAAGTGCCATTATCTGATGAACTGCGTAAATAACAAATGTATTTTTCATCCATCCCGGAGCTTGTGCCAACTCTATTGCTGAAATGAAGTACCATAAAAAAGCAGCCCCACACATTTTATATATATAAATCCATCCATTCTCCCCGTAGACAAAAGATAATACAAAGCTGAAACACATACCAATCCCCAAAATCACTACAGGTAAATACTTCTTCTTTGGCATTACAATTTCTGTCCAGTGAATTCCAATATATCCACCTGTCAAATAGTAGAAACTCCATCCCAAAATATCACCTGTTTTCACTGGAATATAAGATACAAGTACTTCCGAAAAATTGATGACCAGAACCAGTATTACTACAAATAATCCCACCCATTTCTGCCGCAAAATTCCATAAATAATCGGACTCATAAATGAAAACAAAATCAAATATAACATAAACCAAAATACTGGATTATATTTGTAGCAAAATACTGCATTTATGAATTCCTGTAACGAAAACGGTACTGTGGTATCGAATAATTGTCCAAAATACGGAATTCTCCGTGCTACAAAATGCAAAATATAGTATAAAAGATTCCATATCAAAAACGGAATGACAAGACTAAACACTCTTCGTTTTAGTTTTTCTGTAACTTTTTTCCATGTCAAATTCCTATAAAACAGATATCCTGAACACATAAAAAATCCCGGAACTGCCAGACACGCAATTCTCTCAACCAAAAAACTGATTGCATGATTAATCCACGCTACTGGTTCTATAAAAATATGCATATTCTGTGCATGAATGCACACAACAAGAATACATAAAGTAAAATTGTACCATAAAATGTTATTCTTAAACTTTTCTTCTTTCATTTTTCTATTCCAGAATTATTCTCACTACTGCTGATATGAAGAAAGATCTATTTCTTCAATTTCATAGTTATCTTTCAGACTCGCTATCTCCTGTGTGTAGAATGAATCGAAATAGGCATATCCATTTGAAAATTTCATAGTTCCTATATCAAATTGTAAATCTCCCTCTTTCGTTAATATCAAATCTTCACAGGCAATGCGAATATAACAGTTCTGGTAATCTTCTTTCGGACCAAACATGTGCATTCCCGTCACGTTAAAAGAATACGTGATATACATCTTATTCTTAGTTTCCCACAAGGATGTAATCCCGTCTTTCATATGGCAAAAATATGACTTCTCTAATTGCGGCTCACTAATTGAATCAAACCGTTCCATTGTACCAGCCAGTTCATTCCCTTTGTAAAAGGACGTACTTAATTTACCGGTTTTTAAATTAGCTTCTACCATATCTTTTGCCTGATTCATTATTTTCTTTAAATCTTCTTCTGGCAAATCTTCAAACTTTTGCACATAGGAGTCTACTTTTTCCACCTTATATTCTTTGCTTGTATTCTCAAATACATATCCCTGCTCTTCCAATTCGCTTGGAATTGTTGCGGTCACAGTAACCGTGTCTCCTTTTTGTATATCACTTGTTTTATCTGCCTGAAAGCTTATTTCTGACAAAATCTTGTCTTTAGACATATTTCTGATTTGTACTGCGGCATCTGGTGATGCACCTGTAAATTCTACAATCACATCCTTAAATAACTCTTCTTGACTGATAACAATTGCTGTCTGCAATCCACTGACTTCCTTTTTTATTTCACTAAATTTAAATTTAATACCTAATTCTTTTGCTTTTTCCTCATCAATTATTGATTTTACTGTTATTTTATCTCCATTTTTTAAATTATCTGCCGGCTGCACCTGAAAATTAACACAATTTTCTGCCTGATCTATCTTCGATAATCCATCTACCGCACTTCCCAAATCTTCTATATTTTCTATATCCTTATCTTTCACCTCAATATTCAATTCTTTTGCAAGCAAAGTTTCCATCTTGTCATAATCAACTGTGACCTCAGCTTTTCCTTTCCCATCAATTCCGGAAACTTTCACCTCTACACAATCGTTTAGATCAACCGTTTTCCCACAACCTCCTATTACGAATGCACTTAAAATAATTCCTGAAATAAGCCCCGCTCTTTTCACTATTTTTTCATACCCTTTTCTCCTTTTGTATTATTGTATTTTTATGATTACATCCTCTTAGACGTATCATTCTTTTCCGAGGTTTTATAATTTCCCATCTTTTTTATATTATTATTTAGCATATATTGCTTAATAATACAAATTTAGCATACATAGTTAAAAAAAGCAATAACAGGAACAAAAATAGCTGTGAGGCATACTCCACAGCTATTTTTGTTCCCGTATTGTTTTTTTCGTCACCTCTAATATTCTGAGCAATAATTTTTTCTCTTGCACTGTACAATCAGATAACAACTTTTCAAAATCTTTGTCTAAATAGGACGAGGATATCGCCGAAAGACTGTCACAAAGAAGTGCATCAATCCCTATTTCTAAAACATTGCAAATCTTTATCAGTGTTTTGAGCGAAGGACTATGTGTGCCATTTTCCAGATGGGAAATAGAACTTGTGGCAGAATCAATTTTTTCGCTCAATTCCTCTTGCGTCATGTGTTTTTTTATACGTGCTTCTTTTAGTCGCTCCCCCAATTTGGTATAATCAAGTTCATTCTTCAATATCAATCCTCCTGCAAATGTTCTGTTGTTATTCTACAGCACATTATGCTATTATTTTAATATCTTATACAGCATAACATGCAGTATACTAACATTAAAATAATTTACTTTTTAAAACCTGTTGCCAACATCTATCGTCATCATTATAGAACGGAGGTAATAGGAATGAAGGATGACTATTTTACAATACTTTTTGCAAAATTAGTAGAAAGCGGACAACTAGATTCCGAAACCGCAAAAAAGCTCTTACAACAAATTTTAAAAATCCTTAATGAAGAAAATGAAACACCTGACAAACGTTAACAGAAATACACTATGCTATGGGAAGGAGAACTTATGAACTGTTATAAATGCGGAGAAAAGGTAAACGATGAAATCACTCTATGTCCAAACTGTGGTACATATTTACAAGCCACTCCTGAATTGATCCAACAGGCTATTTCTAATGATCAGTCTGCTATTGAATCACTTTATCATATCGCATACAGCAACGTATATTACACTGTACATGCTATGATAAAAGATCCGGACACTGTTCTTGACCTGGTCCAGGACAGTTTTATCAAAGGATTCAACAATTTATCACAATTAAAAAATCCTGAAAAGTATTGTTCCTGGATGAAAAGAATTGCACATAATCATACAATTGACTATTTAAGAAAAACAAAATCTGTTGCTTTCTCTTCTATCACTTATTCCAATTCTGATGAAATATTGGATTTTGAAGATGATAGAATTGAAAATATTCCAGAAATAGCCATTGATCAAAAAGAAACAGCTCGTCTGATAGACAACATTCTCAATTCTCTATCAGAAGAACAACGAGTTCCAATCGCCTTGTATTACTATGAGCAAATGTCCATAAAAGAGATTGCCCACTTGCTCAATTGTTCAGAAAACACCGTGAAATCGAGGCTTGCTTACGGACGAAAAAAAATTGAACTGCAAGTCAGAGAACTGGAAAAAAGAGGAACTAAGCTTTATGGTCTTGCACCACTTCCATTTTTCCTCTGCCTTTTCAAAAATGCAGCTACTCCAATACCACCCACGCTTTCTAGTGAGATCTGGCAGGCATTATCAATGGCAGATAAACCAACCGCCCTCAACAATGTAAAACCAACCACCGCATCTCTAACTGCTACTAAAGGCTTCATCACCAAAATCATTTTGGGAATTACAGCAGCTGTTACCATAGGTGGTGGTCTCTTTGCATCTTTTCAAAATAAGGAAACTCCATATGATTGGGAAAAGTATGTAAATGAGACAATGATTCCCTCTTATGGAACAATAGATGACGGAACCTATCAAATTGATACTATGGAACATGAGCGTTTTTTAACATGGGAAAAAGAAATACACGGTCTTTTGAACTACAGTATTTTGGACTTTGATCATGATGGAGAAAATGAACTTCTTGCCGTTTTTCTGGAACCATATGCAAATAATAACAGTGGAGTACAAACTCCTCAGAAGCAGCTTATACTTCGTATGTACGAACATGAGGATGGTACTATAAAAAATACTGCTGAGTATAAAACATTTGCTGACCCTGTTGATATCGGCGGTAGTATTACGGAAAATGGAGTATTTTTAAAAGAAGATAAAGATAAAACATATATTGTCATTAGTATTTACCGATATCAGTATAGAACAGCCTGGACAATTGCAGAAACTCACATTTTAACATATGATCGCTCATTCCAAGAATACACCGGAACTCAGGAACCTATCTGCTTCATAGGGGATAAAGCGAGTACTCCCACCGGGGATGTTTATTCCGAATCCCAACTCGCCGAGATGAAAAATGTAGTAGACCAAATGGCTCGCAAACTTGAGGATATCGGTCTTACAAACTCGGCCAAACAGATGCATGAAACATTTATGCAAAGATTGGATCTGACAGATGCATCCGATGATTTGCTTGTATATATCACCGGTCGTGATGACCGTGCTTATAAATACTATGGCCCTTACGAAGGAAATGAGTCCATAGCCTCTGAAGATGTGGAATATTACACCGCAATTTTTACTTACTCTGGTCACTAACAACCGCACACCGGCTAAACCATAGTCGGTGTGCCTAAAAATAATTTTTCTTATCCTTATTCCACCTCTTGTCTGCCCATTATTTTATTGGAATCGGATGATAAAAACAATATTTAGAAGCAATAGAAAACCCCAGATGAAGAAATTCATCTGATTTCTCCATCCAGGGTTTCACATTTCTCTATTTCAAATTTTGACTTCTTCTGTTTTTCTTACAATCTGCAGCATCCCGCTTTTTAACAACACCGGACGCAGTGCATTATACAGAACTGCCACCAGAATCGTAGATACAACTGCATTCACAAATGTGGTTGCTGTACTCCATTTTGCAAGTACTTCTGCCATCTGCTGCGGCTGTCCTAAAATATACTGTTTGTAAAAATATCCTACCAATGGGTCCGCGATCACGTTAAATCCCAGTCCTGCAACGGATGCAAGGACACTCCAGCGAAATACATATTTCTTATCTGTACTTTCATTAATTTTCCCGATACGATGTGCCACAAGTCCTACGATCAGACCAATACAGAGCTTCAACACAAATGTCTTTGGTGCTCCTACGATATAAATCGGATCCAGAACATCTGCGATCGTCATCCCAATTGCGCCGGCCAGTCCGCCGTACCAACCGCCTAAGAGCAATGCTCCCAGAACACAAAATGCATTCCCGATATGAAGGATGTAGCATCTCCACCCGGCATCGGATCTTAATCTGCAAAAATGTAAATGATACAAAGCAAAGTGCTGCCAAAAGTGCTGTCTGTGCCAGTTTTACTACTGTCTGCTTTCTCTTTTCCATCGTTTTCCCTCTTTTCATTTTTGATGGTCTTATCCTACCACCAGAGTGGATAGATGAAAATGTCCAGTTATTGTATTTTTAACCAGTCCAGTTTGATTATTTCTGATTTGCCGGCTCTACCGCAACAGATTTTCCTTTGATTTTCGTATGATTCATTGCATTGAGTACATCTCGTGCATATTCTCTCGGAACTTCTACAAATGTATACTTATCAAACATATCGATCGTTCCGATCAGTTTTCCCGGAATTCCGCTTTCACCGGCAATTGCGCCCACGATATCTCCCGGTTTTGCTTTGTTTTTCTTACCGATATTAATAAATAGACGAACCATTCCGGCTTCTTCTGCCCCGGTATCACCAAATTCCATATCTTTTTCTTCTGTCTCCTGCTGTCCGGAACAGTATTTCAAAAATGCTGCCGCCAGATCCATTGCAGTATAATCAGATTCATTGACACGTTCTTCAATGATCTGAAGGAATTTTGTCAGATCTTCATTTTCAATGATCTGTTCAATCTCTTCCAGTACATTTTCCATCTTTGTATTTGCAACATCGTTTAAAGACGGTACTTTCTGTGCATAAATTTTCGTCTTGCAGTAACGCTGAATCTCTTTCAGCTTATAAACTTCTCTTCCTGAAACAAAAGAGAACGAACGTCCCACGCGTCCGGCACGTCCGGTTCTTCCGATACGGTGCACATAATATTCATCATCCTGCGGAAGATCATAGTTAAATACCGCTTCCACATCATCCACATCGATTCCTCTTGCTGCTACGTCTGTACACACAAGAATATCTGTCTTTCCGGAACGGAATCCCTGCATCACACGGTCTCTCTGTGCCTGCTTCATGTCTCCATGAAGTCCTGCCGCAAAATATCCTCTTCCCAGCAGTCCATTCACAAGCAGATCTACCTGTTTCTTCGTATTACAAAATACAACGGAGAGTTTCGGTGTATAAATATCCAGAAGACGGGAAAGCACTTCCTCTTTATTCTTCGGTTTCACTTCATAGTAAAACTGTTCAATGTTCGGAACGGTGAGCTCTTTCTTCGTCACCTTCACCAGTTCCGCATTTGTCTGGAACTGTTTTGTGATCTCTAAGATTGCCTTTGGCATTGTCGCAGAAAAAAGTACTGTCTGGTGTTCCTGTGGAATTCCTTCCAAAATTGTCTCAATATCCTCACGGAATCCCATGTTGAGCATCTCATCCGCCTCATCCAACACAATCGTATGCACATGATCCATTTTCATAGTTTTGCGGCGCATATGATCCATCACACGTCCCGGTGTTCCGATCACAAGCTGTGTGCCGCTTTTCAGAGAACGGATCTGTTTTACAATCTCCTGTCCTCCATAGATTGGCAGAACTTTTATCCCATGCATATATTTTGCAAGATTTCTGATTTCTTCTGCAACCTGGATTGCCAGCTCTCTTGTCGGACAAAGAACAATCGCCTGAAGTTTTTTATTCTTCGGATCAATCTTTTCCAGAAGCGGGATTCCAAAGGCTGCTGTTTTTCCGGTTCCTGTCTGCGCCTGTCCGATCACATCTTTTCCGCTCATGATCACAGGAATCGCTTTGGACTGAATCGGTGATGCCTCTTCAAATCCCATATGTTTGACTGCTTTTAATATTTCAGGACACAACTCTAACTCTTCAAATTTTAATTCTTCCATAAATCTCCTTTTCTCAAAACAAAAATAGGGGACTGTATAACAGTCCCACAATACAATCTGAATTATCATATCAGAAATTTCTATTTCTGTCAAAATTTCTTTGGTTATAAAAATTTTTTAAAATCACTTGCATTCAAGGAATACAAGGTGTAATATACACATATACTTAATGTAGTTTTGAAAACTACATGTAATTTTCAAGTTTTAAGGAGGAAGATATCAATGAACAAAACACAACATTTAAAAGACCCCGGCAGCGCGATCACACATTTTATTGGTATGCTTATGGCAATCTGCGGCGCGATTCCTCTGTTGATAAAGGCAGCCCATGAACCGGGCAGGGTATCTCTCATTTCCCTTGCCGTATATGCGATCAGTCTGATCCTGCTGTATGCTGCCAGCACGACCTACCATACATTTGATATTTCTGCAAAAGTAAATACGATATTGAAAAAGATCGATCACATGATGATCTTTATCCTTATTGCAGGAAGCTATACTCCAATCTGTCTGATCACTTTGAAAGGACGTACCGGACTGATCCTGCTTTCCATTGTTTGGGGGATCGCCATTGTAGGAATTCTGATCAAGGCCTTCTGGGTCTATTGCCCGAAATGGGTATCTTCCATTCTCTATATCGGGATGGGATGGATCTGCGTACTGGCTTTCACACAGATTTTCCACTCATTATCGCCGGCGGCATTTGGCTGGCTTTTAGCAGGGGGAATCATCTACACGATCGGCGGTATTATCTACGCATTAAAGCTTCCGATCTTCAATAGTAAACATAAGAATTTCGGAAGCCACGAGATTTTTCATCTTTTTGTTATGGCCGGAAGTGCCTGCCACTTTATTGTCATGTATTGCTACCTGATCTAATTCATCGGTTTTCCATTCAGCATCGCTTTCAATAGCTTTCCGTTTCCATCATAGATCAGTTTCAGAGAAAAGAATTCTTCCGATTCCTCCAGGAGTCGGAAGAATATTTTATCCCCTTCCCAGAGATTGAGTCGGTCAATTTCTTTTTTATCTACCCACCTAAGTTCTCCCTCGTCACAGGCAATCTGTTCTCCTGTAAATCCATCTGCTGTAAATAAGGACATATACTCTGTCACACCGTCACCTGACACAAATGTCACGATCGCACGATATTTCCAGGAAGTCAGAGTGTATCCTGTCTCCTCTTTCACTTCCCGCAACAGACATTCCTCCGGACTTTCGTCTGCCTCAAAATGTCCGCCCACACCGATCCATTTATCTTTATTGACATCATTCTTTTTTACTGTGCGATGCAGCATCAGATATTTTCCGTCTTTTTCGATATAACATAGTGTACTTAATCCTGTCATTTCTTTTTATCCTTTCCCTTATCCAACCCGTTCTTCACTCCATTCCAGAAATGTTCCGGTATTGGCGTCAATTTCAAAATCATATTCTTTTCCGTCATAAATAATGTCGCCTTCGTATTTCTGAACTCCATCGTCAAACTCCAACTGAATTCTCAAATCCTGTGCAGATGCCCCCGGCACTCTTTCCAACGCAAGATTTGTTGCTTCTTCCTCTGAAATTGCCGCCTCTGTCTGATTTGCTGTGTTACTGCTTCCCTGCTGTGTGGAATTTTCAGAAGCGTTCTGATCCTGATTCTGTGTCGTACTCACACTTCCCTTGTCCATCTCTTTGTCAACCTGAAGTATGCTGCCATCTTCTGCTGAAATCTCATAATCATATTCTTCCCCTGTGGATGCAACTGTAAAATCAACCTCATAAATACTTCTTCCGTCATCGTGATCCTTGCTTACTTTCAGCCTTGTGATTTCGTCTTCTGTTACACCTGCATCTGAAAATGCTGCTGTTTTCGCTGCATCTTTTCCAATATCCTTTCCATCATTTCCTGCACATCCTGTAAACATACTCATTGCCATCACACATACTGCTGCCGCTGCAAAATATCTTTCTTCATCATATTTTAATTCCTCTCTTTCTATCAACTGCATTTCTACACTGTTATTCTTTGTTTGTAAGAATAATATATTCCATGAAGATTAAAATAAGATTAGAATTTTAACTCAAATGTAAAGCAGCTGCCTTTTCCAATCTCACTCTCCACCCGGACATTCCCTCCATGTGCCTGTGCAATCCATTTTACCATGGAAAGTCCAAGGCCGGAGTGCGAACCTTCTTCCTTTCCAGTCCGTGAGGCATCCACCCGGTAAAACCGCTCCCATATATGCACCTGATCATCTCTGCTGATTCCGATTCCGTCATCTTCTACCGTTCCCTGTACCCCTGACGGAATCTGATGAAGTGTCACTTTAATATTCCCACCTTCTTTTCCGTAAGAAACTGCATTCGAAATCAGATTATCCAACATACGGATATAAAAGGATTCATCCAGATAGCCTGTGATGTCTGGTTCTATCTCTGTATGAACCTCAATTTTACGCCTCTGCGCCAGCATCTTTTGTTCTTCCACAATTATTTCTGTCAATTCACTAATATTGATCTCTTCTTTATTTAACTGCTGCCGCCCCTGATCTGCCCGTGACAATAACAGAAGCTGAGAGATCATCTGAGACATTTCTCCTGCTTTTTTCCGGATCAGAAGAATTTCTTTCCTCTGCTCTTCTGACAAATCTGTGCGATTCAGAGATGCCTCGCACTGTGCCAGAATCACACTGACCGGTGTTCGCAGCTCATGGGAAACGTCCGATGTAAACTGCCGTTCCCTGAGAAACGCCTGTTCCAGGCTTTCCAGCATACCGTCAAATGTTCCTGCCAGCTGATAAAATTCATCCTTTCCGGTCTCTTGGCTGACTCCGATCCTGCGGCTTAAATCTCCGTCTTTTTGAATCTCCTGTACAGTCTCTGTCATCTGCCGTACCGGAAGAAGCGTTCGCCTGATCAAACGATACCCGATCAGCACCGTTAAAATCACAGTCAAAGGTAGTAAAATCACCGCAAATCGGACTGCGATCAAAAATTCTTTCTGTGTCTCTGTAACAGAAACTACACCCCGGATATAGAATTCCTGGCCATTTTCCATTTCATACTGCACATCATACACATACCACTGCTCTGTTCCACTTTTCACCGTCTGGATCTTTCCATCCTCGAATTGCGGAGCCTGTTCCAGTCCCGGCGGAACCTTTCCATATAAGAAGTCTCCACCTGTATCATAAAGCGCCAGATATACATTGTTATCCAGTGAATAAAAATCCGAATCAATTTCGAATTCCCCGTCTTCCAGCTCGATTTCATCTGCACTTTCCTGCACACGTTCTCTTAAGTGCATCTGTGCAGATGTCAGGATTTCATTTCCGCTCAGAGAAAAAAGGACTGCAAGGCAGAAACAGGTCACCAGTACCATAAAAAAGGAATACATCGCTGTCAATTTTAATTTCAAAGAAAATCGTTTCATGGTTCTGCCCTCATAACATATCCGGCTCCCCGCACAGTATGAATCAGCTTCGTCTGTGCCCCTTCGTCAATCTTCTTACGCAGATAACGGATATATACATCAATTACATTCGAGCCGCCTGCATAATCATAATTCCACAAATGCTGCTCCAGACGGTCTCTGGAGAGCACAATTCCCGTATTCTGGATCATATAGCGCAGCAGCGCAAACTCCTTTCCGGAAAGCTTGATTTCATGCCCTGCACGCAGCACCTGATGGGTATCCAGATGTACTTCCAGATCATCCAGTCTGCAGACTGTCTGCGGCGCCTCCTTTGGTTTGCGCAGAAGCACCCGGATGCGCGCTAAAAGTTCTTCAAACGCGAACGGTTTCACCAGATAATCATTCGCTCCCGCATCCAGCCCGCGGACACGATCCTCTACACTGTCCTTCGCCGTCAAAAGCAAGACCGGAGTCTGATTCCCCTTTTGTCTCATCGTCTTTAAGACACTCAGACCGTCCAGAACCGGCATCATAATATCAAGGACCACCGCATCATATGGCGCCCCTTCCAGATAATCTAACGCCTCCTGTCCGTCAAAACAGGAGTCCACACTGTAATTCTCTGCTTTCAATCTGGCGCTCAGCAGACGGTTCAGGTCTTTTTCATCTTCTGCTACTAAAATCCGCATTGTTCTCACCTTCTTCTTTCTCTGAAAATCGTTTTACCTATTCCTTATGGTAACAGAATCACCGGCTCTTTTCAACGCCGCAGCCTCGTGCTAAAATAGACATTAGTTATGAATGTAGGAGGAAACAAAATATGTCAAATAAAATTACAACGGATTTACTGGAATTTATAGAGAACAGTCCCAGCTGCTTTCATGCAGTGCAGACTACGAAAGAGATTCTGACAAAACATGGATTTAAAGAGCTGTCAGAAGATCAGACATGGAATTTAACACCTGGTAATGATTATTTTGTTACAAGAAACGGATCTTCTATCATTGCGTTCTCCATTCCGGAATCTGTAGTTCTTCAAAATGGATTCCGTATCATTGCAAGCCACAGTGATTCGCCTTCCTTTAAGATCAAAGAAAATCCGGAGATGGCCGTAGAAGATCATTACATCAAATTAAACGTAGAACGCTATGGCGGTATGCTCTGTGCTCCATGGTTTGACCGTCCACTTTCTGTTGCCGGACGGGTGATCGTAAAAGAAAACGGTACCTACCGTGCGAAACTGATCAACGCAGACCGGGATCTCCTTCTGATTCCGAATCTTGCCATTCATATGAACCGGGATGCCAACAGCGGATACGCTTATAATGCACAGACAGACTTGCTTCCATTATACGGGGATATTTCTGCAAAAGATACGTTCTTAGATACGATTTCAAAGTATGCTGATGTTGAAAAAGAAGAAATTTTGAGTCACGATCTCTTCCTCTACAATCGTCAGAAGGGGACTCTCTGGGGAGCGAACGAGGAATTTCTCTCTGCTCCACGTCTGGATGATCTCCAGTGTGCCTGCGCTTCTCTTTACGGCCTGCTTGGCGCAGACCGCAAACAGGCAGTTTCCGTTCACTGCGTTCTGGATAACGAAGAAGTCGGAAGTACAACAAAACAGGGCGCTGCATCTACGTTCCTCAGAGATACGCTGTTCCGTATCTGTACGGTATTCGGCATGGATACGCAGGATTACTTTATCGCACTGTCCAAGAGTTTTATGATCTCTGCGGACAATGCCCATGCGGTTCATCCAAACCATACAGATAAAGCGGATCCTGTCAACCGCCCGTATTTAAATGAAGGAATCGTCATCAAATACAATGCAAACCAGAAATACTGCACAGACGGCATTTCTGCCGCTATGTTCAAGGATATCTGCAAGCAGGCAGATGTTCCGTATCAGACATTTACCAACCGTTCCGACATGGCAGGCGGCTCCACACTGGGCAATATTTCCAACACACAGGTTGCACTCAATACCGTAGATATCGGACTTCCTCAACTGGCAATGCATTCTCCATATGAAACTGCCGGAGTCAAGGATACCGAATATCTGCTCAAAGCTGCAAAAGCATTTTTTGCATAGATCACTGACCCAATCCAGGCTGCTGAAAAAGTACGCCTGGATTTTCTTGTTCTTCCTCGCTTTTTTCTGTTTTGTCCGCTTTCAAAAACAAGAAAAAGCCTGCCAGAAACATCACAGAAAGCGCTCCTACTCCCAGATTTACACTGCCTGTAATCTGGCTCACTGCAGACACCAGAATGGTTCCCATAAAAGAAGCTCCTTTTCCGCAAATATCATAAATTCCGAAGTATTCTCCGGATTTTTCTGCCGGAATGATCTTCGCATAGTAGGAACGGGACATGGACTGAACTGCTCCCTGAAAGCATCCCACACAGACTGCCAGAATCCAGAACTGATACTGCCGGTGAAGTCCGATTCCATACAGAGCGATCAGAAAATACGCAGAAATACATACCAGAATCAATCTCGATGCACTTACTTTTCTGGAAATCCTTCCAAACAACAGAGCCGCCGGAAATGCAACAATTTGTGTCAAAAGGAGTGCAAGCAAAAGACCTGTGGTATCCAGCCCCAAAGCAGTACCATATGCAGTTGCCATGTCAATGATCGTATATACCCCATCAATATAGAAGAAAAATGCTGCCAGAAAAAACAGCACTTTTTTGTCTTTTCTTAATTCAGAAACGATCTGTCCCAATCTTTGCACACCGGACTGTCCTGCGTGTACTGTCGGTTTCCGACTGTGTGTCTGACGGTATGATTTCAGAAGCGGAACCGTCAGTGCAATCCACCAGACCGCTACCAGAAAAAACGAAATCCCCATCGCTGTCTGCATCGAAATTCCCACTTTATCATAAAACAATACCAGCAACAGACTGCAAATAAACGGAACACAGCTTCCGATATACCCCCAGGCATATCCCTGCGCAGAGACTTCATCCATCCGTTCTTCCGATGTAATATCGGTAAGCATCGAATCGTAGATCACAAGACTTAAAGAATACGCTGATTTTGCAAATACAAACAACAACAAAAACCAAATCCAGGACTGCATAAATCCAAGAAATACACAGCCAAATGCTCCCGCTAACAGTGCGATCATGAAGATTTTCTTTTTTCTTCCCGCTACATCAGAGACCGTTCCAAGGAGCGGCCCCAACACAGCTACGATTACGGTTGCCGCTGAGGTTGCATATCCCCAGTACGCCAGATAATTCACTTCTGAAATTCCGGCATCACCCGCCAGATAATTAAAATAAATCGGTATGATCGTAGAGATCAGAAGCGCAAATGCTGAATTCCCGATATCATAAAGAATCCATTTTTTCTCTATTGGCTTTAGTTTAAACTTCATTGCTCAAATCCTCCTGTCATGAGTCTGACGGAATAAAATTCCAATCGTTTTTTCTTGAGCAAGTTTAACATAAACAATTTCTGGTTATGATCAAGTTTGCTTTAAAAGTTTGTAAAATTTATTTTTAAGGTAGCTTTGGTTTCTGCTGTTAGGTTTATCCGCTGTCATCCGGAAGAAACAATCCATCCTGAAGAAACTTATAATCTATCTGCATAACGGTTTCAGAATTTCCAGGCAAAGCTCCTGATCCCGTCCATCTATCACCGGCATTCCTGCTCTAATCTTCCGTCCTGCCGGTATTGTACTTTATATCTTTCAAAATCCAATGCTTTCATTTGCGCAATAAATGGAATACGTTTCATCTGGCTATCCAGATAATCTACTTCTGCATTGGGATCATACTGGGTTTTTGTGATACGCTTGCTGGTTTGCTTTGATTTCCTACTACCACTCCAGGGGGTATTTTTACTGTGACACAACAAAAAACCTCAGAAACATAAGTTTCTGAGGTTTCCCAAGAGGCGCAGACCGGATTTGAACCGGTGAATCAGGGTGTTGCAGACCCACGCCTTACCACTTGGCTACTGCGCCTTATTTTGTTGTTAGTCCGAAGACTAATGACTCCAACGGGAATCGAACCCGTGTTACCGCCGTGAAAGGGCGATGTCTTAACCGCTTGACCATGGAGCCTTGTCTGTATCACTGCTTCAGTGATGACCGAGTTATATATTATCATAGCTCCATTAGAATTGCAAGTGTTTTTTGAAAATTTTTTTATTCTTTTTTTCTTTTACTTTTTCTACACTTCTATTCTATGTTCCTAAACCCAAAATATTCCGTTTTCAAATCACTTTTTCACTCTTTTCAAAGACTCTGATCATAAGCAACCAACAGATCCGTCATTTTCCCGTAACTTTTGACACCCTGCTTTTGTCCATTTGCTTTCAGATACGTGTCATTCACCATATTCGCCACTTCTGCCACGCTCCCATCATATTCTGACCAAAACTGATCGTCTGCCCGCAAATCCGGTTCTGCCGCTTTGCTCAGACCTTCTCTTACTTCCTGCCACACTTTTGGATCTGCCTGTATAGAGCATTCATGGCGTACTCCCACGCAGACAGCGTTCCACTGTACTGAAATTCTGTCATGTCTGACTCCCTGCATGCCAGAAATGAAATAAAATTGGCTTCTTCCTCCTGCATAAATCCTCGTAAGTGAGACAATTCATGACACATGGTAAACGGAAAATCATATGACGGCATATCCTGATTATAATTTGCCTCGATCGTAAATGGCGCATAAATTCCCATCAGTTTCTGATATGACAGGATTTCTGAAACCAGCACCGGCTTGGGATTCGGATAATATCCCTGAAGCGCAGGATACTGCCTGCCAAGTGCCTGCATGGACCGGACTGCTTCTTGTCGTATCTCCTCCGGCAGCTGCAGCTCTCCGTTTTCAGTTCTCTCTACCTGTGTACTCAGACGATTGACCTCTTCTGTCAGCCATTGACAGGTTGCTTGCAAGTCTTTCACCGAATACGTCTGTATTTTGAGCCCGGATTTTTCCGAAAAAGATTCTCTATGATAATTGATGCCGCAGTTGATCACAAATACAAACAGCATAATACAGCCGCCCAAAAACAATCCCGCAAGCCATTGCCAAATTGCTTTTGTTCCTGCCTTCCTGGACTCGAAAGCTGCATAGATTCCGGTTCCTATCATCAGAAAAATCACAACATAAAGACTCAGCTCCACAAACGAAAACGGAACTATCCCAAACAGCCGCCCGATCACAGACACCAGGCCTTTGTAAATATGAGTAGAATACCATTCCGAAAATGACAGACTGATTCTTGCAATCAGCGTCAAAATACCACTGACCGCCAGAAATAAAAGTCCGCTCCATATATACTTTACTGTTTTGGTTCTTTCTCTTTTGCCGCGCATCTTTTTCCTCTTTCGTAATTCTTTCTACTTCTGGCCGCTCAAATCCTCCGGGTACCTCTTCATGATATGAAAATACATCACAAGCAGCAGCCCGCCTGCCAGCACCCATGCCGCAGGACTTGCCAGACATACTCCCACATAACTTTTATAGTGTGCCGCCCCGATGGCAACTACACCTCTTCCGATCAGTTCTGCCACCCCGGCCATCATTGGAAGAATTCCAAATCCCATGCCCTGGATTCCATTTCGATACACATTCACCACAGTAAGCGGAATAAAGAACAGTCCGACACATTTCAGATAAATATCCACATATCCCATGATCTGCCCCAGATTTTCTGACAGAAATAATGGCGTCAGATATTTGCCTGCAAACATCACAAAGATCCCCGTCACAACGGCATATGCAAAGCCCATCCATGTCGCGCTTTTAAATCCCTGTCGAATCCTGAGAATCTTTCCTGCCCCCATATTCTGGGCACAATAAGTTGCCATCGTCGTTCCCAGCGCCACATACGCCTGTGTTACCAGCTGCTCGATCTTGCTGGCCGCCGTAAATCCTGCAATCGCCACGGAACCCAGGATATTCAGAGAAGACTGCATCATCATTGCGCCGATCGCCGTGATGGAATATTGAAACGCCATCGGAAATCCAATTCCAAACTGGATCTTCACCAATGTTCCATCCAATTTCCAGTCTTCTTTTGTAAGTCTTAAAATCGGAACCTTTCTGATGATATAAACCAGACATAACGCTCCTGAGATGCCCTGTGCGATCACAGTTGCATAAGCCGCGCCTGCCGCTCCCATATGGAACACAATAATAAATACCAGATCCAGAATAATATTCAAAACCGCAGCCAGGATCAGAAAATAAAGCGGTGTCTTGCTGTTTCCCAGTGCACGCAGGATACTGGCCAGAAGATTATACAGTACCTGTGCAAAAATTCCGGCACAGATCACCATGATATATGCATAAGCATCGTCAAAAATATTATCCGGCGTATTCATAAAGTACAAGAGCCATCTCATTCCCACCATGCTGATCACAGTCATGATCGCTGACACAATAAGTGACAGGATTGCCGCGGAACCTACTGTTTTTCTGACGGCTCTCATATCTCCGGCTCCGAATTTCTGCGCGGTCGGCACTGTAAATCCGGCTGCCATCCCCTGCAGAAATCCAATGATCAAAAACATGATCGTTCCTGTAGAACCAACTGCAGCCAGCGCATCTGCTCCCACAAATTTCCCAACGATGATGGTATCTGCCATATTGTATAATTGCTGAAAAACATTTCCTATAAAAAGAGGAATCGTAAAATTCAGTATCATCTTCGTTGGATTCCCAACGGTCATATCCTTTTCCATACACTCCACCCCTTCAGATTACTACATTTTGTGCTATTATACGACATCAGCCAATGAAAAACAATTCCTTTATCCCTAAATAAAACCATTAAAAAACTCCGTAAGTCTCTCTCGACCCCGGAGCATTATTTGCCAACTGTATATTCCATTATTTATCTTTCCACTCCAACATGCGATACGCATTTACATCACCATTCATAGAGAGAAGTCCTGCTATGATCGTTTCTCTGTTTTCCTGAAAATATTTTTTCACTCTGTCCATCCATGTTTTCTTACTCTGCTTCTTCTCGACATATGCTCTGTCTTTCAATACTACTGTATTGTTCATATTCCTCACCTAATCCTTTTTTATCTCTTTTTCTCTTTACAAGTATATTATATGGTGTATTTTCCAAAGATACTAGAGCCTTTTTAACTTATTTTAAGTCGATATTGACTTTTTCAAAGAGCACTTCTGCCGATTCTTCAAAAAAATATGGGAATTTCGTTTCTTCAATACGTCAATGAAATCCGAATTTCCCATATTTATTACGATTTACTGCATACACACCTTCTGAAGTTCGCAAGCATTTACTTTAATACGCTTTTACAGCGTCTTTCCATCCATTGTACTTTCGCACTCTTATTTCTTCACACATCTTCGGCGCATATTCCTGACGTTTCAGACGCGTAAACACTTCATCTCCATACAGCCCCAGTCCTCTTCCGGCTGCATAAGCAGCTCCAATCCCGGAGAGCTCTTCTGCATCCGGCACAAGCACCTTTCGATTCAGGATATCGCTCTGGAACTGCATCAGATACTGATTTCTGGTCGGACCACCGTCCACTCGCAGCTCCTGAATCTCGGTTTTTGCATCCTGACTCATCGCATTTACCACATCTGCAATCTGGTATGCGATACATTCTACTCCTGCGCACACCATTTCCGCCTTTCTTGTCGTTCTTGTAATGCCGATTAAAGCGCCCTTCGCTTCACTGTTCCAGTACGGAGCTCCAAGTCCTGTAAATGCCGGAACAAAATACAGACTGTCGTCTGCTTCTGCCTTTCTGCAGAGTTCTTCCGTCTCTGCCGGCGACTGAATCAGTTCCATATCATCCTTGAGCCATGTAATGACTGCTCCCGTGTAGTTGATATTTCCTTCCAGCACATAGTTGATTTTCCCCTGCATTCCCCATGCAAGAGAAGTTACTACACCGTGCGTGCTCAGCACCGGTGTCTCCCCGATATTCATCATAATAGATGATCCGGTTCCATACGTGGACTTGATCATTCCTTTTTCCAGACACCCCTGCCCAAACAATGCTCCATGGGAATCTCCCAGTACACTGTGGATCGGAACTGGTTTTTCAAAAAATCCATCCAGATCTGTCTCTCCGAAACAGCTGTCCGAATCACATACTTCTGCCAGATCCTGTGCATCCAGTCCAAATAACTGACAGATTTCTTCATCCCATCTCTGCTCAAAAATATCAAACAACTGGGTGCGGGATGCGTTGGAGTAATCCGTTTTATAAGACGTTCCATGTGTCATCCGGTATACAAGCCAGGTATCGATTGTTCCGAAACACAGCGCATGTTTCTTTGCCAGTGCTTCTGCACCTTCTACATTTTCTTTCAGCCATGCCAGTTTCGAAGCCGGAAAATACGGCGAAAGCGCAAGCCCTGTCTTTTTCCGGATCATCTCTGCCGCCCCTGTTTTCTCCACACGGCGGCAGATTTCAGCGGCCCTTGCACATTGCCAGACAACAGCGTGCGCGATTGCTTTTCCGGTCTCTTTTTCCCAGACAAGAGAAGTTTCTCTCTGATTGCTGATTCCGATTCCTTTGACGCTCTCCTTTGAAATCCCGGACGCCTCTACCAGATTTTTCACCACCTGTACGGCATTCTGGTAAATTTCTTCCGGATCATGAGAAACCCATCCTTTTTCATTGATCATCTGCTTATGCGGGAGATCTTTTCTCTGAAGCAGCATGCCGTCCTGATCAAAAAGCAGCGCTTTTGTTCCCTGCGTACTCTGATCAATACTGATAATATAGCTCTCTGCCATGTCCTCTCTCCTGTCCCCTATTTCAGGATTTCTTTTGCCTTGTTCGCAATACCTTCTGCATTCAGGCCGTAATAATCAAATACTTCTTTTGAAGTTCCTGTGATAACCGGTGCATCCGGAAGAGACATATTTACTACTTTTTTCGGGCATTCTCTTCCTGTTACCTGTGCCACCATAGAACCAAGTCCTCCAAACGGTGCATGCTCCTCTACTGTAAGGACTGCTTTTGCATTTCCTGCCATGCGCACGATTGCTTCCTCATCCAGTGGTTTGATGCAGTACATATCCAGAACGGACGCTGAAATTCCTTCTGCTTTTAAAAGCCTGGCTGCATCTTTGGCTGGTTTTACCATTTCTCCGCAGGCGATGATCGCTACGTCGTTTCCATTTGTATTTCCTTCTGTCACAACTGTCGCATGATCCATTTCAAATGGTACATTATCTTCCTCGTAAGTCGGATCTACTGCATTTCTTCCCACACGGATGTACGCCGGTTTTTCATCTTTTAACAACGCTTTTGTCAGTTCTCTCGTTTGCAGATGATCACTTGGAATATAAACGCGCATATTCGGAATCGCACTCATTGCCGCAATATCCTGCGCGGAATGATGACTCATCCCCAGAGCACCGTAGCTGACCCCGCCACTGATTCCGATCAGTTTTACATTCGTGTTGGAATATGCAACATCCACTTTACACTGCTCATAGCTTCTTGTAGAAAGGAAGCATGCCGGTGAAACCGCATAAGATTTCTTTCCACATTTTGCAAGTCCGGCTGCAATACTGACCAGATTCTGTTCTGCAATTCCGGTTTCCACGAATTGTTCCGGATACGTATCTGCAAATGGTGTAAAAGATCCACTTCCTCTGGAATCACTGCAGAGCGCAACAATATCTTTATCTTCTTTTGCAGCTTCCATCAATACTTCACAGATTATCTGTTTATTTGCTGTTTTTCCCATTATGACAACGCCTCCTCTGCAGTTTTTAAGTCTTTCATAATGATATCATACTCTTCCTGTGTCGGAACTTTATGATGCCAGTTTGCTTTATTTTCCATAATAGAAGAACCTTTTCCTTTCACCGTATTGGCGATCAGTACCGTTGGTTTCCCCTTCACACGCTTTGCCTCTTCGAATGCAGCGTGCAGTTCATCGATATCATTTCCGTCTTTTACATCGATCACATGCCACCCAAAGCTTCTGAAACGTTCATGCAAATCATCGTGTCCCATCACATCTTCTGTGTTTCCGGAAATCTGAAGACGATTACGGTCTACCACTGCGCACAGATTATCCAACTGATACTGATGTGCTGCCATGGCGCCTTCCCAGACAGACCCTTCCGCCAGCTCTCCATCTCCCATGACTACATACACGCGGCGGTCTTTGTGATCCATTTTGGCTGCCTTTGCCATTCCTACGCAGACCGGAAGTCCATGTCCCAGAGAACCGGAATTCATCTCGATACCCGGCAGTTTATTATTCGGATGGCCAATATATTTAGAACCAAATTTGCTGAAATTTTTCAGGACATCTTCTTTATCCAGAAATCCTTTTTCCGAAAGCACTGCATAGTATGCCTCCATAGAATGACCCTTACTGAGTACAAACAGATCTCTGTCCGGATCTTCTGGATTTTTTGCGTCAATGTTCATCTGATCAAAATACAGCTCTACCAGAACTTCCATCACGCTCATGTCACCGCCGATATGCCCTGCCTTTCCGGCACAGATAATGTCTATGGTGTCTCTTCTAAGCTGATAAGCCAATGCTTTTAAATTCATATCTTACCTTCCTTTCTCTCACTCACCGCGCAGATATGCTTTTACGTCTTCCTCGATCGGATCATAGAGATCCGGTTTCACGCCGATATATTTACATGCCTCATACAGTACCGGAACTACATTTTTGTGAATACCGACACAGTGGTGAATATACGGTCCTTCTACAATCTTGGCTTCCAGACGTTTGATGTTTTCCACTTCTACCCAGAGATATGTTCCCATTCCTTTCGGTCCGTCCACACCTTTTGCGTTTCCAAGAAGAAGTGAATATTCTCCATTGTCTCCATCGAAGCGGCACAGTGTCACTTCTCCGTGTTTTGCTTCTGCAGTCAGACTTCCCGGATGCTCGAATGCCAGCGGATACGTCAGTTCCGGTTTTTCCTGTGCAACCGACATCGGCCATGGCCCGCAGTGCTGCAGCAGTTCTCCGTTTTCAATGTCAGGATGACGGATCGTCCAGTCTGCGAAAAATCCTCTCTTTTCATCCATTCCCGCAGCTTCTGCCAGAAGTGCGGTCACTGCTCCGTGAATATCGGTTTCACAGACTACCGGAATGCCCTGTTCATTGAGAATCGCATTTGCTGCACATGGCATAATTCCGATTTCTGTCTGAAGCGCATTCCAACACTGGATCGCAGCTGCCTGACATCCATATTTCTCTACCAGACTCTTCATTGCCAGAGCCAGAGCTGCTACCATTTCTACTTTCTCTTCTTTGATCTTGATAACCATGGTATCCTTGATGTAAGCGATCATCTGCTCCATTTTTTCTTTGTCTTCACGAACTGTTTTTACTTCTTCTGTCAGCTCTGTCATCGGAACCGGCGCCAGCTGAATATTAAATTTTTCGAGCAATTCTCCTTCATTGCACATTGTCGTCCAGAAGTCAAACGGACGTGTTGAAATCTGAAGAATCCGGATATTTTTAAATGTTTTTACGACATTACATACTGCAAGAAAATCTTTGACTCCACGTTCAAAGACCGGATCGTTTAATCTGCAGTTTGTCAGATATGTAAATGGAATCTGAAATCTTCTGAGCACCTTTCCTGTTGCAAACAGTCCGCACTGTGTGTCGCGCAGTCTCACACCGTTTGGCTCCGGTCTCTCATCCAATGGCCCCCACAGAAGAACCGGAACATCCAGTTTCTTTGCCAGTCTTGCACAGACGTATTCTGTACCGAAATTACAGTGTGGGAGCATCAGACCATCCACACCTTCCTTTTTGAATTTTTCTACGATTTTATCGACATCTTTGTCATCATACAGAAGTCCTTCTTCGTTGATGTCTGTGATGTCCACAAAGTCCACACCCAACTCTTTTAGTCTCTGTGCTGTCAGCCCTCTGTACTTAACCGCATCCGGTGCGCTGAAAATACTTCTTCTTGTGGGTGCAAATCCCAGCTTGATTTTTTTCATGATTCAGTCTCCTTTCACATACCCTTTGTATTTGTGTATTTTGCTTTTTCTTTCAAGGATTTTCTTGTTGTTTTCTAACTTCAGTATAGCTTCGCAGAAACTCAATTTCATCCAATAATTAAGTATTTTTCACTTAATTATTAACTTAATTATTGTTTTTTCTTTGTATCTGGTTCATAATAAATTCAGAACACAAAACAACAATTCGAAAGGATCATATATGGGAATTACAGCAAAGGAACTTGCAAGAAAATTAAATCTTTCTGCCGCCGCTGTCTCCATGGCGCTCAATCACAAACCCGGAGTCAGTACGGCAACACGGCAGCTCGTCCTGGATGCTGCCGAAAAATATGGATATGATTTTTCCCGGATCGCGGAAAAGCATACCACTTCCGGGGCGATTTATTTTGTCATTTATAAAAAACATGGAACCGTTGTGGCAGACACTCCGTTTTTCTCCCAGGTTTCCGAGGGAATTTCACAGGGATGCAAAAAGAATGACTATCGTCTGAAGATCAGTTATATTTATGAAGATGAAGATACGATCACAAAACAGATCGAAGAAATCCAATATTCGGACTGCGCAGGAATTATCCTGCTCGGAACAGAAATGGAAGCCGGAGATTTAAAACCGTTTTTAAATCTTCCGATCCCTGTTGTCCTTCTGGACGCCTATTTTGAAACTGTTCCCTGCAACTGCGTTCTGATCAACAATGTACAGGGGGCGTATCTTGCAGCCAGACATCTGATCCGAACCTGCAAAACACAGCCCGGATATCTTCGCTCTGCCTATCCGATCAGCAATTTCGCCGAGCGTTCTTCCGGGTTTTACAAGGCGATCCGCGCCTCCGGCATGTCCTCTTCCCGTTCCATTGTCCACAGCCTGACGCCTTCCATGGAGGGCGCATATGCCGATATGCTGGAGATCATCAAAAATGAAGAAGAACTGGCTTCCTGCTATTTTGCAGACAACGATCTGATCGCCGTAGGAGCCATAAAGGCTCTCAAAGAAAACGGATACCGGATTCCCCAGGATATCGGAATCGTCGGATTTGACAATCTTCCCCTGGGCAGTGTGATCGAACCGGCACTGACAACCATACATGTCCCAAAGCAGTATATGGGCGAAGCTGCTGCACAAAAACTCATTGATCTTTTAAACACCCCCGGGCAGCCTCCCACAAAGACGGAGGTATCTACAATGCTAGTGAAGAGGGGGACGGTGTAAACCGTCCCCCTCGCTACGTAGAATCACGTGGAAACATAGATTAAAAACATCAGGCATCCTGCAGGATGCTCAGATCCATCTGATAAATGTAATCTTCTGGTAATCTCTGTTTTTTCAGCATCCCCACAAGATAAATCGGACAATACAGCACCTTATCCTTTTTTTGAATATTTTCATTGCAAAATACAATTGCTTCTGAAATTTCATACTGTGGGTTTTTCAACACATTATCCAGTGCTCTATGCCTCATATAATCTTTACCAGATTTTACTTCAATTGGAAGAATCTCCCCCTGATATTCCATTACAAAATCCAATTCCCCTTGTTTCTTATTATTAAAATAGTACAGATCAAATCCATGTGCCCGCAATTCTTGTGCAACAGCATTTTCATAGACAGAGCCAAAATTGATATCTTTCTCTTTATTTAAAATCTTAATCTGAATACCATCTGCGTACATCGCAGCCAACAATCCCACATCAGACAAAAACAACTTAAACATATTCGTCGCCTTTGACAACAGCAATGGAATTTGAGGCTCCTGCGCGCAGAATACAGGCAAAGCAACTCCTGCTTCTTTTAACCAAATAAAGCTGTGTTCATATCTTGAAAATTTAAAATGCTCATTTAAATCCTTCAAAATAAACCTTTTGTTTTTACTGTTTAGTTCACTTGGTATCAATTGAAAATATCTTCAAGATATAATTTCTCATTTGGATCATATTTGGCAATATCTTTTTATAGAGCTGAATGATACCCGTTTGAATTTGCAAAACTTCATTCAGATTATTCGTTTGCAAATACCGTTGAACCGCCGCTGGCATCCCTCCGACAATCAAATACAACCGAAACAAATCCATCATTTTCTCATGGATCAAAGAATCTATTGACTGCTTTTGTTCAAAACACTCCTCCAGCTTATCCAAAACTTTATCCGACACTCGATTTGCTTTACAAAACTCAAAAAAATCCAATGGAAACATCTCATAAATCGTCATATATCCCACTGGAACAGAACGGATATCCTTTAGCTCAACTCCCAATAAAGAACCACTCAAAATATAACGATAACTTCCCTCATCCACTAAAAATTTAATAGCTGTTACAATTTCCTTACACTCCTGTACCTCATCAAAAAAGATAAGCGTTTTCCCTTTGATCAGCGGAATATCCATTAAAGCCGAAATACGAAGTAAAATGTCTTCGCTGTTTCTTGCGTTCTCAAATAACGTAATCGCTTGTGGCATTTCCAGAAAATTAATCTCGATCACAGATTCAAAATGCTTTCTTGCAAACTGACGAATACAATAGGTCTTTCCAACCTGTCTGGCACCCGTAATCATAAGTGCTGACTTCGGCTCTGTTTTGAAAATTTTTCAATTTTCTTTTCCATCGTTCTATCTAACATATCATTCCCCCTGCAAATGCACATTTTTCAAGAGTTCTATTTATAGTATGCCACTTTTTGTCCGATTATACAATGAAACCCCCAATCATTTTGTCTGTTTTTCCAAAATGTTTTATTCGATTTTGTCCGTTTTTCCAATATTGATATCTTTGTACCATGTCTGTAATTACTTACAAGCAACACGAAAAACAACTTTCTTCTTATTCTACATCCTGATGATACACATGATTCTGGTAATTTTTTGGCGTCTCTCCGGTATACTTTTTAAAAATATCGGTAAAATAGCGATAATTGTTATACCCTACCATTTCACTTACTTTGTATACTTTGTACCCCTTTTTGAGCAGATTCTTCGCTTTATCGATCCGCAGACTGGTCAGGAATTTTACATAGGACATTCCAACTTCACTTTTAAACAGCACACTCAAATATGCGGTATTCATCTTTACCATGTCTGCAAGTTCATTCAGCCGATATCCTCATTATAATGGGCTTCAATATAAGTCAGCAGCTCCAGAATGGTTCCATGTCCACTTTTTGTCTTGTCTGCTTCAAGATACTTTTCAAGATCCAAAATAATGCTTTTTGCATACTGAAACACATCATCTTTCGATTTTCTGCTTTCCATCTCGTGAAACGATATCAAATTTTCTCTGTCGATTCCTTTTTTGCTTTCCAGCAAAATATCACACAGCACACTCAGATATTTATAAACTTCCCGTTTCAGATCCAAAAGCTGCGGATACAGCAGATTTAATTTTTCGAGTGCCTTGTTCGCATATCCGGAAAATGCCCCTGCATCTTTTTCCACCAGACTTTTGATGCTGTTTTCCGTAATTGCGTTCAGTTCTTTCGTCAGTTGTCTGCTCATCGCGAGCAAATACTGTTCCTCCTTCGTCTGGAAGCATTCTTTTTCTACTGCATTAAGTACATCATTCAGCTTGTCAATGCTGATCGGCTTATCAATATATCCTTTCGACCCCCAGTCTCAGAGCTCTTCTTGCATATTCAAACTCTGTATATCCGCTGATCACAACAAATACCGTATCCTCACAAAATTCTTTCGCTGCTTCAATCATCGAAAGTCCGTCCATACCGGGAATACGAATATCCGTGATGACCAGATCGGGCTTTGTTTCCCGAATCACTTCCAGCCCATGGATTCCATCATAAGCGCATCCCACCACTTCATACTCCAGTTTTTTTCTGGCGATCATCGCTTGATACCTTCCACTACGATATATTCATCATCAATTACGACTAATCGATACATGATTTCCCCATTCCTTTCGCCTTTTCAGGTATTGTAATCCTGACAGTTGTTCCTTTTCCACGTTCGCTTTCAAACGTCACGCCATATTCCGCTCCATAGTTCAACTGAATCCTCTCTTTTACATTTCTGATTCCATACCCGGATTCTACTTTCGATAAATCTTCAATCCCAACTCCGTCATCCTGGTATTATCAAGCACACTATAACAAACTTATTTTTCATCTTTAAGGCGTAATAAAAGAGGTCTTGGAATAAAGGAATCTGACGTATTTTCCATCAAATTGTTTTATCCTGAGACCTCTTGTGTTATCATATGGTTTTGTAACCATGAAATTAAGAAAGCAGAAACCTCCCCTACCAAAGTTTAGTTTCTGCCTTCACCTAAACATAGCT
>ENA-OQJX01000120-OQJX01000120.1-human-gut-metagenome-genome-assembly--contig:-NODE-120-length-53154-cov-2.223999_pt1 | contig 53154 bp, 56 predicted proteins | sample MGYA00242615_ERZ504782 | MGnify/ENA primary metagenome ERZ504782 (study PRJEB26092, sample SAMD00036354) | human gut metagenome | host: Homo sapiens | study: EMG produced TPA metagenomics assembly of... | reverse complement strand
ATATCTATTGAAGTTTAAAGATGCATCTGCTACCGCTATTATGGTTCTCGTGCTGCCAATGGTGTTGTGCTTATTACTACTAAATCCGGTGCTGAGGGAAAGGCAAAAGTTCAGCTTTCTGCTAACCTTAGCATCTCTAATCCGGTAAAACGTATTGATGTGCTCGATGCTTGTGATTACGCTTTGTACCGTAATGAACGTATCACGAATGGTCTCTTGTATGACGGTTACTCTGAGGCAGACAGCCAATTGGAATATCCTTTGGTGGGATATTGGGCTCCGGTGAAAGCTCCGGATCCTATTACAGGAGAAATGGTTGTAGTAGGTCAGGAGTATAAGCCAAGTCCATGGGATTACCGGAAGGGTTTTGTCGAAAAAGAAGGAGGACCGGTACGTTATGGAACAAATTGGCAGGATGAAATTTTTCAGACAGCAATAAGCCAAGATTATAATGTTACAGTATCGGGTGGTGATAAGAAAGGTAACTATATGTATTCCGGTGGTTATACTGACCAGCAGGGTGTGATTGTTAATTCTTATTATAGACGTTATACAGCGAGAGCTAACAACAGCCGTAAAATCAATGATTTTTTAGAGTTAGGTACTAACATCAGTTTTGCAACTTCCGATAATCGTTTGGCACGTACCAATAGTGAAACGTATGGTGTAATTCCTGCAGCTATTTCGTTTAATCCTACTCGTCCGGTATTCGATCCCAATAAAGACTCTGGCTTTTCGGAAGATTTCTCTACCGGTTTGGCTAATCCTTATTTGACTGTACATACGGAGAAGAATATCCAAGAGACGTTGAATGTATTTATCTCAAGCTTTGGTGAATTGAAGTTTACCGACTGGTTGAAATTCCGTCAGAATTTTGGTTACGGTTATAGCTATTATGAACGTAATACCTATAATAACCGTTGGACCGGTGCGGGTATAGCTCCTACAAATGGTTATGCAACGAAGTCAGATGATGCTTATGAAAGCATTTCGACAGAGTCTTTGTTGACTTTCAACAAGAAGTTTGGAGTTCATGGCATTAATGCTGTGCTTGGTATGACTTATGAAAACAGCATGTGGCATAGTAAGTGGATGGCTGCATCTAATTTCCCGAACGATATGACTGAAGACAACGTCATTGAAGCAGGAACTAAGGACCGTCGTATGGAAAGTAGTCGTGGAAAGTCTCAGCTGATGTCCTATCTGTTCAGAGCCAATTATAATTTGCTGGACCGTTATTTATTCACTTTTTCTATGCGTCGTGACGGTTCCAGTAAATTGTCAGAGTTAAATCGTTGGAATAACTTCTATTCGGGAGCCGTTGCTTGGCGTTTGTCTGATGAGTCTTTTGTAAAGCAGCTGAATTTCTTCGATGACTTGAAATTGCGTGTCAGTGCCGGACAGACCGGAGGTCAGGGGGTCAGTGCCTATGCTACCCGTTCCCGTTTTGTTGTTTCTAACTACGGTATGGGTGGTTCATTGCAGAGTGGTATGGCAGAATCCGCTGGGGAGGACCTGCAGCAGCTCTTCTGAAATGGGAGACAACCAATCAGTTTGACATAGGTTTGGACATTGCTTTCTTGAATAACCGTGTTAATTTGACAGTAGATGCCTATTATAAGAAGACAAAAGACCTATTGTTGGATAAGCTTATTCCTATGAGTTCCGGTTTTAGCCGTATTCAGGCAAACTATGGTAATGTAACAAATAAAGGGTTGGAAATTTCCGGTCATTTCATTCCTGTAAAGGCACGTAATTTCTTGTGGTCTATAGATGCCAATATTTCATTCAACCGTAATAAGGTGGGTGGTTTGGATGCCGACCAATATTCTGATGTGGCTTGGGGTATTGAGAACATGTTCTTGGTACGTAATGGTGAGCCTATCGGTACTCTATATGGGTATGTGGAAGATGGCTTTTATGACAATGAGGCCGAAGTCCGTGCAGATCCGTTGTATAGAAATGAGACGGACTCTAAGGTTAAAAGCATGGTAGGTGAAGTGAAATACAAGAATCTTGATGACGATCCTGTAATTGATAATCGAGACCGTCAGATTATAGGTAATACCAACCCGGATTACCAATATGGTATAACCAATACATTGGAATGGAAGAACTGGACATTCAGTTTCTTCTTGCAGGGTACACAAGGTAATGACGTGTTGAATGTCAATCTTAAGAAATTTGATATGGCCAGCGTGGATAATATGCCTTATTTTATTTATAACAATCGTTGGACTGCCGAAAATAGGGCAAATGCCAAATGGCGCGTGCCAATAGAACCAGTACACGTTTTATGAGGGCATCTGACCGTTACATTGAGGATGGATCTTACTTGCGTTGCAAGAATGTCAGCTTGAGCTACCGTTTCCGCCATCCGATGAAGTTTGTGGAGAGTATTAATTTGGTTGCCAGCGTTTCCAATCTATTTACAATTTCCGGTTATAGTTGGATGGACCCTGATGTGAATTCATTTGGTAGTGACCCTAAACGCAGAGGTGTGGATATGGCTTCTTATCCAAGTGCCCGTACATTTAATTTTGGTGTTCAAATTGGATTTTAAATAATGATGACTATGAAATTTAAGAATATATTAATGGCATTGGGCTTAGGCTCCATGTTGATGACTTCTTGTACGTTGGATGAAGAAGTATATACATTTATTTCAGGTGAAGACTTGTCTGCTGATGGTGAGTATGAACTGTTGGTAAATGGCGCTTACCAACCGTTGGCCTGGATGTTTGAATGGGGTAGTTATGATTCTGCTACTAATTATGATAATGACTATCAGACAGGGCCGGGTTGGGCTTTTAAAGAAACCGGTACCGGTAACTTTTATAACAATGGTAGTATAAATAATGTGTTTGCATATTATTCAACCGCCATTCATCGTGCCAATTACCACTATTATCTGATTGACAAGATGACCAATGTACCTGAGAAAGCCAAGAATAATGCGTTGGGTGAACTTCGTTTTCTCAAGGCATGGTCGGAGTTTGAATTAGTACGTCGTTTTGGTGGTATTCCTTTGTTTAAAACTTCTATTGGTGAAGGTAACAGCAGTTACCAGCCAGAGCTTCCGTCAAGGAAGTGTATGAGGACATTATAGCCAATTTAAAGGAGGCTGAAACGTTGCTGATGCCTCGTACAGACTCGGATTATAAGAAAGGGCATGTATTTCGTGCGTCAGCCAAGTCGCTGTTGGCTTTAGTCTATGCTACGATTGGTTCTGCTTCGATGGAGAGTGGCAAAGTCATGGTAAAGGGTGGTCCCGGCAAGGTTACGAATCCGGATGGAACAGAATCGGCATTGATGCCTCAGGAAATCTGGCATAACAAGATTCGTCTTCCGGGATATGAAGAGTTCAATTCTCAGGAGTATTACAAACTGGCCAAAGAGAAAGCAGCCGAAGTGATTGCAGAAGGAGAGTGTGTGTTGGCTTCTAGTCAGAAAGAATTATGGAAAATCGACAATAAGAACGGGCCGGAATTCCTGTTTACATTACAGACTTATCCGAAGGATAATCTTGCCGGAAACTATATCAGCGAATCGTATTACGGCTATTGGAAAGAGGATAGAACTCTGGGTTCTGGTTATTATACTTATCGCGATCACTGGCTACAGATGTTCGATGATTGGAAAGATGAACGTATTACATGGGGCATTCTGCACCGTTACCCCGATTCTTATAACGAAGAACTGGGCATTTATACCTGGCGTTACTACCCGTTGCGTGACAGTGTATACGTGAACCGTGAAGAGGCTCCGTATGCCGACCAGGGTATTGGAGCTTATCAGAAGACCGACCAGCCTACGTATGGTGCTTATTACGGTTCTCGTTTTACTAAGTTTACGGCAGTGACGGGTGAAATTGACGGTAATCGTAAAGACTTTAACTGGCCTTTTATGCGTTACGCAGAAGTGCTGTTACTGTATGCGGAAGCTGATAATGAATTGAATGGACCTACCCAAGATGCATTCTCTAAGATTGAATTGTTGAATAAGCGTAACAATAGTACGCTGGTAAGCAAGCGTCATGAGAAGATTCCGTTTACGAAAGAAACTTTCCGTTCGTTTATCTTGGAAGAGCGTGCTAAAGAGTTTGCAGTTGAGGGGAATCGTCGTACCGATTTGATTCGTTGGGGTATTTATTTATCGGTAATGAATGCTATCGGTATGGATGAAAACGGTAATTTGAAGAGACGTGAGGAGAAGCATTGGCTGATGCCCCTTCCGCCCGATGAAATTAACGGTAACCCTTATATTGAGAAAAATAATCCCGGATGGTAATCCTATTTATTAACTATATGATGAAAATACAATGAAAAAGATATTGAGTTTTAGGAAGATGTATCTCGTCGGTGCTCTTCTTATGGGAATTTCTTGGACATCTTGCTCTGACGATAACGGAGTTGCACTTCCTATTGAACTGACCAATGTGACCACCATTGCTGATATGAATACCACCATTGAAGAAGCTGCTTTGGGGGATTTTATAGCTGTTCATGGAACCGGTTTGGATGTTCATAATATCGATTCTATTTTGATTGATGACATTAAGCTGGATATGCAAGAGGTATATACAGAAGATGATATTCTGTTTATAAAGATACCGGTAAAGCTGGCAACCAAGAAAACCGATAAAATAAGTATTTATAATACGGCCGGTTGTTTTGAAATTCCTTTTAAAACGGTAGCGCCCAATTTAAAGCTTTCCCGCATGTTCAATGAATATACGGCACCGGGTGATACGATTATGATTTATGGAGATTTCTTCAACCTCTATGAAATAGATTCGCTCAATGCTGTTGTCGATTTCAATGGAAAGGTATCTCCGGTCATTAAATCGGCTAATAATTATCTGACTGCTAAAGTACCGGTTGATGTAGATAAGAACATAAAAATTAAAGTGAAAGGGGTGAAGTATAATGTTGAGGCGGTATGCCCCGGACGTTACTACGATTGTGATTTTATGATTATGGACTTTGACGAATATTTGCCCAGTTCTATGACAAATGTGGTGACTGATGAGAAAGATCCACAACGGTTGAGCGGTAACTTCTTGAGAATAGATGATAAATCTGAATATAGCTCTTGGTGGTATATTGCAGAAAGAGGCGATATACCTTATACTGATGATATGTTAGGACTTGAATCATGTAAGAATTATGTGGTGAAATGTGAATTCCGCACATCCAATCAATTCATCAAGGACAGAATAAGGTTCTGTAATTATCTTTATTGGGCTGCTCCCACATGCGATTGGGTTGCTACAGACTTTAATATACAGAACTTCAACCGTTGGGAGACAATTACGTTGCCGTTTAATGTATATTTGTCAGAGGATTATCCGGACTACCATCCAGGTTCGTACACAAGCTTCAATATGCGTTTGGAGATAGATCCTGAGATAGCCCGTAATTTTGCATTCGATAATATTCGTATTTGTAGAAAAGGCGATTGATTGATGTGGTAATTGATCATTACGGATAATGGCCGCTTTTGGGGATTCGCGAATTGTGTTCCGAAGTGAACGCTATTCAGTCGTATACTGATTATAGCCCCTCTCAGAGTGTGCCCTGGAGGGGCTTTTTAAAAACATCGCATGCTGGTAGGGATTATTTACAATAAATTGGATCTTGCAGGCGAGTATAATCTCACTTGATTTTACAAAAACACAAAGAAATGAAAATTAAAAAATGTGCAGCACTTATGGCTGCAATGTTGATGGGCGCTTGGAGCTTGCAGTCTTGCGACAACGGGCCTACTAAAGAAGTGTGGCTGGATGAATTCGGTCAAGATTCCTGTTATGTTCAGGACTGGGGAATGCTTGAAGTCAACCGTTCCGTAGTACATACTCCGCTTACAGTGAATGGAGTTGTTTATGAACGTGGACTTGGTGCCCATTCCATCAGCCGCCTGCTGTACGATTTGGATGGAAAGGCCGTTTCGATCTCCGGTTTGGCAGGAGCTGATGACAAGAACTTGTTTGCAGGCAAACTTCAGTTCAAGATTCTCGGTGACAAGAAGGAACTCTGGAAGAGTGGAGTGATGCAGAAAGGAGACCCAGTAAAAGAGTTTAATGTAAACCTGAAAGGGGTGGACAAAGTGCTGCTATTGGTAGAAGAATGTGGTGACGGCATTATGTACGACCATGCCGACTGGCTCAATGTGAAGATAACGACTCGTGGCGATGTGAAACCTGTTCCTGCGTGGGCAAAACCGGTGGCAAAGGAGAAGTATATCCTTACGCTCCTGCTCCCGAAAGTCCGGTCATCAACAATCCGCTGGTCTATGGCGCACGTCCGGGTAATCCGTTCCTATGGTCTGTGATGGCTACCGGCAACCGCCCCATGAAGTTTGAGGCCGAAGGGCTTCCGGCTGGTGTGAAATTGGATGCTGTTACCGGTCGCATTACGGGTAAAGCCACAGTAGAGGGAGAGTATAAGGTAACGCTCAAAGCCACCAATGACAAAGGTACGGCCCAGAAAGAGGTAACTGTTAAAATAGGAGATGCCATAGCCTTGACTCCTTCTATGGGATGGAACAGTTGGAACTGTTGGGGGCTTTCTGTGAACGACGAGAAAGTGCGTGACGCAGCCCGCATGATGAACGAAAAACTGCATGCCTACGGATGGGAATACGTGAATATAGATGATGGTTGGGAAGCTGCGTCGCGTACCAAGCAGGGCGAGATACTTTCAAACGATAAATTCCCCGATTTCAAGGCATTGACAGACTATATTCATGGATTGGGCTTGAAGTTCGGTATTTATTCCTCACCGGGACATATCACTTGTGGCGGACATGTGGGCAGCTACCAGCACGAAGAAATTGATGCCAAGACATGGGAACGCTGGGGAGTGGATTATTTGAAATATGACTATTGCGGATATTTGGAGATAGAAAAAGATTCGGAAGAGAAGACTATTCGGGAACCCTATATCGTGATGCGCAAGGCATTGGATAAGGTGAACCGTGACATTGTTTACTGTGTGGGTTATGGCGCTCCCAATGTGTGGAACTGGGCACCGGAAGCAGGAGGAAACCAATGGCGCACTACTCGCGACATCACGGACGAATGGAATGTTGTGACAGCTATAGGTACTTTCCAGGATGTTTGTGCGGATGCTACGGCTCCGGGCAGAAACAATGACCCCGACATGCTGGTTGTTGGCAAGCTTGGTCAAGGCTGGGGAAGCAAAGTGCACGATTCATATCTTACGGCAGACGAACAGTACTCTCATATTTCTTTGTGGTGCCTTCTTTCTTCTCCTTTGCTCATAGGTTGCGACATGGCAAATATGGACGATTTTACGCTGAATCTGCTGACCAACAACGAAGTGATAGCAGTCAGCCAAGACCCCATGGTGCTCCCGCCAAGAAGATGATGGTAGAGAACGGCCAAGTATGGAGTAAAAAACTGTACGACGGTTCTTATGCGGTGGGCTTCTTCCATGTAGACCCTTATTTCATTCTTTGGGATCAGGAGGATGCTGAAGCTATGCAGATGAGAGAGTATGCTTTTGATTTTGATTTGAAACAGCTTGGCATTGAAGGAAAAGCAATGGTTCGTGACTTGTGGCGACAGAAAGACTTGGGAGAGGTGAACGGCATCTTCCGGACGGAAGTTCCCTATCACGGTGTCACCTTCGTGAAGATTACTCCTGCAAAATAGCAAACTATAAAATAGAGAGACGAATGAAAAAGTTAATTTTATCTTTGTTTTTTTTATCGGCTTTCACACTTCGGGGTTCTGCACAGTTGCAGGGCCTGGAAGTAGTGAAGGTACCGGAAGCACAGCAGCCTTATTCGGGCGAATATATTTATATCCCCGATGTGGAAGGATATAAAACTCTGAAGTGTGATTTTCATACCCACACCATCTTCTCCGATGGAGATATAAAACCTGAAAATCGGGTGTGGGAAGCTGCTATTCGCGGGCTGGATGTGATAGCCATTACCGACCATATAGAATATCGCCCCAATAAAGACTATATCAAGGCCGACCATAACGAATCTTACAAAAGGGCAAAGACTGTAGAGAAAGCTTCCAATCTGATAGTAATTCAGGGAGCCGAGATAACCCGTTCCAAGCCGATAGGCACATCAATGCTCTCTTCTTGACGGATGCCAATGCGCTGGACGTGAAGATCCTCTGAGAGCTGTTGACAACGCTTTGGAGCAAGGGGCCTTCATTATGTGGAATCATCCGGGGTGGCCTAACGACACAAGCACTTTATATAATGTCCATAAAGATTTGATTAAGCAAAAAAAGATACATGGAATAGAGGTGGTGAACGGCTTTGAGTACTATCCGAAAGCTTTTAATTACTGTAAGGAATACGGCCTGACATATATGGGAAATACCGATATACATGGCGTTTATAAGCAAACGTATCGTACGGACAAACAAAGTGGACCGATGACGATTGTATTTGCCAAAGAACGTTCTCAGGAAGGAGTGAAAGAAGCTCTCCTTGCCGGGCGTTCGGTAGTGAAGTTCGGGGATATACTGATAGGCTCTGAGAAGAACCTGCTATCTCTGGTCAAGGCGTGGCTCTCTTATGAAGTGAAGGAGGTGAAAGGCAATCAGGCTCTGGTGAAAGTGACGAACAAGTCGACATTGAACTTTGAAATTCTACTGGACAACAAGGCTGGTACTATCCTTGGCAATGCTACAGTAGAGATTAAGGTAAGGCTGGATGATAAAGTAAAGTTTACTACTACACACATCACGGATGATAGCCGGTTGGTGATTGATATAGCATCATTGCGATAGTGGTTTTATAAGACCGATAATCTGATATTTAAGGAACCATTGATTTTGTGTTTTATAATAACTGAAGTTTCTCAAATTTTTCAGATTGTTGATGAACTGTTGTATCTTAATGCTCTCTCTCGGAGGAAGAGCGTTGAGATTGTTTTGAAAGCGCAAAGGTAACTTGCGAAACTTGAAATATTTAATTATTCCTTGAAAAACAATTGTATTATGAAAAACAGATTTTTATGTTTATTATTTGTAGTTTGCACTGTCATTTCTGCCCGTGCAAACAGTACCGATTCTTTGGCTTTGACTCCTCCTATGGGGTGGAATAGTTGGAATTGCTTCAGTTGTAACATTAATGAAAAACAGATTCGTGAGATTGCAGACTTGATGGTGTCTACCGGCATGAAGGATGCAGGATATGAGTATCTCAATATAGATGATTGTTGGCAGGTAGGCGGGATAATGAAGGAAACATTCTGGTTGATGAAAAGAATTTTCCTTCCGGCATCAAGGCTTTGGCAGATTACATACACTCCAAAGGACTTAAATTCGGTATTTATTCATGTGCGGGAACGCTGACTTGTGCCGGACGACCGGGAAGCCGTGGCTATCAGTTTCAGGATGCACGCACTTATGCGGAATGGGGAGTGGATTATTTGAAGTATGACTGGTGTTTTGATGAAGGCCAGAATCCTCAAGCTGCCTACAAAACAATGAGTGATGCCCTGAAGGCTTCCGGGCGTCCTATCGTATTCTCTATTTGCGAGTGGGGAAACAGCCAGCCTTGGACATGGGCAAAAGGCATCGGACATCTTTGGAGGACTACCGGTGACATTATCAATGCTTTTAAAGGTATTAATTATTGGGGAGGATGCGGTGTCGTAGAAATCATTGACAAGAATGCCGACTTGCACAAATACGCCGGACCGGGACATTGGAACGACCCGGACATGCTTCAGGTGGGTAATGGTGTGCTGACGATGGAAGAGAATCGCTCTCATTTCACGATGTGGTGTATGCTTGCTGCCCCTTTGCTCGCGGGTAATGATATTCGTAAAATGGACAAGGAGACACTTGGAATTTTGACAAATAAAGAAGTGATTGCAGTAAATCAGGACAAGCTTGGCAAACAAGGTGGACGATACATGAAAGTGGGTGAGCATGAAATTTGGGTGAAGCAGTTGTCCAATGGTGAAGCCGCAGTATGTTTCTTTAACCGCGATGAACAACCCTGGAATGTGGAAACCGTTTTGCAGAAAGAAAACCTCTCTTTTGCAGATGTCCGCTTCTGGGAGAAAGAATACAAAGTACGCGACTTATGGAAACATAAGGACATCGGAAGTACCAAGGATAAGATGCAGTTTGATATTCCTGCACACGGTGTCGTGTTGCTGAAGTTGACTCCTAAACAGTAATGATAGATTTAGAAACCATTAATAAAAAAATATGAAGAACATGCATTATGCATCTGTGAAGTGGATTTGCTTTCTGCTTTTCGTGGTAGTAGGAAAGGTGGCGATGGCCGAAGGTATCACTTCGCCTGATGGAAATCTCCGTCTTGAGTTTACCGTAAATGCTTTGGGAGAGCCGGTCTATCAGTTGTTTTACAAAGAGAAAGCCGTGGTTAATCCATCGAAACTGGGCTTGGAATTGGTGGGTGACCCGGGCTTGATGAATGGTTTTACACTTGTGGAAGCCGGGGCTTCAACTTTCGATGAAACATGGAAACCTGTGTGGGGAGAAGTGTCGCAGATACGGAATCATTACAATGAGCTGGCTGTGACGTTGGACCAGAAGGAGCAGAACCGCCATATCGTTATCCGTTTCCGTCTTTACGATGACGGTTTGGGATTCCGTTATGAGTTTCCTTTACAAAGAACTCTGCACTATTTTACGGTAAAAGAGGAGTATACCCAGTTTGCCATGACCGGAGACCATACCGCTTTCTGGATTCCCGGTGACTATGACACGCAGGAGTATGACTATACAGAGTCCCGTTTGTCCGAAATTCGCGGTTTAATGGATAAGGCGGTGACGGTGAATGCTTCCCAGTTCGTTTTCTCGCCCACGGGTGTGCAAACCTCCTTGCAGATGAGGACGGACGATGGTCTATACATCAACTTGCATGAAGCGGCTTTGGTGGACTATTCTTGTATGCATCTCAATCTGGATGAAAAGAACTTGGTTTTTGAATCGTGGTTGACCCCGGATGTTTTGGGAAACAAGGCATATATGCAAGCTCCCGGGAAGACTCCGTGGCGTACCATCATGGTGAGCGATGACGCCCGTGATATGCTTGCCTCCAAACTTACCTTGAACCTGAACGAACCTTGTGCCTATGAAGATGTTTCGTGGATTAAACCGGTGAAGTATGTAGGCGTATGGTGGGAGATGATTACCGGTCAGAAGTCGTGGAGTTATACAGATGAACTGATTGCCATGCGTTTTGGAGAAAACGACTATACGAAAATCAAGCCGAACGGTCGGCATGGAGCCACTAATGAAAGAGTGAAACGCTATATAGATTTTGCCGCCGAACATGGTTTCGACCAAGTATTGGTAGAAGGCTGGAATGAAGGATGGGAAAGCTGGGGTGGAAGTTCGCGCGATTTTGTGTTCGACTTTGTGACTGCCTATCCCGACTTTGACGTGAAGATGCTGAATGCCTATGCACACAGTAAAGGGGTCAGCTGATGATGCATCATGAGTCTTCTGCTTCGGTACGCAATTATGAACGTCATCTGGACAAAGCCTATCAGTTTATGGCGGATAATGGCTATAACTCTGTAAAGAGTGGTTATGTGGGCGATATAATTCCTCGCGGAGAACATCACTATGGACAATGGATGAACAATCATTACCTCTATGCCATACAAAAAGCTGCCGAATATAAGATTTGTGTGAATGCGCACGAGGCAGTACGTCCTACAGGTTTGTGCCGCACCTATCCCAACTTGATTGGCAATGAATCAGCCCGTGGCACGGAATTCGAGCTTATGACGGCAACAAGCTTCCCACACTACTGTGCTCCCCTTCACTCGCTTGATAGGTGGTCCGATGGATTATACCCCGGGCATCTTTGACATTTATCTGAATTTTATGAATCATGACAATCACGGGCAGATTCATTCCACGCTGGCAAAGCAACTGGCATTATACGTCACCCTCTACAGCCCACTGCAGATGGCTGCCGATTTGCCGGAGAATTATGAACCCCATTTGGATGCTTTCCAGTTCATCAAGGACGTAGCAGTAGACTGGGACGACAGTAAGTACCTTGAAGCGGAGCCGGGAGACTATATTACCGTGGCCCGTAAAGCCAAGGGTACGGAGAATTGGTTTGTGGGAGGCATCACCGATGAGCATGCACGCACTTCAGCTTTTGTTCTCGACTTCCTGGAGCCGGGCAAGCAGTACATAGCCACGCTTTATGCCGATGCCAAAGATGCTGATTTTGAAAAAAATGCTACCGCTTATCAGATTAAGAAGGGCATCGTGACGAGCAAGAACAAGATGAATGTGAAGCTGGCACGTAGCGGTGGATTTGCCTTGAGCCTGATAGAAGCTACACCGGAAAATATGGAAGGAGTGAAGAAATGGAAATAAGTTGATTGTTAGATACCATTTTTTATCATTGCTAAAACAAGAATGCCTCTGAAAACACTGAAACAGAAGATACTGTTAGTCCTCTTGCTATTTTGGCGCGAAAGGTGAATCATAAAGGAACGCTTTTTGTCGAGTTGCCATCCTCTGTTTGATGTGACGGGCACTTTCAATAATCCGGGACCGCTGGGCGGGTATCTTGTTGTGGGACTGGTTGTTGCTGTTTTATTGTATGCTTTCTCTTTTGAAAAGGAATACATGTTCTATCAGGCGGATTATTTCAGAAATCATCCTCAATTCGCTTTTCTGGATGTAGCTGACAACGTGACTTATCCCTATAATGAACTGTTGCATATTGCAGTGGAAACCGGAATGTGCGGGCTTGTATTGTTCCTGCTGGTGGTGTCACCGTTTGTCTTTTCTGATGAAAGGACATTGAAAGCCGCATTGGCTGCTTGGCTGATATTCGCCATGTTTTCATATCCGGTCAATGTGGTACCACTTATGATGGACTTTGCATTGTTCATAGAATTGCGTCGTGGCAAAACAGTGTCTGTTCTGGATATAAACAGAATTTTGTGTGGAATTGCTGTTGTTCCTCTTATGGGGTTATTGGCGGTGTGTGGCCATGTAATGTTGTTTTTAATGTGAAAAAAGAGTTGTACTTCGTTGGGTTCTACTTTAAACATGCGATTTTTATTCCACTCCATGCATCATCTTCTGTAATTTCTTTGAAAGCAGGAAGAGGATAAGCGATGCCGTGGCAGACATGACGACGAACACCATGAAGAAATCGTACATCGTCTCAATGCGATAGCCCAGTAGCGTCTTTACCTTTCCGGCTTCGGGGTAGAGCCCGCTCAGCGTGCCTGCAAACTTATTGGCAGTGGCGGTGGAGAGGTACCATATCCCCATCATCAGCGAGGCGAAGCGGATGGGCGTGAGCTTGTTCACCATGGAGAGTCCGATGGGCGAGAGGCAGATTTCGCCCATGGTATGGATGAAGTAGAGCCCCGTCAGCCAAATGAGACTCACCTTGATGCCCGGCTGAACATCTTTCACCCCAAGGCAGATGACGAGATAGCCCAGTGAAAGCAGTAGCAGGCCGATGGCTTGCTTGGTGGGCGAGGCGGGCTCCATGCCCCGCTTGCCCAGGGCGCCCCATACGCCCGGCATGATGGCGGCAAGTATCACCACAAAGAAGGGGTTGAAGGACTGAATCCAGGAGCGGGCATTTCCCACCCAGGATGACGCGGTCGGTCTGCTCGGAGGCGAAAAGCGTGAGCGAGGCGCCTGCCTGCTCGTAGGCCGCCCAGAAGAAAATGACGAAGAAGGCGATGATGTAGATGACGAAGATGCGGTCGCGCTCCGTCTTGGTGAGCGAGCTTCCAGCAGGATGCTGACGGGAAACACGATGCAGGCGGTGAAGATGCCGATGCTTATCCAATCGTCCCGAAGCACCAGTAGAAGAAACCGGCAAGCGCGATGGCGAGCAGGGCGAGCAGCAGGTAGTTGCGCATGGTCCGTCCGTTGGCATGGGCACTCTTCCGGGCGGTGTTGTCTGCCTGGGGCCGTTCCTTGCGGCGTCGGGGATGATGCCGAGGGGCTTGCCGTCGGGGCCGATGAGTACTTGTTCTTCTGGGTTTCGAAGAGGACGACCGTCAGCACGGTGACGATGGCGGCAATGAGGAAGCCCCATCGGAAGTCGTGAGGGTTGCCCGTCTCGCCAAAATAGCCGCAGACCAGCGGGGCGAGGAAGGAACCCACGTTGACACCCATATAGAAGATAGTGTAGGCGGAATCCAGCCGTTTGTCGCCCGGCTCGTAGAGCTGCCCCACCAGGGAGGAGACGGTGGGCTTGAAGCAGCCGTTGCCCAATATAAGGAAAGTCAGTCCGCCGTACATCAGCCAATGCGAAAGCTCACGCGCCTCCAGCATCGAGGCGCTGGCAAACATCAGGAACTGGCCGACTGCCATCATCATGGCCCCCCAGAAGACGGAACGGCGGATGCCCCAGTATTTGTCGGCGATGTAGCTCCGATTAAGGGCGTCAGGTACACCAGTCCGGTGTAGCTGCCGTAGATGGAGGCGGCGTGCTCCTTGTCGAAAAGGAGTGCTGGGTGAGGAACAGAATGAAGATGGCACGCATGCCGTAGTAGCTGAAACGCTCTGCCGTGCTGGTAGCGAAGATAAGGTAAAGACCTTTCGGGTGTCGTGATGTACTCATTGAATATGCTTTTATTGTTTTGGCTTTTATTAGATGTCGAGGGTACAAATTAGTCATTATTTGCGTAAGTTAATGGGTATAATTAGAAACTTGCCGACAAGCCTGCGGGAACTTGCCGACAAGCCTGTACAAACTTGTCCGTAAGCCTACGCAAACTTAAAACAGAACTTGTGTTTCTGTAAATAAAGCTTTTGTTTGTAGAAATAGAGCTTTTGTTTCTAAGAATAAAGGCTTTGTTCTAAGAATCCTTTGCATTGAAGACAACTTTTCCTTACGGAGCAGATATTTTTTCCCCGGTGACAAAGCAACTTGATAAAAAACGTCTTCTCTTTGTACAGTTGAAATCAAAGCCCTATCTTTGCTCTACGATTTTAAGATAATCCTATTATGAAGATATTTCCTACTACAAGCATCAAGCAACTGGATGCAGATACCATAAAGAATGAACCGATTGCTCCATCGACCTGATGGAACGTGCCTCACGCGCATTGGCCCGTGCCATTGCCGAGCGTTGGGAGCCGGACACGCCGCTCACCGTTTTTGCCGGACCGGGGAACAACGGTGGCGATGCGCTTGCCCTGGCGCGACTGCTGGCCGGGAAGGGCTACCGGCTCGAGGTGTATCTCTTCAATACGAAAGGGACGCTTTCGCCGGACTGCGAGACGAACAAGGAGCGGCTGGCCGACGTGCCGGGCGTGGACTTCCACGAAGTGACCACTCAGTTTGTGCCTCCCGTGCTGACGGCAGACCATGTGGTGATAGACGGCCTCTTCGGCAGCGGTCTGAACAAGGCTCTGAGCGGCGGTTTTGCAGCCGTAGTGAAGTACATCAATGCCTCGCCCGCCACGGTGGTGTCCATCGACATCCCGTCGGGACTGATGGGTGAGGACAACACCTACAACGTACATACGAATATCGTCCGTGCCCATCTGACGCTGAGCCTGCAACTGCCGAAACTGGCATTTCTCTTTGCCGAGAACGAGCCGTATGTGGGCGAATGGCAGTTGCTGGACATCGGCTCAGCGAGGATGCCATCCATGACATGGAAACGGACTTCCGCTTGCTGGAGCATGAAGACGTGTCTGCCCTGCTGAAGCCGCGCAGCCGGTTTGCCCATAAGGGGAACTTCGGCCGCGCACTGCTGATAGCCGGTTCGCAGGGGATGGCGGGGGCCTCGGTGCTGGCTGCGCGTGCGTGTCTGCGTTCAGGTGTGGGGCTGCTGACGGTACATGTGCCGTTCTGCAACAACTTCATTGTGCAGACTTCCGTGCCCGAAGCCATGACGGAGCTGGATATCAGCGACACCTGCTTTGCCGCCGCTACCGATACGGACGATTACCAGGCCGTGGCGATAGGCCCGGGACTGGGAAAGGCGGCGGAGACCGAGGCGGCTCTGCTGGAGCAGATAGAGACATGCCAGACTCCGATGGTGGTGGATGCTGATGCCCTGAACTTGCTGGGCGAGAAGCGTAACTATATAGGCGTCTGCCCAAAGGGAGTATTCTGACTCCGCACCCCAAGGAGCTGGAGCGTCTTGTAGCAAATGCCAGAATTCGTACGAACGCCTGATGAAGGCTCGCGAGCTGGCGAAGAGCGCCGGAGTGCATATCATCTTGAAAGGCGCTTATTCTGCCATTGTCACTCCTGCCGGGAAATGTTTTTTCAACCCTACCGGCAATCCGGGTATGGCAACGGGAGGCAGCGGTGATGTGCTGACGGGAGTGGTGCTTGCCTTACTTGCCCAAGGCTATGAGCCGGAGAAGGCTGCCTGCCTGGCACGTATGTGCACGGACTGGCGGGAGATGTTGCCTGCAAGAAGCAGGGGGCAGTGGGGATGACGGTGGGGGATATAGTTGCCTGCCTGCCGCTAGCGTGGAAGATGCTGGAAGAATAAGGAGAGAAGTGTAATTTGGATGGCTTGTCATGTCAACAGAAATAAGATATTTTGAAAACAGAAAAGATTGGCGGAAGTGGCTGGCTGACAATTTTGATACTGCCGATGGAGTCTGGTTTGTGTTTCCTACTAAATCTTCAAGCGAGAAAAGTATTGTATATAATGACGCTGTTGAAGAGGCCCTTTGTTTCGGGTGGATTGACAGCACGATAAAGTCACTTGACAAAGAACATAAAATTCAGCGTTTCACGCCCAGGAATCCTAAAAGTACCTATTCGCAAGCCAACAAAGAAAGGTTGAAATGGTTGCTGGAGCATAAAATGATACATCTTGAATTTGAGGATAAAATACGAACTGTCTTGTCGGTTCCTTTTGTTTTTCCAAATGATATAATCGACAGATTGAAAGAGGATGAAAGAATATGGAAGAATTATCAGAGTTTCTCTGACCCCTATAAACGTATCCGAATCGCATACATTGAAGCGGCGAGGAAACGACCGGAAGAATTTGAAAGGCGATTAAATAACTTTATCTGTAAAACGAAAGAGAACAAAATAATAATAGGGTTTGGCGGGATTGAAAAATACTATTAACGCTAATTCTTTTCCGCTTATTTCTCTCTTGTCGTAATGTGGAAGCATCCTTGCTTCAACTCGTACTTGATGTAGCATTTATCGGCTTTCCGCAGGTCACGGAGCACTTCCGAAAGAACCAGTTTTAAGGTATCTGCGCTGACATCCTGCAAAGGACGTCCATCCTCGTCTTCTATTTTCTGAAAGCGCTTCCAACTGACATCGAATGTCGTTCCGTAAAAATGTGCCGAGTTTGGAGAAGCATTGCCGTTACGGCGGCGCAGGCGTTTTACGTCGTCTTGGGTGCGAAGTACGGAAGTCACAATTATCTTGTTTGGATTCAGTCCTTTGGCGGTCAGTGAATCAAGGAAGTTGTGTCCGATGGTATCCAGTAGGCTGGCGGCGCCCGGAATGAGAAAAGGGATGGAATGCGTCAGTGAATCCACGGCATAGAGCTCGTTCGTCGTGATAGGTTGCAGTTGCTCCTTCATCTTTTCTGCTTCCTCGCGGGAGGAAAGCACACGTATGCCGATGGCTTGGGCTACATTGAGATGTTTCTCATTCAAGTCTCCGAACGAGCGTTTGTAGCTGACAACGCCCCGAATGTTGCGCGGTTCGTTCAACTTGAGCGACATGTCTTTCTTCTTGCAGCCGGCAAAGGTGAATGTTGCGGCAGCTGCGACAATTATCAGTATAGGTAGGATTCTGGAAGAATATCTCATCTTATAAATGTACTATGTCTGTGAAAAATCTGCGTTAATCTGTGTAATCTGTGGTGAAAACCTTGCAAAGATAATTCAAACCTTCTTAAGTTTGCACTATCTTTGCACACAAAAAAGACCGTGCAACGATATTTTATATACCTGGCTTATGATGGCACCGCTTATCACGGCTGGCAAATCCAGCCGAATGGAGTGAGTGTGCAGGAGTGTTTGATGAAGGCGCTGAGTACCTTGCTGCGTCGTGAGGTGGAAGTCGTGGGAGCGGGGCGTACCGATGCCGGGGTGCATGCCTCACTGATGGTAGCTCACTTTGACAGTGATTCTCCTCTGGACACTGTTTTTATGACGGATAAGCTGAATCGTCTGCTTCCTCCCGATATTTCCGTATACCGCTTGCGGGCCGTGAAGTCCGATGCACATGCCCGCTTTGATGCTACGGCGCGTATGTATAAATATTATGTCACTACCGCCAAGTCTCCTTTCAACCGCCAATATCGCTGCCGTCTGTTCCAAACGCCGGACTTTGAGCGGATGAATGAGGCTGCCCAAACCTTGTTTGACTATACGGACTTTACCAGCTTCAGCAAACTCCATACGGATGTCAAAACCAATAATTGCAAGATTATGCATGCCGCCTGGACCCGGGTAGACGATGTGACTTGGGTATTCACCATCCAGGCCGACCGGTTCCTGCGGAACATGGTACGTGCCATTGTCGGCACTCTGCTCGAAGTGGGTCGCGGAAAACTTTCTGTTGAAGGTTTCCGACGCGTCGTCGAACAGAAGGACCGTTGCCAGGCAGGAACTTCCGTTCCCGGAAATGCATTGTTTCTGGTGGACGTAGCCTATCCGGAAACTACTTTTTAGAATAAAAGAGGGATGTACTACAAAAACGTAGGCCCCTCCCTTTAATTTTTAATTCTTAATTTTTAATTGACTCTATGTGGTTATTACTTGCTTTCCTCTCTGCTGCCTTATTGGGATTTTACGATGTCTTCAAGAAGAAGTCGCTTCGTGACAATGCCGTACTGCCGGTGCTTTTCCTGAACACGCTGTTCTCGAGCCTGATATTTCTTCCTTTCATTCTGGTATCTGCCTTTGCGCCGTCGGTGTTGGGAGGTACGATGTTTGATGTTCCGTGGTGGGGTGGGAGGTACATAAGTTCATTATTGTCAAGTCGTTTATCGTGCTCTCTTCCTGGATATTCGGTTATTTCGGGATGAAGCATCTGCCACTGACCATCGTGGGACCGATTAATGCGACGCGTCCCGTAATGGTGCTTGTAGGTGCCATGCTTGTGTTTGGCGAACGCTTGAACCTTTATCAATGGATTGGCGTGCTGCTTGCCATAGTGTCCTTCTTCATGCTGAGCCGTTCGGGCAAGAAAGAGGGAATCGACTTCAAGCATAACAAATGGATTCTTTTCATCGTGCTGGCTGCCGTTGCCGGAGCTGTCAGCGGGCTGTATGACAAATATCTGATGAAGCAGCTCAACCCGATGCTGGTGCAGTCGTGGTATAATGTCTACCAAGTCTTTATCATGTGCCCCATCATCCTGCTGTTGTGGTACCCCAAGCGAAAAGAAAGTACCCCGTTTCGTTGGGACTGGACCATTATCTGTATCTCCATTTTCCTTTGTGCGGCAGACTTTGTCTATTTTTATGCTCTGAGCTATGAGGACTCCATGATTTCCATCGTTTCGATGGTGCGTCGTGGCAGCGTTGTAGTTTCCTTCCTTTTCGGTGCGCTTTTCTTCCGTGAAAAGAATTTAAAAAGCAAGGCTGTCGACCTCATTTTGGTGTTGATTGGAATGTTCTTCCTATATTTGGGGAGTAAATAAACAAGAGATATATGGCAGAAGACCTATATATAAATGCTGGTAGCAAGACAGAGAAATATCGCGCTTTGCTTCCTCAACTGAAAAATCTGCTGGCAGGTGAAGATGACTTGATAGCCAATCTGGCGAATGTTTCGGCGGCGCTGAAAGAGACTTTCCATTTCTTTTGGGTAGGCTTCTATTTGGTGAAGGGTGAAGAATTGGTGTTAGGACCTTTCCAGGGACCGATAGCTTGTACGCGCATCAGGAAAGGCCGTGGTGTTTGCGGCACGGCATGGGATAGAGCCGAGACGTTGGTTGTGCCCGATGTGGATGCATTTCCCGGACATATAGCCTGCAGCTCGCTGTCGCGTTCGGAGATCGTGGTTCCGCTGAAGCGTGAGGACGGTGAAGTGTGGGGAGTATTGGATATTGACAGTGACGATTTGGGCGGTTTTGATGAAACAGATGCCCGTTTCCTTGAAGAAATGATTAAAATGTTATGATAAGAAAACTGAGTGCTTTTTTGATTTTGGCTTTCATCGGATGGGGGTATTTGCAGGCCCAGGAAGCCAAGACGTGTTTTAAGAATATGCCGGATTCTATATGTCCGTTGCTTAGCGCCGTGAACCGTGCGGATTTTATAGACTTTCTGGAAAGTAAGATGAAAGCTGAGGTGACCAACAGCTTTGGTGGTAAATCGGAAATGACGGAACTTTCTCCAGACTATATACATGTGAAGATGACGCCCCAGAGTTCATGGCAGATGAAGCTCTTGTCTATTAACGACAGTACGAAGGTGATTTGTGTGGTTGCTACGGTTTGTGCTCCGGCTTGCGACAGCCATGTCAAGTTCTATACGACAGACTGGAAGGAGCTGGTTGCTTCGTCCTACCTGCCGGCATTGCCCGTTCTGGATGATTTTATCGCTGAGGCCGCGGATACGGTGGATGTCTATGAGTATCAGGATGCCCGTCGCCAGGCCGACATGCTGCTGATGAAAGCGGACCTTTCTGCGAAGGATGCCACGTTGGCATTCACTTTTACCACGACCGATTACATGGGTAAAGAAGCGGCGGAGAAACTGAAACCGTTTGTCCGCCGTCCTATTGTTTATACTTGGAATCAAGGGAAGTTCGAGAAATCCTCTACTTCACTTTGATTCTGTCGAATCCCTCTCCATAGACTCCGATGACTGCACTTTGTGATACAAAGGCATTGGGGTCTATGTCTTTTATGAGCCGGAAAATGATGGTGGACTCCCGCTTCTTGGCCAGCACGAACAGCATTTTTATCTCTTTTCCCGTATAGAAGCCCGAGGCGTTGATGACCGTTGCACCTCTGTGAGGATATACCTGGATGTGCTTGGCTATCTCCTCATATTTATCGCTGATAATAAAGAATTGTACGGACTGGCGGGCACTGTTCACCACTTGGTCGAGCACGAAGCTGCATATGTATAGAGTAACGTAGCCATACACCACCTTTTCCCAATCTTTTAGAACAAAGTAACTGGACGAGATGATGATAAGGTCACATATCAACATGACTCTGCCCAGCGTGATGTCGCGGTACTTGTTGATTACGGCGGCAATGATGTCCGTGCCGCCAGTACTGCCGTTGTTGGAAAAGGCGATGCCGATGCCGCTACCGCAGAAGGAGGCACCGATGACACAAGCCATGAAAGGCTGGTCGTGCAGGAGGACAACACCCTCGGTCAGTTTCTGGATAATGGAAAGGAAAAAGGTCAGGGTGAATACGGCAAAGATTGTCTTTACGCTGAACTTCCATCCCAACACACGTAGGGCAAGCAATAGAAGCAGAAAATTGATGGCGAAGTACGTATATTGGACGGGAAATCCAGTGGCAAAATATACGATGGATGCAATGCCCGGTACGCCACCGGTAGTAATATCGTTGGGAAGCAGGAAGACTGTCCAGCCGATACCATATAAGACCATACCCAGGGCAATCATCAGATAATCCCGCAGTTCGCGCATGGTGTTCTGTCGGGAGGGAACATTTACTATTGTTTTCATTATAATTTTATGTGGTTGTGAAAATGCGGGGACAAAGATACAAAAGATATCATTTGTTTGTTTGAGTATAAGATTGATATTTATATTTTGATGTTACTATGAGTTTTAACATTACAATAGCTTGCTTTGATAAAATAAATTTATCTATATTCGCTTTTATAATTAACGGTGATTATTGACTTAGATGACTATGAAACCACTTTACCAAGATCTGCCATTCCCAATAGACAGTCATATACATTATTATATAGAAGACTTGCCGCACTTCATTGTACCTTGGCATTATCATCCGGCCATAGAGATAATGTATATAACTAGAGGTATAGGAACCCGTTTTGTTGGGGATTGCATAGAACAGTATGAGGAGGGGGATGTATGTATGATTGGCCCTAATCTCCCTCATGAATGGCGTAATGATGATGCTTATTTTGATAAGGAGTCTGGTTTGCGTGCTACGTGTATCTGTCTGTTCTTTAAACGTGAGATATTTGATCCGAATTTTATCAGATTACCAGAAATGAATAATATTCGTGATTTGATAGAGAGATCACGGCGTGGACTGAAGTTTACCGGAAATTCGAAATTAGAGATAACCCGGTTTATAAGGAGTTCGGTGAATGATGTAGGGGTTCGGAAGGTAACGAATCTTTTAACACTTCTTGAGCTGATGGCCACATCGACTGAGTATGAGTTACTGGCCTCAGTGGGATTTACGAATTCTGTAAATTCAGAAGATTTTGAGAGATTTAATAAGGTATACAAGTTTCTCGTCAAGAACTTTGCGACTTCCATTAGGTTGGAAGAAGTTTCGACTTTGGTTGGATTGACCCCGACAGCTTTTTGCCGTTATTTCAAGGAGAGGACCAAGAAAACCTTTGTAGAATATCTGAACGAAATGCGTATCGGTTATTCGAAAAAACTATTACTGGAAAACAAAATGAAGATTTCTACTATCAGTGGGGAAGTCGGATTCCCTAACTTATCTAATTTTATATCCCAATTTAAAAAAGTGACAGGAATGTCCCCGTCGCAGTTCCAAAAGCAGTTTGGAGTAAAGGCTAAACAAGCCATTTGATTCTACTATTTATCATTGAATATTTGGTGGTTAGAGCCTTGGTTTTCTACTTTTTTTGCAAGGTTTTATCCATTTGCTGCGAATAATGGTAAAATACCATAATTATCGGAAAATATAGAGGAAAGAGCGAGTTCCATATCAGCGTACTTTTGCAATATAAGATTTTAAAAGTATGATGCTGATGAATGATAAGAGAACAAATGAGTCGCCTTTGCTCTTTATAAAGGATTCTTTGATCGGTGAAAATGTGAAGAGGAGTTTGAAGACTTTGGCTGATTTACGAGGTGTTTTTCATAATTGTGAGGCTTATGAACAGATGTCTCCTGATACTTTATTGTATGAGGTGACTTGTCATCTGCCGGTTGAAGAAGGAACGGCCAGGGGGACTCTATTTCGGAATCACGAGAATTTATCCAGGTAAGGTTGGTGATGAGTATTTCATGACCAAAGGACATTTTCATGCCAATATGAATCGTGGGGAGTACTATTGGGGAGTGGAAGGTGAAGGCAGATTGATTATGATGGATCAGACCGAAGGGTTTGGAGTGAGCGGATGTTTCCGGGTAGTCTTCATTATATACCTGGAGGGGTGGCCCATCGTGTGGCAAATATAGGATATTCTGTTCTGTCATTCGCTGCTTGTTGGCCTTCGGACGCAGGACATGATTATCAAGTGATTTTGGAGAACGGGTTTTCTGCATCTTTACAGTGTGTGAATGGCAATCCCCAATTGATAGAAATATGAATATGAAGTATATCATAGCTGTAGATTTGGGAGGAACCATTACAAAAGTCGGTCTCTTACGCAATGGAGAACTGGTAGACTATGTAAAAATGCCTTCTCGTCAAGATTTGGATATGACAGCAAGTTTGCCGGAGATTGAAAATGCAATTGATTTCCTGCTAAATTCAAATGGTGTGAAGCGCCTCTTTGGAGTGGGTATAGCTTTTCCAGGGCTAGTAAATAATAAAAAAAGCATTATTATATCTACGAATGAAAAATATGATGATGGAGTGGAGCTTGATTTGGATAGATGGGCGGATGAACATTGGGGAGCCCCCTTTTACATTGATAATGACGCACGGCTTGCAGCAATTGGAGAATGGCAATATGGGAGCGGCAGAGGATATGATAGCGTTGTTATGATGACTATTGGTACGGGCATAGGATCGGGAGTCATTATGAATGGTGAGGTAATGTATGGAAAGCACTTTCAAGCAGGTTCGTTGGGTGGCCATTTTGTAGTAGACTACAAAGGAAGGTTATGCTCTTGTGGAAACAAGGGGTGTGTGGAGGCTTTGTCCTCTTCATTCTTCCTTCATAAAATTATAAAGGATCATGCTTGCCTGTCTCCTTCGTTTAAAATGTCATCTCAGAATTATGATTTTAAAGAAATCTTCCAATTGGCGGAACAAGGAAATAGAGACGCGTTATTGGTACGAAATGAATGCATTGAAATATGGGGAGCTGCTGTTATAAATTTTATTCATGCTTATGATCCTGAAGTGGTGATACTTGGAGGGGGAATCATGAATAGCCATAAAGTGATAGTGCCTTATATCGAGGAACGGGTGTCAAAGTTTGCCTGGACTCCGAGTGCAAAAGTATCTGTGGTAGTTTCTAGCTTGGGAGATTATGCAGCTTTGTATGGTTTGGAATATTGTTTAAGAAAAAAGATAAAAGATGAAGTATTCTGCTAATTACGATAAATATCCTTTTGTGCAGGTGTCCTATAATTCGGATGACTGTATTTCCGGTTGGTTTGCCATTACCGATAGTATCAGTGAACGTTTGAAGGTACTGGAGAAGCCGTTGAAAGTGGTTGTGATTGAGTGCTATCAAGGAGTGTTTGAGAATGATATACGTAATGCTTTTGCCGGTAGGTTCAATAATGCTTTATTTGTTCATACAGATAGTGCGATGTTGCCGGAAGAGAAAATCAATGATTTTTTCTATCCTGATATTACCGATGATGAATTATTCGGCTATCTGACCCGGTATACAATGGAATGTTTTTTTGATTTCGATAAAGTTACTGGTATCCGGCAACAGATAGAAGATTTGCAGTCTGGTATTGTAATAGTCTATGGGGTTGGTGCGGCCTATCTTTGTGAACATCCTGATTTGTTGATTTATGCCGATATGGCAAGATGGGAGATACAGTCCAGATTCCGTAAAAATGAAATATCAAATATAGGTGTCAACAATAAAGAAGAACGAACCTCCTTGCAGTATAAAAGAGCTTTTTTCGTAGATTGGAGAATATGCGATAGGCACAAAAAGATGCTGATGGCAAAGGTGGATTATGTTTTGGATACGAACCGGCGCAATCATCCTAAGATGATTACAGGCAAAGCGATGTTTGAGGGATTGGAGAAAGCGGTAAATGGTCCGTTTCGTGTAGTTCCCTTTTTTGATCCGGGGCCTTGGGGAGGACAGTGGATGAAAGATGTTTGCGATTTAGAACGGACGATGCCTAATTATGCTTGGTGTTTTGACTGTGTACCTGAAGAAAACAGTCTGTTGTTGGCCTTTGGGGATGAGAAAGTGGAAATACCGTCAATTGATTTGATTTTTGCTTATCCCCGACAGTTATTGGGTGATGCTGTGTATGGCAGGTTTGGTGATGAGTTTCCAATACGGTTTGACTTTCTTGATACGATAGAAGGCGGCAATCTAAGCTTACAAGTTCATCCTTTGACTGAATATATACAACAGAAATTTGGGATGCATTATACGCAGGATGAGAGCTACTATATTTTGGATGCTAAGGAGGGGGCAACTGTATATTTGGGTTTGAAGGATAATATTAAACCGGAGGAGATGCTTGATGAATTGGAAAAATCGCAAAGGACTGGTGAATTTGAAGTGGAGAAGTATGTAGGTATTTATCCGGCAAAGAAGCATGATCATTTTTTAATTCCGGCTGGTACGGTACATTGTTCGGGAAGGAATAGCATGGTACTTGAGATTAGTGCAACCCCATACATCTTTACATTTAAGTTGTGGGATTGGGGACGGATGGGACTGGATGGCAGACCGCGTCCGATTAATATAGCTCATGGGGCTAATGTGATACAATGGAATAGAACGGAGTCTTGGGTGAAAGAAGAACTGATAAACAAGGTCTCTGTTATTGGTGAAGGAGATTCTTGGCGTGAAGAAAAGACGGGACTTCATGAATGGGAATTTATAGAAACAAGAAGACATTGGTTCACGGACAAAGTTTTGCATAAGAATGAGTCGGGTGTTAATGTTCTGAATCTGATTGAGGGACGTTCGGTGATAGTGGAAAGTCCTATAGGACAATTTTCTCCGTTTGTTGTCCATTATGCGGAAACTTTTATTATTCCTGCTGCCATAAAGGAATATACAATAAAACCTTATGGGGAGTCTGAAGGAATGGAATGTGGAACAATTAAAGCTTTTGTAAGACATCATGCATAAAGATAATTTTGATAAGGGGATTGATATAGGGATAACAGAAAATCCGTTAGGTTTTATTTATGGTAAGGACGTTTTTGGCCCGACAGTAGAAAACCGGCGGTTGGATGATATCCGGTCTAGTTTGTTGGATCCGAAATGTGAAGGACCGGATATTGTCTATTCTATAGCTATGGATGTGGGTAAGACTGTTCATAAAGCGCTTTTGCAAAAACAGCATTTGCTTTTTGGAGTAGTGGCTTATGCCAAAGGAAGTTTGGGAATGGAACCCATTCGCAGTCAGGGACATATTCATAAGGTCTCACCTTTTAGTCAATGGTCCACTCCAGAGGTTTATGAGATATGGAATGGAGAGGCGGTCATTTACATGCAAGAGTCGGCTACAGATGAACCGGGGAGGTGTTATGCTGTTTATGCACAGCCTGGCGATGTGGTGGTGGTCCCTCCATATTGGGTACATGCTACCATTAGTACGAATGCAGATGAATCTCTTGTGTTTGGTGCATGGTGTGACCGTGAATATGGTTTTGAATATGCTGAGATTCGTCGTCATAAAGGTATTGCATGGTATCCTGTTTTTGAGGGTGATGGATTGAAGTGGATCAGAAATACAAACTATCATTTTTCGGAACTGGTAAGAAAGGCTCCAAGAGAGTATCATGATTTAGGTATTGGGAAAGGTAAATCCATTTATAAAATTTTTGAAGATGCTCCGGATACTTTCTTATATGTTCCGAATCCGTCAGTGAAAAAGGAAGTTTGGATAAGTTTTGAACCCTAAAATATAAGTTTAATATGAAAAACAGACATATAATATTTTTAATAGCTACAGTTGTAGCAACAGGAGGATTGCTTTTCGGCTTTGATACTGGGGTAATTTCAGGAGCGATTCCATTTCTTCAGTCAGATTGGGGAATAGATAATAATGATGTTGAATGGATTACGGCGGCTGGTTTGTTGGGAGCTATGTTGGGGGCTGTATGTTGTGGGCGTTTTATCTGATATATTTGGAAGAAGAAAAATCATATTGGTTTCTGCTGTGATATTTGCAGTGGGAGCGTTATGGTCAGGACTGGCAACGGATTTGACGAGCTTGGTTTTTTCTCGTCTGTTTCTTGGTATAGCTATAGGTGTGGCATCATTTACTGTTCCATTGTATATAGCAGAAATTGCTCCAGCTAAATCCAGGGGACGTCTGGTTTCAATGTTTCAGTTAATGGTTACAATAGGTATTTTACTTTCATACATGTCAGATACCTTTTGGGCTGATGAAAACAAGTTGGATTGTTGGAGATGGATGTTTTGGGCAGGTGTCGTACCGGCTTTGGTATTACTGGTAGGTATGTGTTTTGTGCCTGAAACACCTCGGTGGCTGTTGAGTAAAGGACGGTTGAAAGAATGTAGGAAAGTGTTGCAGAAAATAGAACCGGAAAATACAGTAAATGATTTAATTGGACAAATGGAGGTGGAAATAGAGAAAGATAGGAATAGTGCGGTAGGATGGCGATATTTGATGCAGCTTGGTTGAGAACTCCTCTAATGATTGCTGTTTGTATTATGTTTTTTCAACAGTTTGTAGGTATTAACACAGTTATTTATTATAGTCCGAAGATTTTCCTGATGGCAGGATTTGAAAGTACACTCTCTGCTATTTGGGCTTCTGTAGGTATTGGAATTGTAAATGTTGTATTTACAGTGATTTCTCTTTATTTAGTGGATAGAATCGGACGACGAAAGTTGTATTTTATTGGTCTGTCAGGAATTGCCTTTTCTGTTTTGTGCCTTAGTGCTTGTTTTATTTATACTAATCAGTTGGGCGAAATCGGAAGGTGGTTAATGGTCATTTTTATGTTTGGATATGTTGCATTTTTTGCAATTAGTATTGGACCTTTGGGATGGTTGGTCATTTCCGAGATATTTCCGCAGAAAGTACGGGGATTGGGGACTTCGATAGGTTCATTGGCTGTATGGATATTTAATTGCATCGTCTCCTTTACTTTCTTTAAGATTATAGATTTTTTTTCTATACCAGGTACCGAAATTATTGTTGGACAAACGACTTCTGAGAATCCGGCAGGTGCATTTTTTCTTTATGGATTTATTGCCGTGTTGGGTTTGGTATGGGGGTATTTATTCTTGCCGGAGACAAAAGGGTTATCATTGGAGGAGATTGAACAGAAATGGAGAAAAAATAGAGAATGTTGAAGGAATAAATCATTAAAAAAATGATATATGAAAAATGGATTTTATTTTTTAGGTCTATGTATCTGCTTGTGTTTATGGGCTTCTTGCTCCAGTATGGAAGAAGTACGTGATTATAATGAAAAATATACGGGAGAGTATACGAGCAGGATTGCTTTCCTATTGGGGGATTGGGGACGGGAATGTTTTGTGTAGAAGGTAGTGGTGCAATTTCTAATATGAATATTAGGCATAAAACTGAGATGTTGAATGAACCGACAATGTTTGCCGGATTATATTTGAAAGGGGTAGATAATGGTAGTATTGTTGTGGAAGGACAAGTACCGGATTGGAAAAAATTTGGCCAACCACAGTCAACAAAAGGATACGGCGGCACGTGGGGATTACCTCGATTTAAAGATTGTGATTTTGAAGTAAAATTCCCTTTTGCCAAATTGAGAATGAGTGACGATGAACTGAAGATGGACGTGACAATGAAGGTTTGGAATCCATTTATTCCTACAGATGAAAATAACTCAGGGCTTCCAGTTGCTGGTTTTGAATATACGTTTAAAAATAAATATGCTAAAGAAGTAGAAGCCATATTTTCTTATAATTCAAAGAACTTTGTAGATATTCGTAATGGAGGAGCATCTATTAGGCCAATTGAAAATGGTTTTATAATATCACAGAAAGGAACAGAAACGCAGCCGTTTCATCAGGCTGATTTTGCAATCTTTACAGATGAACCGGAAACTAAGGTTAATTATTGTTGGTTTAGAGGATGGTCTTTTGACTCATTCACGATGTGCTGGAATGAGATGAGCAGTGGGGTAATTAAAGAAAATCCTGCTAATATGGTGGATGCTCCCGGAGCTTCCTTGTATGTACCGTTTAGATTGCAACCGGGAGAGTCAAAGACAATCCGTTTATATATGGCATGGTACGTTCCTTTCTCATTAGTTCGTGAGGGATTGGAACCGATTGATGATGTAGATGTACCTATCGTACCTGTAGTTAATGAAAGAGGAGAGCCCGCAGGCTATATTGATACTTCCATTCAGTTGTCCGATAAATACCGTCCCTGGTATAGCAGTAGATTTGCAAATATAGAGGAAGTCGCAGACTATTGGATGAAAAATTATAATACGTTGAAAGAAAAAACAGAGCTGTTTACTGATGCATTTTATGCTACAACTTTGCCTGCTGAAGTTGTTGAAGCTGTTGCTGCTAATCTTACTATATTAAAATCACCTACGATTTTTCGGCAATACGATGGTCGGATGTGGAATTGGGAAGGTTGCGGTAATGAATATGGCTCTTGCTATGGTTCTTGTACACATGTTTGGAATTATGCTCAAGCTATACCTCATTTGTTTCCTAAAATGGAAAGAACACTGAGGGAAACGGAATTTTTTGTTAGTCAAGCTAAGAATGGGCACCAAGCATTTCGCTCTGCACTTCCTATCCGACCCATCAGACATAATTTTCATGCAGCAGCTGATGGGCAGTTAGGTGGTATTATGAAAGTATACCGTGATTGGCATATATATGGTAATGACGAATGGTTGAAGTTGATTTATTCATACGTACAGAATAGTCTTGATTATTGCATTAATACGTGGGATCCTAAAAGGAAAGGTGTTATAGAGGAACCTCATCATAATACTTATGACATTGAATTTTGGGGGCCTAGTGGTATGATTAATAGTTACTATACTGGCGCATTACAAGCATTTGTTGCTATGGGTGAACATTTGGAGAAAGATATGACAGAATATAGAGAGTTGCTAGATAAGAGTATTGACTACATGGAAAATCAATTGTACGACGGTGAATATTTTATTCAAAATATTCGTTGGAAGGAGTTGCAGGCTTCTGATCCGACGAAAGTACAGTCTGTCAATTCTAATTATTCGAAAGAGGGTTTGGATTTATTGGAAAAGGAAGGGCCGAAATATCAATACGGAAAAGGCTGTTTATCTGATGGAGTAGTAGGAGCATGGCTTTCTTTGGTCTGTGGACTGGACGAGGCTATAGATAGAAAGAAAATATTAAGTCATTTATTGTCTGTTCATAAATATAATTTAAAGAGGAATCTCAGAAAACATGTAAATCCTCAGCGCTCGACTTTTGCTTTAGGTGATGAAGGAGGCTTATTATTATGTTCATGGCCCAAAGGAGGAAAGTTACAACTTCCTTTTGTTTACTCCAATGAGGTATGGACAGGTATTGAATATCAAGTGGCTTCTCATTTGATGTTTGAAGGTGAGGTTGAGAAGGACTTGATATTGTCCGTACTTGTCGTGATCGGTATGATGGAAGAGTACGTAACCCATTTAATGAATATGAATGTGGGGCATGGTATGCCCGTGCAATGTCTAGTTATGCTATGCTCCAAGCTTTGACTGGAATACAGTATGATGCAGTGGATTCTACTTTATATATTGATTCAAGGATAGGTGATGATTTTACGTCTTTTTTGTCGACGGAAACAGGTTTTGGTAATGTTGGTCTAAAAGATGGTAAACCTTTCATTGAGGTGAAATATGGGAAGATTGATGTGAAAAAGTGCTTTGTTTCTGACATAGAAACAGATTTTGTTAATTGATAGAGAAAGGAGGAATAATGGAAATAAGAAGAAAGTAATTATACAGTGGTGAATCTAATAATAGTTTGAAACACAAATAATCAAAAAAAATGAAAACAATAGACATTAAATCTAATAGCAGGATATTACATTGGGCATTTTATATTTTCCTTTTTACTGTTTTGAGTGTGGGAAGTGTATATGCATCGGAAGATACTCCGTCTGTATTATCCACTAATCAATCAGAAAAGAAAACAGTAAAAGGAAATGTGATGGATGAATATGGACAACCATTGGTGGGGGTAGCTGTACAAGTTAAAGGAACTTCATTAGGTGTTGTTACTGATTTGGATGGAAATTTTAGTTTTAGTATTCCAGTTGATAGTCGTGCCTTGTTATTTTCTTATTTGGGAATGAAAACTCAAGAGGTATCTGCCAATAAGAGTAACTATAAAATAGTGATGGTAGAGGATGCCACCCAAATGGAGGAAGTTGTAGTCATTGGGTATGGTTCTCAGTCTCGTGAGAAGATTACGACATCTGTGACCAAGCTTGATAAAGAGGCTTTGAAGAATGTACCCTATGCAAATGCAGCTTCAGCCTTACAAGGTACAGTGTCTGGTGTACGTGTGCAAAGTATTTCAGGGCAACCAGGTGCAGAACCTCGTATTATAGTCCGTGGTGGTACTTCCATTAATAATCCTAATGGTGCTACTCCACTATATATTATTGATGGTGTTATGAGGGCGAATATGGTTCATATAGCTTCGGAAGATATTGAATCCATCCAAATTCTGAAAGATGCTGCTGCTACTTCTATTTATGGAGCCCAAGGTTCAAATGGTGTTGTAATTGTTACTACTAAAAAGGGGAAGGCCGGTAAAACCAGAGTTGAATATAGATATAATCTGACAATTTCTGATATTGGTAAAAAATATGAATTTGCCAATGCTGAAGAATTTTTGACCCTTATGAGGAAAGGTATGATTTCACCAGCGAAATTTGGAAAAGCTACCGAACAAAGATTGATAGGACATTTAGGTTATGGAACAGGAAATGATCTGACTAATAATACTGCCTTCTCTACTCAATACTTGACTGATGAGAATCGCTATAAATTAGATCAAGGGTGGAAATCAATGCCAGATCCAGTAGATCCGAGTAAGACATTGTTATACTCAGATACTGATTTTCAGGATAAAATTTATCGTACTGGTTTTTCTCATAATCACCATATTGAAGTTTCAGGTGGAACGGAAAAGGCTACCTTTAATATGGGATTAGGTATATGACTAATGAAGGAACTGTTATTACAACTTCATATAAACGGTATAATTTTAGTTTGAATGGTTCTTTGCAAGCACGGGATAATTTGAAAATTTCAGCTAGAACTACTTATTCAAACTCGTTTACGTATGGTTCTCCATTAGCTGCAGATGCAACATTCTATCGTTCACCGGCTGCCTCACCTACCACTAAATTCAGATTTGAAGATGGTAGTCTGGCTCCAGGAGCTGCCCAGTATCTGGGAAATGCTGTATATCATATGAACAAGGCACAAAGAGAGTATGACTATCAGAATTTATCAATAGGAGTAGATGCAGATTGGACTATATTGCCAGGATTGTCTTTCAAACCAGCTCTTTCTTTATTTGAAGTGAACAGTAATAACTATACTTTTTGGGATGCTTTTTGGAATGGACCGAGAGATTATATAACTACAAGAAATGCAAATGCTGATACTTACAAATGGCGGCAATATCAGGCAGATGCTGTATTCAACTATGTTAAATCTTTCAATGAAAAACACAATTTGAATGTAACAGCTGGTTATGCTTATTATTTTAGGAAAGAGGCCCGTTTAGCAGCTGCTGGTAGAGGTGCTTCTACTGATTTGATTCCTACTTTGAATGCCTCAAGTGTTCCTGTAAGTGTGAGTAGTTCTATTACAGAGCGATCTATGCAAGGTATTTTTGCTCGTATAGGGTATGATTATAAGGATAAATATTTGATTTCTGTATCTGCAAGATATGACGGTGCTTCCAATTTGGGTACGAACAACAAATGGGGATTTTTTCCTGGCGTGTCATTAGGGTGGCATGTGGATAAAGAAAAGTTCTGGTCATTTATGCCTGAGAATCTAATGCGTCTGAAATTGCGTGCCAGCTATGGAGTAAATGGTAATATTTCAGGCTTGGGGGATTATACGGCTCAAGGTAGTTATAGTGTAGGATCTAAATATTTAGGTAATGCAGGTATCACTATGGGAACTATGGCAAATCAAGACTTGAGTTGGGAGGAGTCTAAGACATTTGATATCGGTACTGATATTTCCTTTTTTAATAATCGGTTAAACTTTATCTTTGATTATTTCAATCGTACCACAGATAATTTGCTGACAAATCGCACTTTACCTCATTCTACAGGCTTTGGCTCTATTTTCACTAATTTAGGGCGTTTACAAAATAGAGGTATTGAGTTGGAAATGAATGCAAGAATATTACCGGTATCCAGTTCTATTCAATGGTCATTAGGTTTTAATGCCTCGAAGGTGACCAATAAAATATTGAAGCTGCCAGATAATGGGGTTGAAAATAATCGGATTGGTGGTGAGTACATTTGGGATGCTAAACTGGGTAAACATACTTGGCAAGGTGGGTTTACAGGAAGGAGGACGAATTGGAGATTTGTTTGCCTATAAGATGATAGGTGTATATTCTACTGATGAGGAAGCACAGAATGCTAATGAGCCGATAGATAATGTTATTACAGTCCCTGATAAAACCAAATATGGTGGTGATGCAAAGTGGCAAGATACTGATGGTAATGGTGTGATTGACAGTAAAGACCGTGTATATGTTGGTAATATTTATCCGGATTGGACTGGGGGTATTAATACTTCTCTATCTTATAAAGGGTTCGATTTGTATTGCAGACTTGATTTTACATTGGGTCATACCATATATAATTTTGCCAAAGGCTTTTTGGATTATAATTGGCAGGGTGATAATAATATGACGAAAGATGTCGTAAATCGCTCCTGGAAAGAACAAGGTGACAAAGCGGACATGCCGAGATTCTATTGGCATGGTGATCGTGGACAGCAGAATGCTATCCGAGGTAGCTCTTTGTATCATGAATCAGGAGATTTTCTAGCCATTAGAGAAGTTTCTTTAAGTTATACAGTTCCTGCAAATATCATACAAAAGATTCGTTTAAGCGGACTTCGGTTTACGGTTACGGGAAATAATCTGCACTATTTTACTAAATATTCTGGTCTTAATCCAGAAGAAGGTGGACAGGATAATGGTAGATATGCTATGCCGAGAAATATTATTTTTAGTGCTAAATGTATCATTTTAATAAAGTAAAGTTATGAAAATTAGAAATATAATAAATAGTACAATAGCTTTGTTTATGGTCCTGACATTTGCTTCTTGTGATGCACTAGACCTTAAGCCAATAAGCTTTATAACGAATGAATCTTTCTGGCAGACAGAAGATGACGTGAAGGGTGCGTTAAATGGTATTTATGTCCAGTTACGAGGAGCTGCTGAACATGATTTGTATATAATTGGGGGAAGCGCGTAGCGAAATACTGACTGTAGGTATCGGTGGATATGGCGGATATGATATTTATTATTATAATACGTTGACACAAGCTAATATGCCTATATCCTGGATACGTTATTATCAGATAGTCAATTCATGCAATCTTCTTTTAAAGTATGCTCCAATGTGACTTTTAATAACGAGACTTCCCGCAATAAAATGTTGGCTCAAGCTTATACAATGAGGGCTTTCATGTATTTTGTGATGACTCGTACATGGGGGATTTGATAATCCATACAGATCCTATTGAAAACACAAATTCAGAAGTCCTTTATAAAGAAAGAAGACCCCAAACGGAAGTTTTCCAACTGATAAAAGATGATTTGGAGAAAGCTTTGTCTTTATATCCGGATGACAATTTCGGTGATCAAAGAGCTATGTGGTCAAAACCGGCAACATTGGCTTTGAAAGCTGAAGTATATCTTTGGAGTGGAAAAAAAATGAATGGTGGAAGCAGTGATATTGAAACTGCATTAAATGCTTTGAATTCAATTAAAACGGATAAGCTTCGTTTACAGCCGGATTTTGCTGATGTATTTGCTTATGATAATAAGGGTAATGATGAAATCTTGATGAGTGTTAGATTTCAGGATTTGGAATCTGGTATTAACTATTTCAGATATATGTGGATACATGCGAGTGCTGTTCCTGGAGATGCTCCTCAAGAGGTAAAGGATATAGTTTATCCGATAGGGCCGGGACAAGGTATTATAGTAGCTTCGGACGAGTATAGAAAGCAATATACAGAAGATGATACTCGAAAAAATGCTTCTTTTCTTGAGATTTATTCTAAAGATCAGGAAACTGGAGAAAATAAATTTTATGTTAGTGTAGTATTAAAAGGTAAAGGCTTGGTGCGAGATGGTGATCGTATTTTTGCAGATGATATCATATTGTACCGTTATGCTGATATTTTATTAATGAAGGCTGAGGCTAAAAATGCTTTGGGACAAGATCCTTCTGCAGAAATTAATGAGGTCAGGAAACGTGCATATAAAGACAAGTATGAAGAGCATATTTATGTGAATAGCACAAAAGAGGCGAATGATGCAGCTATCTTGAAAGAAAGACTTTTAGAATTGGCTTTTGAAGGTAAAAGGTGGTGGGATTTGGTACGTTTTGACAAAGCCTTTGATTTGGTTCCTTCTTTGAGAGAGCATAAGGGGGAAGATTATATGATGCTGTTCCCCATTCCTTTGTCAACAATAAGCGTGGAGCCGAAAGTTACTCAAAATCCTGGTTGGGATAAATAAAGTATATTATTGAAATCTTTCCAATATGTTGTAACTTTACAGCATATTGGAAAGATTGATAAACGAACATAATAAAATTATATATGAAAAAGTCTATATTTCTCTTTTATTGTCTGCTTGTCCACTTGTGTTCTGCGACAACATTGTTTGCTCAACAGAATGACGTTTTGATACCAGGTGTCAAGAAAATAAAGGATGTAATAATATATAAGGATACCATGTTTTACTCCGCTTTTCCTTCAGCTGTAAAATTATCGAATGGAGAGATACTGGTATCGTTCAGAAGAGCTCCAGACCGTAAAGTCTTTAAGGAGAAGAAGAATAATCATTTGGACCCGAATAGTTATCTGGTAGTAGTGAGATCCAAAGATGGCGAACATTGGACCAAGGAACCGGAACTGCTTTATGCCCATCCGTTTGGAGGCTCACAAGATCCATGTTTGTTGAAGTTGAAAGATGGAACACTGCTATGTGCTAGTTATTTGTGGACATTTATTCGTCCGGATGGTTTAGCTGTTCTTAAGAAACCGTTCGTACAGAATACAGACGCTGTTTTTGCAGGAGGATATTTGCTCCGTTCTTATGATGATGGTAGAACTTGGAATGATTTGATTATACCTTGTAGCGTTCCGTCTGAAATAAATTATAGTGGATTGGGAGGTAAATTGCCGGCTTATAATCGTGGCGCTTTGTATGAAGGAAAAGATGGACGTATTTTTTGGGCAGTAGTAGCTTCTGATACAGAAGCTTTAAGAAATACGTCGGTCTATTTGCTTATATCCAAAGATAAAGGAAAAACATGGGAATACGGTACGAAAATTGCTAAAGATAAAAAGGTCTCGTTTAATGAGACTTCCATGTATGAAACGCCTAATGGGGATTTGATTGCTTTTATGCGTTCGGAAGCGTTTGGTGACCAAGCTTGTATTGCACGGTCCATAGATGGTGGGAAAACATTTGGTGAATGGAAAAGTATGGGGTTCAAAGGACATCCTCTCCAGGCAATGAGGCTGCCAGACAATAGAGTTTTGTTGACATATGGTTATCGTCATGAACCTTGTGGAGTTAGAGCCAGAATTCTTAATGCAGAATGTACAGATTATGCCACGGCTCCTGAGATTATCATAAGAGATGATGCGGATGATGGAGATGTCGGATATACATGGGCTGTACAGCTGGATGAGAAGAGGGTATTGGTGGTATACTATATAAACTTTGACAGAGCCAAAGGTACTAGACATATACAAGGCTCTATTTTAGAGATTGAACCGCAAGGATAATTGTTAATACATAATATGATGAAGAGAAAACAAATTCCGGGCAATATGGATTCCAGCCCTCAAAAGATGTCTCGTCGTAAAGCATTGGCTACTATGGCAGGTGCCGTAGGATTGGCAGCATTACCTGGTGTAGGGCATGCATTGAATCCCATCAAGAAAGAACGGAGAGACATTCAAACCTCTGCTTTTACATCTATCCATACTATGCGTAACGCTGTATCTCGTCAGTTTACGACTTTTGACTTGAATACTAAGATTAAAGCCCATTTGGTTGGACCGGGTGAGAAATCTGTACTGGTAGATCACACTTCTCCTGGTGTAATTACCCGTATGTGGTTTACTATTAATGGTTGGTTTTGGGAAAATTGGGATTTAAGTAAGGAGCGGTGGCCTGATCCTACTATTTTGAAAATGCTGATTTTGCGTATTTATTGGGATGGTGAGGACTATCCTTCTGTAGAATGCCGATTGGTGACTTCTTTGGTATAGGGCATTGTGAATATAAGCATTATATGTCCAAATATATAGGTATGTCCAGTGGAGGTTTCTATTGTTATTTTCCGATGCCATTTAAAAAGGTAAGGATAGAAGTGGAAAATCTTCATCACCGTTTGACTACAAGCGTTTTCTTAAATGCCAATTATGATCAATTGGAGAGTTTACCTGAGGGTATGGGACGATTCCATTGTTTATATAATGCTGGTACCAATCCTGGTTATGAACCATTAACCATATTGCAGACTAAAGGACATGGACATTTTATTGGCTGTTCCTTGTCCATGCAGAGTTGGCTTCCAAACTACTTGGGATATTTGGAAGCACCCGAGTTTATTTATATCGATACGGAAGACAAAAGTGTACCGACTATAGTTGGTTCTGGACTTGAAGATTATTTTAATGGTGGCTGGTATTTTAGGGAAGGTGAATTCTGTGGAGAGTTGCATGGAGTTCCTATAAAGGATCCGCTCCGTTCGATGGTGAGTATGTATCGTTATCATGAGCAAGATGCAATCTGTTTCAATGAAAGTTTTATTTTTGATTTTATAAATCCCCGTAAACCGGAGCAGACCCGGCCCTTTAAATTCTCTTCGGCGGCTTTCTGGTATCAAGACAAAGCTGTACCTCTGGCGTTCAAATTACCAGAGAAAGAAAAGTTGGTTGATTGGTATAGAATGCGTGATACAGACCATCAAGCTATACCATAAGATTGATATTTATATTTACTTTTTGAATTACTGAAATATGTTACTTGAAGATAGGATTTTGAAAAAATGGTTATTACCTTTTATATTGTCGGTTCTTATTGCCGTAGATTCCATGGCTCAATGCATTCCGGTGTACAAGGATTCTAGTATGTCTGTTGAACGACGGGTTACAGATTTATTGGGCAGAATGACATTACGAGAAAAAATAGCACAATTAAGTCATTTGCATGGTTATCAATTATACAATGGTCAAGAGGTGGATTACCAAAAATTAAGAGATGCAGCTGGTGATATTAGTTACGGCTGTATTGAGGGATTCAATCTTACTGGTGAAAATGTGCGGAAAGCATTTCATGCAATTCAGAAATATATGGTTGAAGAGACACGCTTGGGAATCCCAGTTTTTACAGTAACTGAGTCTTTACATGGCTCGGTACATGATGGTTCTACCATTTTTCCTCAATCTGTAGCCGTTGGTAGTACTTTTAATTTAGATTTGGCTTATCAGATGACTAAAGCAATTGCTACAGAATTAAGGTCCCAAGGGGTAATTCAGACTCTTTCACCAGGATTGGATGTTGTTCGGGATTTGCGATGGGGGCGTGTTGAGGAATCGTTTGGTGAAGATCCTTGGCTAGTGGGACAGATGGGGATTGCACAAGTGAAAGGTTATATTGACGGAGGAATATCTCCAATGTTGAAACCTTTTGGACCGGGAGGAGCTCCTTTGGGAGGGCTGAACTTGGCTTCAGTTGAGAGTGGAGAACGGGATATACGTAATATCCATATCAAGCCGTATGAGATGGCTGTTCGGAATACGGAAGTGAAGGCGGTGATGACCTCCTATAATTCTTGGAATGGCATCCCTAATTCTGCTTCTTCTTATTTACTGACGAATATTTTACGCAATGAATGGGGATTCAAAGGATATGTATATTCCGATTGGGGGGCAGTGGCTATGTTGAAGGATTTTCAGCATACAGCTAAGGATGATAGTGAAGCGGCTATCCAAGCCTTGACTGCGGGGGTGGACTTGGAAGCTTCCAGTAATTGCTATTGGGCTTTGGAGCAATTGATAGAGCAAGGCAGGTTTGATGAAAAATATGTGGATTTGGCTGTTGGACGTATCTTACGTGTTAAATTTGAATTAGGATTGTTCGAGAATCCATATCAGGGCGCTGACATGCCGGGAGTAGCCATGCGTACTAAAGAAGCGGTGGAGCTATCGCGCAGAGTGGCTGATGAATCGATTGTTTTATTGAAGAATGAAAATACTCTTTTACCCTTAAATTTGAATAAAATAAAATCATTAGCAGTGATTGGGCCGAATGCTAATCAAGTACAGTTCGGGGATTATACATGGAGCCGGAGTAATAAAGATGGGGTTACTCCACTTGAAGGCCTAAAGAAACGGGTTGGAAATAAGATAAAAATAAATTATGCGGCAGGATGTGATCTTATTACAGATAATAAATCCGGATTTGATGAAGCTGTAGCTGCTGTAAAAGCGAGTGACATGGCTGTTGTATTTGTTGGTTCTTCTAGTGCTTCACTGGCACGTGACTATTCAGATGCTACATGTGGGGAGGGGTTTGACCTCTCTTCTCTGGATCTGACAGGTGTACAAGAAGAATTGGTGGAAGAAATCTATGCAATAGGAAAACCTGTTATAGTTGTATTGGTTACAGGTAAGCCTTTTTCTATTTCTTGGATAAAAGAACATATTCCAGCCATAGTTGTACAATGGTACGGTGGTGAGAAAGCTGGAGATGCAATAGCTGATATGTTATTGGGAAATATTAATCCTTCAGCCAAACTTCCATTCTCGTTTCCGCAGAGCGTAGGACATTTACCGGTTTTTTATAATCATTTGCCAACGGACAAAGGATTCTATCGTCGTCCTGGTAGACCAAATGAACCTGGACGTGATTATGTTTTTTCTTCACCAGCTCCGTTATGGTCTTTTGGGCATGGATTGAGTTATACTACATTTGAGTATTTGAATGCTCATTATTCTGCAGAGTTATTACATCCATCTGATACCTTGATTGTCAGTGTATCTTTGAAGAATACGGGTAGTGTAGCGGGAAAGGAGGTAGTACAGCTTTATGTTCGAGATGTGGTCAGTTCGGTTGTGACTCCAGTCAAGCAACTGAAGGCATTCTCAAAACCATTCTTACAACCAGGCGAAATGCAGACAGTTGTTTTGAAGCTACCAATACAAGAATTGGCCTTATATGATTTGAGCATGAAAAAGTAGTAGAAGAAGGGGAGTATGAAATACAGATAGGAACAGCCTCAGATGATATCAGATTACGAAGGACAATCTTTGTTGGCAGACAGCCGGTGACTAGTAATAGTCTTGGTCATAACGACTTCTGCATGGATGAAATTGTGAAGAATCCAGGAAGAAAGATAAAGGTTGCTGGTTGTGTCAGAGATGTACAAGCAACCCCTATAAGTGGAATTGAAATCAAATCTAATTATTCTGGTAGAACGGTTATAAGTAAGGAAGGCGGAAGATATTCCATTCTGACTGTAGAAAACGATGTGCTAACGATTTCTGCCAAAGGATTCGAGACAGTAAATATCAAGGTGAATAAACAAAAGGATATAGATATAAAATTGAATTACAGTCATGATTAAACACGAAATCAGATGGGAATACATATTGGTAATATGTATTATTCTCGGTACGTTACCTTGTAATGCACAGTCAGTAATTCCTATGCCAAAAGAAATGGTGATGGGAGAAGGTTCTTGGGATGTATCTGCCGATACACGTATAAATTACAGTAATGATGCGCTTACCAAAACAGTCAGTCTCTTTAATAATTATTTAGATGGACGGTTTGGGGTGACTTTGAAGAAAGGATCGAAAGGAAAGAATGCCATTCATTTGCAGATAGACAAGAAAATGCCTTTAGAGGCATATTCATTAGTTGTGGATGATAAGGGAGTAACAATCAAGGGAAGTGAAGCTGGAATATTTTATGGAATTCAGACATTGCAGCAGTTACTTGTTGATAAGGGAAATGGATGCATACAGCTTCCGTATATTATGATAAATGATGAACCCCGTTTTGGTTATCGTGGTTTGATGTTGGATGTTGCACGTTATTTTTACTCAGTGGAATATGTAAAAGAGTATATAGATTTAATGGCTCGTTATAAAATAAATAGATTCCATTGGCATTTGACAGAAGATGCCGGGTGGCGTATTGAAATAAAAAAGTATCCAGAATTGACCAAAATTGGGGCATGGCGTAATAGTACTCAGTGGGGCATAATCCGACAGAACAAGATCGTATTCCACATGGAGGATTCTATACTCAGGAGCAGATTAAGGAGATTATCCAATATGCGGCAGATAGGTACATCACTATTGTTCCGGAGATCGATTTACCAGGACATACAATGTCTGTTTTAGCTACATATCCGGAGCTGTCTTGCACGGGCGGACCATTTCGGATACCGGAAACTTGGGGTATTAAGGAGGAAGTTCTTTGTCTCGGTAATGATAAAACCTATCGGTTTGTAGAAGATGTTTTATCTGAGGTGATAGATTTGTTTCCCGGTGAGTATATTCATATAGGCGGTGATGAGGCACCTAAAAGACGTTGGAAAGAATGTCCGAAGTGTCAACGACGCATTAAGGAAAATAAATTGAAAGATGAACATGAATTGCAAAGTTACTTCATCCATCATTTGGATGAATTTGTAACGGGGAAGGGGCGAAAAATCATTGGTTGGGATGAAATCTTAGAAGGTGGTCTGGCACCGAATGCTGCTGTAATGAGCTGGAGAGGAGAAAACGGTGGAATTGCTGCAGCGGGAATGGGGCATAAAGTGGTGATGGCTCCCAATAACTATATGTATATTGATTATTATCAGAGTGAGGATTATACTAATGAGCCTTTAAATATGAGGAGGACTGTTACGTTGGAACATATCTACAGCTATGAACCTTATACGCCTAAGCTTACAAAAGAGCAATGTGGTTATATAATGGGGGTACAAGCTAATGTTTGGGGAGAATTTATACATCATCCTGATAAAGTGAACTATATGGCATATCCTCGGGCTATGGCCCTTTCAGAAATAGGTTGGTCACCTGCGGAAAAGAAGAATTATGCAGATTTCCGTGAAAGATTAGCGGGATGTTTGGCTGAACTGGATAGACAAGGGGTTACTTTCCGTATTCCCGAACCGATTGGTTGGGATAAAGCTATTGTTAGAGGCGGTAACGCGATAGTGGATTTGAAGCCGTCAGTAGGGGGTGCTGATATATATTATACCACAGATGGTACCGATCCTCGTTTATATGGAAAACTCTATACGGATACATTGCAGTTACCTTTATCTTTCAGTGGAGTAAATATAAAATGTTATCTCCGCCTTCCTTCCGGTAGAAGTAGTGCTGTCTATACAGTTGTAGCTCCTGATACAAAATAAAAAATTGATAATAAATACAGTATTTATGACGAAATATTTATTAGTATGTCTGGTAGTTTGTGCACTGATTTTTCAAGGGTGCTGGCATCATGAGAGTGCGGTTGAACGTGGCTATAATGAGAAGTATATAGGTGAATATACGCGTAAAATAGCTTTCCCTATAGGAGGTATAGGCACGGGCATGTTCTGTATTGAAGGAACAGGAGCATTGAGTAATATGTCTATACGTCATAGACCGAATGTTTTCAATGAACCAACGATGTTTGCTGCAATTCATGTGAAAGGTTATGAGCATGGTACACGAATTCTGGAAGGGCCGGTTCCAGAATGGAAAAAATTTGGTGCTCCTAATTCCAGCCGTGGAGACGGCGGCTCATGGGGAATGCCCCGGTTTAAGGAGTATAGTTTCCAGTCACGTTTCCCTTTTGCGGAGGTAGAGTTGGCAGATCAGAATGTCCCTATAGATGTGAAACTGGTTGCCTGGAATCCATTTATACCAACGGATGAAGATAATTCAAGTCTACCGGTTGCTGGGTTTGAATATGAGTTTCATAATACCAGTAATGAGGAAGTACAAGCCGTCTTTTCATATAATAGTATGAATTTTATGCAAACTCCGGGTAGGGGTAAAGCGTATATAGATGCAGCAAAGAATGGATTCATTCTAAGACAGACAGGCACAGAGAATGAACCTTTCTGTCAAGGTGATTTTATGATTTATACTGACAATCCCCAGACAGTAGTTAATCATAACTGGTTTCGTGGAGGTTGGTTCGACCCATTGAGCATTTGTTGGGATAACTTGGAAGAGGGCAGAATGGAAGAGAATCCAGCAGGCTTGGAAGGAGCAGTGGGAGCTTCGTTATATGTGCCGTTTACTTTAGCACCTGGTGAGACTCGTAATATAAGGTTGTACATGGCTTGGTATGTCCCTTATTCACAAGAACGAATAGGTGGAATCCCACGTACAGATACTGATATCCCTGATGCACCAGTTTGTCCAGATGAATTGAGTAACTGTTATACTTATGAGAATAATTTTGAAGGGAATTACCGCCCTTGGTATAGCAGTAGGTTTGGCAGTATACAAGATGTTGCAAACTACTGGTTGGATAATTATGATGCATTGAAAAAGAATACTCAGTTGTTCACTGATGCTTTCTATGATTCTATCTTCCACCTGAAGTTAAGGAGGCTGTTGCTGCTAATTTGAGTATATTGAAATCTACTACAGTACTTCGCCAATACGATGGGCGTATGTGGAATTGGGAGGGAAGTCATGATAATTGGGGCTCTTGTCATGGTTCATGCACGCATGTTTGGAATTATGCGCAAGCTGTATCTCATCTTTTCCCAAAATTAGAACGTACATTACGTGAAACAGAATTTTTTGTGAGCCAGGATAAAAGGGGACATCAAGTGTTCCGTACGAATCTGCCTATCAGTCCTACTGTCCATGATTTTCATTCGGCGGCAGATGGGCAATTAGGAGGTATAATGAAGGTATATCGTGAATGGAGAATTATGGGTGATATAAATTGGCTGAAGATGATGTATCCAGCTGTGAAGAAAAGTATGGATTATTGTATCCGTACTTGGGATCCGAGAGAGGTTGGAGCTGTTGAAGAACCTCACCATAATACGTATGATATAGAGTTTTGGGGCGCGAATGGATGATTACCAGTTTTTATGTAGGAGCATTACAAGCTATTTGCTTGATGGGTAAAACGGTAGGCGATGATATTTCCCGTTATGAAGAATTGATGAATAAAAGTAAAGCATATTTGGAGAGCAAACTTTTTGATGGAGAGTATTTTATTCAGAACATTCAATGGACTGGATTGGACGCTCCAGACCCAGTTGATGCCCAATCGTTTGTGACCCATTATACGCCAGAAGCTTTAAAAATCCTACAAGAAGAAGGTCCGAAATATCAGTATGGTAAAGGTTGTTTGTCTGACGGAATATTGGGCTCTTGGATGACATTGGTATGTGGAATGCCGGAGGTGGTCGATCGTCTGAAAGTAAAAAGTCATTTGATTTCTGTCCATAAGTATAACTTTAAAAAGAGCTTAAGTAACCATGTCAACCCTCAACGTTCCACCTTTGCATTGGGAGAGGATGGGGGATTATTACTTTGTACCTGGCCGAAAGGTGGTAAGCTAAAATTGCCTTTTGTATACAGTAACGAAGTGTGGACTGGAATTGAATATCAAGTGGCTGCTCATCTTATGTTTGAAGGAGAAGTGGAAAAAGGGCTTGAAATAGTGAGAACTTGCCGTGATCGTTATAATGGTCGTGTTCGTAATCCGTTTAATGAATATGAGTGTGGAGCATGGTATGCTCGTGCAATGGCCAGTTATGCTATGCTAGAAGGCCTTACGGGAATACGCTATGATGCAGTAGACAAAATTTTGTATATAGATTCGCGGATTGGAGATGATTTCACTTCATTCTTGTCTACGGAAACGGGTTTTGGTAATGTTGGACTTAAGGAAGGAAAGCCGTTTATAGATGTGAAATATGGGGTAATAGATGTACAGAAATGTATCGTTTCCGGTAAGGAAATTCAATTATAGTTTGGATAAGGTTCTTGATTATATACAAATTGTGAAATTTGTAGTATTGTAAGATTTACATGTATAGATTAGATGGTTTTATGAGAGTTCTGTGGGGCTGTGATTGTTCCACAGAACTATTTTTATGTTATTTGCAGATTTTTGCAACCAAACTTCATCTTTCTGCGTCTAATAAATAAAAGAAGGAGATTATGAATATGAAAATGAATTTTTCTATGGACGAGATTCGTCTTAAAGTAGAGGAGTATATAAAGAAAGGTAGTCGGGCAGCTGGTCGTCCCGTACTGACAGCTTATTATGTCCTGACTGCTGATTCTACTCCAGAGAGTGAAAGGACAAATATCATGATTGCTTTGGTGGCCATTGTGTTTCCTGCCGGTATAGAAGACCTCTTGGGACAAGTCTTTATGGTAGGGAAGGGATTTGCTGCAATCTATGCTTATAAGAAAATGAAGAAATACATCACTCCACAGATAAAGGATAAGGTAGAGGCAAAATTGGATGAGTGGTTCCATGAGAATGTGATGGAAGTAGTGGAACCGCTTTATCTGGAATAACAGTTCGCCACAAAGATCATACTGATTTGCGCAGATTGAATTTATATCGGGAATTTGTATCTGTGCGAATCAGCATAATCTCCGTGACGGACTGTTTATTGTTTTTTGCTCAAGAAGCGTCTGGCCAGATATTTCCGTACCGGTTCATCATAGAATTTTAAGCATAGATAAGCCAATAATATGTTCCATGCGTAAACACACAAGGCAACCTGCCAAGTCTGCTCCAACGTGAAGAGCTGGTTCTTGATGAGCCATGCATAGAACAAGTACATAAATGGATAATGTATCACATAGACTGGATAGGATATATCTCCCAGGAACTTGCATATCTGGGTCGATTTTTTATCCGTTGTGGTACCGGAAGCTCCTAACCAGACGAGAACCGGAAAAGCGATGATTACACAGAACGCTTCATAAATGCCATTTGTACAGACCGGTGTTGCACCTTCCAAGTAGGGCACTGAAAACAAGGTAACCAATGCAATGGCACATATCCAGAAAGCACCTTTCACCTTGATAGGCTTGAAGTTGCGCGACAAAAGCATGCCCATGGAGAAAGGAAAAAGCATCCTCAGCAATCCGCCGCCAAAGTTTATTCCGTCCAGTGTCCAGCCTACCCCCATATTTCCGTATCCGGAGATGTCGAAAATGGCGAATGATGCCAATGCCACTCCCAGCAATATTGTCAGTACGGCAAGGGCTTTGTTTGATAAGCGGTGGATAAACAAGGCATAAAGGATGTTGCCTAAATATTCAAAAAACAAGGACAACATGGACCATTCAAAGGAAACATTTCGCCATTACCACGGACTTCATAACCTGCACCTGGCATTGCGGGAATAAAAAATATAGTGCAAAGAAGGGACAGCATAATCATGGAGAGGGCAATATGTGTTCCGTCCCATTGTACGCATCCTTGAAGACAGAAAGTAATGGCACCCAGGACAGCTCCCATAATGACCATCGGATGGAGACGTATCAGGCGCCGTTTAAAGAAGTTTTTCATTGTGAGGTTCCTGCCCCAACGGTCGTCATAAGCATACCCGATAACGAATCCCGATAGTATAAAGAAGAAATCTACAGCTAAATAGCCGTGGTTGAAGGTTTCGATAATGCTACCACCGGCAAAAGCATAGCCTTCGAATATATGATACCATATAACCATCAAGGCTGCTACGCCACGGAGCCCGTCGAGAAGGTCATAATGTGCTTTGGTGTCTGAAAAGGCAGAAGATGAAATGTGCGACATCTGTTTTTTTTCTGTTGTTTGGTTAATGTTTTCGGATCTCAAAGATACGCCATGCGAAGCGAAGTTCTTTTGCTTAAAAGCAAAAAAGAACGGCAATCTTCTATTTTTTTGCGCGTACCCGGCTGAGAGTATAGATGGAAATACCCAGGAAGGCTGCCACATATTTTAGCTTCACCCGATTTATCAGTCTGGGGTAACGGCGGTTAAATTGTTCATACCGCTCTTTGGGAGGCAGTTGGAGCCTTTCCACAAACATATGACTGAGCTCTTTGTTTACGTTCTGATGCAGTATTCTGCCCCAGTTGGCTATATCAATATATGTTTCGTAGAGAGCATTTAACTTGTCTATGTGGATGACGTAGATTTTGCAGTCCGAAAGAGTTTCAATGCTTTCTACTGACGGCTGCTGATAGTACAGTGAATCCATTCCGAAGGTTACATCACCTTCCTGGCTGAACCAAGTGGTGGTATCTTGTCCGTCGTGATGAAATACGGAACGGGTGATCCCTTCCTCAATGAAATAAACCAAACGGTCTGTCACTCCTGCTTGTACTATATAAGTTCCTTTAGGGTAGTGTCTTACCTGCATATTCATCAGCAATGCCTGAAGAGCTTCTTCGGAAACCGGATAAATCTGCCTGATTTTATGAATGATGTTGTTCATTGGAGGGGAGCTTTTTATTCGTTTACAAACTTACATAATTTTATTAACTAAAACTGAACTTTGATATACAAATGTGTGCGTTGCCTTATAAGCGTTTATGGTATAATGGAATTTTTTTTGTAAAAGAGATGTTTGTTCTTTGAATATTGTATCTTTGTAGAAAACAGTAGCGTATGAATAAAATATTGGTAACATTATTGGCTCTAATCGGAGGTAGCTGCATTTCATTCGCACAGATGGAGACTGGAAGAGTTTCCGATACAGCTGAGGATACATTGAGAATAGAAAATGAAATTGTCGCTGTTGATACCGGATTTTACCAGTCAGTAGTCCGCTATGATACGGTGCGCTATAATTTGAAAATGCAGAGTGTTTACAAAAAGGCTTTTCAACTAAAGAATGATGTTTTTGTGGAAAAGATGAAAGAGCCGTGGTTAGATGATATTCTCAGAAATATCTTATTTAAATAACCATGAATTTGTGCTTTGCGTCATTCGGTTGATTTCCTGGTTTAACTCACTCGGTTAAACCACACTAAATTCAGCATTCTCTAAAAACAAAAATCAGATAGAAATCTTGCGATAACTATCTGATTTTCAGAAGAGCGGAAGACGGGGCTCAAACCCGCGACCCTCAGCTTGGAAGGCTAATGCTCTTCTGCGGCTGCCAAAGCTTCGCCTTCGTCAGCTACCAACTGAGCTACTGCCGCTTAGCTGCTATTAATGAGAATCCTCTTTCAGTTATCTTCTGCTTCGGTTTACATATTGGTTTACATCTATCGTGCAAAGCAAGATAAGTTAGTTATTCAATTAATTATCTCTATTTCTTAATCTTATTTGCGTGTCAATGAAGTATAAATCTCCGTCTATGCCATAAAGTACATTATTGGGAACTGCATCAAACACTTCATAATCCGAATTATGGTATTCGTCGTAATAGTCCATTTCAAAGCCTAATGCTTGCATATAGGCAGCTATCTCGTCTTCCGTAGCTTCCCGTTCAGCTAATATATAAGGTTGTACGAGACTGCGCAAAATTCTTGCTGACTGTTATAAGCGAAGCCTATCATTTGATAAGGCACATTGCCAAAGAACTTGTTATGTGCAGTGATGCGGATGAAGAAGTTCTCTAAATCATCCCTGCGTACTCAAAGTTGTTTAATTTTACAACAGACACATTACCATCATGGAACACTTCATTCTCACCACCTCTATCCATATAAGTAATGTTGAGGTGTGATAAGTCAATCCATAGACCATTGTCATTGGCAAACTTTATCAGTTCTTCTGTTTGTCTTCTCTTATAGCCCTCTGTTGATTCAGCTTCTCCTGCTGCTTCCTTACTTCTTCTGGCGATGCAGGTCGCTTGCTCCAAGAGGCTATTGATTGACGAGTGCGTTCTATCCATTCTTTGTGAAATTCGTTGATGTATTCCATAATTTGTTTGATTATGAGTTTAAGACAAAGGTAATCATTCCTCTTTTAATAGCAATGCTTTGGTTGTTATATTCTTGCGAATGGGGGTGTTGTGGAACATTCTATAAAAGAGAAGCAGCATAAGAGTTCCCTCAAATGCTGCTCTGTCTTAAATTAGTTTGGCAATTAGTCAATTTTCTTGTAAGTGGTTGTTGTAATATCGTCCAATTCTTCGCTGCCATCTTCCATTGTGTCCCAATCCTCAAAGGCGAGAACCAATTTATTAACTGTAAGTTCATTGATAGTAAGGACATCTGAATAGCCGTCACTGTAAGAGATAGTCAGCTTATTGTCTTTTAAAGACCAACGACTTGTTTCTGTATGTCCACCGTCCACATAACTTTCTATGCAAGTACCGTCAGCCTTGAACTCCCATAAACCATTGGTATATGCTTCATCAGAAGTTACTACTTCCTTGCCATTCTCCACTTTATGAATCTTCTCCCAAGTGGACTGCCATTTACCTATAAGATTGGCTTGTTCAATGATTGTCTGTTCATCTTCATCATCACTACACGCTGTAAAGTTTACAGCCAACATGGCCATTAATAAGGTCGTTCCAATTAATCTAAATGTTCTCATTTTGAATTAAAATATTTATTGTAAGTAAAAATATATTCTGTAATTTGCTTAAACACATCACCTGCCATTAATCCACCACTTGCAGGTAGTCCATCTTTATGAATTGAAACAATGATAGAATATTGAGGAGCAGTGGCAGGGAAGTAGCCACAGAACTCTACAATATAGCTTCCATCTTCAAGTTGTACTGTTCCTGTTTTACCAGCTACCTGTACCTTATCAGACTTGGCAGGTTGTCCCAATCCATCAGTTACCACATATTCCAATGTCTGTTTCAGACTGTCAATGTTGGCTTGATTTGCTATCTGTGGATTGAGAACCGTTGTACTGTCTTTGTAAAGTTGAGGTTGTACCATCTTTCCACTATTAGCAATAGCATTATAAAAGGTTAGCATTTGTATAGGGGTAATAGTTTGATTATATCCAATGCAGAACCATGCAAAGGCTGTATCACTCCAACCACTATCTTTAGGAGTAACAAAGTATGCAGGTTTCAGATTAGCTATTCCTGCGATGCTGTCTGGTTTACCATAATTCACCTTATTCAACAGATTGAAGTATGCTTGTGCATCATCTCCAAATGCTTTCTCCATTGTTTTATAAACAGCAATGTTTGAACTTGAAGCTAAACCTTGCTTGATAGAGATTTTACATATCCACCTCTATGCCAATTATGGTCTTTTAATTCTCTATCCTGTACAGAATAGCTTCCATTGCCCACATCTACCATATCAGATAGTTTCACCTTTCCTGTTTCCAATGCTGCCAATATGGATATAGGGTGCATCAGTGCTGATTCGTGTGCTTGGGAAAAGTTCTCACAAGGCTGGTAGTCTGTACTGTCTTTTCTTTCAAGTCCAACCATAGCCTTTATATGTCCTGCCTGAACTTCCATAACGATAGCTTGCCCAGATAAGGCATTAAGTTCAGTTAGTTTATTTTCTAAGATAGAGGTAGCTTTAACTTGTAGAGTACTGTCTATGGTGGTAGAAGTTTGAGTGTCCTTTTGCTTTGTAGAGTTGCAAGCTATCATTGTAATCATGCAACTGAATAATATGCTTATCCGTATCATTTGAATTACTATTTGCTGTTTACTTGTACTTATATTGACACAAATGTAAGTTCACATAGTTACCATCATGGTATTCTTTGCATTCTATCCAATTGTTATGACTGTCATATTGATATTCAAATTCTTTCTTTATTTCTCTTCCCATTCCACCAAGCATCGCATAAGATTACATGCTCTAAATCATTATATTTGATAATAGTTTGTTTCTTTATGCCTTATCATCCTCCCAATTAGAAATTATAGTTCTTCCAGCCAAATTCCCTTTATTTTCTTCTGGTTCAATATAAGGAGTAATATTCTTCGTTGCAGAGCCACTAAACTCTACTTGATGTCTATATTCTTTGATGTGTACATAAGTAGAGTCAAATTCTCTTACTAATAGTGTGGATAAATTATTTCCATAATAAGATATAGTGTCACATTTCGTTATTCTTCCATTAGAAAGGAGGAGTTTATGCTCAAGCTTTATGGTTCTTGTTTCCTCTATTGCTTTATTAGAAGAGTACCATTTACTAATTTCTTTTCTACCAATAGTAAATGTCTGTGCAATTAATCCTTGAATAAGTTCTTTATTGTGCAAACTGTTGAACAATCTGCTGATATGTATTGAGTATATGTCTATAACGTCCCACATGATAAATTATTCTAATGAGAAACCTCCTAATTGTGTATAACTCTTTAAACTATATTGAGTCTCTTTTTTTGAGTGCTTTCCCCCTATTAAAAGAGTGTCAAATCCTAAAGTCATTAGCTGCCTAATAAAGGGCTTGTTTGATAATATATATTGAGAAATCTCTCTAATTTCAGACTCTTTTAAATTGTTATCGTTCTCTATGGATATTCTAAATCCACTTCTTAAAAAGAATGCACTCATTTCATGTGCATAATTTACATCTCCAATTGTCACAGATACCTTACAGAATCTATCTAATTCACCGCAACAGTAGCTATCTTTAAAATTCTGGTTCATGGTATTTATCAACTTCATTCGTTCTAATGAAGTACCTACTAAAGAATTTAGTAAGTTTTTAAAGAAATCGATAATATTCATATTACGCTAATTTATCATTTACCACATCCTTAATCTTTAATAATTCTCTATAATTGAACCTGTTGTCATTAACCATTGCAGTTAGTTCCTCTGCTACATCTTTATTGTTGGGATGCTTGTCTGGGTGAGCTTGTTTGATAAGCTCTTTGTATAGCTGTTTTGCTTTAGCCATGCTCTCAACAACATTACATGCTTCATCATTTGTTGAATGATTCTTAGAACAGAATAGTCTGGCAAATATATTCATGATATTCCTTTTAACTATTAAGAGAACAGCCATGCTGCTATTCCAATTACTACCAGAACTATAAGGATAACAAAGAACTCTGATAATTGGGGGTCTTCCCCATTATATTGCATTTTAGTCATAATTAGGATATTTACGCTCACCTGCTTCCTACGATGAATTATAAATAAAAAAGGTGTGGAAGCTATATCTGTCTTATCCTGTTTCTTGGGCTTCTCGCATTGCCTTTTGGTACGGATAAAACAATAGCCCCACACCAAAAGGTATATAGTTCACCTAAGCGATGAATATATATCAAATGTGTGGGTGCTATTGCTATCATCTTCGTACCGTTTTTAAATTTTGCGAGAATCTAAGAAACAGAAGATAATTTCAATAACACCTTTCGTTAAATATGTCCTTCCAATTCCCTATCTCATTAGTTCATTGGAATTGGTGCAAAGATAATGAAAGGTTCTAAATTAATAGGTATGAAGTGTGGATTAATAGTAAATTCTATGCTCTCAAACATAGTCTGAATGGGATATTTAATAAGAGTTGAGATAGTTATAAACTCTGTAAACTTATGGAATTGACTTACTTCTATAAGCTGAAATGCCAAACTGCCAAGATTGGACTTTAAATGTATCTAAGCTCAATATTTAATAGATTTGGGACAGAATCGTTCAGACCACTATAAAGATGTATCTTAATAATCCTGTCCCAATTATTAGAAGCTCAAACAGTTATAAGTCTGTAAGATTTCTTCCTGCCTTAATCCCAAGTATCTTTTAGTAATGGCAACAGAACTATGGTTGAACAGTTCCATCAACTTTACTAATGCTAACTCTGCGTTATCACTGTTCATGTTATAAACCTGTCTGCCAAAAGTCTTTCTAAGCGAATGGCAGCTAAAGTTCTTAATCTTTAACCTGTACTTCTTCTTCACCTCTTTAAGAA